>ENA-UOVV01000130-UOVV01000130.1-compost-metagenome-genome-assembly--contig:-NODE-130-length-112806-cov-7.944355_pt1 | contig 112806 bp, 110 predicted proteins | sample MGYA00238155_ERZ761577 | MGnify/ENA primary metagenome ERZ761577 (study PRJEB28898, sample SAMN06268775) | compost metagenome | isolation source: Emeryville, CA | place: USA:Emeryville, CA | collected...
TCTCCGAACACCTGTCAGCCATGTCTCCGGTCTTTACAATAAATCCGGCCATGACAACGGAGAGGTCCCCGCCCGCGCAGGGACGGCGCTGTGCGGTTGCAACTCCGCACTTGGTAAATTTCCGCTGGGCCTCTGGAACGAGATATTTTCCGACCCGGAGTTTGATACCACCACCCCCGGATTGGACCTTCGGAGGGGCCTTCTCTTGAGGGGCGGTTTGGCGCTAAAAGAAGCGCTTAACCCGCCTCGGCACGGGCTTTTTGCGACGTTTCAACCCAAAAGGCCGCTTTTTGCCGCGTTTCTCGTGAGAAGATCCCATTATGAACCGTATCGACGCCCACGGATTGAAGATCGCCCCCGTCCTTCACGATTTCATCGCCAAGGAAGCCGCGCCTGGCACGGGTGTATCCGCCGACGCCTTCTGGGCGGGTTTGGCCGGAATCCTTCGCGATTTTGCACCGCGAAATCGCGAGTTGCTGGCGGTGCGCGATACGCTGCAGGCGAAGATCGACGAGTGGCATCGCGCCCACAAGGGCAAGGCGTTCGACATCAACGCCTATACCACCTTTCTCAAGGCGATCGGCTACCTGCAACCGGAGCCGGCCACCAAGGAAGTCGAGACCACCAATGTCGATGAGGAAATCGGCAAGATCTGCGGCCCGCAACTGGTGGTGCCGCTGACCAACGCGCGCTACGCGCTCAACGCCGCCAACGCGCGCTGGGGCAGCCTCTATGATGCCTTCTACGGCACCGACGCCATCCCGCACGATCCAAGCGATACGGCCAAGGGCTACAGCAAGACGCGCGGCGATAAGGTGATCGCCAAGGCGAAGGCGTTCCTCGACGAGGCCGCGCCGCTCGCTTCCGGCAGCCATTCGGACGTTACCGGTTACAGTGTCGCGAACGGCGCGCTGGTGGCGAAGACCGCCAAGGGCAATGTCGCGCTGAAGAATCCGAAGCAGTTCGCCGGTTACCGCGGCGATGCCGCCAATCCCCAGGCGGTGCTGCTGGTGAATAACGGCCTACACATCGAAATCGTCATCGACCGCAACTCTCCGATCGGCAAGGACGATGCCGCCGGCGTCGCCGACGTGATCATGGAAGCCGCCGTCTCCACCATTCTCGACATGGAAGACTCGGTCGCGGCGGTAGACGCAGAAGACAAGGTGCTGGTTTATCGCAACACGCTCGGCCTGATGAAGGGCACGCTCGAAGACACCTTCGAGAAGGGCGGCAAGACCATGACGCGTGCGCTCAACGCCGACCGCGTCTACACCGCGCCCGACGGCCAAGAGCTGAAGCTGCACGGCCGCAGCCTGCTGCTGATGCGCAACGTCGGCCATCACATGTTCACCGACGCCGTGCTCGACGACAAGGGGCAGGAAATTCCGGAGGGCCTGCTCGATGCCGCCGTCTCCGGCCTGCTCGGCCTGCATGACCTCAAGGGCACTGGAAAGCTTCGCAACAGCCGCACCGGCTCGATCTACATCGTCAAGCCGAAGATGCACGGCCCCGACGAGGTGCAGCTGACCTGCGACGTGTTCGGCCGCGTCGAGCAGATGCTCGGCCTGCCCGCCAACACCATGAAGGTCGGCATCATGGACGAGGAACGCCGCACCACGGTGAACCTCAAGGCCTGCATCCAGAACGCGTCGCAGCGCATCATGTTCATCAACACCGGCTTCCTCGATCGCACCGGCGACGAGATCCACACTTCGATGGAAGCCGGCCCGATGATCCGCAAGAACGACATGAAGGCGCAGCCGTGGATCAAGGCCTATGAAGACTGGAACGTCGACATGGGCCTGATTGACGGCCTGCCCGGCCACGCCCAGATCGGCAAGGGGATGTGGGCCGCGCCCGACAAAATGGCCGACATGCTGGCGCAGAAGATCGGTCATCCGAAAGCCGGCGCCACCACGGCATGGGTGCCCTCGCCGACCGCCGCAACGCTGCACGCGCTGCATTATCATCAGGTCGACGTCCATGCGCGTCAGGCCGAATTGAAGAAGGGCGGCCAGCGCGCGAAGCTTGAAGACATCCTCACCATTCCGGTGTCGCAGTCGAACTGGGCGCCGGACGACGTGCGGCAGGAGATCGACAACAACTGCCAGGGCATTCTGGGTTACGTCGTGCGCTGGATCGATCAGGGCGTCGGCTGCTCCAAGGTGCCGGACATTCATGACGTCGGCCTGATGGAAGACCGCGCGACTTTGCGCATCTCCAGCCAGCATCTCGCCAATTGGCTGCACCACGGCGTCGTCACCCGCGATCAGGTGATGGATTCGCTCAAGCGCATGGCCGTAGTGGTCGACAAACAGAACGCGGGCGACGCGCTCTACAAGCCGATGGCACCCACCTTCGACGGCGTCGCCTTCCAGGCCGCCTGCGATCTGGTGTTCAAGGGCCGCGAGCAGCCGAACGGCTACACCGAGTACATCCTCACCGCGCGTCGGCGGGAAGCCAAGGTGGCGGGCTGATCCGCACTTTGCGCTCCGTCACAAATCAAAGCCCCGGCTCACGCCGGGGCTTTTTTTGTTGTCACCCTCTCCTCCGTCATGGCCAGATTTATTCCGGCCATCCACCAATTATCACGCGAAACCGCTCAAGAACGTCGATGCCCGGGACAAAGCCCGGGCATGACGATCTCTTGCCAACCTGTCGTTCGTCATTGCGAATGATAGCTAAAACACCGCGAGATACTTCAGCAGCGACACGATGCCGATGATGATGACGACGACGCGCGCGATCTGCTTGGCGCGACCGTCGATCGGCAGCATGTTGATGAGATAGAGCACAAGAATAACGACCAGAAACGTAATCAGGATACCGATCAGCATGAAAGCCCCTTAAGGATAATAAGCTGGTTCGAACCATCGCCCGTCGAACTTCCGGTCAACGCGCATCGCCGCGGCAAGTTCCCTTCTCTGGAACTCGACGGGTCAGGTTCGTAAGCGAGACTGTCGAGACTGTTCTGTCTCGCGCTGTTATTCAGACGCCATGATCGGCGCCCGTGCGAAGCGAGCGGCCACTGCCGGCGATGCCGGCGAGAAATTCACCACCGCCCCATGGCGATCTTTGCGGCCGGCGACCAGAAGCCCTTCTTCACCCGCGACGATATCGCCTTTGCGCAAAGTGGGATCATCTTTCACGTCGATCTTGGCGAGGCCGAACGTGTCCTTGCCATTGCAGGTGCAGCCGGAGACGATTTCGCTTCGATAACGAAAAGCGTTGGGCAAAGACGTGTAGCTCTTGCCATTCTCCCCGGCGGCATGATCGATGCTTGATCCATAGAACACTTTCGTTTCGCTCGCGGGACACAGCTCATTGCATGAGGTCGCACGGCTCTGCCCTTCCGGGGTGGCGAGAGGGAAGTAGCGACCGTCGCAGGTCCGCACACAAAACGCCTGCCGACTGCCGGCGGAAGCTGAGCGGGGGCGCGGTGATTGCCGGGCGCCGTCGTCACCCCGGCCGAAAGGGAATGGAAACGCCGACTGCGGCGGCGGGGGCGGTTGACCAATCATGCCGCCAAACAGCGCGGAGAAAAAATCGTTAGCTCGGGCCGGTGCCGCACCGGCCGCCATCGTAATAATCCCGACGGCGACAAGCACAGGACGGACCATCGATCGTTCACTCGCCTTGGCCATGTCGTGCTCCAACGCTGATAGCCGGGACCGGTATTCGAGCCATCGTACGGTGAGACAACGCACGGTCGCCCGAAGTTCACGTCGTGGCGCGAACTGTCAGCCAACGTCATTCGGGATCATCGGTTCCGACGACCCATGAGCGGCAGGTGTTTGCTGCGGTGCAAGAGCGGGAACTTTCCTCCTCCATCCGAATTGGCGGAGCGGGCTGGAGCCATTGCAGGCGCCGCCGCTTGTGTACGAGGGGTCTTTCAATGTCACTCGGCGCCATTTTGATCATTTTGCTGATCCTGATCCTTTTGGGCGTAATCCCAAGCTGGGGTTACAGCAGGGGCTGGGGCTATGGCCCCTCGGGGATCGTCGGCACGATCCTGGTGATCGTACTGGTCCTTGTGCTGCTGGGCCGCATCTGACGAAGGCGCGCACGGTGCGAACCCGCCCGTCATATCGAATGATGCCGCACCTGCCTTCGCGAAGGCGCCGATGGAACTTTCGATATCGGTCCCGCATTATTGATCGAAGTTTTGCATCCTAAGGAGCGACGAATGGCAATTGGCGATGCCGACAGAGGCATGTCTGAGCGTTTCGAGAAGGATATCGCATCGGTGAAAAACGACATCACGGTGCTGGCGGATCGGATTACTCAAGCCCTGAACGCGTTTTCCGGGAAGGCAACCAAACAGGCGCGCCACGGCTATCGGCAGGCCCGCCGCAATGTCGATGCCGCCCTTGCAGATGTTCAGGAGCGCGGGAGTGCGGCGATGGAAGCCGCCCAGGATGCCGCCTCCTCCATCGAGGAAACGCTCGAGGATGCCATTCACGAACGCCCGATTGCGGCGGTTGCGCTTGCTGTCGGCCTCGGCTTCCTGATCGGCATCACATGGCGCCGCTGAGTGGCTGTAGCAGATTTGTAAGGGCCACGCAGAAGGCACCTCAAGCAGAACCGGCCGTGTCTCGCGTCGCGGCCGGTTAATTGCGTAAGCGGGATCGGGGCTGGTTGATGTTTCAACGATGGATTGACGACTTCAAGGCGAGCACCGCAGCGACATTGCGGCTGTCGTCGCTAGTCGCAGCTGCGGCGATCGCGCTGGGGATCGCTATGGCTTTTTTGTGTGCCGCAGGCTTCGTTTACGTCTATCAGGAATACGGCGCGATCAGCGCCTGCCTGGCGGGAGCGGCGCTGTTCTTCGTGGTGATGCTGATCGTGCTGGGCATTTACAGCGAGCAGAAACGACGCGCTGAGCTGCGACGGAAAGAAGCCGCGAAGCGCGCCTCTCCGAATATTCTGGCCGATCCGATGATGCTCGCAACCGGTCTGCAATTGGCACGGGCCGTGGGCATCAAGCGGCTGCTGCCGGTCCTCGTGATAGGCGGTGTCGCACTCGGATTGATGGCGGCCACCCGGCGCAATGCCGCGCCGGATGACACTGAGGACGCCTGAGTCGATCTTGTACGCTCAGACGCGCAGCGTATCACCGCCCTTGAGATGCAAAATCTCGCGCGCCTCATCCGGTGACGCGACCTCAAGTCCCAGCCCTTCGATGATCTTGCGCACCGCGCGGACCTGCTCGGCATTCGATTCAGCCAAACGCCCCGGCCCGCCCCACAGCGAGTCTTCAAGGCCGACGCGGACGTTGCCGCCCATCGCCGCCGCCATCGCCGCGATCGGCAGTTGATTGCGGCCCGCGCCGAGCACCGACCAGCGATACTTGTCGCCGAACAGCCGATCCGCGGTGCGCTTCATGTGCATCACTTCATCCGGATGCGCGCCGATGCCGCCTTGCAGGCCGAACACCGTCTGCACGAACAGCGGCGGCTTCACCAGCCCTTCCATCAGGAAGTAGTTGAGGTTGTGCAGATGCGCGGTGTCGTAGCATTCGAACTCGAAGCGCGTGCCGGATTCCGACAAGGTCCGCAGCACGAATTCGATGTCCTTGAAGGTGTTTCGGAACACGATGTCCTTGTTCTCGAGGTGCTTGCGCTCCCAGTCGTGCTTGAAATCCTTGAAGCGGTTGAGCATCCCGAACAGGCCGAAATTCATCGATCCCATGTTGAGCGAGGCGACTTCCGGCTGATACACGGCGGCTGGGCGCACGCGCTCTTCCACCATCATGGTGGGCGATCCGCCGGTGGTGAGGTTCACCACGCAATTCGAGCGCTGCTTGATGATTTTCAGGAACGGCGCGAAGGCTTCCGGCGATTGATCCGGCTGGCCCGTCTCCGGATTGCGCGCGTGCAGATGCACGATGGCGGCGCCCGCTTCCGCCGCGCCGATGGCGGCATCGGCGATCTCCTGCGGCGTCACCGGCAAAGCCTTCGACATCGACGGCGTGTGGATGGCGCCGGTGACGGCGCAGGTGATGATGACTTTACGGCTCATGACAGGCTTCCTTGCTTGATCGAAATGGAATGGACCGCGCTCACGCTTCGCTCGCGGCTTGTTTCTGCTTGTGCGCGGCTAAAGCCGCAAGACGTTCGTTGCGCCGTCGCGTCAGCGATGCGAGGCGCTCGGGCGTCGCCTGATGCGGCCATGCCGCGATCACCTGATCAACATTCGGGCTCTCATAGACCGAAGGTCCGGCCGCGCCCTTCGCCAACTCCTTGTAGAAGCCGGTATAGCGCGCGCAGTAATCGGCGATGCCGCCCGGCGCGTTGAGTTCGATGGTTTCCATCGGGCCCAAGAACGACCAGCGCAGGCCGAGGCCGTTCTTCACGGTGTGATCGAGATCTTCCGCCGAGACATAGCCCTCGCCGACCAGACGAAACGCTTCCGCCAGCAGCGCGCCCTGCAAACGATTCAACACGAAGCCGTTGATCTCGCGATTGACCGTCACCGGCACCTGACCGATGGCGAGATAAATTTCGCGCGCCCGGGCGATGGTGTCGGGCGAGGTCCACGGCGCGCCGCAGAGTTCGACCAGCGGCACCAGATGCGGCGGATTGACCGGATGGCCGACAAGGCAGCGCGCGCGACCCGGCAGGTTTTCCGTAAAACGCGAGGCGACGATGGCGGAGGTGGACGACGCGAGGATCGAGCCTGGCGGTGCGAGACGATCGAGTTCCTTGAAAATCGCGATCTTGTCGTCGATTTTCTCGGGGCCGTTCTCCTGCACGAAGGTCACGCCGGCGACGGCGTCCGCAAGGTCGCGCGCCACCGTGAGCCGCTGCGCCGCGCCCTCGGGATCGTCGCACAACCCGTGCCGCGCCAGCCCGCGCAACTCATCCGTGATGCGCTGCGTTGCCGCCGCAAGCGTCGACGCGTGCGGATCGGTGAGCCGCACCTGCCATCCGGCACGCGCAAAGATCGCGGCCCAGGCGCAGCCGATCAGGCCCGTTCCGACGATGGCGACAGTTTTCGGCTCCAACATCTCAACAGTCATCCTGCATAGATTGTATGCGATATACTACAAGCCTCTCACCGTCATGCCCGGGCTTGTCCCGGGCATCCACGTCCTTGCATCAACTAACGAGCAGAGAGACGTGGATGGCCGGGACATAGGCGAGCGAAGTGACGCCGTTCTTCGAACGGCTTTGCCCGGCCATGACGAAGGTGAGGAGGTCATGGCGAATATCCTTGATGCGATTCCGTGAAACCAGGAATACTTTTGTCTTGCCCATTTCACAGCCACAATACCTTGCGGCGCAGGTCGAGGTCGTCGCGCAGCGCGCGCGACGGCCCCTGATGAATCACCCGGCCGCGCTCCAGGGCGACGGTGGTATCCGACAAGGCCAGCGCAAGATCGAGATGATGGTCGACGATAATGATCGCGACTTCCTTGCGCAACCGGTCGAAGGTTTCGAACAATTGTTCGACCACCGCCGGCGCGAGTCCCTCGAACGGCTCGTCGAGCAATAGCACGCGGACGTCGCCGGACAGCGCGCGCGCCACCGCCACCATCTGCTGCTCGCCGCCGGAAAGATAGTCCGCCGGGCTGTCGAGCCGCTCGCGGATGCGCGGAAAATAGTCGTAGATGCGCTCGCGGGTCCAGTGAATGCCGTGGCCGGTCTGGCGCTTGAGGCCGCCGAGTTCGAGATTTTGCGCGACGCTCATGCCGGCGAAGAGCCCGCGCCCCTGCGGCACGTAGCCGATACCGAGCCGCGCGCATTCGGCGGAAGGACGGCCCGCCAACTCATGCCCCGCCAGCTTGATCGACCCGTTCGTCGCCGGCGCGATGCCAATCAGCGTTTTCAAGAGCGTCGATTTGCCAGCGCCGTTGCGGCCGAGCAGCGCGATGATCTCGTTGTGATGCAACGTGAAGCCGACGTCGTTGAGGATGTGGCTCTTGCCATAGAACGTATCGACATTCGAGACTTCCAACAGCGGCTCGGGCGTCGCCGCCGCCTCGCGCGGTTTCGCCGCCACCGCCGCCGCGCCCGACCCGATATAGACCTCCTGCACCTTGGCGCTGCCGCGCGCATCTTCCACCGTGCCGTCGAGCAGCACGCGGCCTTCGTTCATCACGGTGACACGGTCGGCCAGTTGAAACACGCGGTCGATGTCGTGCTCGACCAGGAGCACCGGCAGGTCGATCGAGATGCGCTTAATGATGGCGCCGATGCGCTCGCGCTCGGCGGCGGCGAGGCCCGCCAGCGGCTCGTCGAGCAGCAGCACGCGCGGCGCGGTGGCGAGCGCGACGCCCATATCGAGCAGACGCTGCCCGCCGTAGGATAGTGCGCCGGCCTCCGCGCGCTCGATGCCGGCGAGGCCGAGATAGCGGATCACCGCGTCGGTCTCGCGATTGATGTCCGCAATCGACAGCGCGTTGGTCCACGGATCGAATCGGCGCGGATGGCGGCCCTGTACCGCGAGGCGAATGTTCTCGCCGACGCTCAGCGCCGGAAACAAATTGGTGATCTGGAACGAGCGACCGATGCCGGCGCGGGCGATCGCTTCCGGCGTGCGGCCCGCGATCGGCTTGCCCAGCAACGTCACCGCGCCAGAATCCGGCGCGAACATGCCCGATAGCAGATTGAACGCCGACGTCTTGCCGGCGCCGTTCGGCCCGATCAGCGCGTGCAAGGTGCGGTCCGCGACCGCGATATCGACGCCTTGCACTGCCTTGATGCCGCCGAAGCTTTTCACAATACTGTCGGCGGCCAGCACCGCGCCATCGACATGCGCGGTCGGGCGCAGGAAGTCCGGTAGCGGCAGCGCCTCGATCTTGCGCGCCGACATCGCGGCGTCTTCCACGACCTTCTTGCGGAACGGCGCGGTGGCGCGCTCCCATACGCCGACGAGACCGGTGGGCGAGAACACCACGAAAGCGACGAAGATCAGCCCGAGCCAGAACAGCCAGTTCTCGGTGTAGATCGAAAGAAACTCGCGAAACAGCACATAGAACAGTGCGCCGATGGCCGGGCCGATGAAGCTGCGCATGCCGCCGATCACCACCATTGCCAGCAACTCGCCGGAGAAGGCGACGTTGATCGGATCGGCCGAGGTCATGCGGTTCTTGTAGAGCAGCAGGATGCCGGCGAGCCCGGTGATCGAGGCCGACAGCACGAAGGCCGCGAGCTTGTAGTGATTCACCGGATAACCGAGAAAGCGCGCGCGCTGCTCGTTCTCGCGGATCGCCACCAGCACCGAACCGACGGTGGAATTGTGGAAACGCCACAGCACGATCAGCACGACGAAGGCGATCGCCGCGACCAGCCAGTAGTAATTGGCGGAGGATTCGAAATCGATGCCGAACCATGTCGGCCGCGTGATGCCGCCGAGCCCGTTCTCGCCGCCTGTGACCTCGGTCCAGCGAAACGCGACGACGTAAAGCATCGCCGCCAGCGCCAAGGTCAGCAGCGCGAAATAGACGCCGCGCCGGCGCAGGAACAGATAGCCGAACGGTGCCGCGATCAGCGCCACGATGACGACGCCGCCGATCACCGGGCCTATGAACGAGCCCGGCATCAGGTCACGCTGAAGCATCGCCGCCGCATAGGCCGCGAGTCCGAACCAGGCGCCGTGGCCGAAGGAGACGAGACCGGTGGTGCCGACGAGAATGTTGAGCGCCATGCAGGCCATGGCGAACACCACGACTTCGGTGGCCGACGTCATCGTGAGGCCGAGCGCGAGCAACACCGGCGGCAACACGATGAGGCTGACGAAAGCGGCGATCAGCGGCGCGGGAAACAATTGTCGCATGATCTATTGCTCCAGCCGCGTCATGCGTTCGCCGAACAAGCCGCGCGGCCGGAACAGCAACACCAGCAGCATCAGGAAATAGATCGCGGCGGTGGAGGCCGCCGAATAGCCGATGCCGACCATGATGCCCTTCACCAGCCCGACCAGCAGCGCCGCCACCACGACGCCCCAGAACGAGCCGAGCCCACCGATCACCACCACGACGAAGGCCGGCGTGATGATCTCGTTGCCCATCGCCGGGTGCACCGCGTAGATCGGCGCCAGCAGCACGCCGGCGAGGCCCGCGAGCCCGATGCCGAGCGCGGCCACCGCCGCCATGTATGGCTGCAACGAAATGCCGAGCGCGCCGACCATGTCGGGGTTCTGCACGCCGGCGCGCACCACGCGGCCGAACGGCGTTTTCTGCAACAGAAACCAGAGCCCGGCGACGCAGGCGACCGCGATGCCGATCAGCACCACGCGATAGAACGAATAGATGAAGCTGCCGATCACCACCTGTCCGCGCAACGCCTGCGGGATCGAATACGACAACGGCGGCGCACCGAAAATCATGCGCAGCGCCTGCTCCGCCACCATCGCGAGACCGAAGGTGAGCAGCAGCGACAGGATCGGATCGGAGCGATAGAAGCGGCGAAACAATGTGCGTTCGATGACGATGCCGAGGAGCGCCACCAACACCGGCGACAGCACCAGCGCGCCACCGAAACCAAGATAGGGCGAGATCACCAGCGTCAGATACGCGCCGATGGCGAAGAACGCGCCGTGCGCGAGGTTGACGATGCCGCCGAGCGAGAAGATCAGCGACAGCCCAAGCGCGATCAGCAGATAGTAGACGCCGTCGAGCACTCCGTTGAGGATCTGCTGCATCAGAAGCATGGACACGGCGAAGTCCTCGACTGCGGCGGGATGACAAACGCGCCGGAGCGGCACGCAAAGGAGGAATGACGGCCGGATGGGTCAGCATCCGGCCGCAGTCATGTCCCGATCAGGCCGGGAATGTGCAGCTGTTTTCTTCCTTGGTCGCTGCAATCACTTCGAGACTCTCATCCGGGCCCGGCACCGGCGCGCCCGAGGTGAAGATGTCCCACTGGTTCTTGATCTGGTCGGCGGGCAGCGCCGTCACCGTATACATCTCGTGCATGAGCTGGTGATCGGAGGCGCGGAAGTAGCCTTCGCGCGTCTTCAAGAGATCGAACTTCGCGCCCTTCTCGAAATGCTCGATGATCTTCGGCGATTCCAGCGACTTCAGATCGTTGATGGTCTGCGCCACGATCTTCATGGCGATGTAATCGCCCCAGGCCTGGTTCTCCGGCGGCTTATTGTATTTCTTGGTGAAGGCGCCGACGAAAGCCTTGGTGCCCCCGGTGTCGATCATGTGATGCCACACCACCGGCCAGGTGCCGACGAAGTTGCCCTTGCCCGCCGCCCACGCCAGCGCGGTGTCGAAGCCGAAACCGCCGACCGGGAATTTCAGGCCGAACTCGGCATACTGCTTGAGGAAGTTGGTGATCTGGTTGCCGGCGAGGTTGATCACCACGAGGTCCGGCTTGGCGTCGCGGATTTTCAGCAGATAGGACGAGAAGTCGGCAGCGTCGGTCGGCACCAGATCGTCGCCGGCGAAATCGCCGCCGTTGGCCTGCATGAAACGCTTCGACACTTTCAGGAGGTCGTGGCCGAAGGCGTAGTCCGCCGTCAGCGAGTACCACTTCTTGCCCTTCACCAGCCCGTCGCGCAGGAAGGCGCGGCCCGCCGTCTTCACATACATCGAGTTCTGCGACTCGACGTGGAACATGTAGCGCTTGCAGTCGGAGCCGCGCAGCGCATCCGAGTTGCCGCCGGTGTTGATGAACAGCGTCTTGTTGCGCTGGGCGACCTGCGCGATGGTGAGGCACGACGCGGACGAAATCTCGCCGATGATGCAGGCGACCTTGTCGCGCTCGATCATGCGCTCGGCCTTGGTGGAGGCGGTCTGCGGATTGACCGAGTCTTCCTTGAGCAGCTCGATCTTGCGGCCCATCACGCCACCCTTGGCGTTGATCTCCTCGACCGCGAGGTCGATGGCCATCACGCCGTATTCGCCGAGCGGCCCGAGGAAGCCGGTGCGCGGCGTCAAATGGCCGATGCGAATGACGTCGGACGATTGCGCCAGCAGCACCGACGGCGCGGCGACGGTGGACGCCAGCGCCAGCCCGCCAGCCGATTGCAACAGGCGGCGGCGCGTGAACTGCGGATTGTCAGCCATGAATGTTCCCTTCCCTGTCGTGGCCGCGCATCGGCGGCATCCTCATCCCGCGGCGTGCACCATTCTCGGGTGAGGTGCTTCTTGCCGTGATCTGTGATCACGGTTAGACTGACAAAAGTTGCCTTGCTTGTCGAGTCCCGTTCTCGCTATGCGCCCATAACTCTTCGAGCGAAACTCTTCGAGCGAAGCGGAAAGCGGCCGCGTTGACCGCTACGTTGAACGCAACGGATTTTGATTGGAGACAACGCCTTGAACATGCCGGCAGCGCTGGTGCTGGAGGAGCCGCTGGAGCGGCTGACGCTCGGCGAGCAGGCCTACGCGCGACTGGCCGATCTGTTGATCTCAGGCCGCCTCGCCCCGGGCGAAAAGCTGTCGCTGCGCGGTTCAGCTGAAATCCTGGGCGTCTCCATCATGCCGGTGCGCGCGGCGGTGTCGCGCCTGGTGGCCGACAAGGCGCTGGAAGTGGCGCCGAACCGCGCCATCCGCGTGCCGGTGATGTCGGCGGCGCTATTCCGCGATATCACCGCCAATCGGGTCGCGATCGAGGGCCGCGCCGCCGCGCTGGCCGCCGAGCGCCGCAGTGACGATGACATTGCCGCCATCGCCAGCGCCGAGGCCGAGATGCGCGCCGAGAGCACGGCGAAGACGCCGAATCTTCCGCTGGCTGTTGAGGCCAACAAGCGCTTCCATTTCGCAGTCTATCAGGCGGCGAAATCGCCGACGCTGATCGGGATCATTCGGGCGCTGTGGCTCAAAGTCGGCCCGGTGATCAATCTCGACCTGCGCGAAAATCCCGAACGCATCCACACCGGCGGCGCGGTGCGCTTTCATGCCGAGGTACTGGACGCGATCAGGCGGCGCGATCCCGAGAAAGCCCGCGCGGCGCTGGCTTCCGATATCCAGGGCGCTTCCGATTTCATTCTGTCGCGCGACAACCTGCCGGACTGAAGCGAGGTGAAGTGAGATTGAGCCGTCACCCTGAGGTGCGAGCGAAGCGAGCCTCGAAGGGCGACGGCGGCACCCTTCAGGCTCCACGCGTTCCGCGTGTCGCACTTCAGGATGATGCGCCGCAGCATCGCTGAAATCATCACATCGGAGTCATCATGGATCTCGACATCAAGGGTTTGCGCGTTCTCGTCACCGCTGGCGCCAACGGCATCGGCCTTGCCATTGCGCAGGCCTTTGCCCGCGAGGGCGCGCGCGTGCATGTCTGCGACATCGATGACGCTGGGCTCGAGGCGCTGCGCAAGAGCGATCCCGCGATCTCGACCAGCCGTTGCGACGTCGCCGACCGTGCGGCGGTGGCGGCGTTGTTCGAGGATGCCAAGCGCGCGCTCGGCGGTCTCGACGTGCTGGTCAACAATGCCGGTATCGCCGGCCCCACCGCCAAGGTCGACGAGATGCACCCCGAGGATTGGGACCGCTGCGTCGCCATCTGCCTCACCGGGCAATTCAACTGCGCGCGGCTGGCGGTGCCGCTGCTGCGGCAGAGCAGGAACGCCTCCATCGTCAACATCTCATCGGCGGCGGGGCGGCTCGGCTTCGCCATGCGCAGCCCCTATGCGGCGGCGAAATGGGGCGTGATCGGCTTCACCAAGTCGCTGTCGATCGAACTGGGCCCGGACAACATCCGCGTCAACGCGATTTTGCCGGGCCTCGTCGCCGGCGATCGCCAGCGCCGCGTGCTGGAAGCCAAAGCGCAGCAGCGTGGCCTCTCCTACGCCGAGATGGAGAAGATCGCGTTCTCGTATACGTCGATCAAGGATTACGTGACGCCCGAGCAGATTGCCTACCAAATCGTGTTTATGTGCAGCCCGCGCGGCAAGACCATTTCCGGACAGGCGATTTCGATCTGCGGCGATACCCAGATGCTGGGATGATGGAAAACCGTGAGAGGGCAAATGTCATGGCCGAAGCAAGCCGGCCATGACGACTTCGATTGATGGCCGCGACGCGCGCAAGGCATCACGAAAATGAACTCACACCCGCTCAATGATGATGGCCGGTGCCATGCCGCCGGCAGCACACATCGTCACCAGGCCGCGCTTGAGGTCGCGCCGCTCCAGTTCGTCGAGCACCGTGCCGATCAGAATCGAACCGGTGGCGCCGATCGGGTGGCCGAGCGCGATGGAGCCGCCGTTGACGTTGACCTTATCGCGATCGAGCTTGAGGTCGCGGATATATTTTTCCGCGACGACCGCGAACGCCTCATTGATCTCGAACAGGTCGATATCATCGAGGGTCAATCCCGCCTTGGCCAGCACCTTGCGGGTGGCGGGGACCGGCGCGTTCAGCATCAAGGTCGGCGAGTCGCCCATATTGGCCATCGCGACCACACGTGCGCGCGGCTTGAGGCCATGCTTCTTCGCATAGTCGGGCGAGGCCAGCAACAGTGCCGCGGCGCCGTCCACTACTCCGGACGAATTTCCGGCGTGGTGGATGAACTCGATCTCCAGATCCGGATACTTGGCCAGGATGAGCTGGCGATAGGTGGTTCCGTTGTCGTCGAGCGGATAGTCGGCGAGCGCCGGGAAGGCGGGCTTAAGGCCGGACAGCGCCTCCATGGTCGTCTGCGGCCGCGGATATTCCTCGTGGTCGAGGGCAAGCGTGCCGTCCTCGCGATAAACCGGCACCAGACTCCTGTCGAAGCGTTTGTCGGCGATCGCCTCGGCCGCGCGCTGCTGGCTCATCAGCGCCAATTCATCGACATCGCGGCGCGAAATGCCTTCCAAGGTCGCGATCGCATCGGCACAGACGCCCTGATGCGACTGCGGATGCTTGGCCCGCAAGCGCAGATTGCCGGAGTCCATCATCAGCGGCCCTTCGCCGCGCCGTCCATCCATCGACATCATCTCGGTGCCGCCCGCGATGACGAGATCTTCAGCACCCGACATGATTTGGGCAGCCGCCATATTGACCGAGGTAATGCCGGAGCCGCAGAAGCGATCGAGCGTCACACCGCTGGCGCGCATGTCGTAGCCGGCATCCAGCGCCGCCATGCGACCGAGGTCGCCGCTCTGCTGGCCGCGCTGCGAGCTGGTTCCCCAGATGATATCGTCGACATCCGCCGTATTGATGCCGGTGCGCTCCGCCAGCGCCTTCAGCACGGTCGCACCAAGCTGCTGTGGATGAATGCCCGCGAGTGCGCCCTTGCCGGCCTTACCGATGCCTCGCGGCGTTCTGCAGGCATCGATAATCAGCGCTTCACCCATTTCTTGCTCCTGAATTGATCACGAATCCCGTCGCGCGGAATGCCAATCCGCGCGCGCTCAATCAACAGCGTAAACCGCTTTCCGCCACGGGAGCAATCGCCGATTACGGCACATCACCGACGCGGGATGCCGCCTAGCGATCTGAGGCAAAAGGCCTAACGACCGGTGGGGGCACTGCCGCCCCCTTGAAGGGCGGCACGCGGCCGGCGCCCGGTAAGCGCCGCGACACAATGAGAGGGGCGAAGAGAGAAATGGTCCGCTCGCCCGGGATGGCCGAGGCGTTGCTCCGCGTTCTGTCCAGCGGTCGCGACGCATCCGCCGCTCCGGACGCCCGTCGCTTTACGCGTTAGCCGGCAACGCGCAGTTCACCATCCACTGCGTGCCGAACTTGTCGGTACACATGCCGAAGAAGCGCGCGAAGAAGGTCGGACCGGCCGGCATCGGCACGGCGCCACCCTCGGACAGCGCCTTGAAGATGCGCTCGGCTTCCGCCGCATCGTCGTAGTTCAGGCAAACCGCGGAGCCCTGCTGCTTCTGGAAATGCTCGCGCGGCGAGTCGCTCGCCATCAGGCTAAAATCGCCGATCCGCATGAAGGCGTGCATGATCTTGCCTTTCATGCTGTCGCCCATTGCGCATTGGGCCTCGGTCGGTGCCTCCTCGGTACGCATCATCGCTTCGATCTTGCCGCCGAGCGTCTTTTCATAAAACTTGAATGCTTCTTCGCAGTTGCCGTCGAAGAACAGATAAGGGTTGAGCATCATGGGCCTTCTCCTGGGTTGACATCTGGAAGCCGCTGGCGTCGCCGCGCTTCAACACCCGCGCGGTGACCACAGTATGACGGTCATGTGATCAGTCGGGCGATCGGAACGGGATCAACGCGCGCAGCCTTGCATCGCGCAAATACAGTCCGCCCCAAGCCATCATGCCGAGATAAAGTCCGAACAGCAGGTGGGTGAACAGCGGATTGCCGATGCGCAGATGTGTCGCCATCGCGCCGCCAAGATAACCCGTCAGCAAGATCGCGCCGAGGATGGATGTGCGTGGGATCGCGTAGAGGATCGTACACAATAGCGTCAGGACACCCAGCAACCGGGCCTGATCGACGCTGCCGCTATAGCCAAGCTCGATCATGGTGTCGGTGACGACCTGCAGCGGGACCAGCTTGATTGTACCGTCAAACACCAGAAACGCGATCAACAGCCCGCTGAGAATACGCCCGATCCAGACCGAGGGGGTCGAGGCCGGGGCGGCACGATCGACGATCGACATGATTTGAACTCCTGCGAATTGACCGGCTTGAACTACCTCCAAGGACGATACGGCATGGTCGATTCCGACATCCGGTCGAAAAATTTCTCGAAGGTGTCGTGGCCGGCTGGTGCCGGGCATGAGGGAATTTAAGTCACCTGACGCTCACCTGCACGGCTCTCCGCCTTCAACCGGTCGATATGCATGCGGATGTGGGCCGCTTCCGCCGTGGTGCCTGCGAGCGCAATGGCTTGGTCGAAGGCGCACCGCGCCTCGTCGCAGCGGCCGAGTTGCAGCAGCAGCGCGCCGCGCACGCCATGGAAATTGAAATAGCCGGAAAGCCGCTTGGCCAGCGGCTCGATCAGGTCGAGCGCAGCTTGCGGCCCCTGCACTTTCGATACCGCCACGGCGCGGTTCAGCGTCACCACCGGCGACGGCTGCTGCATCTCCAGAGTGCGGTAGAGCAGTTCGATCTGGGTCCAATCGGTCTCGCTCGGATGCGCCGCACTGGAATGCAGCGCCGCGATCGCCGCCTGCACCTGATACGGCCCCGAGCTTTGATGCCGCATCGCCTTGTCGATCAGCGCCATGCCCTCCGCGATCATCGGCTTGTTCCAGCGGGACCGATCCTGATCATCGAGCAGCACAATGCCGCCGTCGGCGTCGTAACGTGCGCCAGCGCGGGCGTTCTGCAACAACAGCAGCGACAACAGCCCCATGATTTCCGGCTCGCTCGGAAACAGCCGCAGCAGCAGCCGCGCGAGACGTATCGCTTCATCGCATAGCGGCGCGCGCTCGGCGATCGAGTCCCCGCTCGCCGAATAGCCTTCGTTGAAGACGAGATAGATCATGGCCGCCACCGCGGCGAGGCGCTCGCTACGCTCCACCGCGCCCGGCGTCTCGAACGGCACATCCGCCTTCGCCACCGCCGCTTTCGCGCGCGTGATGCGCTGCTCCATCGCCGCTTCGCTGACGAGGAAGGCGCGCGCGATCTGCTTCACCGTGAGACCGGAGACGATGCGCAGCGCTAAGGCGATCTGCTGGGTCGCTGGCAGTTGCGGATGGCAGCAGATGAACAGCAGCCGCAAAATGTCGTCGCGATAATGCGAGCCGTCGAGCCGTTCAGCGATCTCACCTTCGGCATCATCGGTGTCGGAGATGGCGTCTTCCGGCGGCAGCTCCGCGAGCCTGTTGCGGCGGCGCGCGTCGTCGATGCCGGAATTGCGCCCAACCATGATCAACCACGCAGTGGCATCGCGCGGCGGGCCGTTCTGCGGCCAGATCTTCAACGCGCGCAGGCAGGCGTTCTGATAGGCCTCCTCGGCCAGATCGAGATCGCGGAAATAACGCAGCAGCGCGCCGACCGCCTGCGGCCGCGCCGAGATCAGCGCGGCATCGATCCAGGCGAGATCGGACGCGATGTTGCTCACGATGCGATGCTCCCGGGACGGAACACGCCGACAGGGCGGATTTCATAAGAGCCGCCAGGATTGGCGCGGCCGAGATCGCGCGCGACCTCCAGTGCGTCATCGAGGTCCTTAGCCTCGATGATGTAGAAGCCGAGCAGTTGTTCCTTGGTTTCCGCGAACGGGCCATCCAGCACCAGCGGCGGATCGCCTTCCTTGCGCAGCGTCGTCGCCGCCGTGGTCGGCAACAGCCGCGCCACCGGGCCGAGCCGGCCCTGCCGCGTCAGCTTGTCCTGCACAACCGCCAGCTTTTCCATCACCGCGTCGTCGTGATCCTTGCTCCAGGACCCGACCATGGCTTCGTCGTGATAGCAGAGGATGGCATAGAGCATGTGGCATATTCCCGTGTGGTGACCGAAAGGCGCGAGTATGCCGGGTGACGGCAGGATGGCTCAACAGGTTTTCTCGCGGAGACGATCCCAGCTAAGTCCGGCGTCATTGCCGGACTTGATCCGGCAATCCATCATGCGAAAATGATGGATGCGCGGGTCAAGGCCGCGCATGACACATGTAAATATCGTCACCCGTTCGCCGCCGCCTCCACCGTGGCGATGTCGATTTTCGTCATCGTCATCATCGACGCCATCGCGCGCTGGGCGCGGGCGGGATCGGGGTCTTGCAGCAGTTCGATCACCCGCGCCGGCGCCGTCTGCCACGACACGCCGTATTTGTCCTTGAGCCAGCCGCACTGGCTCGGCTGGCCGCCATCGGCCGTCAGCGCGTCCCAGTAATAATCGACCTCCTCCTGCGACTGGCAGTCGATGCTGAGGGAAATCGCTTCATTGAACTTGAAATGCGGCCCGCCGTTCAGCGCGATGAAACTAACGCCCTCAATCTCGAACGTCGCCGTCAGCACGGTGCCCGCCGGCATCGGCGCACCCTCGCCATAGCGCAAAATTTCGCCCGCCTTGCCGTTCTTGAACACCGACAGGTAGAAATTCATCGCCTGTTCGGCTTCCTTGTCGAACCACAGGCAGGGCGAGATCTTGTTCAGGATTTTAGGCATTGCGGAACTCCCGGGTTGCGTCCTCGCCGCCGCGCGGTTGCTTCGCGCGGTGCGGCTTCCTCTCCAAGACGCATGAGGACGGAGCGATCCGACATGGTGTGAAAGATTTTTCAATCCGTCATATGAGCAAAACACAAAAAACCATGACGACGGGGATGGCAGCTTTCGTTTCACGTGATCCAGGTCGTCATTGCGAAAAACTACCCTTGATCCGCCTTCATCGCCACGCGCAGCGCTTTCGGAATCGGCCGGGGGCGGCCGCCAGAGACGAAGGCGACTTTCACGTCGGCTTCCAGCAGCAGGATCGCGCCGCGCTTGATCTCCTGATGCAGCGTGATCGACGCGCCGCGCACCTCGAGCGGCCGGGTGACCACGTCGAGCAGGTCGTCCATATGCGCAGGCCGCAGGAATTCGAGTTTCATCGCCCGGACCACGAAAGCGAAGCCGGGCGCTTCGGTCTCGGCTTCGGCGAACAACGCACGCTGGTCGGCACCGAGCAGCCGCAGATAGTTGGTGCGGCCGCGCTCCATGAAGCGCAGGTAATTGGCATGATAGACGATGCCGGAGAACTCTGGCTTGCCAACATCGCAACACAGCGGCTTGATTCCATTGGGGCGCTGGAGGGCTATAGCGTGAACAAGCGTAGATTCTCTACGCTCCTTCCATAGCGAGCCGTAGCGCCTTCGGGATCCGTTGCGCCCTTCCGCCTGAGATAAATGCTACCCGCACGCGGGCCGCGACCAAAAGATCGTCTCCGCGTCGACATTCCTGCAGCAGGGTAATCGATGCGCCCTTGACCTCTGCGGGGATTGTGATGACATCAAGCAAGTCGTCCAAGGCCGCTGGTTTTAGGAAATCGATTGTCATTGAACGGACAACGAAGGCGAAGCTTGGCGCATCGTCGTGCGCTTCTTTGAGTAGCTCCCGCTGATTGGTCCCGAGCAGACGCAGGTAATTCGTTCTTCCCCGTTCCATGAAGCGCAAGAAATTGGCGTGATAAACAATCTGGCCGGCGTCCGTATCTTCGAAATAGACGCGGACCTGCATATGATGGCGACCGTCGCGAATTTCTCCGTCAAGAGATGTTGTCACAGAAATATCCACTTGTTGTATATCGGGAACTAATTGACTCGGATCATTATTCTGGCTCGCGGTTGGCCAGTCGACGTCACATGAAGAAACGAAATTGATAGGGAGCGGAGCCCAATCCGTCCATTCGTTTGACAACGCGCGCGAGCGTTTTTGCGTATGCCATGGTCACCGGCAGCATGTCGTACAGTGCGTCGTTGTTCCAATCCATCTTCGCGAGCGCGAGAGCTGACCGGGCGGTTTCGTTCCACGAGCCGTGCCCTGCATGACGGACCAGTCGAATCGGACGAGGCGTGCTGCGGCCGCCTTGGTAATACGAGCGCTCCGCGACGCCTTTTACATCGCCATGCATCCACAGCAGACACTCGCGGTCTCCGAGCGGGATCAGGGTACCACGATCGACCGGATAACCCGTTGGCTTCCCTTTGCCGCTTTGGCGGTCGCGATCGATGCGAACACCTCTCCAGCCGACGTCCTCCACGACCTGCACGAGATCGACCGCTTCGCACAGATGCAGCGCTTCCATGCAGCCGTCGATCTCGTCCTTCTTGAATTCTGTCGTCTTGTGTACCGTCACTCTCCGGGGAGAGCGACCCGAGTGCCGACGTCGGTAGAGATCTAGCGATCGGCCCATCACGCGGAACATCTCCGTCCGGGACATGAACGGATTGTCCCGCTGGACATCGATTTCATGGGCATCGTAGGCGACGAACTCAAGACCCGCCCCTTCCGCATCGAACACTTGGCTACAGCAGGTGACAAAGCGTGGCCGGTCTGACTCGGTCGGACGCAGCGCATAAGAGAGACCGATGTAGGCGGCCTCAGGATCCGAATCTGCGAGTTTCCAGGGAATGCCGCCAGCCTTCGCGTAAATCGCTAGGCCGATCCGCCACATGACGCTCGCACGGTCCGGATAGGCGAGCGCGCGGTCTTCACGGACGAGTTGGATTGGAATGCGTCGCGCTGCGGTAGCGGCCTTCAGGTGGTCATGGAGATCGAAGTCGTCGCCGTCTGCTCCCGTGAACCCGGCTGCCCAGCTTTGCGGGATGTAGATGAAGACAATGTCGAACGCGTCGCGGCGAGCCTCCAACGATCGGATCGCGCGAAGCAAGCGGTCCGCCAGCACGACATGGGGGGTGACTGAGTCCTTCATTTCGCCATCGAGCCGGTCGTCCAGCTCTATATGGCAATCCTTGACCGCGCCCCGCATGTCGAGATTGAACGCTTTGCGGAAACCGGGCCAGGGAGGCAGGTAGTCCTTGCGCTCCGTCGGCTTGTACTGGAACGCCAGTTCCTTCATGAAGCCGTAGAGTCGGTTTCCCTGCCGTGCCGGTGCGATCGTCGCGATCCGGATGGGATCCGGAACAAGACCGGATGAATAGGGCCCGAACCGCAGCAGTCCACGCAAAGGATGGAGATCCACGTCCGACGCGCGGTCTGGATGAAACGCGAGCTTGGCTTCGGGAAAAAACAAATGAGGCGATATCTCGCTGCTCATGCTCGGGCTCTCCCCGAGAAAGCTGTGACATCGCCCAGCCTGAAGGCCGCATTCACACCAGTGCTGATTCCAAGCGCCGGAAGGTCGCGCTGCGGGGACGCGAACAGCATCGACCAAAACTCGAGCAAGGCATTGAGCGCAGGATTGTAGCGTCTCACAATCCGTTCGCGCGCGAAATCGGTGGCGGCGGCCCTGTTCTCCCTTGTAAGTCCTTCGAATACGGTGCGCGGCTCGAGCAGAAGCCAAAGCCGCTCATCCACCCAATCCAGCCTGATCCCCACGCCTTCTTTCCATTTTAGTTCGGGTTGCTTCGGCACCAATCCACCTAGACTTCCGGTCAGCTTCCTCAGCGGCGCCCATTTTTCGTCATCAACGGAGGTCGGCGTCAACAGGTCGGCGCCTCTGCGACGGGCAGCGATCATCCGATGTTCGCGGGTGAGAGCTCGGGTCAGTGCTTCGCGGAGAAGGCCCCGTTCGTGACTATCGTAACGCAGCCGCCGGGTTTCAATTGAATGCAGATCGAAGCTTTCGATCTCATATGCGGAAAGGACTGCTCTGATATCGGCGTCAGCACCGAAGGCCAGCACGCCTGCTTTCGAACGGGTGCCAATGACCGGCAGGCCCGACGCTTCGATTGCCGACTTGATTTCCGCCACGCCGCCGGCGTCGCAGACGGCGCGGCGGCACACGCTCGGCATCCCTGTCAGTTCGAGCGCGTTGAGACGGACGACCGGGTAGCCCCGATTCCCGGTCGGGCGCGGGGCTGGGGACCAAACCCGCCGTTCGGTTGCGATCTCATCCAACACTGTCGTGTCTAGGTCCGGCACGAGCCGCATAAGATCGCGCAACGTTTCATCGAAGTTCTCTATCGGCACGAGACCGCAGTCGATTTCCTTACGTGCGGCGGCGGCAAGAAGCCGTTGGACGCGCAGCAAGGGCGGATCCTCGCCGCGATGGAGCCAGAAGAGACCGGCGGGAAAGGAGGCATCACGTTCTAGCGCCGCTTCGAGCGTGTCCATGACCGACTCATCGCGACCGCTGTAGCCGGCCACGACAAGTCCCCACCGGCTGCAGCTATCGATCAGCAGGGTTCTGAGTTTCGCATCCTGTTCGCGCAGCTCATCTCCGGTATTCTTGAGCCGGCGCGATCGGAAGTCGCCATGAAGCTTGACCTCGACGGGCCAGCGCCCTTCGTCGATGGCGTTCCGTCCGAGACTGCCGGTCTCTATCGCCACAGTGGTCAACTGGCCGGTCCCGCCATAAACCTTCGCGCAGCCGTCGGCGACTAGAGGGTCGAAGTTGCTGGTCCAGACTAAACGACAACGCGCACCTTTCATCAGTGTCGCCAACGCAATGTGCCCGTAGGAGGGCTTCGCGCCGCTGATCTTTGCAGCGATGTACGTGCGACGGTCTGCCTCGCTTGGATAGACGGACTCGAAGAGCGCCGCGTACTCGTCGGGCGAACCGAGCGCGGGTAAGCTGCCAAGGTCGTTGATGAACGATTGCAGTTCACGTCGGACGGCCGGATTGGCGAGGTCGGCGACCTGTTTCGGAGAAACGCGGCGCTGGCTGACGTAAAGTTGCTGCTTGAATTCCCAAATCATGTCCCACGCCGTCGGAATGCCGGCGGCCGCCGAAGCGCCAGCCCCGAGCAGCCACATGAGATTTCCGCCGCGCTGCGAGAAGCGACGCGCAAAATCGTCCGTAGCTACGGTGGGATAGATCGAATCGATTATCACGCGAACATTCTAGTTTCACGAACTCGCGGATGCACTGAATCTCGCCTCCCGCTGGGTTGTCGGACCGTACGTGCGGCACTTATGCTGCGCCGCAATAAGCCCCAATTGACGACGTGCCCTCTGAACCCCGAGTTGCCTGAGGGCTGCGTCAGATCGTAAAGCTCTGGCCTGCCAATCGACGGCTGGCCGATTCGGCTTGGCGACGGATAAGTCACGCATGACAATCGAGGACGTCGTTTCCCGGATCGAAAAACTGAACAGCGGCTTGGCGACCTTTTGGGCAGCAAGCAACGGCTGGGCGCCTGTTGAAGCCGCGGGCCTGCTGACCAAGAGCCGCCTCGACTGGCAGGCGTCGCTGTCAAAGACATTGCGTTTGTGGCTACGTGAACCCTCCACTGCGCTGTCGGACGGAGAACTCATTCTCGCCTAGTCGAACCTCGGCAGTCTGCTCGAAGGAACGCTAAAACTCCTCCTGTCGGTGTTTTACATGGACTACAAAGCCGACCTGGACGTGCTCAAGAAGGCAAATGCGTTCGATCACAAAAAGCAAAAGGCTTTCAGTCCTGACGGACTTACGCTCCAGCCTCTGAAGATCTTCGTGAAAGAGCATGACCTCATCGGCGCTGACGGGAATGCCCTCGTTGATCTGGTGCAGGAGCGGCGCAACACCATTCACGCCTTCAAAGACAAGCCCCTGGGTGATGGCGCCGAACTCCAACTGGCTATGCGGGGCTATCTTGTGCTCCTACGGCGTGTCAACGAAAGGCTTCCCTACCCGGACAACGTGTACGCACCGCGCGAAATCTAACCATTTCACGAGCCGCGAAACACCTATTTGTAGTCGAAGTCGTTTGGCCCGATCGCGACCCAGACGAAATCATCGTCGTCGAACGAGAACTCAGCAACCGATGTCGGCTTGCCGTGCTTGTCGACGGTCAGGGTCATACTAAAATTGGCTTCTACATCTATGTTCTTCTCGCCTTCCACCGTGTGGTGCGGCAGCAGTACCTTGTCTTCGCTGTCGTAAGTGGCGGTGTCCCAATCGGGATGGTGGTAGGAGACTTTGACGTCCATCTCGATGCGCCCGACGACGAGAATCTCCTTGCCTGGGCCGATCGTCCGAAATGTCCTGAAGTCGAGAAAGTTCACATTTTCCACGTCCGCTTCGTCGATTTCTGCATCGTCAACATCGCTGACCTGCAATCCCCACTGATTGAGTTCTTCATGAACGACCCCGACGATCGCATCGCGATTGTCATCCACAAAATCGTTGACGTCCGGGGCCGCTTCGATTGTCAGCCCGAGCTTGGCGAAGAGATCCGCGATCGATCTCAGCCCGGTGATATGCTCAGCGTTCTTGATGACCGCCGCAAAGTCCTTGTCGTCCGAGACGATCGTCAGCGGATCGCTTTTCGTGACAGTCGCTTTTAGGGCTTCGAAGATGAAGGCATCTGGAAATTGATCCTTCTTGGCGTCGTCGCCAAACAGGCCGGTCCTGCGCGCGTATGCGTCGAATACGACGGACGGCTTCACACTATCGATCGAAAGCGTCTCCGCTCGCAGCGAGCTGAACATCTGCTCCACCGCAGCATGATACTTCTCGATCAGTCTTTGCTGCAGTTCAACCGGAGAAATCTCCGGGAGTTTAACGGCGAGAATCTCATCAGCCAGGTCGCGGACTCGTCTCCTGGTCAGGTCGCCGATGACCTCGAAATCGTTAGCCCCATGGTTTTTTGCGATCTCTATTTTTGTAAGATCGGTCGTGACAACCTTGATATAGCCGGCGTCTACCAGATCAGCGACCCGCGGGATCAGCGGACCGCCGGGCGGCTTGCCGGCCCGGATCACGACGTTCGCATCAAGGAAAACCCGGCGGGGGCGATCAGCGGCCATTTCAGAAATCCTCGCGAGAACAGCTCTCGCATGTTTGATTCGCGTCGCGGATAAGAATCCGTATCGCCGGTTGTCTCACGCGATCCCAGACGCCTTATTCCAACTTCTCCGCCGGAAGGTTGGCGCTCGCCACCATCTGATCATAGAGCCGACGCTTCAAACGCAACTCCCGAAGGTCCGCTGCCACAGCTTCAGCGAATTTCTTGATCGCCACTGACGCCTCGTCAATTCGGGTCGGCAGATATTCCCGCGCTTTGGTCTCGGCTGCGTCAATCTTCGCCCGGTCGTCGTCGGAGAAATCGTACTCCGGATCGTCAGCGTAGACAGACCCATTGTAGTCTGACATGCACTTGGTGAGCCGCCCGAGAATGTCGATGAGGTTTTGACGGGCGGCTGTTATCTCCGCAGGCCCGAAGTTTCTGTCCTGCCGCCGAATTAAACGGCCGCGGGTGCTGTCGACCGTTTGGTTCATATCCCATACCCAGTGAGGAAGCACCCCATGGTCATCCTCACGTTCATAATAGCCACGCGCCAGGTCTTCGGACAGTTTTTCCAGCGCGGCCAATTCTGGCTTGAGCCAGTTCTCCAGCCGTTTTTCACGATCTGCGTGAACCTGTTGCAAAGCGACAGCGGTCTGCACCGAGGACAGCTTGAGCTGCTTCAGAACAGGCTGGACGCTAAGCCAAGCAACGAAAATCGCGCCAAACATGGCGATCAACGTCTGGTAGCGGGAAAACCACCATTCGAGACAACCACATTGAGCATCCTTGATCTGCTCGCAACCACCATTGAAGGTGGCGCCATAGGCAAACCCCAATACAAGCGCCAGGGTGGCAGCGGCTGCGACAAGGGCGAGCGTATTCCGATGATCCGCCATTCGGGCACCAATCGTTATGCGACCACGATGGCGTGCGTCATTTCTTCGCTACCCTGCTTTGATTTTCAAAGAAAAACGGAAAGAAACTGCGCTGCTGTTTCAAGCGCAGGATGTCGCTGGTCTTGATCATGTTGGCTTTGCGGCGCTCCCCGCCGCCTTGTTCGGTGATAACCTCGAGGTCCGGATTCTCGATGATCGCTGAGTTGATGTCGTGCATGTGAGCCGGGGTCGCGTTGTAGATGCTGGCGTAAAACTCACCGACCGGAATTGCATCGCCGTAATTTGTGATGAACCGCGGAATATCATCGTGAAGCTGCTTTTTTGCTTCCGCCCTTCCCGCCGCATCGAACATGTAGAGCATGCTGTCGGCTTCACTCGGGTCGTAAGACAGCATGTGCAAACCGGACCGGCCAAAATGTGCCTGGGCGCTGCTGTTTTGATGCAGGATATTGTTGTATTCCTGACGCGCACGAACCGAATTTGCGAAGTGGATAAGCCAATAACGCCATCCGTCCGGATTGTGGATGGAAAATGGACTGACGTAGTTCGCGCAGCGCCGAAACGACTCGAACACGATGCGTTCCGCTGCGCCAAGCCAAGCGTCCTTGGTCATCAAACCATCGAGTTGCGATAGATCATCCGGACTGACGCCAAACGGCGCAAGCTGCCTGGCCAGCGCGCCCCGGTCCGTCTGATGCAGGAACGTCAGCAACGTCTGGATGCCGAATGTGTAGAAGATTTCAACCGACGTGAACGACGCGACGATGTCGCCGATCGTGTTGATTTCGACGCTGCCTGTTCCGCATTGATCCAGATTGAAGAGGACGTTGTGATAGCTGCCGCGCTCGAGCAGTTGCTTCACCTCGGGATAGAGTTCGTCGAACTTCTCATTCCGATACTCGACGCGAAGGTGAAGCTTCGGCACGTTCTCCTTGATTTCGGCGATGAGCGAAGCGGCATTCGTTTTCAGCAGCTCGACAGTCTCTTTGTCGAAGTCGTTCAGGATGAGCAGGCATTCGATGTCGAGCGGCGACATCCCCTCGGCCTGACGCTTGATGTTGAATTGCTCCGTCGCGACACGAAGCTCGTTTATAAAGATCAGCGGAGACCCGGGACTGCCGCACTTGTATTGGCCGCCGCCTGCAAAACCATCGACAATGGCAAGACGAAACCGGGACTGTTGAGGAAGCTGGCAGCGCACGGTCAGATATCGCGCGACGTATTCGGCGATGACCTTGTGCTTGCGTCTTGAGTGCTCCTCAAGAACCGCGCCTGCGACCCATGAATACGGCTTTTTCGACATTCGCCTCCGAATGAATCCTGCTATCCAGAGGCGTCATTCTCAGAGCGCGAGCGAAGCCTTCGGCATTTCGTCCCAGACCTGATCGCGATATACGCGCCCATTGGCCTTTTTGGAACGACGCTTGTTGTCTTTCCCCCATGTCCCCCACTGCTTAAAGAAGAACGCGGTGTTGTGCATCGCACACTGATCGAAGATTTCATCGATCCAATCTTCACGGATCGGGCGAGCCGATCTTCCGCTTTCTCCGCCGACGATGGCCCAATGGATGTCGCGAAGATCGACTGACCCTACCGGACCGATCAGCGGCTCAAATGAGATGAAACGGATTGCAGCCGGGATGGTGCGCAAATGATCGATGCGACCCGCGACGTTGGCGCTCTCGACACTGGTGCCGAGCCATACGTTCGGCAGAACTTCGCCGATCTTGGAGCGAACCAGCGCCCCCATCCGCTCCGGACGCTTGGTAAGGATCTGATAGTGATGGTGGGGCGTGGCACGCATGACGGCCCAGACTCTCAGGATGAAGGCGTCCGTCACCCGATCATGAAACAGGTCAGACATCGAGTTAACGAAGATTTTTCGCGGCTTCTTCCAGCGCAGCGGAATGTCCAAGGCGGCCTTGTCTTCACGGACCACGCCGTTCCAAACGGTTCGTTTTCCGCTGCGTCGCGTGAGTCCTTTATATTTCGGAACATTCATCGCCTGAAGTCGTCTCGCCATTTCCATGGCATAGCAATTCGTGCAGCCCGCGCTGACGATGGAGCAGCCAGCAACTGGATTCCAGGTGGCGTCAGTCCATTCAATTTGCGTCTCGGCCATGACCGTTCCCACATCGTGCTGTCGATGACGTCGATTGTCGATCACAGTCAATACCAGCTTAACCGTTAATACCGGGTTGGAGGGTGCCGGTCACGGACGGCTATCAGGGATCGTGCGTCACGGGTCGCCATCATGCGCCGCAATCGCCTGAACCACGGCCATGTCGAGCCGTTCCGATTCCGACATAGAATCGGCCTCTGCCGCTTCTGACATTTCAAGTTCCTGATTGACGTTGCTCAGCCGATGTTCTTCTTTTGTCCTCATGAATCGCGGATTTACCGTCCTAGCGGGTCGAGCGGTTTTTCAATGCCACATCTATCTTAGCGTCGTGTCGTGCGTTTCTCTTTGGTGAAGCCCTTATCAGTGGCCATGAAGCGCTGGAGCATAGGCGCGATCAGCTTGCCCGGATCGGGAGGCATCGCTTGGCCCGAGGTCTGGGCAAGAATCTCGGCGTAGGCGACAAGATCGCGATGAACGGCAGCCGGCAACTCGACCGTGAGCTTGACCGGCTTGTCGTCAAGGAGAGCCGAGAGCCTGAGCTTGGTCATGACGGCTCCTTCGCGGCCCCATAGGGCTGCAATATTAGGTCGCGATTGACGATCACACGGACGGGGAAGCCCGGTCGGATCGTGAGCGTCGGCTGAATGTTGAGCTGGCGTCGGATGAGCTGACGGCCGACATCGGACGCCGTGTCCTGGCTGCTCTGGCGGATCGCCCGCGCGATCTCGTTTTCGTTGTTGCTCGATCCGAGCTCGGTGCCGACGCCGAGCAAGGTCGAGAGGATCGCCGCCTTGAAAAGCTGACCCCAATGATAATCGACGTCGTCCTCGAGCCCGGAATAGCCTTCGGCGTCGGCGCCCGGTTGCCTTTCCAGAACGATCGACGTGCCGTTGGGCATGATGATGCGATTCCAGACGAGCAGCACGCGCGACTGCCCGAATGCGACCTGGCTGTCGTACTGGCCGATCAGCCGCGCGCCTTGCGGGATGAGGAGCTGCTTGCCGGTCGGGGTGTCGTAAACCTGCTCCGTCACCTGCGCGGTGATCGTTCCGGGCAGGTCGGATTTGATGCCGGTAATTAGCGCTGCCGGAATGACGGTGCCGGCTTGCACGACATAGGGCGACACCTTCTCCTGCACGCGATCGGGCGTGACGGTGCGCCGATCGACGGCCGCGTTGACGAAGGCGAGCTTGCGATCCTGCATGTTTTGCGCCGCGCCCGGATCGAGCGGAGGCGTTTCGGTCGGCAGCGTGAGGCCAGTGGCCGGATCGACACGGCCAACGGCGGGCGCTGTCGCAGGCGCCTGCACGCCGCGGCTGTCGGTGAACACCTTGGCGACGCGCGCGGCTTCGATTTCGGCGAGACGGCGCTGTTCGGTGGGATCGGCGCGCGGCGTTCGGATGTCGGGCGCGACGACGGGTTTGCCTTCATCCTGCGCACTCAGAATCGGACGCCCAAGGTCGCCCGGCAGGGCCGGGCCGAGCTTGGGGATGCCGGTATAGTCCTTCGGAAGGCCGGCCAGCCCATCTGCCGGCGTGCGGTTCTCGGTGCTGTAGAGTTCGGTCGGCGATTGGTTCATGCGCCGGTTGGCATCGAGCGCCCAGAACAGCGCGGCCATGATGATGAGGGCGCTGACGCCGCCGAGCGTAATGAGCACTTTGCGCGACAAGCGCGTGACGCGCGGCTGCTCGGGCCGCAAGCGCAGCTCGGCCCGGATATCGCCGGGAGGCGGAGTCGGAGCGTCGGTCATCAGAACAACCTCGCGCTTCGTCCCGGCCGGCCGTCGGTGCGCACGATCCGCACGCGCTTCTCGCTGTCCTTGTCGCCCAGCCTGAGTTCGGCGGCAGCAAAGAGACGATCGACGACGTAGTAATTCTGTCGAGCGCGATAGTTGACCAGTTCGGAATTGCCGGAGGATCCTATGACGAACAGCGGCGGCATCTCGCCCTGCCCGATCCCCGACGGAAACTCGATATAGACCTTGTTGCCATCGTCGAAGGCGCGCAGCGGCCGCCACGGCGCGCTATCGCCCTCGATTGCATAACGGAAGTTCAGCTTCGAGATGTCGACGCCAGACGCGACCGGCTGCGTCAGTGCGGCTTGCGCATTCTGCCGACGCAGCGCGATCAACTGATCCTGCGGATACTGCCACGACACCGAGGCCATGTAGGTCTTCTCGGTCGAGCGCAGTTCCATGTGATAGGTGCGCAGGTTGGTGTTGATGACGAGGTTGGTCTGAAGGTCGGGTCGCGTCGGCTTGACGAGGATGTGGACCTGGGCGGCCTGACCGGAGCCGCTGAGCGTATCGCCGACGATCCAGCGCACGGTGTCACCGGCGGCGACGGGGCCTGCGCCGACAAGTTGCTCGCCGGGCTGAAGCGCGATGTCGGTCACTTGTCCGGGCGCGGCGTAGACTTGATAGAGCGCGCCGACGACGAAGGGATAAACCTGCACGGCGTTGATGAAGCCATTACGCACCGGCTGCATCCGCGCCGCTTCATTGGCCTGGGCGACGCGCTTCTTCGGATCGGTCGGTTCGGGCTTCGGCTTCTTTCCGCCGACGGGCTTCAACTGGCCGGGCAACGGCAGTGGCTTCGGCAGCTCGACGACCTGCACCGGCCCGACCGGATCGGCGCTGAGCACGGCGGGCGCGGCATCGTCGTAGTCGATGTCCGGCGGAATGAACTTGTTGGCGCAGCCGGCAAGCGCTGTCGTCGCCAGCATCATGGCGATCAGCGCCGGCGCAGCATTTTTTCTGTTGTCCCCCATCACCCCATCTCCTTCGACCAGTTGATTGCGTTGACGAACACACCGAGCGGATTGGCGCGCAGCTTGTCGGCGCTGCGCGGCTGCTGGATTACGATGGTCAGGATGGCGGTCCAGCGTTCGGTGCCGGAGAGCTGACCATTCTCGTAACGGCGCTCCAGCCAGGCGATGCGGAATGATTCCGGCGAGGCGCGAATGACGCTTGAGATTTCGACCGCGACCTGCTGCTTGCCGACCTTCGCGAAGGGATCGTTGCCGCGCGCGTAATCGTTCAATGCGATGGCGCCGCGATCGGTCGTGTAGTCGTAGGCGCGCAGCCAGTTCTGTCGCACGACGACGGGGTCAGCCGGAATGCTGCGCACCTGCTCGATGAAGCGCGCGAGATGCCACGCGATCTGCGGATCGGTCGGCTTGTAGTCCGCGACGGCGGACGCGATCGCCTGCGCCTCGCCGAACTTGTCGACTTGAACCACCCAGGGAACGACCGTGCCCTGCGTCGATTGCCACACCAGCGCGGCCGCGAAGCCGCCGGCGAGCACCAGCGAGCCGAAGGCCATGAGTCGCCAGTTCTTTGCTTGCACGCGCGCAGAGCCGATGCGCTCGTCCCAGACCTGCGCGGCTTTGAGATACGGAGTTTCGGGTTCGGGCGTGCGCGCGTAGCGCACGGAGGGACGGCGGAAGAGATTCATTTATGATCATCCTGATGGAGGGACACGGACATGGAGCCGCCGCCGTGATCGCCCGAACGCACGGCATGGGCAGCGGCGGTCGCGCCGTGGCTCAAGGTCTGGCTGCGCTTCATGCGCGCGGCCCAGGCCGGTGGTGCGCCGGATGCTAAAGGGGTTTGAGCGGCTGAAGCGCCCGCGGCTGTTGCCGGTGAGGATGGTCCGCCCGTGGCGGCGGCGCGGCCGGCTGCGTAACTCGATTTGAGGGATGCGGCGGCGCGCGATGCAGCCTGTCGCACAGGCTGGATAGCTGCGGATGCGCCGGCCCTTGTAACGCCGCCCAGACCGGCAGCGACGGCGCCCATGCGGCTCTGGCCGGATGCGCCGGCGCCATAGGCGCTCGATGTGCTGCCGGCGAGATACGCACCTCCGCGCGCGGCGGCCGCGGTCATGCGTCCGCCGCCACCAACCGCGCTCGCCGCGCCGGAGAGGCCAGCGCTTGCGCCCATGACGCCGGCCGCACCGATGCCGGCGACGGCAAGGCCAGTGCCGACGGCGGCGCCTGCACCGAGTTGCGGCGCGCCGGAAACAAGTCCGGTAGCGATGCCGGGACCGAAGATCGACAATCCCATCAGCGACAGCGCGCCGAGCACAAGCGCCAGCGCGTCGGTGATGGTCGGTGTACCGGAGAAGCCGGTCGTGAATTCGCTGAACAGGCGGGAGCCGATGCCGACGATCACGGCGAGCACGAGAATCTTGACGCCGGAGGCGACAATGTTGCCGAGGACCTTTTCGGCGAGGAACGCGGTCTTGTTGAACAGCGCGAACGGGATCAGCACGAAGCCCGCGAGCGTGGTCAATTTGAACTCGATCAGCGTGACGAATATCTGGACCGCGAGAATGAAGAAGGCGATGAGCACGATCGCCCAGGCGATCATCAGCACCATGATCTGCACAAAATTCTCGAAGAACGAGATGTAGCCCATCAGGTCGCCGGCGGCCTTGAGGATGGGCATGCCGGCGTCGATGCCGACCAGCGCGACGCGGCCGGGCTGGAGCAATGTGTCGGCCGTGAGCGACGATCCGCCCGCCTTCAGGCCGAGGCCGCTGAAGGACTGGAAGACGATCCCGGCGAGCCGGTTGAAGTTACCGATGATGAAGGCGAAGAAGCCGATATAGAGCGTCTTCCTGATGAGACGGGCAAGCACGTCTTCGTCGACGCCCCAGGCCCAGAACAGGCCCGCCAGCGTGATGTCGATGACGATCAGTGTGGAGGTGAGGAATCCGATCTCGCCGCCGAGCAGGCCGAAGCCGCTATCAATGTAGCGGGTAAATGTCTCCAGAAAGCGGTCGATGACGCCGGTGTTCATGGCCGCGCGCGCCCAGCATCGCCTTCCAGGAAATGACGGCGGCTGTCCGCCCACGCCTTCTTGCAACCGGCGTCGTCGAGCGCGGCCGCGCCGATCTCGCGGCAGCGGAGCAATTCGCTGGATGCAGGCTCCTCGCTCTGTGACTGAGCGGTCGACGCGGGTGTTTCCTCGGTGGCGTCGGGACGCAACGCAATGGCGCAAGCCGCCACGATCACGGCAAATGCGAGGACGGCGACAACTCGGGTTGCAACTTTCCAATCCATCGTCGTCCCTCAGTCATGGAACATGCGAACGGGCGTCGGGCTGTAGCTGCTTCCGGTCAGGAAGCGGCTGAGCTGTTCGCGCGACTGCTCCTGCGCCGCGGCCTTGCGGGAGTTCTCAAGGGCGTCGGCTCTGCCCTGTGCGGCGAGCATCGCGGTGAGGTCGGCAAGTTGCCGGGTCTGGACGCCGATGAGTTGGTTGCCGGCCTGCGTCGCCTGAAGCACGCCGACGGCCGACTGGCTGGAGTCGACCAGCGTGCTGGTCTGGGCGCGCGTGCCGTCGAGGTTCTGCACGGCGACCGCTCCGGCCTTCAGCGAGTGCTCGTAGGCCGACAGCGATTGCTGCCAACGGTCGCGTGCGGACGTGATGAGCTGCGCGTCGGTCTTGCCGACCGCGAAGTTCTGGAAGGTCGACGAGAACTGTGTCTCGATATTGCCGACGTTGTAGGCCAATTTGTCGGCCTCACCCATCAGCCGCTTCATCTCGGCGAAGTTGCCGTCGATCTGGGAGAGGACAGACGTTGGCAGGCTGGCGAGGTGCTTCGCCTGGTTGATCAGCATCTGCGTCTGATTGGCGAGCGAGGTGATCTGGTTGTTGATCTGCTGAAGCGCGCGTGCGGCGGTCAGGACGTTCTGCGCGTAGTTCGACGGGTCGTAGACGATGTCAAATGCATCGGTGCTGCCGGGTGCAAACGTCACGGCAAGCACGAGCGCACCCGCCGCAATCGGGTGGCGATAACGCAAGCGGAATACGGACAGAATCATGATGGCGTCTCCTGTTCTGACGGCGTGATGCGCGACGGCTGATGCGTTGCAACGGACGCATCGATGACATTCGTGAGATTGGGAACGAGGTCGGCGGCCCAGGCGAGGTCGTTGGCGTAGAGCCAGGCTTCGAGGAAGTACGGCCGCGCGCCATCGCGCAGCAGCTCGTCGATCAGCGCGTGCGCGGCCTTGTCCGACGATGCGCACAGCGCCAGCGCGACGGAGCCAAGCCCCAGCTCAAACAAGCGGTTGCCGCGTCGCGACTGGCAGTAGTAATCGCGCTTCGGGGTCGCCCGCGCGATGATCTCGATCTGACGGGAATTAAGCCCAAACCGCTCATAGACGGCGGTGATCTGCGGCTCGATGGCGCGCTCGTTGGCGAGGAAGATGCGCGTCGGGCAGCTCTCGACCAGGACGGGCGCGATCGGCGACGCCTCGATGTCGGCCAGCGACTGCGAGGAAAAGACCACGCTGACGTTCTTCTTCCGCAGCGTCTTGAGCCATTCCTTGATCTTGTCGGCGAAGCCACCGTCGTCGAGCGCCCGCCAGCCCTCGTCGATGACGAGCAGGCTCGGTCGACCGTCGAAGCGGGCCTCGATGCGGTGGAACAGGTAAGAGAGAACGGCCGGCGCCGCCCTGGTGCCGACAAGCCCTTCGGTCTCGAAGGCCTGGACGTTCGCCGTGCCGAGATATTCGTGCTCGGCGTCAAGCAGCCGACCATGCGCGCCGCCGATGCAGTAGGGACGCAGCGCCTGTTTCAGCACTGAGGACTGCAACAGCACCGTCAGGCCGGTGATGGTGCGCTCCTCGACCGGCGCCGAGGCCAGCGACGTCAGCGCCGCCCAGATATATTCCTTAACATCCGGGGTGATCGTAACGCCCTCGCGCAGGAGAATGTCGACCAGCCAGTCGGCGGCCCAGGCCCGTTCGAGAACATGATGGATGAGAGCCAGCGGCTGGAGCGCGACGGACGTGGATTCCGCCTCGTCGGTAAGCGTGCCGCCGAGGTCCTGCCAATCGCCGCCCATCGACAAGGTCGCGGCTCGGATGCTGCCGCCGAAATCGAAGACGAAGACTTGCGAATTGCGATAGCGGCGGAACTGGAGCGCCATCACAGCGAGCAGCACGGACTTGCCCGCCCCGGTCGGCCCGACGATCATGGTGTGGCCGACATCGCCGACATGGAGCGCGAAACGGAACGGCGTCGCGCCTTCGGTCCTGGCGTAGAACAATGGCGGCATGCCGAGGTGTTCGTCCCGCGCCGGCCCGGCCCAGACTGCCGACAGTGGCATCATGTGCGCGAGGTTGAGCGTCGAGATCGGCGGCTGGCGGACGTTCGCGTAGGTCTGGCCGGGGATCGAGCCGAGCCAGGCTTCGATGGCATTGACGCCTTCCACGATGCAGGTGAAGTCGCGCGACTGGATGACCTTCTCGACCAGCCGCAGCCGTTCGTCGGCGATGGTGCGGTCGGCGTTCCACACCGTGACGGTCGCGGTCACATAGACCTGGCCGACCTGATCGGAGCCGAGGTCTTGCAGGGCCGCGTCGGCATCGGCGGCCTTGTTCGCGGCGTCGGTGTCCAGTAACACCGACTGCTCGTTCGTCATCACCTCCTTCAGGATCGCCGCGACTGATTTGCGCTTTGCAAACCACTGCCGGCGGATTTTCGTGACGAGGCGCGTTGCGTCGGTCTTGTCGAGCATGATGGCGCGCGTCGACCACCGATAGACGAAGGCCAGGCGGTTGAGGTCGTCGAGGATTCCGGGGAATGTCGAGGTCGGGAATCCGACGACGGTGAGCGTGCGGACATGGAAGTCGCCAAGCCGCGGTTCCAGCCCGCCGGCGAGCGGCTGATCGGCCAGCAACGCGTCGAGGTGCATTGGCGTTTCCGGCACGCGCACGCGATGGCGTTTGGTCGAAATGGTCGAATGCAGGTAGGTCAGCGTTTCCGAGTCATCGAGCCAGTCGGCTTCCGGCACGAAGCCTTCGACGAGATTGAGCACGCGGTCGGTACGATCGACGAAACTCTTCAGCAGTTCCCAGGGATCGACCCCACTGCGCTCACGGCCCTCGTAGAGCCAGGCTTCCATGCGCGAGGCTTCCTCGGCGGGCGGCAGCCAGACGAAGGTGAGGAAGTAGCTCGACTCGAACAGGACGCCGGAGTCCTCGAACTGCTCGCGGCGTTCGATGTCGAGAAGGGCCGAGGCAGATTCCGGAAACAGGCTTTCCGGGTAGTCGGTGGCGGGATGACGCTGTGCTTCGACGAAGATCGCCCAGCCGGAGCCGAGACGGCGCAGCGCATTGTTCAGGCGCGCGGTCGTGCCGACCAGTTCGGCCGGCGTGGCGCTGTCGAGATCGGGACCGCGAAACCGCGCCGTCCGTTGAAACGATCCGTCCTTGTTGAGGACAACGCCCGGCGCGACCAACGCGGCCCAGGGCAGGAAATCCGCGAGCTGTGCGTTCTTCTTCCGGTATTCGGCGAGGTTCAGCATCGGCGCGCCTCACACGTCCATGTGCGCGGGATAGCGCAGGTGTCGGCGGCCGACGTCGACGAACTGCGCGTCGCGCTTCGCGGCCCAGACGGCCGCGAAATGCCCGATCGCCCAGATGACGAGGCCGGCGAGCCACAGGCGCAGGCCGAGCCCGACGGCGCCGGCAAGCGTTCCGTTGGCGATGGCGACCGTGCGCGGCGCGCCGCCGAGCAGGATCGGTTCGGTGAGCGCGCGATGCACCGGCGCGAAGAAGCCGCGGACGTCTTCCTCCATCAGACCAGCGCCCCGCCGCCAAAGCTGAAGAAGCTGAGAAAGAAGGAAGAGGCCGCGAAAGCGATGCTCAAACCGAAGACAATCTGCACCAGCCGCCGGAAGCCGCCTGCGGTGTCGCCGAAGGCGAGCGTGAGGCCCGTGGTGATGATGATGATAACCGCCACGATCTTGGCGACCGGCCCCTCGATGGATTCGAGAATCTTTTGAAGCGGTTCTTCCCACGGCATCGACGAACCGGAGGCATGGGCGGGCGCCGCCGTCAGCAGCGTGATCGTGGCGAGCGCCGTCGCCTCGGTCAGGTGGTGGCGCACACGAGACAAGGCAAGCCGGGTCATTCAGGGTCTCCTTTCGAGGGGTTTGGGGTGGGGAGCAGCGCGTTGAGGGTGCGGTAGTCGCCGGTTGCTGGATCGAGTCCGTCGACATGGGCGATCTCGGCCAGGCGCCGTTCGGCGCCGCGGCCAGACAGAACGGCGACAATATCGATGGTCTCTGCTATCAAGGCGCGTGGGACCGTGACGACGGCCTCCTGCACGAGCTGCTCGAGCCGGCGCAGTGCGCCGATCGCGGTATTGGCATGGATGGTGCCGACCCCGCCGGGATGTCCGGTGCCCCAGGCTTTGAGCAAATCGAGCGCTTCGCTGCCGCGCACTTCGCCGACCGGAATGCGGTCGGGGCGCAGACGCAGCGACGACTTCACCAGATCCGAGAGCGAGGCGACGCCATCTTTCGTCCGAAGTGCGACAAGGTTCGGCGCGGCGCATTGTAGTTCGCGGGTGTCCTCGATCAGCACCACGCGATCTGACGTTTTCGCCACTTCCGCCAGTAACGCATTCGTCAACGTCGTCTTGCCGGTGGAGGTGCCGCCGGCGATTAGCACGTTCTTGCGCCGCTCGACCGCGAGCCGCAGCACGTCCGCCTGCGCAGCCGTCATGATGCCGGCGGCGACGTAATCGGCGAGCGTGAACACGGCGACCGCCGGCTTGCGGATCGCGAAAGTGGGCGCCATCACTACCGGGGGCAACAGGCCCTCGAAGCGTTCTCCGGTCTCGGGGAGTTCGGCCGAAACCCGCGGGCTGCCGGGATGCACCTCCGCGCCAACATGATGTGCGACCAGGCGCACGATACGCTCGCCATCGGACGGGATCAGCACATCGTCGGTTGCGACAAGACCTTCGCGTAGCCGGTCGACCCAGAGCCGGCCATCGGGGTTCAACATCACCTCGACAACAGCGGGGTCCTCGAGGTATTGGGCGATAGCCGGCCCGAGCGCGGTGCGCAGCATGCGTGCGCCACGCGCCAGTTTTTGGCTGTTGTGATGATGACCGGACATCGTGCCCCCATTTCGGCCATCCGCACTCACGATCGGATGACGATGGGGACAATCAAGAAATGCAGAACTTACAGATGGGCAACAGGATTTATCTGAAACGTCGTAGTTTGCCGTAGCTCATCGTAGGCCGTCGAAAAAATACTTGAAATGTTCGGCGGTAAATCCGGTCGAAGAATGTCGGCTAATGCGACTCGAACGAATCAGTGCTTGAGTCAATGAAATCGATAAACGTCTTCACAACCGGATTGGTGTTGGTCGGTTTCCAACACGCCATGTAGCCCAGACGGGTCAAGCCGTTGCCATCATGCACCGGTTTGAAAACAATGCCGAGATCGGTCAGTCCGGCGGCCGTCTCGCATTGCAGGCTAATACCCTCCCCGCTGCCGACCTCGCTTAGTATACTCTCGCGACTCAAAGACCTCATCAGAATCTCGGGGTGATCTGACGGAGCAGCCAAATAGCGTTCGAGAATAATGCGAATATCCGGTCCCGGGTCGTGGTGACTGACCAGGAACCGCTCACCTTTCAGTTCCGGCCAGTAGACAAATGGCCGATCCGCGAGAGGGTGGTCTTTCGGCAACGCGACGACAAGAAGCTCAGATCGCATCGCAAGGGAGTTAAAAATGTCGCATCTACCAGGGTCTCCTAACAGAATGGCAACGTCAATCCTGCCAGCATGAAGGCCGGCTGCAAGCTCGGTGTACGGCGCCTCGAATGGTTCGATATCGATCTCGCGATAGCATTTTCTGAAATTGTGCAACGCTGCTCGTAGTGAGCCGGTTGACAATGACATATAAAAACCGACGACGATGCGGCCGACGCGTCCAGCACCGCTCGCTTTCGTCTGCTCACCCAGTCGCTCCGTATCCTCAATGATGCGCTGCGCGATGACGACGAATGCTTCGCCAGCGGCCGTGAGGCTGGCCCCTGACTTTGAACGGTCGAAAAGACAGACGCCAAACTCGTCTTCCACTTCTTTCACGCGCTTGCTGACGATCGGCTGCCTTACATTGAGTTCTTGTGCGGCGGCGCTGAAGCTGCCATTCCGAGCGCTTGCGATAATGTAGCGAAGGTGACGCAGATCCAATCCTGTCCTGCCTTTCTGCCGTCCCTATGTCGTGCATAACTCGGCAATTCCGCAGATATGTGTTACCTATGTTCTTCCGTCCTACAACCTTCATCCTGTCTGCGAGCTATCATCTCTCCGATTTGAGTCATACTTTTGCGGGCACACCTCTCATCTACTTAACTGCCCAAATCAGCCGTAAACAATCAACAGACCCTTTGCGTCGATCTGATCGCTGGCGCGCACCAGCACTTCGGCGACGGTCCATCGCAATCGGCGTATAGTACCGTCTCCATTTTCACGACCTAGATCGATAGCAGCACATCTCCGGAATTGACCGATCGTCCAGTCGCAACCGCCACCGTGGACACGACGCCGGCATTGGCGCCATGCCCTTCTCATCGACGTCACCGATGGACAGACAGCGAATGACAAGCATCTTGCTGCGTTCGATATCGACGAGGATCTCGTCCTCGACTTCATACCATAGAAATAGACTGGCGTTAGCAGGCCTGACCGGACCATATTCCGTCTGAGCCGAAGCATAGTCGCTGAACACCTTTGGATACATCAGCCAAGACGTGGGCTCGAAACCTGTCAGTTCGCGTCTGATATTCTCCTCGGTTTGCTTTTCCAAGGCATCCAGAAACCGGCACCAGAAACTATTGCCTTACATCCCGAGCGTGCGCTTTGCCTCAGCGATCTCAGGTCGTGGGCTATCCGCATGCTTGGCCAGCTCGAGCAGTTGCTTCGAGTAGAAGACTGCTTTCTGCTCATTGCTTGCTCGCTTGGCACATTCTGCCGCTCCCGCGATCGCGCGGTATCGATTAGGTTGGTGCTGAAGCACTTTTTCGAATTCAGCGAGAGCGTCAGCCGGTTTACCGTCACGCTCAAGTATCATCGCCAATATCTCTCGCGCCGGAACAATTGGTCCTGGCGTGACGACACTTTTAGCACTCGCATCTTCGCGATCCGCCGCGTGGCCCAGCATGTAATACCCTCATCGCGCTCGCCTTCAGCAAAAGCTGTAAGACCTTGCACGACCTCGATCTGAATATCGATCTGATCGGCCCAATAACTCAGCTTCATCGCCGCAGCCGCTTCGCGAAGTCCAGCGAGCCGCTTCGCTTCAACGCTCGCTTTTGGTCGGATCTTGGCTCATTGCCGCACCGATACCCGCGCGAATGCGTTGATAGACTCAGCCTGGGGATACTTCTGCCATGGATAGGCATCCCGCTAGAGCGCAACTTTACATCCGTCGATATTGAGCTGCTGAATGCTATCATCCGACCCATCTTTCGTAAGAGCGGCCTTTACCCAGTTAGCCATTTGAGTCGACGCTCCCTTTTGATTGTTACGAACTTCAGTTCTTTCCAAACATATTCTTCCAGGCCTCGGTGCCCGGCTTCGCTTCCCATTGTTTGCTGTCGGACAACGTGTTTATGCCCGCCCGAACCCCCGGACGGTCTTTGATCGCCTGGTACCATCGATCAATGTTCGGGTACTCCGACAACTCGCGTCGATGCAGCTTTCGCGTGCGAACCCAAGGGAATGTGCTGATGTCAGCGATAGAATACTCGCCGGCGAGATATTCAGATTCGCCAAGGCGCTTCTCGAGAATGTTGTATATTCGGCCAACTTCCCGATCATAACGTTCGATGGCGTAATCGATCTTCTCGGTCGCATACACCATGAAGTGGTGTGCTTGGCCCAGCATTGGACCCATCGTCGTATTCTGAAAGACAAGCCACTTTAACGTATCGTAGCGTTTCTCCGGATCCTGAGAAAGGAATTTACCGAACTTTTCTGCAAGATAGATCAGAACGACCGCGGATTCAAAAACAGCATAAGGCTTGTTGTGCGGGCCATCGTGATCCACGATGGCCGGCACTTTGTTGTTTGGATTGATCTTCAGGAATTCCGGATGAAACTGCTGACCTGCCGTTATATCAACCGGAATTACACGATACTCCAAGTCCAACTCTGCCAGCATTATAGCTGCTTTATACCCGTTGGGGGTTGGCCAGAAGTATAGATCAATCATAGCTGGAAAATCCCTATCCGACGATCTTTAGCCCTGCTGGCTTGTCAACGATAAGCCCAGGATTCAACATCCACTTCGGGTCCAGTTCGGTCTTGGCGGCTGCCAGCACACGGCGGAACAACGGATCGACTTCCTTGTCGTACCAAGGACGGAACGATTTGCCGACAGCATGATGGTGCGTGATGGTGGCGCCGAGTTCAAGTAGCGCATCTGACGCCACGTCGTGGAGCATCGTATAGGCTTCAAGGCTGTTGGCATGTGTCGAAGGAGCCATGACCGAATAGTAAGGGGCCGGGCCGTCCGGATACAGGAAGGAGAACCTACGGCAGACGATGCCGCCGCCAAGATTTTCCTTCTGGGCTTTCCGCATGCGTCGCATGATCTCGGTATCGACTTCTTCGAACTTATCCCAAGTGTAGGCAGTTTCGAACGTGAAGCTGACGATTCCCATCGCGGCGCGCGTATGCATCAGCCGGGGCAGATACCTGAACTGGTGCCGCCAGCTACCCTGCGGCCCGCTACGGCTGGTCTCCAGCGCGTTGTCCGCAGTTCCCGCGCGTTGCTTCACGACGCCACCGAAGTCCTTGCAGATTTCGAGGCTGCGCTCCAGCCACGCGTCCATCGGATGGTCGGCGGATTCGAAGCCCAGCAACAAGACCGAATCGGTGCCGTCTCCAGCGCCGTAGAATTTGGCGTCCTGCTCGTCCAGATAACGACAGTTCGCCGGGAATAGTCCTGCTTGGGTGATCTGACGGACGGCCTTGGCACCTTGATAGAACGTCTTGAATGAGATCGATGCATTCGCACGGAATTTCACACGCCCCTGTAAACGCATCCATGCATCGGTGATGATGCCCAGCGAGCCCTCAGACCCGATGAACAGCCGATCCGGATTGGGTCCCGCACCCGAGCCTGGCAGCCGGCGGTTCTGGATCGTTCCCGCCGGCGTGACCACGCGCAGGCTTTCTACCATGTCGTCAATATGCGTGAGATGGGTCGCATAGTGACCGGACGAGCGAGTCGCGATCCAACCGCCCAGCGATGAGAATTCCCACGATTGCGGAATATGGCGCAGGGTGAGGCCATGCGGCTTCAGTTGCTCTTCCAGAGCCGGACCGAGAATGCCGGCCTGGATCCGCGCGCAGCGTGACACGGGGTCGACTTCGAGAATCTTGTTGAGGTTGCCCAAGTCGATTACGACGACGCCGGGAAAGGCGTCGCGCTCGGGACCCCAGAAGCCGCCGGTGACGCTCGATCCGCCGCCATACGGTATGCATGCATAACCATTTTCCCCGCACCAGTCGAAGATAGCGGCGATGTCTTCTTCGTCGCGCGGATAGGCCACGACGTCCGGAGCCTTCTTAAAATCGCGCCGGTAGATAAGGGTCATGTCCTTGAAACCCTTACCATACGTATGAACAATTCTGTCCCATTTTTCCGAGGTGCAGAAATCCTCCAGCGTTCGTGGGATCTTTATGCGCGACGGATAAAGTTCAATCTCATCTAGAGTCGGGTCTGACAGAACTTCGATGTCTTTAATTCCAAGCCGCTGCTCCACGCGATCTCGCATGGTACGGATTTCTTCTTGGGAATTATCTTCACCTTCATATCCCCACGACCAGAATTTCCTTCGCTGACCATAGTAGCCGCTCTTTTCCTTCGCCACGGCGCGTCCTCCTTCGAGATTTTCGACGTAAATCAACCATCCAGGTGCGCATGCGTTTTGGTAGACATCGCGATCTGGTTCGACCAAATTGGCATATCCAATTCGGTCGGTCAATGGTTCTCGGAGTAGATAAGCACCCCGGAGCTACGCCACCGCGACAACATTCGCCTTGACACCGCCGCCAAGAGCACGCTTGAATGGTATGACCAGATTGGATGTGCCAGATTGCAACTGATCTGCAAATAGAGAACTCACCTCATTTTTTGATGAGCGGGCGTTCAGCGGCCTTTTTCACATAGAGAGGGACAAGAGCGTGGTGCTGTCGGACCAAGCCAATCTGCATGGTGAGCGCGCCCTCCAATGGACCGCGTCATGCTGAGATATCTAATTCGTCGCCTTGTCGCCCTTGTGCCGACGTTCCTGTTAGCGAGCGTTATTGTGTTCTCGGCCATTCGCCTGATACCGGGAAACACGATCGACATGATGATGTCGCAGAACGACATCTCGGCCAGCGTCCAGACCCGCGAAGATCTTATCAAGGCACTCGGGCTCGATCAGCCGGTCCTTGTACAATATTGGCACTGGATCAGCTCGATTGTGTTCCACGGAGATTTCGGTCGCTCGCTTTGGACGGGAGATAGCGTCACCCGCCTCGTCGCCGAGCGCATGCCGATTACTCTGTATCTAGGCGTGCTGGCCATGATATTCGCGCTCTTGATCGCGCTGCCCGTCGGGATCATCTCGGCGATCCGGCAAAACAAGCCGGTCGATTATCTCGGCCGTGTCTTTGCCATCACAGCCCTGTCCGTGCCGCCTTTTTGGCTCGGGACGTTGGTGGTGATCCTGCCAGCGATTCTCTGGGGGATCGCGCCGACCACGCAATATGTTGGGCTGACCGACGATCCCCTCCTTAGCCTCCGCCAGATGGTGCCGCCCGCGATCGTCCTCGGCATCGCCTTATCCGGAGTGACGATGAGGATGACCCGTACGATGGTCCTCGAAGTCATGCGCCAGGATTATGTCCGCACGGCCTGGAGCAAGGGTCTCGACGAGCGGACGGTCGTTTTGCGCCATGTCCTCAAAAACGCGCTTCTGCCGGTCATAACCATCGTCGGCTTGCAGTTGCCCCTGCTGATCGGTGGCGCGGTCGTAATTGAGCAGATCTTCGTGATCTCCGGTATGGGCCAACTACTCCTGATGGCGGTGTCGCAGCGGGACTATCCGGTCATTACCGGCATCTTTCTCCTCGTGGGCGTCGGCGTAATGACGATCAACCTGCTCGTCGACATCAGCTACGCCCTCCTAGATCCCAAGATTCGTCAGGGCTGACGCATGGCTATCAATTCGACCCTGAAGACCGACGCAGGTCCCGACCGAGGCGCCTGGGCAGCGCCCGTACGGACTTTCTTCAGTCGCCTTTTTAAACAGGACATTCTCGGAACGGTTTGCGCCGGCCTTCTCGCCGCGATCGTGCTCTGCGCACTCCTGGCACCCTGGCTCGCACCGTACGACTTCGACGCGATCGACCTTACATCGCTGATGCAGGGGCCGTCCTGGTCTCACCCACTAGGGACAGACGAACTCGGTCGCGACATCCTCAGTCGGGTCATCTACGGAGCCCGTACTTCCGTTATCGTCTGTATCACCGCCGCGCTGCTATCGCTCGCCATATCGGTCACGCTCGGAGTTCTGTCCGGGTATTTCGGCGGACGTCTCGACGCCCTGGTTCAGCGGTTCGTCGATACTTGGCAGAGCTTTCCCGACCTGATCGTGCTGATCGCGGGCGTCGCGGTTCTCGGCCCCGGGATCGTGCAGATCATCGCCCTCCTCGGCATCCTCTACGGCGTCGCCGGCTCGCGCATCGTACGGGGCGCGGTACTGTCGGCGCGCGAGCAGCTGTACGTGCAGGCGGGCCATTCCTTCGGCGCCGGTAACTGGCACATTATTCTCCGGCACATCCTGCCGACGATCGCCGCGCCCCTCATCGTGCTTTACACCACGCGGCTCGGCGGCGTGATCCTGGTCGAATCGAGTCTCAGCTTCCTTGGTCTTGGCGTGCCGCCGCCGGCACCCGCGTGGGGCCGTATGCTGAGCGATGCCCGCCCTTACATGTTCGAGAACGTCTGGATGGTCGCGGCCCCTGGCCTCGCGATAACTCTGATCGTTTTTTGCGTGAACATCTTCGGAGACTCTCTCCGCGATCTTCTCGATCCGCGCGGAATAGTCCGCAATTGAGCGAACAACCATAACACTAAGGAGGAACAAGGAATGGCACGCGGACATCTCGGAACAATGGCGGCAGCCGCGCTCGGGGCTATAATTGCGACCCAAGCCGTGAGCGCACAGGAGCCGAAATACGGTGGCACGCTGACCATCTCTCCTTACTCCCCCGGGATTTCGGCGTTGTCGTGGGATCCCGCCGACTGGAACTGGAAGGTATCGATTGATGCGGGGCCCTATATGGAGCAGCTGATGGTGGGCGACCTAAGCAAGGGCGTACGTGGCGGCGGAAAGAACAACTTTTTCAGCGAGGCCTGGCTCTCCGACGACGTGCTGCGCGGCGAACTCGCAGAGAGCTGGGAGGTCGTCGACAAACCGCTCTCAATCGTTGTCAACCTGCGCAAGAACGTGAAATGGCAGGCCTGCAAAGGCATCATGGAAGCGCGCGACTTTACCGCCAAGGATGTCGTGTTCGCGTATAACCGTCTCATCGCTAGCCCGAAGGCGAACAAAGTCTATTTCTCCTTCATCGACAGGGCCGAGGAGACGGGACCGCACCAAGTGACCTTCTTCCTAAAGGAGTACAACTCGGAGTGGAAATACCGTCTCGGCTACGGCTACTACGCCGGCATCTATCCCAAAGAGATCACGGAGGCCCCTAACGGCGGTGCTGGCAACTGGCAGAATGCCTGCGGCACGGGTCCCTTCCGGTTGACGCGGTATGAGGCCGGGGCCTTCGGGGATTATCAGGCTAACAAGGAGTACTGGGACCGCGAGACGATCGACGGCAAACCTTACAAGATCCCATTCGTCGATAACCTTGTGATGCGGACGATCGGGGATTCACAGACACGCCTAGCCGCCTTCCGCACCGGCAAGATCGATGTCATGGCGAATATCAACTGGGACGAACTCAAGTCACTGGCGCCGATCCAAGATAAAATCAAAGTCATCGAACACCCCGACTATGCGGGTGAGGCGCTGGCAATGCGGGTCGATGCACCACCCTTCGACAACCCGAAGGTACGTCTCGCCTTGAATCTCGCGGTCGACCGGGCCGCCATCGCGAAGCAGATCTATGGCGGCCACGCTGATTTCCCACACCTGCCATTGGATGAAACTTGGGAAGGCTATTTCACGCCGCCCGAAAAGATGCCGGAGGAGGCACGGGAGGTTCTCCAATACAATCCGGCCAAGGCCAAGAAACTCCTAGCCGAAGCGGGTCTTGCGAATGGTTTCGAGTTCAAGGCTCAAGTTCCGACCTACGCTGACCAATTGAAGAAGGCACAGATTGTAGCCGGATATCTGTCGGCAATCGGTGTAAAGATGATCATCGAGCCAAAGGAGTATGGGGCGTTCCTCAGTCTGATGACATCCGGCAAGCACGGCCCCGGCTATTGGCATTTCGCAGGTATGAGCAATCCGACCGCTTCAGTCGAGAAACTGTTCCGCTCCTCGTCCGTCTGGAATACTGCCCGCGTCAACGACCCGAAGGTCGATGCGGCGCTCGACGCCATCCAGCAGGAGAGGGACCCGGACAAGGTCAAGAAGGCCGTCGCCGCGCTCACCAATGAGATGACCGCGCGAGCGCCATTCCTGTTTCTGCCCAGGCCGCGCTCGTTCACGGTATGGTGGCCGTGGGTCAAAAACTATTATGGCGAGATTTCGGTCTCCGCTCGGCGTGATGCGCCGATCTGGGCGCGCGCTTGGATCGATCAGGATCTAAAGAAGTCGATGGGCTTCTGATCGATGCCCGGAAGTTTGAAAAAGTCGGGGCCCCCGATACTGGATGTGCGCGGGCTCTGCATGGGCATCTGGTCAGGCAAGACGGAGTTGGTCGCTGTTGCAGACGTTTCGTTCCGAGCCTATTCCGGCCAGGTCGTGGCGCTCGTAGGCGAAAGCGGCGCGGGCAAGAGCATCACGGCGATGTCGCTCACCCATCTACTACCAATGCCACCGATCAAGATCACGGCCGGCGAAATACGCCTCTCCGGCCGTGATATGCAGACGCAGTCACCGAAACAGATCAGGGACATCCGAGGCAACGAGGTCGGCATCGTTTTCCAGGAGCCGATGACAGCGCTGAACCCAAGCCTGCGCATCTGGCGCCAGATCGCCGAGCCGCTGGTGCGTCATCGCCGGATGTCCTGGAGCGCCGCCAAAGCGCAGGCGATCTACCTTCTCAAGAAGGTCCGCATCCCGGATGCAGAGACCAAAGCCGAGGCCTATCCTCACCAGCTCAGTGGGGGTATGCGCCAGCGTGTCATGGTTGCTATCGCGATCTCCTGCGAGCCAAGACTCATCATCGCGGACGAGCCGACGACAGCACTCGACGTCACCGTGCAGGCGCAGATTTTGACGCTTCTCACTGACCTTACCCGCGGATTGGGCGGGGCGCTGCTTCTCATCACGCACGATCTCGGCGTCGTGGCGCGCTACGCCGACTGGGTCAACGTGATGTATGCCGGCCGCATCGTCGAGACAGCGGCGGCCGACGACCTCTATCGCGATGGGCGCCATCCTTATACGCACGCCCTCCTCGCCTCCGTGCCCAAGATCGTCGGTCCGATCGCTCATCGGCTCGAGTCGATCGCTGGGCAGCCACCCGCCCCCTCCGACGGAACCGGGGGCTGCGCCTTCGCACCGCGCTGCCCACGTCGGACCGAACGGTGCGACGAACGCCCTCCGCTTAGCGGCGACGAACGCACACGGAACGGCCATCTGTTCGCGTGCTGGAATCCGCTATGAACGACGTAGCAACGAATATTCTCGAGGTCTCGGACCTGTGCGTCGACTATGCAAGCACAACCTCTTTCGGCGTAACGGGCGCCCCCTCCGTTCGAGCTGTCAAGGGCATATCCCTCACACTCCAGCGCGGCGAAACTCTCTCGCTCGTCGGCGAAAGCGGTTGCGGCAAATCCACCACGGCCATGGCCATACTACAACTGACGCCGCCGAGCGGCGGCCGGGTCGTGTTCGACGGACGCGATATCACGGGCTTCAGTCATCGCCAGATGCGACCGCTAAGGCGTGAGATGCAGATCATCTACCAGGATCCGTTCGGGTCGCTAAATCCCCGCATGACAATCGCCGACCTGATCGCCGAACCGATGGCGATTCAGGGCGTCGGCAGATCGGGCCACGAGCGCCGCGCGAAGGCTGCCGAACTCCTAGATACGGTCGGAATGGGTACTCGCTTCCTCGACCGCTATCCGCACCAACTCAGCGGCGGCCAGCGTCAGCGGGTCGCCATCGCGCGCGCCCTGTCACTGCGTCCGAAACTGCTCATCTGTGATGAGCCGGTCTCAGCTCTCGACGTCTCAGTGCAGGCCCAGGTTCTGAACTTGTTTTCCGACCTCAAGGAGCAGTTCGGCTTGTCCTATCTGTTCATCTCGCACGACCTCGGCGTCGTCCGACACATGAGCGATCGGGTCGCAGTGATGTATCTCGGACGCATCGTCGAGATCGCGACGCGCGACGACCTCTACGGCGAACCGCTCCATCCCTACACGCGCATTCTTCTCGATGCGGTAGCGGTGCCGGACCCGCAAATCGAGCGCGCCCGCGATCACGTGCTCCTTCAGGGCGAGGTGCCGAGCGTCGCCACCCCCCCGCCCGGCTGTCCATTTCACCCTCGCTGTCAGTCCGCCATGCCGGTCTGCAGCCGCGAAATTCCGCCGCTGCGGTTGCACGGCAATCGGCAGATCGCCTGCCATCTGTATGATGAGACAGCAGCCAATAAGGCAATCGAAGCCGCGATGGACGGAAATGGCAATCCAAACTAGGACGTCAGAGCGGTCGCTTGTCCGCACCTAGCCCAAGCACCCCTTTAGGACGTCAGGCAACGGGCCGCCCATCGCCCAATCGACCAACTCCACCGTGTGGACGACTGGAATGCGTGTTCCAGCACCAATCTGCGTTATGCAGCCGAGATTTCCACTCGCAATGATTTGCGGTTTGACCTTCTCAATGTTGGTGACCTTTCGTGCGCGCAGTCGATTGGCGATCTCAGGCTGCAGTACGTTGTATGTTCCGGCGGAGCCGCAACATATGTGGCCTTCCGGTACTTCTCTCACTACAAACCCCATTCGCCTCAAAAGTGACTTCGGCTGATCTCTAACCTGCTGTCCATGCTGCATCGAGCATGCCGAATGGTAAGCCACGACCTGGCCGGTAGTCCGAACACCGTCTTGAAGCGGTAATTCATGCAAGAATTCTGTGATGTCCCGCGCTAGAGCCGAGATCCGTACGGCTTTCTGAGCGTAGGCGTTATCGTTGCGAAGTAGGAAGCCATAATCTTTAATGACCGTTCCGCAACCGGACGTCGTAACCACGATGGCGTCGAGGCCGCCGTTCTCGATTTCGCGTGTCCATACATCCACGTTGTGTCGAGCCGCATCCAGCGCCCGACTTTCGTATCCCAAGTGCTGCACGAGAGCTCCGCAGCACCCTTCGTCGATCGGTTGAACTACTTCGATACCGTGACGCGTCAACAACCGGATTGCAGCCTCGTTGATGTTCTGGCCGAGGACCTGCTGGGCACATCCGCTCAGAAGCGCAACCCGACCGCGCGGCCTATCGACGGTCGCGCCCGGTAACCTTCGGGTCGGCCTTCTTCGCTTGAATGACGACGAAAGTTCAATCATCGCGGCGAGTTGCGCGCCGCCGGGAAGATTGGCGAGCCACTTTCTGATCGGCCTGCTCACGGTAGCCACGCGTAAAGCCAACCTAAGTCGGCCCGGAAACGGCAGCACCTTCGCCAACATGCCTCGAAGCAACCGATCAGGCAGAGGACGCGTATAGGTTCGGGCGATATGGGCTCGCGCGTGATCGACCAGGTGCATGTAGTGCACGCCGGACGGACAGGTCGTCATGCAGGAAAGACACGTCAGACATCGATCGATATGCTCGACGACCTGAGGGGTCGCCGGCTTTTCCTCCTCCAACATGTCCTTGATCAGATAGATGCGCCCGCGCGGACTGTCCGCTTCGTCACCAAGAAGCAGATATGTCGGGCATGTCGCAGTACAAAAGCCGCAATGCACACAGGCACGGAGGATTTTTTCTGACTCGCTTACATGTGCATCGGCCAAGGCCGTCAGCGAGAAGTTTGTTTGCATACCAGTCCGCCTCGCCTCAGATACCGGCGTACATCCTGCCGAAATTTAGAACGCGGTCAGGATCGAAAGATTTCTTGATTTCCTGCGTCAACTTGAGCACCGCAGGAGGAAGCGGCTCGAACACATCGATCCTGCGGCGAATCTCCGATGAAGCCCGTACGAGTGTGGCGTGCCCACCGGTATTGACCATAGCTTCCCGAACGACCGACGCTCCCGCATCGTCAGCGCCCACGACCGCGAGCCACACGAGACCACCGCCCCAGTCGTAGAAATACCGCACGCCGAGTTTTCGCCGGATGTCAGCAAGAGCACGCGGCGCTTTGGAGGGGGCCAAGGACAACCGCCAAATGGAACGATCCATTGGCTGAGCCAGCCAGTGCGCGTCGCGGATGCGCAACCAAAAGTTTGCGCTTTCATCCCCTTCGATCAGGTCGGGCAGCCCAAAGGAGCACCAGAGCCTGGCAAGTTCGCGGGATCCGTAGGCTACCGAGCCCTCGGACCCCTCTAGTCGAACGATCGTAGTCGAGTCCGACCCAATACTCGCCGGGATATGCGCCGCCGCCGAGACCGCGAAAGTCGACCCGAGCGCTGCGGTTAGCGCCGAAATCGCTGTCATGTCGTCCAAGCCGCGCAATCCCAGCGATAGGGAACGCGCCGGCTTCGGCAACACCTTGAAGATGGCTTCGCTCAAAACGCCGAGCGTGCCCCACGCACCGCAGGTCAGCTTGACCAAATCGAGCCCGGTGACATTCTTCATCACGCGCCCGCCGGATTTCACGATGTCTCCGCGGCCCGTGACCAAGCGAACGCCGATCAGGCTGTCGCGACAAGCTCCGACCGCGACACGACGCGGACCCGAAACATTCCCGGCGACAATACCTCCGATTGTCGGCTCTGCGCTCGTCCCGAACAACACACGATGATCCATCGGCTCGAACGGAAGCATCTGGTTGTGCTTGGCGAGCATCCGATCGATTTCGGAAACCGGCGTTCCAGGCAAAGCACCGATGACGAGCTCTGTCGGCTCATAAAGTGAAACTCCGCGCATGCGCTCGGTCGTTAGAGGCATAGCGTATCCACCCAGCGGTCGGCCCATCGCCGACTTGGAGCCGGCGCCGCGCACGACGAGAGGCATCTTTGCTGTAGCCGCATCCTTGATGGCAGACGACAGTCCGCACTCGTCGCGCGGCTTATAGCAATCGGTCATCACACTCCCGTCACCCTAACCTTGACATCGAAAATCGAGGGGAAACACCTTATCCGTATTGAGCAGCCATCGCGGATCGAACGCGGCGCGCACCCGAATCTGTTGAGCCAGATCGGCATCGTCAAACTGGCAGCGCATTAGATCACGCTTCTCGATACCGACACCGTGCTCGCCCGTCAGGCACCCACCAACTTCAACGCAGAGCCTGAGAATGTCATCTCCCGCTGCTTCCGCCTTCGACTGCTGCGACGGATCGTTCGCGTTGTAGAGGATGAGCGGATGCATGTTGCCGTCACCGGCATGGAAAACATTCGCGACACGCAATCCGTGTCGCTGTACGATCTTGGAGATCTCCGCCAAAACGTACGACAGCTTGCCGGTCGGCACCGTGCCGTCCATGCACAAATAGTCAGCGACTCGCCCGGTCGCACCGAAAGCCGACTTCCGCCCCTTCCAGATTGCCGCCGTCTCAATTGCCGACCTGCTCTCGCGCACTGTCGTCGCACCATTCGCACGAGCGATGGCGGTGATGTCCGCCAGCGTCGCGTCCATCTCGGCGTCGGACCCTTCGACCTCTACAATCAGAAGGGCCTCGACATCGAGCGGATAGCCGGCCTTGGCGAAGGCCTCGCAGATCTCGATGGCGGCCTTGTCCATGTATTCGATGGCTACGGGAATGATACCGGCGGCAATGACGTCCGCAACCGCCTTGCCCGCTCCCTCGCAAGACGGGAAACCGAACAGAACCGGGCGCGCTCCCTCGGCCGATTTCAGAATTCGGAGGGTCGCTTCGGTCACTATCCCGAGCTGCCCCTCGGAGCCGACGACCAGGCCCAGCAGATCGAGTCCAGCGCTATCGAGATAGTCACCGCCGAGATCGATGATCGATCCATCGATCAGTACCATCCTTACGCCGAGGAGGTTATTGGTCGTGACTCCATACTTCAGGCAATGCGCGCCTCCGGAGTTGTTGGCAATGTTGCCTCCGATCGTGCAGGCAAGTTGAGAGGAAGGGTCTGGCGCATAGAAGAAGCCGTTCTCCGCCACCACCGCCGTTACGCTCAAATTTGTGACTCCCGCTTCGACGCGGATGAAGCGGTCATCGTAGTTGACCGCGAGCACCCGATTCATCTTTGAAAGTCCGAGAACGACGGCGTCTTCACTCGGAATTGCCCCGCCGGCGAGAGACGTACCTGCGCCGCGCGGCACGACCTTGACGCCGGTGTCGTGACAGTATTTCAAAACGGCACTCACCTCTTCGGTCGTCTTCGGTAGGACGACGGCGAGCGGCATCTTGCGATAGGCCGTCAACGCATCTGTCTCATAAGCCCGACACTCGTCCGTCGACGTTATTAGCCCAGCGGGGTCAACAAGGCGGGTTAGATCGTTTATGATTGAATCTCGGCGCGCGAGGATTTCTCGATTTGGTTCGGTGAACCTAATTTTGCTCATCGTATCCTCGTCATCGGATATTTTTCCGATGGGTCAGTCGCGGCCTGATGCAATCGACATAAGCCCGACGCATCCACCATCGAGCTTCTATTGCACTAACGCCACGACCCTCTCAGGGTGGCCCGACCAGCGCCAACCAAGCGTCGGCCGCGATAGCCCTAGCATCATTCCGCCAAGGGCCGGAGGATGAAGCCAGAGTTGCTCCGGATCTCGACCGCTCCGCTTCTCCTCGCGCGGATCCAGCGTGTGTCCCACGTCGTCCGCCTTCGCCGATCTTTCGATGCGACCGATCTCTCGGCTTTCGGCATACGCCATATAGAAAGACGAGCCTTGGCGGGCGTGATACCTGCCGAGCGTCTTGGTGAAGTCCGTCGGCGTGATGACTTCAAATCGGTCGAGGCGATCAGGCGCGAAGAGAGTGAGGACGCCCGTATAGCCAAAGAGCTCCGAGGTAATCGTCACGAAATTCCGTGTATCAAGACGAAAGACTTCGGCGAAGCGCGTTACCGCGGCTGCCTGGTCGGCCGCGAGCAAAGTCACCTCATAAAGGAAATCAATCCCGCCGGTCGGCTCCACCGTACGCGGGGGAGAGATTACGAAATGGACCGGCTTCCCCTCGATTTCGAACCGGAGAAAATCCTGGCCATTTTCGTGCTGATGCTCAACTCCGACCGACGTGGCATGATGCACCAGTGCACGCGGGTCGAGTGAGGTCGCGCCGGCGCCGAATAGATGAGATCGCCCGCGTCTTGCCAGTTCGTCCGCGACAACGCCGTTGCCTTCCGGCTCCAACAACTCAATCTCGCCGGTCCCGGCACGCAATGTCACTCGTTTGGCGCCCAATCCCCGGACCCGATCCGCAGAGACTTGTTCCGCCCCCAATCGGCGACGCCACATCTCCGCGGCACTTTTGGCATCCGGCGTCGCGATCTGAACGCGGTCGATGGTCAACAACACTTCGCTAACTCGCTTTAGGCGTTGGATCTTTGGGCCCTAGAGTCTGGCGCGGCGAAGGACCGTCGCGAGGTTTGACCTGCGCGACGCATGCTCCGCGACGGCGTATCAGCATTGCCGATCGCGCATGCTAACCGTGCATCTGGGTCAGGAACTTAGTGTTGAGATACGCGTCCATCGCTTCTGTACCACCTTCCGAACCGTATCCGGAGTCCTTGATTCCTCCGAAGGGAGTCTCCGGTAAGGCAAGGCCTTGGTGGTTGATCGACACCATTCCACTCTCCACGATCGAGCCGAGCGCGCCGATCGTCGCCGCTGACTTCGTATACGCATATGCAGCAAGGCCATAAGGGAGCCGATTCGCTTCGACCATGGCATCCTCGAATGTCGAGAACGACGCGATTGGCACAACAGGGCCGAATGGCTCCTCGTTCATAATGCGCGAGTCCAGAGGCACGTCCGTCAGAACCGTCGGTTGAAAGAAGAAGCCATCGTTGCGCAGGCGCCTTCCACCTGTCCGGATGCGCGCGCCGCGCTGAACGGCGTCCGAGACCAGCGCGTCCATCGCCTCGACTCGACGGAGATTAGCTAGTGGTCCCATTTGGGTCGCTTCGTCGAGGCCGTCCCCGACGACGAGAGCTTTGGCAGCAGCGGTGAATTGTTCAACGAAGTCGTCGTAGACCCGTTCATGGACCATGAACCGGGTCGGAGAAACACAAACCTGGCCGGCATTCCTGAACTTTGCCGCGGACAGCAATTTTGCCGCTTGTTTGACATCTGCGTCCTCGAAGACTAGCGCAGGCGCATGTCCACCTAGCTCCATCGTAACGCGCTTCATGTGACTTCCAGCGAGAGCCGCAAGCCGCTTCCCGACTGGCGTCGAACCCGTGAACGAAATCTTGCGAATGACAGGGTGGGCAATCAAGTATTCCGATATGTCGGACGGCACACCGAAAACGAGATTGAGGACACCGGAGGGCAAGCCGGCATCGACATAAGCATTGACCAGAGCTGCACAACTTGCCGGCGTTTCTTCGGGTCCCTTCAGAATCACGGAGCACCCGGCCGCCATCGCAGCTGATATCTTTCTGACGGCTTGGTTGATCGGAAAATTCCACGGCGTGAAGGCGGCGACAGGCCCAACTGGCTCGCGGATCACGACCTGCTGTACGGCGCCGGAACGTGACGGAATGGTCCGACCGTAGGATCGACGCGCCTCCTCCGCGAACCAGTCGATGATGTCTGCGCCGAGCAACACCTCCATCTTCGCCTCGCCCAGCGGCTTGCCTTGCTCGAGCGTCATGATACGCGCGATTGAGGCGGCTCGCTCGCGGAGCTTTTCGGCAGCCCCACGCATCAATTTGTATCGCTCGAAGGAAGACGTCCTCCGCCACAATTCGAACCCGCGCACGGCCGATTCAAGTGCGTCGTCGAGATCGGGGATAGACGCGTGCGCAACTGTTCCGATCAATTTTCCCGTCGCCGGATTCAGGATGGGCTCGACCTTTCCGCTCGTTCCATCGCGCCAGGATCCATCGATGAACAACTTTGTATCGGGGTACATCTGCTCGCGACTTGTCACCATTTCCGTCCGTCCGGTCTATAATTCGTTAAACTGAGGTAGCCGCTGACAGCGACTCCTCGGCGCGCTTTTTCAAGTCGTGCTTTCTAATCTTCCCGTTCGGGGCTACCGGAAGTTGCGGCAAGACAATGATCTGCTGCGGCTTCTTGTATGGTGCGAGCTGCCGCTCCACGAGCGCGAGCAGTTCGGCCACTTCGATGGTGCTTCCAGGGGTCGGCTCAACGAAAGCGATGATTTCCTCGTTGCCCTCGATTGATCGCCCGACTACCGCGGAATTGAGAACCGCCGGATGAGAATTGAGGACAGCCTCGATTTCGGGCGGATAGACGTTGAAGCCGGACCTGATAATTAGCTCCTTCGACCGCCCCTGGATCACCAGTTCACCGCCGGGCGACCGGCTGACGATATCTCCGGTCTTCAAATACCCTTCGCGATCGATCGCCGCCGCGGTCATGTCCGGCTGACCATAGTACCCCAACATCACGTTAGGCCCGCGAACGAGCAGTTCGCCCGCTTCGCCATCGGGTACTTCCCGCCCATCAGGTCCAACGATCTTGGTTTCGATTCCCGGGATTGGCGGTCCGATATTGATTTCGTTACTGCCGATGGCATACACCGTCCGACTGATGGTCGGAGACGTCTCAGTCAGTCCGTAACCATTGTGGAGCACCACGCCGAACACTCGCTCGACGCTCTGTCGCAGAGACAGATCGAGCGGTGCCGTTCCGGTATAGACATAACGAAGGTTATTGGGCGTGAGCTTGATATTGTTCTGATCGACGTAAGCGATGATCCGCGACAACATCGCAGGGACGGCATTGAAGACGGTCAACGAACCATTCACGACGGCGTCGATTGCTTGCGTGAGAGAGAACCTCGGCATGATCCGCAGGTGTGCGCCGACAAACAACATACTTTGCAGCAACGTCAACCCGTACGAATGAGAGATCGGCATAACGCAAAGCGTGACGTCCTCGGGAAAGAGCGTGTTGGTTCTTTTGCCCCGGCCCGCCACGTAAGCGAGGTTGCGATGACTGAGCATCACTCCCTTCGGGCGACCGGTAGTCCCCGTCGTGTAGATGAGAACTGCAACCTGACGGGCGGGATCCTCATAGACCTCCTCGGGAACGGCGCTCGCCTCCAACTTACCGACCTTGATCGCTCCAATCCCCGTGAACGCTTCGGCTTCCGCGCCGCGCCGGCACGCCGCAGCATCTGCTTCCGCCGATATTCCATGCGTATAGAATACGCGTCTGGGCTTGCAATCACCCTCAATGGCGTCCAGTTCGTGCGGGCCGAGCCGTGCGCTCGTCATCACTGCCCATGCATCAAGCCGGCTCGCCGCATACATCAGGACGATGGCGCCGATTGAGTTCTCGCCCACCACCATGACCCGATCACCGGGACGGATCCCTAGACGCGCCAAGTCACCTGCAACGGCCTCGATCGTATCGATCAGTCTCCGATAGGACCAAACGATGCCCCGCTCGTCAGTAAGAGCCGGCCGGGATGCTCCTGCTTTGGCCCCCTCATCCACAATGAGGTGGATGCGTCGCGGCAGGCTAGTCAAATAATCCACTTCCATGGTGGGCCCAATCTTCTTCGCCAGAACTTCCGCATCCAGCTCCTCGACTACAAGCGGCTGCGGATGGCGAGGTTAGTCTGTTGCTGGATTTTCACCGATACTGGTAGGACCAGTTTGGTATGATCACAATCGTATTGTCAAGTGCGTTTTGAGCGGCGCCGCATAACGCGCGCGCCAACGGCCTGAATTTGCACAATCGATCGAAATTGAGCTTTCTAAGCCGCCGCGTCGCGCACGTAACGTGCAGTGCGGGTACGCATAGTCACCAGTTCCTCGGCGGAGGTCGGGTGCAGCGCCATAGTGGCGTCGAAGTCCGCCTTGGTAGCCTTCATCTTTACGGCAATGGCGATGACCTGAACCAATTCGGCCGCGTCCGATCCAACGATATGGCAACCCACGACGCGGTCGCTCCCCGCGTCAACCACCAGTTTCATCAACACCCGCGACTCGCTGCCGGACAGCGTCGCCTTCAACGGGCGGAACGCCGCCTTGTAGACATCAACGATAGCGAACTGCGCCCGCGCCTGCGCCTCGGTGAGGCCCACGGTGCCGACCTGGGGCTGCGTGAACACGGCGGTCGGAATATCGATGTGATCGACCTTGACCGCCCGCTTGCCGAAAACCGTATCGGCGAAAGCGTGGCCCTCACGGATCGCTACCGGCGTCAGATTGAAGCGATGGGTGACGTCGCCGACCGCATAGATATGTGGCACCGAGCTCTGCGAGGCTTCGTTGACGACGATGCCTCCGTTATCCGGGTTGATGGCGACGCCGGCTTTCTCCAGCCCGAGATTTGCGACGGCGGGGTGACGGCCGATGGCGAACATCACCTTGTCGGACGCGATGCTGGAGCCATTCGACAGGTGCGACGTGTACCAATCGTCGTGCTTCTCAATCCCGTCGACCGTGCAACCGGTCAGGATGGTAATGCCGTTCTTCTCCATCTCATCGCGGACATGGGCGCGGACGTCGTCGTCGAAGCCACGCAGGATGTTGTCGCCGCGATAGACCACAGTCACGAGGGAACCCAGGCCCGAGAAGATGCACGCAAACTCCAGCGCGATATAGCCACCGCCCTGGATCAGGATACGCTTCGGCAATTCGGGTAGATGAAATGCTTCGTTCGATGAGATGACATGCTCGATGCCGGGAATGGCCTTGCCGTGGTTCGGTGCGCCGCCCGTGGCGATCAGGATATACTTCGAGCGCACCCTCCTGCCGCCGTCGAGCACCAGCGTATGCGGGTCCTCGAACACGGCGCGCGACTTGATCACCTGCACGCCAGATTTCTCCACGTTGGTGGTGTAGGCCGCTTCCAGCCGGGCGATCTCCTTGTCTTTGTTGGCGATCAGGGTGGCCCAGTCGAACGTCGCCGGCGGAACGGTCCAGCCGAAGCCCGCGGCATCCGCGATGTCGTGGCTGAAATGCGAGGCGTAGGCGAATAGCTTCTTCGGTACGCACCCGCGAATGACGCAAGTGCCGCCCATCCGATATTCCTCGGCGATCATGACGCGGGCGCCATGGCCAGCGGCGATCCGCGCGGCGCGCACGCCGCCCGAGCCGCCACCTATGACAAACAGATCCGTCTCAAAGCTATCCATGCTGGGAAATCAATTCTTTAGGTGGATTTGGCGCGTTTCAGATGCTTCAATTTCCTCAACCTGATATCTACTGAAGCAGGGCGGATTCGACCGAGATCCTCAAGGTTCCTCCAAAGTACTGGTCGACCAATTTGGTCGGCCATGATTAGCTACCGAGGAAATCGAAATCAAGTGGTCGGCAGGACCAGGCAGGATATTTTAGATGACTGAGCGAAATCGAACCGACAAGCTTGAGGCTCCTTCGAACGCCATCGGAAAGATCCTTTCCTTCATCCGTGAGCGCCGCTATCAGCCCTCCGAACGGTTGCCATCAGAACGCGACTTTGCGGAAAAGTTCGACACCAGTCGCGGCGCGGTTCGAGAGGCTCTGGCCGCACTTGAAACCATGCGAGTGATAGAACGGCGCCCAAATTCTGGAATCTATCTGCGAAAGATCGAAGAGAGCAGCATCGATGCTCTAGTGCTTTATGCTGAATCCGGAGTTCCATTCGAGGCCAAGGAAATCGCCGACGTCATGGAGGTCCGGCGCATGCTCGAAGGGCAGGCGGTCAGGTTGGCCTGCACACGCAGGACCGCGGACAACATTCGCGAGATCACCGCCATACTTGAAGAGACCAACAAGCGCCTATCCAAAAAGCAAAGCATAGAGCGCGAGGACGAGGCGTTCCATCTTGCGATTTTTGCTGCAACCAAGAACTACATTTTGCTGCGCGTGGCGAGATCGTTCTACGAACTGTCCAGGCATCGACGGAAGGTCTACTTTGCCGACCAAAATCGAGGTCGACAATCTTATGAGGACCATTGCACCATCTTGGAAGCGATCGAAGAGCGGCGGGTAGGCCTAGCCGAACAACAGATGAACGCTCACCTCTCGCGAACAGTGGAGGCATGGCAATCGCTTCTAGGGGAAACCAAAGTCACAAAACGTTAGTCTTGCCGGGCACCCCGTCCGCCATCTCTACGCGAAATACCCACGGTCTAGCGCGAAGCACGAGGACGTGCTTCGCTCGAACAGTGCCTAACCTTTGAGCGCACCCGCCGTCAGCCCTGCGACGAAATATCGATAGCAGAACATAAAGATAACGAACAACGGCAGAGCAATAAGGGTTGCGCCGGCGAGTATCTCACCCCAACGCAGATCTTGCGCGCCAAGCATTGATGCCAAGCCCACGGGCAATGTCTTGCGATCATCACTCATGATGAGGATGAGCGCGAATACGTAGTCCGCCCAGGACAGCAAAAACGAGAAGATGCCGACCGTAATCAAGCCGGGGGCCGAAAGCGGAAGGACCACCTTGATGAAGGCGCCGAATTGGGAACAGCCGTCCACCATTGCCGCTTCCTCCAGATCGAACGGCATCGATTTGAAAAAGCCCCATAGCAGCCACACCGCCAGCGGCAGCGAAATCGCCAGGTGAGCGATTAGCAGGCCCCACAAGCTATCGGCTAAGCCAGCTATTCGGAACAAGGCGGACATCGGAATAACCAACATCAATGGCGGAAACATGTAGGCGAACAGCATGGACGCGACCAACGTCGTTTTGCCCCGAAACCGTAAACGCGTCGCTCCATAAGCAATGAATGATGACAGCGTCGTCGCCACGGCAATCGTAGCCATAGCCATCATGACGCTATTAACGAAATTCGCCGGATAGTTCGTAAGCTGCAAGAGTGACTTGTAAGAGCTTAGATCGGGTGGCCAGAAAACCAAGGATGAATCCAGAAATAGCTTTTCGGGCGACCTCAGACTGGAGAGGATCATCCAGTAGATCGGGAAGAAGGAATAGATGCAGATTAGCGCAACCGCGGCATACAAACCGACGCGGCCGGCAATCTGCTTCAGCGACTTGCCGTAATACCGCGTCGTTTTCCCGTGCGAGACTGAAGGTGTGGAGTCTGAGATTTCTCTTCCTGAGCCGCTAGAGCTATGCAACATCCGCACCGCTCGTGAACCAACGACGACAGCGGCAGCAGAGCGGGCTTGATTTTGAGTCGACATCGTCATCGTCCCTGCTTGGCCTCGTCGATCGGAAAAACCCTGAGGTAAATCAAGATAATGCTCGCCAACATCAAGAACGAGATGGTGGCGACAGCGGCCCCCCCTCCCAAGTCGAACTCGAGAAACGCTTTTCGGTAGGCCAACGTGGGAAGCGTCTCGGTTTCGTTGAGCGGTCCGCCCTTCGTTAGAAGCCAGATCACGTCGAACTTGTTGAACATCCAGATCCCTCTCAGGAGGATGACCACGATCAACACTGACCTCAATCCTGGCAGCGTGACATGCCAGAATTGCTTCATAACCCCTGCTCCATCGACCCGGGCCGCTTCATACAGTTGAGCCGGAATGGATTGAAGGCCGGCAAGAACACAGGTCACGACAAACGGCGTCCAGATCCAAACGCTAACAAGGACAATAGTCGCCTTCGCGCTCGTTGAATTACCTCCCCAATCGAACATCCCATATCCGAATGACGCGAAGACACTCTTGAGAAGGCCGTAGTTGGGATCAAGAATCCACTGCGTGATGAGGCAGGCGACGACCGTCGGAAGAAAATACGGCACGATTGACAGCGCCCGCACGACAGTCTGCCCCACAAACTGCCTATTGAGGACGAGCGCAATGGTGACGCCGAGAACGACTTGCAGCACGATCGCCGAGATGGCGATCGTGACACCGTTTAACAGCGAGCCCCAGAACAGCGGCTCACTAAGAACCTTCACGTAATTGCCAAGTCCCACCCACTGCGGCGGGTCGATGAACGACGCCGCTGTGTAGAAGGAGAGCTTTATCGAATAGAGGAGAGGTCCGCCAACAATTGTACCGAGTACCAGTACACCCCCGATGAACAAACCGATGATTCGCCAGTCCTGTCGCATAGCCTCGGGCCTCTATTCACCAGTTCCGATGCTCAGCCAATTTTTCGGATTCGATCGGCGGCGGCTTTCACGCAGTCGCTTGACGACATGTTCTTAAGAACCCGATTTTGCAGCATCTCCGGCATAATGTTCGCATCAAAGACCTTGCACGGTCGCAGATCAAACGACGGACCCGTCATATCTATTGAGTTAAGAACCGTCTTGCTGTCTTCATCAATGAACGACTTCATCTGCTCCATCGTCGCCCAATGCTTCTGAATCATCGGATGATTTTTCCACCGTGGATCTTCGTAAATGTCCAATCGCGCCGGTTGGAAATTCATCCAGGCGGAGTGCAGCCAGCGAATATAGTGCGCGTCAATAAACCATTGTAGAAACTTAAAGGCCGCCTCAGTCTGCTTAGTCTTGTAAAGAATAAAGCCATCGAAGGCGAAGGACAGTGCGTTCTGCTTACCAGCACTGTCTGGAGAAGCGAAAATACCATACTTGTTTGCGAGGTCCGGATTGCGAGCTTCCAGCGCCTCGACTACGCGGCCCGAATAGACGGTATGCGCAACCTTTCCCGTCGCGAAAAGACTCATCAGCTCAGCATAGCTGACCGTGTTCATGCCAGCCGGCATCGTTTTATAAAGATCGGCATATAGATCGAGAAAACGGCCGGTCGGTCCGGCATTCCCCGGCGCATCGAGAACGACGTTCCACTTGTCGTCATAAAACTTCGGCGCGTCTGCAAACAAGTTGCCGAAGCTCGCCCAGTTGGTGGCACTGTCACTCGCGAGCGGTATGACGCACCCCCCTCGCTCTATGTTGCCATCCTTCGCGACAGTCAGCGCCCGGCAATTCTCAAGGAACTCGGCCCATGTGTTGGGAACCTTCAGGCCCTTCTCCTGATACAGATCTTTTCTGTAGAAAACCGTCACCAAATTGTAGTCATAGGGATAGAACCAATTTTCTCCCTTATATGACCAGGTTCCCTGCTTCCCCCACGAATATTTTTTGACAAGATCCGTCAACGGCACGATGTGACCCGCCATCGCGTATTGCAAGATGTGCGCAATGTATCCCGCCGTGGCGATATCGTAAGGAGCGCCAGCATTGATGGCCGCCATCGACTTCGCATAACCACCACTAATCGGCGTCGAGTCGACGACGATTTTTACGCCGAACTTGCTCTCGTATTCATTGCACGCATCGCGCAAGGCCGATTGGCTCGCAGCAGTCGTTTCAGCGTTCAAAATGCGAAGCGTTACCCCGGACTGTGCGTTGACATAGGGCGCGGAAAGTGAGCCCGCGATGCCAGCCGCTGCACCAGCCGTCGTTTTGAGAAAACGCCGCCGATCGATGTCGCTCACGTTAGCCTTGGAACTCGGCGCGCCTAAGCTGAGCTTGTCCATGAAGTTCTCTCCCGTTGCCATTTTCGCCTTTCGTCGAGGTCCGCCTCAGTGTCTTGCCGCTCTCGCGCGAGAACAGGTGCAACTTCTCTTGAGACAAATTCACAAAAATTCGGTCGCCCGCCCTCAGCGCATCGTCCCGAGCAAATACCGCGCGGATTTTGTTGCCATCGATCTTACCCAGCACATAGGTTTGCGCGCCGATTTGCTCGACCAAGCCGACTACCAGCTCAAAAGCCGTGGAGGTTTCCGCGCGCTCGATGTGCTCGGGCCTAATGCCAAGCGTGACATCCCTTTCCGCTTCGGAGAATGACTGGGCAGGCAAGTTGACGCTCAAACCGCCGGAGCGCATTACGAGCGCGCCCCCGTCGCGCATCAACCCGCCATCAATCAGGTTCATCTCTGGAGACCCGATGAAAGTCGCCACGAAGGCGTTCGCGGGCCGATCATAAAGGTCAAGCGGACTGCCCGCCTGTTGGATGAATCCGTCACGCATGATCACGATACGATCGCCGAGCGTCATGGCCTCGACCTGATCGTGGGTAACAAATATCATCGTCGCGCCCAATCGGGCGTGTAGCGTCGCAATCTCTTCTCGCGTCCGGACCCGCAGCTTCGCATCAAGGTTCGAGAGGGGTTCGTCGAGGAGGAATACGTCGGGATCTCTGACTAACGCGCGACCAAGCGCTACGCGCTGCATCTGACCACCCGACAATTGGCGTGGCTTGCGCTCCAGCAGGGCCTCCAATCCGAGACTTGATGCCGCGCTGCGCACCCGACGATCGATCTCCTGCTGTGGCGTCCTACGGACCCGAAGGCCGAAGGCCATGTTTTCGAAGACCGTCTTCTGTGGATAGAGAGCGTAGTTCTGAAAAACCATCGCAATGTTGCGATCTTTCGGCGGAAGCGCGGTGACGTCCCTTCCGTCGATCAGAATCTTGCCGAATGTGACGTCATCTAGACCGGCGAGCATTCGCAACGTCGTGGACTTGCCGCAGCCGGACGGGCCGACGAACACGACCAGTTCGCCATCGGCAATATCCAACGATAAAGTCCTGAACGGCCCATGGCCCTCGATCTCCTCCAAAGGATTTCGCGACATTCTGGAGAGTTACTCGCGCCATACAGCCAGACCTTCACGTTCTTCCCGGTATTTTCATTAATTGGTTAAACCAATTTGGCAGGACCGTATGTCGCGTGATGCGCGGTGTCAAGCAGCATTTGGTTTGACCAATCTGGTCGCTCCACATATAGTTAGTGCGGCCTCGCACGGCGCGCGGCTATTTGACCCGCAGACTTCAAGGAAGCGTGATGGCTGGACCGTTGGCAGGTTATCGAGTGCTGGATCTTTCGAGAATCCTCGCGGGGCCTTGGTTAGCGCAGTTGCTGTCCGATCTCGGAGCTGAGGTCTGGAAGATCGAACGTCCAGGAACGGGCGACGATACGCGGCAATGGGGCCCACCCTTTCTGCGGAAAGACGGCGGAGTCGACACGACCGAAAGCGCGTATTTCCTGAGTGCTAATCGCGGCAAGCATTCGATATGCGTCGATATATCGACTGAGGAGGGGAGCGCCATTGTTCGCGCGCTTGCCCAGCAGGCTGATCTCGTGATCGAGAACTACAAGGTTGGCGACATGGCGCGTTACGGCCTTGACTACGAGTCACTCAAAAAACTGAAGCCTGACATTATCTACTGCTCGATCACCGGCTACGGCCAGACCGGCCCGATGAAAGATGTAGCAGGATACGATATGGCTATTCAGGCTATAGGCGGCCTGATGAGTATTACCGGAGAGAGTGACGACAGACCCGGCGGAGGCCCTCAGAAGGTCGGAGTTCCGATCGTCGATATTCTCACAGGTATGTATAGCGCGACGGGTGTCATCTCCGCGTTACTGCATCGCGAGCGTACCGGGGAAGGACAGCACATCGACATGGCACTGCTGGATGTCCAGGTCGCCGTTCTTGCCAACCAGAACTTGAACTTCCTCACAACCGGCGTGCCTCCCAAGCGATACGGCAACGCGCATCCAAATATCGTCCCCTATCAAGTCTTCAAGACAAGGGATGGCTCGTTCGTGCTCGCTGTCGGCAACGACCAGCAGTTCCGGAAATTCTGTGCTGCTGCTGGTCTGGCAGAATTGGCGACCGATGGTCGCTTCGTCACGAACACGGATCGGCTCAAAAATCGTGACCAACTTATACCCCTACTGGATGACCATCTGGTACGGGAGACGACCCAGTATTGGATTTCTATTCTGGAGCCCGTGGGGGTCCCTTGTGCGCCTATCAATCGACTGGATGAGGTGTTTGCTCACCCACAAGTGATCCATCGGGAGATGCAGATCAAGCTTCCCCACTCTGCCGGCACAACAGCCCCTCTCGTTGCAAACCCGATCAAGTTTTCCGGGACGAAGATAGAATATACAAAAAGCCCGCCACGACGAGGCGAAGATACGGCGTACATTCTCAAATCCGTACTGAAGTACGACTCGGCAGCAATTCAAAATCTAAATGAGCGGCAGATTATCGATATTGGAACCTCCTGAGCGCGGTTAGGGGCCCAGAGCCCATATCGCGCGTTGGACCATCGCCTTTTCTGGCTGGACAGCGGATTCGGGAGCTAGCAGCAGAACGAGGCATCCTGCGCTGAAAAGCAGGATTGCAATTCTCCAGGATGGAAACATGAGATGACCTCTCCATTGACGGCCAATCTCTGGTCACTATAAATGGTCCTACCAGATTGGTAGGATAGACTAGGGTTCGGAAGTGCCTTTTGCAAGTCTCAAACCGCAATCTGGACTTGGCGGTTTTGGTCGTTGCACGAACAAGCCGTTCGCCGGCTTTGACAAAAATAGGGGATGGAAATGAAGCTCTCGGGATATGATTATGTCATCGTCGGCGCAGGATCGGCAGGGTGCGTGCTTGCCGCACGATTGAGCGAAGATCCCAACGTGAAGGTGTTGCTGCTTGAGGCTGGATCTCCTGCTTCTTCAATCTTTGTTCATATGCCCGCAGGCATTCGCGTGCTCTATACGAGTCCAAAACACAACTGGCAGTTTTGGACTGAACCTCAATCCGGACTAAATAACCGCAAAATCTACATTCCCCGCGGCAAGGTTGTGGGAGGATCATCTGCCATCAACTCTATGATAGCGATCCGGGGAAACCCCGCAGATTACGATGCGTGGGCGGCGCAGGGCCTGCCGGAATGGGGATACGAAAGCCTTCGCCCCTATTTGAGGAAGATCGAGGACGCCAGCGGAGTTACGTCCCAGCACAATCAAGACAGAGGCTATTCTGGTCCTATCCGCTTGTCTTACGGCACCTTGCAACATCCAATCTCGAAAGCCTTCATTGAAAGCGCCAAGTCAGCCGGCCTGCCCGAGAACAACGGATTCAATGGCCCATCTCAGATCGGCGCGGGCTTCTACGAACTCACCATCGCGGATGGCAAACGCTCCGGAGCATTCAAGTTTCTCGATCAAGGAAAGGGGCGGAGCAATCTGACCATCATGGCCAACTGCCAGGTTCGGAGGCTGGCGTTGGAGGGTACGCGCGTTCGGGGCGTCGTGATTGAGAAAGGCGGACGTGAGGTAATCATCCCCGCGGAGCGCGAGGTATTGCTGACGTCCGGCGCGATCTGCTCACCACAATTGTTGATGCTGTCGGGAATTGGACCCGCCGAACATCTGCGATCGCTCGGCATCAAGCCCGTGATCGATTCCGCAGGCGTCGGCAGCAACTTGCAGGATCACCTCGATTGCGCAATCCGGCTGGAGGCATCCCAACCCATCACACTGACTCCGTATCTCGGATTAATCCGAGGTGGCTTAGCGGGCGCGCGATATATGTTCCGCGGCACGGGTCCCGCCACCTCCCAAGGCGTTGAAGCTGGAGCGTTCTGGGGTCCCGATAAACATTCGCAGTGGCCCGAGTGGCAGGCTCATCTCATCGTCGCGCTGCGAAACCCGCCGCAGGGCGAGCGCGTCCCGCACGGCTTTGCCATTCGCGTATGCCAGCTTCGTCCGAAGAGTCGTGGAACGCTGCGCCTGCGGTCGGCCGATCCCTTCGTCGCGCCGGCGATCGACCCCCGCTTTCTATCCGATGAAAGTGATTTCGTCAGCATGCAAGAAGGCGTTCGGCAGATGTGCGAGATCATCGATCAGCCGGCGCTCCGAAAACACATTAAGCGCAAACTCGATATCGATCCGTTTACCAGCACGGAATCCCGCAAAAAGTGGATACGAGCCCGCGCAGAAACGATCTACCACCCGGTCGGAACATGTCGCATGGGTGAGGATCGCGACGCCGTGGTCGATAGCAAGCTTCGGGTTCGGGGCATCGACAATCTACGCGTTATCGACGGTTCACTTATGCCGACCGTGATCAGCGGAAACACCAATCTGCCGATCATGGCTATGGCGGAGAAAGCTGCAGAGTTGATTGCCGGGAAGTGACCCAATGTTCTCTCCCTCAATGGCAGGAACAATCTGAAACCCTGCCTTTCATCGCACAGGCCATCGCTTGATTTCCCGTGGTCCCGCTCGTTGTCGGCGGTCTGACGCGAAGGTGTCAGTAAATGGCAGCAAGCGCCTGAGGGCGTCCTCCCTAGACTGCCCGGGGTCCGATGACGGGTCCCGGGCTTCTTTTATGGATTTGAGTACCCTTTTGGACATCACCCGCAATCGTCAACGACGTCCGTGCTGCTCTGACCGTTCGATAAGGAAGGTTTAACCGGGACAGCCGTGCCGGAGATCAGGTGCGGACGCCACCTAAGCCTAGTAAATCTCTGCCTCAATCGTCCCGCTCAGTTCAACGGTTTATCGGAGGAATTGCTGGCTACTCTGAAGGAGGAGCTTGCGCTGATCGCAGCCGATCCGTCGGTCCGCTGCGTGGTTCTGTCAGCCGCCGGCAAGGCGTTCTGCGCCGGGCACGATCTGCGACAAATGCGAGCCAACCCGCGTCTTGATTACTACAGGCAGCTTTTTGCGCGCTGCACCGACGCAATGCAGACGATTATCGCACTGCCAATTCCGGTCATTGCCCGTGTCCATGGCTTAGCCACCGCTGCCGGCTGCCAACTTGTAGCTAGTTGCGATTTGGCCGTAGCTCGGATGAGGCGCGCTTCGCTGTCTCTGGAATCAATGTCGGGTTGTTCTGTTCCACACCGGCGGTAGCCCTTTCGCGCAACGTGCCAACCAAGCGGGCATTCGAGATGCTTGTGACTGCACGATTCATTGATCCGGCGACCGCCGAGGAATGGGGCTTGATCAATCGCGCGGTTCCCGCTGCCGAACTTGACACCGCGATAGAGGATCTGGCGAAGGTGATCATCGCCAAAAGCCCCGCTGCGATTCGTCACGGAAAAGCGATGTTCTATGCTCAGCACGAGCGCACTCGCGCCGCAGCCTATGCGTTGGCGAGCGAGGTCATGGCGCAGAACATGATGGAGGAAGATGCAGGGGAAGGCATTGATGCCTTCCTCGATAAGCGTCTCTCTTCATCGAAAAGCTAAAGTGCTATAACTCCTGGATCGATGGCTGCAAGCGCGAAGTTCTCGTGATGCTCAGGCGATCCACGAAAGCTGTCAGAGTTGACGCCCAAGGCGACGACGGCGTGCCTTTCGGCCGCTCGCCTATCGTTCTTATTCGCTTTACAACAGAATTGTCCGCGAACTGCTTGAGACCCGCGATAACCCGCGCGTATCTGCGAAACAAGCGGTCGGCACTATCATTGCTGCAATTCACGGCATCGTCACCTTTCCAAAGCATACGCGCACGATGGATTGGATTGATACGCTCGTCATAGCGGAACATGCCATAGATGCTTTACTGCATTCCTGGCGCACAGGGGAGCACGTCCCTTAGTTCAGACGAGTTTCTACCGCACGTTCGAAAAGCACGGCGTTAGGAAGGAAGCTCACATTAACCGCATATGCGCTGGCTAACCTACGCAGTTGGCATAGAAACAAGTTACTCACCGGCAGTCTTCTGGCACTTCTTGCCTGAGCCGTGGCCCGTTTGCGAGCCGCCGGCCGAGTGCCTCTAGGAATCTATCATAACGCTCGCCGCCCTTGGCACGCGCCGACGCCTGCGCGACTTCCGGCAAAGACGCGGTCGATGTCAGCCAGGCGCGAATGAAAATGGCGAAGGCTTCGTTGGCGATGCCAATGTCGCGCTCCAGACGCTGAATGTTGCGATCAATCCGATCGAGACGCTTGGCCAAGGCGGCCTCCCGGCGCTCATCAGCGTCGGGTGACAGGAATGAGGCGATGGCAGCTTCGGCGATCATCGAGCGCGACTGCTCGCGGCGACCCGCGTGGTCGGCCAAGCGATGCGAGAGGTTCGGATCGAGATAGATCGATAGCCGCTTCTTCCTCCCGGACGGTGGCGCGATGTCGGACTGCTGCGTCATGACTTACAACTCCATGCCGTCGCCGGGGTCCAGAGCAATCCGCCGCGCTATCAACCGCATGTCGCGTGCCAGCGCACGATTGGCGACAACCTCGCGCTCCGACTCGTCGGCATCGGGATCGAACTCGTTGGTGGCGGTCGCCATCGGTTCCGGTGCGATATCCTTATGCCGCTCGAGCCCAGGTTCGCGGCGGAGACCGGCATTTGCAGGATCGTCGTCCGGCTTGGCCGCGCCATTTGGTACGGTCGCAGCTTCCGGTGTGACGATGCTCTTGCTCGTTGGCACGGCGACGGGCTTCAACGCAGACCAGTCGTTGCGTTTCGGGGCGAAGCCCGCTTTTGGGTCTTTTGGAACAGGCAGCAGCCGATCCTTGAACCTCCGATCATCATAATACCGTGCCTTCTTGGCGCGGACCGGCGGAACGCCCGCGACCATGACGATCTCGTCGTCGGGCGGAAGTTGCATCACTTCCCCGGCCGTGAGCAGCGGCCGCGCCGTCTCGGAGCGGGAGATCATCAGATGGCCAAGCCAGGGCGCGAGACGGTGGCCGGCATAGTTCTGCATGGCGCGCATCTCGGTCGCGGTGCCGAGCGCATCGCTGACTCTTTTCGCCGTCCTCTCGTCATTGGTCGCAAAGCTGACCCTGACGTGGCAATTGTCCAGGATGGAATTGTTCTGGCCGTAGGCTTTCTCGATCTGGTTCAAGGACTGAGCAATGAGAAATGCCTTGATCTGATAGCCGGCCATGAAAGCAAGCGCGCTCTCGAAGAAGTCGAGTCGGCCGAGCGCCGGAAACTCGTCGAGCATCAGCAACAGCCGATGTCTCCGGCCCTTCGCGTGCAAGTCCTCGGTCAGCCGGCGACCGATCTGATTGAGCACGAGACGCACAAGCGGCTTCGTCCTGCTGATGTCGGAAGGTGGCACCACGAGATAGAGCGTCGTGGGTTTCTCACCAGACACGAGATCCGCGATCCGCCAATCGCAGCGGGCAGTGACGGCCGCGACGACGGGATCGCGATACAGGCCGAGGAATGACATGGCAGTTGAGAGCACGCCCGACCTTTCGTTATCGGACTTGTTGAGCAACTCGCGCGCCGCGCTGGCGATGACGGGATGCGGCCCCTTCTCGCCGAGATGCGGCGTCGTCATCATGGCGGACAATGTCGCCTCGATCGGCCGGCGCGGATCGGACAGGAAGGCCGCGACACCGGCGAGTGTCTTGTCATTCTCGGCGTAGAGCACATGGAGGATCGCGCCGACCAGGAGCGAATGGGATGTCTTCTCCCAATGATTGCGCTTCTCCAACGAACCTTCCGGATCGACCAGTACATCGGCGACGTTCTGAACGTCCCGCACCTCCCACTCGCCTTTCCGCACCTCGAGCAGCGGATTGTAGGCGGCCGAGTCGGCGTTGGTGGGATCGAACAACAACACACGACCGAAGCGGGCGCGCAGGCCCGCCGTCAATTCCCAGTTCTCTCCCTTGATGTCATGCACGATCGACGAGCCCGGCCAGGTCAGCAACGTCGGCACGACAAGACCGACGCCTTTGCCGGATCGTGTCGGCGCAAAGCACAGGACATGCTCGGCGCCGTCGTGTCGCAGATAGGCTCGGTCAAGCCGGCCGAGAACGACACCATCGTCGCCGAGAAGACCCGCGGACTGGACCTCATCCGGCTCGGCCCAGCGAGCCGAGCCGAAGGTACGCACGTCCTTGGCTTCGCGCGCCCGGTAAATCGACATGAGGATGGCGACAGCGATCGCGACGAGTCCACCCGAAGCCGCAATACCGGCGCCCTCCAGAAAGACGTGTGGCGCGTAAGCATCGAAAAAGAACCACCACCAGAAGAAAGCCGGCGCCGGATAGATCGGCAAGCCGACCAGCGCGAACCAGGGTGAGCCGAGCTGTGGCTGAAAGCCGAGCCGCCACGCAACCCACTGCGTCGCGGCCCAGACCGCGAGCAGCACGATCGCGAACACGACGCAGATCTGGCCCCACACGACTCGACTGGCTGACACAGCGAGCAAATCTCCCTGCACGTTGCAATATTCCGTAGAAGAGCAAGGAGTGCGGAGATTTCAACTGCGCCTGTGTCAGTTATCGTAGAACAGCGTAGGTGATCGAAAAAAGACTTGCGGCGTGCGGAAAATCGTCAACATTGGACATAGCGATCAGCGACCCCCATCAAATCCCATCTGCCAGAAGTCGGCTTCGAGTCGCGACGCCTTGCCGAACAGCGCTGCGAGTTCATTGAAGCGCCGTTCGGTCATCGCCCGCGCGGCCAGGTCATCGAGATGGCGTCGCGCCTTGGCCGCAACAGCCTGATAGGCATCGCCTGCATATTCGGCGATCCATTCGCGATAGGGATGGTCGCCGAGCGCGTCGACTCCCTCTGGCACCAGGTGGCGGCCGATCTCCGCATAACCAATGACGCACGGGGCGAGCGCGACATGCAAGTCGAGCAGGTCGCCGGCCGCGCCGCAATCCAGCACGAAACGGGTATAGGCGATCGTCGCCTGATGCTCGGGCGCGGCTTCGATGTCCTGCGGTGACAGCCCCCAGCGGCCGCACAGCCGTACATGAAGATCCATTTCGTCGAGGATGGCCGCCACCCCCGCCTGCGCCGCTTTCATGTCCGCCAGCGTGCGGCTCTTGTAGGTCGCGAGCGCATAAGCGCGGGCGAACTGGATCAGGAACAGATAGTCCTGCACGAGATAGGTTCGGAACGCCGCCTGCGGCAGCGTGCCAGCGCCCATCTGGCGGACGAAGTCGTGGTCGACGTAGCTCTGCCAGTCGTCTGCTGTGGCTGCTTTCAGCCGGTCGAAGACGTCCATCGCTCAACTCTCACTTTCGCAGGAAGCCCTTGAGCAGCGGCCGCTAACATGCCGGCCGGATCATCGACATGTGAGACCGGATCAATCCTGCCAAGGGTTGACTACGACAACGCCCGTGCCCTCGAAATCCCGGACGTTGCGCGTCGCCACGGTCAAGCCGTGGACAAGCGCCGTCGCGGCGATCAGCGCGTCGACCTCGTTGCGCCGGTCGGGAATATGCAGATGCGCGCAGCGCATCGCAATCTGGTCATCAATGGGCAGGATGCGTCCGGCGAACTCCGGCCGGACATGATTGTCCAGCCAGGCGCGCAGGCGCGCGCCCTGCGCGGCGTCGCGACGCTGGATGCCGAGCACGCCGCGTTCCAACTCAAGGATGGTGATTGCCGAGATGAAGAAGCTCTCGGCGTCCTCGGTATCGACCCATGCTGCGACCCTGGCATCGGCCTTTCCGTCGCCGATCTTGCGCAGTTCAGAAACCACGTTGGTGTCGAGCAGATAATTCAAGACAGATCGACCCCGCGCGGCGCGATCTCGACACGCGGCGGATCAAAGTCGATGTCCGACAGGCCCGGCATGGCGAGGGCTTGGGTCAAACGGCAGCGCTTGCCGCTGAGGCGGCAGAACTCGTCATAAGTCATCAGCACATGGGAGGGCTTGCCCCGGTCGGTGATGACGACCGGGCCGTCTTGTGCGGCCTTCTTGGCGCTGCTGACGTCATGATTCAGCTCGCGGCTGGAAAGAGTGGTGATGGTCACGACGCACCTCCATGTAGGCAAGTACCTACATAGGCCAGGCCAGTCTGGATTTCAAGATCAAACCGCTGGGCAGCGACCATGCCCATCCGCCACGGGTCCGCGCACCCTAGCCTTCACAGCCCGAGCCCCCGTTTGCGACCAAACGACCAATCGACGCCGCCATCGGCGCGGGCCACCCCGGAAATATGCCGCCCGATATGTTTCTCGATCGACGGGGTCCATGGCACCAGCTTGAAGCCGAGGCCGTCGTCGATCATGGCGAAGCGGCCAGACGCGAGTGCAAAGCGCCGGCTGTACGTGCCGGCGACAAATTCACCTTCAGCAGATTTCTGGAATGGCATACCGGTCTCGGCCGCGAGCGTGTCGCCGAGCGCGTCCAGCTCGCGTTGCCGGAGCGTACCGATCAGGTTCCGGTTGAATAGGATGCGCTCGCCATCGCGCCGCGCCATGCCATCCTGAATCAGATGTGCGGCGCGGGCCTCCATCGTCTGCTTCACCTCCAGACCGAAGCCGCCGCCAAGATCAACGGGGTCGCGAGCGACTAGCTGGCGGTCGAGCCAGGTCGCGCCGTTCGCCGTCGCCTGCGCCTCGATGGAGAGGTCGGATCGGACCGCCAGTGCGACACGGCGCTCGCCTTTCGCGTCCTCGAAGGATCGCAATTCCACGATCGAGCCCGGCGCGCTGTCGCCGGCCGACTCGATGTCCTGGAGCTTGATGTGGTGGGTGCGGCCGTCGACGCCGTCCACCACGGCATAGGCCGTCCCAACCAATTCGTTGTCGAGGCCGCGTTCGACCAGCCGGCCGATGATCGGGGCGCCATGCGCCTCGCCGGCCAGGACATAGTCGGCCGCGCCACGTGCGATGCCCTGCTCGTCGAGGGCGCGGTGCATCCGCTTGATGATGTCGTTGCGCTGGCCGAGGTCGCGCAACGTCGATTCCGCCTCCTTGGCGATGATCCACTGACCGGAGCCGATGGTCTCGGCAAGGCCGAGGTGTTCGAGGTGGCGCAGGCGTCCGACCTTTTGCGTCAGGTATGCGTCGGGCTGCCGGTCCGGTGACGGCGCCACGTCGATGACGCCCTGCTCGTTGGCGTCGCGGACAAGCTGGCGGTCAAGCTGGGTCCAGCGCTCGGCCTCGACCTGACGGCTCAGCGCGCGGCTGATGTCGAGATCGGTGCGCGGTCCAAGTTCCTGGGTGATGAGATCCTGCGCACGATCGCGCATCCCGCTCTTGATGTAGTCGCGGTCGATCACGAGGTCGCGACCATCATCGGCGCGGCCGCGCACGATGACATGGACGTGGGGGTTGTCGGTGTTCCAGTGATCGACCGCAACCCATTCGAGTTTCGTGCCGAGATCCTTTTCGGCCTGCGCCATCAGTTCGCGGGTGAACCGCTTCAGATCCTCCATATCGCTCGCGTCTTCGGGCGAGACGATGAAGCGGAAGTGGTGCCGGTCGTCCTTGCAGCGCTCGGTGAACTCCTTGACGTTGGCGTCGTCGGTCTCCGGGCCGAACATCTTCGCGCGCTCGCCGTCACGGGTGACGCCATCACGGCGGAGATAGTTGAGATGACGGGCGAGCGGACCGCGCGGACTCTTGTTGCGGACCACGAGCGCCTTGACGGTGCAGAATCGCGTGCGGCTGGTGATGAAGCGATTGGCGCGGATGCTTGCGACGCGGCCGCGCGCGAAATGCGGGCCGCGGCCCGCGGTGATCTTGCCGGAGCGCGAGATGCGGCCGCCGGCCCTCTGCGCGGCGGCGAGCGCCTGAGCGACAAAAGGCAAGGCGCGCTGCGCTCGCGATGAGCGGATGCGCCCTGGGCGAACATGGAAATCGTCATCGCGTGTCATAGCTGAACTCGCGATGTGCGATATTCACTGAAATCATTCGCGAAAATAAAGACGCGCACATCGTGACGACGATCCACGATGTGCAAAAAATCGGAAAAAGCAGAAGCAAAACAACCGACCGTCCAAGCCGCGATGTGCGGCTTTTTATCTTGCCTTCCCACAGTTGTTGCCTGGCCTGACCCGCTGCCCTCCGCCATCTCTACGATTGCGCACGCCGTGAAGCGTGGAAACTCGATGCTCATCGCTGTTCTCCATCTGCGCGCAGTCTTCGCACGAAGAGGCCATCGGACGGTGGCATGAGCGCCGACAGATCGACGATCGAAGGCGCGCTCGATGGTCGACCGGAAGGACGATCGACCGCCCCGAACTCGCCATCATGGTGGACACTAGATCGCACGACGAAGATCGGCCCAAGCGACCAGGATTTGCGCGAGGCGGCGCCGGCCAAGCGCATCACAGGGACCTTGCCGTCGATCATCGCCGCGATCTTCGCGACGTAAGCGACAGTCTCGGCCGGCAGTGCGCGGCCGCTCGCAAGGTGCGCATCATAGCGCCTCGGACCTGCGTTATAAGCGGCGAGCATCGCGGCCATCGAGCCATAGCGATCGTGCATTTCGCGGAGATAGGCCGCGCCGGCCAGAATGTTGGCGCGCGGCTGCCAAGGGTCGTGGCCGAGACCGTAACGCCTGCGCAGCTCGTTCCATGTCTTCGGCATGATCTGCATCAGGCCCATCGCGCCCTTGGGCGATCGTGCGGTCCTATTCCCCGTGCTTTCGACGGCCATGACCGCGCGTATCCAGCGCTCGGGAATGGCGAAGCGTTTGGCCGCCTCGGCGATGTGCGCGGCCCACGGATCGCGCGATGGAGCAGCGGACTTTACGCGCGTCGCAGGAGACGCAAACGGCGGCTCCGCAGTCGCGTCCGCTGTCGAGCACGCGATCACGGAACATGCGGACAGCATGACGATGATCGACGACAGCGTGGCGCGAAAGCCGCCGTCCCGAACCGCCATCAGCTTGCCATCGTGCTCGCTTCGCTCAAGGGCAAGGCTGCGCCGCCGGCTGGCGTTTTCCGGACGGGCATCGTCCGACGACATGCCGCGCACCCGGAAAACTGACCGACGCCCCTGACCTGCGCTGCGCGCGACGGCCGCGCTGTGAGCGATCGGGTCGAGGGGATTGATGGGCGCTCGATCGATCAAGGGGATTGCAGGAGAACGGTCGCGCGAGCGCCGGCACCGCATAGCCGTCACCCCTCGCCTTCCTGTTTCTTCCGCCGCGTCCAGAGCAGGTTCCACACATCTTTCTTGGTGTCGGACTCGAACAGGCGAGCGCGGATGGGTTGGTTCAAGATCGGATCGTCGATGGTTACGGAGAGGTACGCACCGGCACGGTCGCCGGTGCGATCCCAGGCCGCGCCAACTTCCATGCCGTTACAGAAGACGCGATGGTTTGGCGCATTCTCGGTGTCGGATTCATCGATCGGAAGAATGGACACCTCGGCGTCGAAAACGAGTGTGCGTACGCGGCCGAAGAAGCCATCTTCCTTGCGGGTGAACGCTCCAATCTGAGTCATTGCAATGATCCTCATCTGGTTGGAGAAGCGAGCCATTACGGCTCGTCGGAGACCGGCGCACGGAGGAATTCCGCGGCCGGATCGGCGGCACCGGTGGTCCAGACGGGAATGGCGCGACCGATGATGGTGGTGATGGGAAGCGGCCCGAAGTAGCGGCTGTCGAAGCTGTCGGAGCTGTCCCAATTCATGAAAAAGGCTTCGCCGTCATGAAGCGTGCGGCAGCCTTGCCAGTCGGGCAGCGGTCGGCCGCGCGTGTCGCGCGCGAGCGCCTGTCCGTAGATTCCGTCATAGGCGATGATGGCGCTGCCGCGCCGGCAGATCGTCGTGCCGCCGAGCGCCAGGACCCGCTTGATGAGAGGCAGGCCGCGCGGCAGATAGCGACGTTCGTCGAGAAATGCCGCCAGCTCCGCGGGCGGCATGACGACGGCGAGATCGGTGACGTCGACCTGGTCGCCGGGAACGATGCGGTAGAGCCCGATCGGCACGCTCGTGGATGCGTTCCAGATGAACCGGATGTCCGGCCGGCTCCAGGCCGGCACGACGATCAAAGCTGCGCCAGCAAGCATCGACAGCAACGTCATGTGGCGCCAGATCATGGCGAAACCTCGCGCCGCAACAGCCAGGCGCGGTGCTGCTCGGGGCTGTAGATGCGGAACGGTTCGTTGACGCTGATGCGATGGTTGAGATGCCGCCAGTGTTCTGGCGCAACGTCAGCGGGATCGATATCGAGCGCTTCGATCGCGTCGATCGCGGCCAGCACGCGCTGCACCTTCGGCCATCCGCTGATCCGCAACAGGATGTCGCCGCCGGGGCGCACGAACGGCAGCGTCTGATACGGCTCGCCGGTCGTCACGGTGCGCAGGATGTCGATCCGCGAGATGATCGTGCCGTATTCATTGGCCGCCCAACGGACGAAGGCGAAGATACTTCCGGGCACGAAACTGACGATGCGTCGATGGCGGTCGAGACGCTGTTCGTCGACGATGTGCCCGAAGCGGATACGGTGCTCGATGCGCTTTTCGCGCCACGTCAGTTCGACCAGCGTGTGGTCGGTTGGTCCGCTCGCGCGCAGGTCTGCCGTCATGGCCGCAACCCTCGGACGAAGCGCGACACGATGATGTTAAGGCAGTCGCAACCGATCGGACGTGCGATAGTCCCGCGTCCACAATTCCGCGAGGTGGCGTGCCGCGTTAGCAAAAGTCCGAAGGACTTTGAGTTAGGAAAGTTAGAGGGGGACAAATCCGCCTTGTCGCGCCAGACAGTTAAGAGGCGCGCGCGTTCCCAATAGTACGGGACTCGCGTTCCTGATAGTACGGGTGTCGGCGTTCCCAATAGTACGGGTCCATCCACACCTTTTGCACCGGCGCGTGCCATGTTCATCGCACGCCTCCCTGCCGCTGGAGCGGCGCAACGGTGCAGTCGGAACCCGCGGGCCGGAAGATCAGGCGCTGCCGGCCGTCGGGATCGTCGATCAGTGTCAGGTGGTAGCCGGGCAACGGCTGGCGCTGGACGATGGCGCGCAGCTCGAACCGGAAACGGCGCAGCGGCGACAGGCTGCCGGACTTCAGATGCAGGTGCGGGAGATCGAAGCTCCAGCCGTGCGTCTGCCGGCCGCCATGCTTGCGCACGAGGCGATACAGCCAGCGCTCGAGCCCGCCGGTCAGGTGGAAATAGGCACGGTCAATGGTGAGGATCAGCGCGTCGTCGAGAACGCCGGCATAGAACCAGTCCGGCAGGATCAATTCGATCCCGAGCGGTCGGCCGGTCGCGTCGAGACGTTCTTTCCATTCGTTGATCCACGAGAAGCGGTGCCGCCGCCGCTCGGACGGCTGGCGGATCGAGGTGACGACGGTGGTGGATTGCAGCCGGTCGAGCGCCGCCTTCAGGCGGTCGTAGCTCAGGCCGGAATCGCTGCGGCCGACGAAGGTGAGGATCTCATACGGTGTGGCGGCCATCAGGCGCGACGTGCGCAGCCCGCGGTCGCGCGCGTCGACGATCTGGCTGGCGGCCCAGATCAGCACGTCGGCGTCCCAGATCGTGGCCATGCCGTGCTCCGCGGTCGCTTCGACGCGGATCGATACCTCGCCCATGCGGAAGTCGATCGGCGTCACACGACGCACTTTGGCGAGGGAAAAGAACGGCCAGGACATCAAGTCCTGCGCGTCGCGGGCAGCGATGTCACCGGCGCGCGCCCGGAAGAGTTCGAGTTGCTGACTGTCGTATGAGCGGCTCGCCGACATAGCGATGCTCAGCGCGCAGTGCCGGCCGCATGACCAGCCGCGGATTCCGAAGTAGACTGCCGCGCGCAACCGTCAACCCATGCCTCAAGATCGGCGACGGCGTAGACCACGCGGCCGCCGAGCTTGTGATAGACCGGCCCGGTGCCGTCGCAGCGGTGTTTCTCCAACGTGCGAGGAGACAGATCGAGCAAGCGCGCAGCCTCGGGCGTTCGCACGAAACGCGGCCAATTCTTATCGGTCTTCTCCAGCATTGCGGACCTCCGTCGCAGCCGCCATCACGGCGGCGAGTCGGGTGCGACGATGGCGAAAAATTCGCGGCTCGGAGGAGTGACGAAATTCGTAGCCGTTAACAGAAGTGTCCCCCCTTCCCGCCTGGCGCGACATGCGTGGGTGCCGATGGCCGGGCCGCTGCGCATCAGGATCGGGATGACGTGTCAGGTCTTGCGATCAACATTGTGCCGCTGGTGTCTCGCCCGGGGAGCGAGCCAGCGCAGATATCCGCCTTCGATGCGTTCACGGGCGGCGGCAAGAATGCGGGCCAGCCGCCGTCGCTCCGGCGCGTTCTTCCAGTCGAGCGCGCGCAACGTCCTGACCTTCTCGTTGATCAGGATACTCGCAATCAAACGACGCGGCTCGCCGGATTCCACGCCGTCCCATACGCGCAGCATCAGCGCGGCCCGGTGAAGCTGGAAACGGGTCAGGCGTTCCTCGCGCGGCGGAGGTCCGGATCGCTCGCCACTGATGTGCCGGTAGAGTCGAAGCGCATTTTTCCTGCGCCAATGGAAATGCTCGTCGAACGGCAGAAAAACGCCTGCCTGTACGACCGTATCACCGCTCGGAAGCCAGACGCCGAGATCGCCTTGTACGTCTTCGACGACACCATGCAATCCGTCGCTGCTCGGTTCTCCGCGAATGGATAGCGTTGCGGGGTCAGGTAAGGAACGCGCGGCAAAGCCTTCCGGCGCGGCCGTGACAATGAGCGTGGCAGGGTTGAGCTGCGGCAGCCATATCGGCTGCACGACCAAAGCCGATGCAGCGGGGTCCGCCGCGAAAGGCCAGCCCCCAGCGGCGTGAAAGGCGCGCTATCGCCTCACGCTTCTCAAGCCTTCCCGAGACGACGGCTTCCGCCACGGCATGATAGTCTTTGCGATATTGCTTGTTGCGGCGCAGGAACTCGAACGTGATGCCGCCACGGTCGAGCCGGCTCAACTGTTCCTCGAATTGCGGTGAGCGCCAGTCTTGCAGCGGCTCCATGACGCGACCTCCCCCTCAGTCGTTGGCTTCGGGATGATTCCGTCTATGGCGAAGACCGGGAAAACGGCAAGACAGATAATCGGAATGCAGAGGGTTCTTCGACCGGACAACAAATTCACTTTGGCTGTCGTGATGAGAGACGTCGCGGAACTTACTGCATGCGGGGTTCAAGCAGGTGACGGTAGCCGTTCTCGGTCATCCAGCGCGCTCGAGCCAAATGGCTGTCATGAATCCGCTTGGCGCGTTCGGGATCGGATGTCACGTCAAAGCCGAATACGATTTTGACAACCTCGCGCCAATCGGCACCTTCCTCGGCGGCGTCCAACAGACGCAGATAGGTAGCAAGGTGCGCCTCATCATATGCGTTCACCCGATCGGTCAGCGGCGGACTGTCCTTGAAGTTAGGCTTTGTCATCGACGTGCCTCTGACTTATGCGCTTTAGATTCAAACTGGATTATCCGGTTACCCCCGCAATCGAACTTTCGGCGACATTCCTTCTCCAGACGCGGAATAATGTTATGCCGCAGATGCGATAAATAGTCTGACAACTTGACGCTTTCGTGCCAGCGGCGGGCATTGCCGTATCCAGGACGATCTTCTTTTTTTGCAGGCGGGCGGTGATGTCTGCGCGTTATCAGGTATCGGCGCGCAGAAACTCGATCGGGTCGATGTCGAGCGCGAGGGCGAGTTTCTCCAGCATATCGATGGAGGCGGCATATTCTTCGCGTTCCAACATGCCGACGTAATTGCGGTTGACCTGGGCAAGATGGGCAAGCTCCTCCTGCGAGACAGATTTCTCCTGTCTCAGCCGACGCAGGTTCCTTGCGACTCTCTCCCGTAAGTTCATGCGGGAGGAGTCACCGGCTACCTAATATACTTCCACCCAATATACTAGGTATTCGACGAGCCGTCATCGTCCCTTAGCCGGTCGGTGCGTGAATCGCGAGCCGGGCGCAGTCCGGCGAGCGGCGGCCGTGTTCTGCGCACGGCCGCGCCGCCGATCTGCAACGCTGGATCGGCGCGAAATTTTCCGAAGGTGCAAAGCCTGAAAGGCGGAGAGCCGCGCAACCGGCGCGGCCTTCGCTGATTATATCGCCTTCTCCAGCAGGGTCTTTGCCTTCCCCTCCAGTTCCAGGCGCGTGTCCTGATGCGCCTTGGTGCGGGCATGCGCCGTCATGCCCTGCACAAAGTCAAAGATGCTTTCGGGCGGGCGGCCTTCTTCCGAAAGCACGGTCTCTATGATCCTGCCGGTTTCGGCCTTGCTGAACCCGCGCTTGCGCAGGAAGGTTTCGCGGTCCTCATCGGTGCGGGCAACAATATGTTCGCGCGCCGCCTTGATCCCGTCGACGAATGGCGCGGGCGAGGAATGGGCGAAGCTGGTCAATGCCGGTGCCGCCTCTTGGGCGAAGCGTTGCGCGGCAAACTTGCTGTGCCGGATGCTGATTTCCTCGAACCCTTCCACGCCCCACAAATTGCGGTTCATGCAAACGGCGCGGAGATAGAAAGACGCAATACCAAGTGTCTTGCTGCCGACTTCGCTATTCCAGCAATAGAAGCCCCGGAAATACAGATCCGGCTCGCCGTTCGGCAGGCGTCCGGCCTCGATGGGGTGCGTGTCGTCCACAAGGAAAAGGAAAACATCGCGGTCGCTGGCGTAAAGCGTGGTGGTGTCCTTGGTGATATCCACGAACGGATTGTGCGTCATGGTCGCCCAATCCAAAACGCCCGGCACTTTCCACATGGTATCGCCCGTGCCGTTGCCCGCGATCTTCATCACGGCGGCGACAAGCTCATGGTCCCAGATGCGGCCGTAGTCCGGTCCGGTCACGGCGCGCAGTTCAATGCGTCCGTCTTCCGCTTCCAGCGTCTTCACCTGCTCGGCGCGTTATCTGAACAGTCAACCTGTCTCAGGCGGATTTTTCGGCGGCATTTGTCTGAAAATCCACACGCTTCCGATCGATCTCGACGCGTGAGACAGATTCGAGGGGTGCTCAGAGGCCCTTGCCACTATTCAACCGGCGCAGCAGGACAGCTTGGCGACGTCCCTGTCGAAGGCTAGCGCCGCGAGCTTCAGGCCCTCGACGGTGGTGAGGTACGGAAAGATCGTGTCCGCCAGATCGTCGACGCTGAGCCCCTGCCGGATTGCCAGTGTTGCGGTCTGGATGCTGTCGGCGCCTTCCGGCGCGAGGATGTGCGCGCCAAGCAGCCGGCCGCTGCCGGCGTCGGCGACGAGCTTGATGAGCCCACGTGTGTCGCGGGCGGCAAGCGCACGGGGCACCTGGTCGAGACCGATCGTCGAGACGCGGACCGCATGCCCGGCGGCGCGCGCTGCGGCCTCGATCAGCCCGACGCTCGCCACCTGCGGATCGGTGAACACGATCGCCGGCATGGCGCTGTTGTCATAGCGCAGGCTGTCGCCGTTAAGGGCGTTCTTGGCCGCGAGCTTGGCACCGTAGGCAGCCATGTAGACGAACTGGTCGCGGCCGGTGACGTCGCCGGCGGCATAGATGCCAGCGCGCGTCGTGCGCATGCGGTCATCGACGACGATGCCGCCCTTCGGCGAGATGGCAATCCCGTGCTCGGCAAACCCGAGGCCTTCGATGTTGGGCGTGCGGCCGGTGGAAATCAGCACCTGATCGGCGCCGACAGCAATATCCTCGCCGTCGCGCGTAACGGTCAGTGAAACGCCGCCCTCAGTCTTGCGGATCGTACGGTAGGCGATGCCGGAGACGACAGTGATCCCTTCGTCCTCGAAATACCCCGTCAGCGCCGCGCCGATCTCCGGCTCGGCCTCAGGCAACAGTCGCGAGCGACAGACGAGCGTCACCTTGACGCCGGCACGGGCGAACATCTGGGCGAGTTCCGCGCCGATATAGCCGCCGCCGATGACGAGCAGTGAGGACGGCAGCTTCTCAAGCTCGAGCGCCGACGTGCTGGTCAGATACGGCACGGTCTCGATCCCAGGGATGGCGGGGATTGCCGGCCGCGCGCCGGTAGCGATGATGATTTTGCCGGCCGGAATGCGTGTACCATTCACCTCGACACCGTCGTCGACGAGGCGCGCCGGCCCATCGCGATACGCGATGCCGTTGTAGGCGGGGAGCAGGTCGACATACTTGGCCCGGCGCAGCTCCGAAACCAGCGCGTCCTTCTGACGAACGGTTCCGCGCCAGTCGGCCAGTTCGGCCTCGGCTGTGATGCCGGCAAAACGGGCTGCCACGCGAGCGTTGTGCAGCGTCTCAGCGGCGCGGATGAGGGTCTTCGATGGTACGCAGCCGACATTGACGCAGGTGCCGCCGATGGTACCACTGCCGATCAGCGCGACTTGGGCGCCCTGATCAGCGGCGGTGATCGCGGCAGAGAAGCCGGCCGAGCCGGCGCCAATCACGACGAGGTCGTAGGTGCCACCATTGCGGCCGTTGGCCGGGAAGGGGCGGCTTGCGACCGCCGTGCTCTTCGACGCCGTATCGAGTCCAGCAAGGCTCGGCCCGAACAGAGCGCGGCCAGCCTGCAGTCCTTCCTCGATCGACAGCCGGAAACCCGGCTTGTCGGCAGAACGTTCGTCGCGCCAGAGGGAGAGATGCTCGTCCGAGCAGAAGAAGGCGGTCGTCGCGCAGAGCGAGCTCGCGGCGCAGCCGCCTTCATAGCGGACACTTTGCCACATGACGGCCGTCGACGGCGCGACGGCGGCCAGCGCCCGTCCTCGCTCACGCGTCGTGATCCGGATCGGCGCGCCGCAATGGCGGCATTGCGAGGCGATCGCGACGTCACGACCGGTCATGGCGCCGATGCCGAGCGCGTCGACCGCGCACATGGCGTTGAGAACATGTCCGTCCAGCGTGACCCGATGGCCGGTGTCGCGGTCGGTGAAGGGATAGGCACCGACGATCTGCTCGCCGTCGAGAACGACGAGGTCGCGCCGGCGAAGTTCTGCGAGCAACGGCCAGATGGCCGTCTCGCTCAAACTTGCACGTTCCGCAAGCGCGCCTATAGCCGGGGCCTGCCCGTCTTCGGCGTAGAGCTGGAGCAACGCAACGCGCACGCGGTCCGTGGTGGGATCGTAGCCGCTCCAGCGATTGAGCACGTGGTCGGAGCCGACCATCGCCTGCAAGGCGTCTCGGACCGCCGGCAATGTGACGGCCGACCAGTCCGGAAACGTAACATCGGGCCGCACGGCGAAGCTCGGCAGTGTCGCGGGCTGAGAAACGGCAGGTTTGTCCCGGGAGGAGGATGCACAGCAATCGTTCATGGCTTCAGGCTTCCTTGTGGTTCTTGCTCTCGCCGCAGGCCGCATTCGCCCGGCGGCGGTAGAGGCCCCACGCTATGAGTCCCAGGCTGACGGCCAGCAGTGAAAACGCCATCAGATCCGCGCTGACGAGCCACGCGCCCAGACCGACGAGCGGCAGCAGGACGGCAAGAATGGGTGTCACGCAGCAGATCGCAGCTATTATGCCGCCCGCCACGCCGGTGCGGACCAGGGCAAGGTCGTTCATGTCAACTGCCCTGCCTCGGGTGGGCCGGATAACCGGCATTCATGCTGGCGGCCGCGATGGCATCGGGGTTCGTCTTCGCATCGTCGAAGGTGACAGTCGCGGTCTTCGCCTCGAAGGAGACGGTCACATTCGCGACGCCGGGGACCGCCGCCATCGTGGTCTTCACAATGTAGGGACACGTGGCGCAGGTCATGTTGTCGACGGCGAAGGTGATGGTGCGCTCGCCGGCCCAGGCGGCAGGGGCCAGCATCAGCGAGCCGATCAGGGTGCAAACGCTCAAACTCTTCATAGGGGGAGGCTCTCCTTTCGGTATCAGGCGGAAAGCAGCAGCGGAGCAACGTAGTCGAAGGCGAAGGCAGCAACGACGAGAACCGTTGCCATCCAGAGTCCGATCTGGACGAGGCGGCTGGGGGCGGGGCGTGTGCAGGCTTCGCCGTCGGCGCAGGCTCGCCGTGGCTTCCAGTAGACGAGGTAAAAGCCGTAGCCGAGAACGCCTGTCGTCCCAGCGACGAAGAAGGGCTTGTAGGGGGCAAGTGCCGTCAGATTGCCAATCCAGGCACCGCTGATACCAAGGCTGAACAGGATGAGTGGAATGATGCAGCAGGACGAGGCGCCGATGGCGCCGAGAATACCGCCGACTGCGACCAGGCGCTGCCGCCGGACCTCATTCTGCTCGGGCGTCGTCAGCTTCGCTGCAGTCGGTGCAATGTCTGCTGGTCCATATCGCGATGCATTCATGTCAGGACTCGCTTTCCTTGCCGAATTCCTATCCAGGCGCTAGTGTGCAGTCTGTAGCAACTACAGAGTCAAGAGGGCTTTTTGCGATGGGCGATCACGCCGGGATGAAGGGCATACAGCGGGCCGAGCTCGCCCGGCGGACGGGCTGCAATCTGGAGACGGTGCGCTATTATGAGAAGGTCGGCCTTCTGCCCGAGCCGCCGCGCACGGCGAGCGGCTATCGCAGCTACAACAGCACTCACGAGCGGCGGCTTCGCTTCGTTTTGCGGGCGCGCGAGCTCGGGTTCTCGCTTGACGAAATCCGTGAGCTCCTGCGTCTCGTTGACGAGCGCGACCGGCCCTGTGCCGAAGCACGCGATGTCGCTGCCGTCCACCTTGCCGACGTCCGGGCGAAGATCGCCGACCTGAGGCGCATGGAGCGGGTGCTCGAGGACGTCGTTGCCCAGTGCGGCGACGGCACGCTCCCGGAGTGTCCGCTGATCGAGACGCTGTTCCAGGAGCGAACCGTCAACTGATCGAGCAGGGGCGCCTATGCGGCGCCCCGGACCTCGTGCTGGCGATCGCCGACCTGCTGCGCGTGCATCCAGTCGGTGATCTCCTGCGCCTTGCTCGCGGCGGTGAAGATGGCGCGCGAGTCGGAACGCAGCACCTTGAGCCAGGAGGCGATGTAACGGGCGTGGTCGGGTCGCGGCTCGACGCTCAGGTTGAGATCGGCGCAGATCATCGCGCTCAAGAGCTCGACCGTGCATTCCTCCATCGCGTAGGCGGCCGAGCCGAAGCGTCCGGAAAGATCGCGGTCGAGGCGATGCCTGGCGCCGGAAGCGTGGCCGCATTCATGCAGCAACACGGCGTAGTAGGCGACCGCGTCGCGGAAGCAGGCGAACTCCGGCATCTGCACCTGGTCGGTAGACGGGCGGTAGTAGGCCTGCGGTCCGCCGTGGCGGATGTCGATGCCGAGGGCCGCGCAGAACCGTTCGGCCCGCTCGATCCGCTCGACCTCGGGCAGCTCCGGCGTCTCGGGCGGTGTGTAGCCGTCGACCTGCGCGCAGTTGAAGACGGTGTAGCCGCGGGCGAACATCCGCCGGGCGGGCTCGTCGCGATCCTCGTCGCCGTGTTGGGCGTCCGCATCGCCGCGATCGGTGGTCTTCCAGAACACGACCAGATGGCCGCGTTCGCCCTTGCGAACCTGGGCGCCGAGCGCCTGCCATTGGCGGTAGGTGCCCCAAATGCCGGCGGGATAGCCGGCCGCGTGCGCCGCGGCCCAGAGCGAGAGGATGTTGACGCCACGATAGGCCTTGCACGAGGCGACGTTGACCGGCGTGGTGATGGCCGATCCGTCGTGATGCCACGGCATCCGGTAGTCGCCGGCGCCGGCTTCGATGGCGGCGATGATCTGGCTGGTGACACGCTCGTAGATATCAGTCCGGGTCGAGTTGCTGCGATCTGTGGTCATGGGTGCCTCCTTCAGCTCGCCCTCTCCGTCGAGGGCGAGGCGGCAGGGGCAGACGCGGGGGGGCCGGCCCGTCACACCCTGTTCTCGGTGCTGGTGCGGAACAGGGTTGATGGGCTGGCAGCGTCTGCCACACCCGAGCCCCTGCCTCGACGGGCGAGCTTGAAGAGGCACCCATGACCGACGACCGCAAGACCGGTCGACGATAGGCAGTTGCGCGGCTCTCAGCCGGCGCCGTCTCGCGGCGGGCGTCGCAGCGCGACGACCTTGGCCTCGCGCGATCGGTCAAGCTCGTCCTGCAGACCGGCTATCACCGCATCCCGCTCGGCGATCTGCAGCGTCAGCACCTGGATGTGCTGGGCGAGCGTGCGGGCGAGGCCGCGCAGCTCGGCGATCTCGGCGCCGCGCACGGCGCGCAGCTCGGCCTCGAGCGCGCGGATGCGCTCCTTGAGGGCTCTCGGAGTGGCTCGCCGGTGGCGTGCTTCGGCGGCACGGAACTCGGCGAGAACATCGACCGCACGGTTCGCCGTCGCCCGGCTGACTCCGGCCTCGCGCGCCAGGTTGGCGACGGTCAGCGCGCCGTCGGTGCGCTCGGGGCGGCCGTCGAGCAGCCGTGCCATCGCCGCCCGCAGCGCCGCCTCGCTCTTCGGGCCGAGCGCGCTCATGCGGCGCCCTCTATCAGGGGTGCGATGAGCCGGCGTTTGCGTTCGTTGTCGCGCGCGATGGCTTCGCGTTGCAACGGCGACAGGCGCCGGTCGGCAAGCAGCCCTTCGCCCTCGGCGATCGAGGCCTGCCACGGCTCGCGATGCCGGGCGGTCAGACAGGCGTTCGGGCAGCGATCGGGACTGCATCGGGAAAGCGCCGGCGCCGTTCGCTCGGGATCCGCCACGTCCGTGAGGCAGAGGGCGGTCGCCGCATCGAAGAGGCAGTCATTGAGGAAGCCGACATGCAACGTCCGTCCGAGATGGGCGAGCGTGGTGCGCAACCGCTTGCGGTCCATGATCCGGCCGGGAAGATCACCGATCTCGTCGTGGACGCGGGCGAACTCCCGTCGCAATCGCGCCGCACCCGGTCCGGCCGGACCTTCGTCGCGCAGATAGGCCTCGTAATGGGCGACAATGTCGTCGAGCTGGCCGAGCGCGCGCTCGCGCTCGACGGCGAGGCGGAAGTCGGCCCGCGCCGATCCGGCATAACCTTCGAACATGGCGACCGAGGCGTGCTTGTACTGGATCTTGCCGGCGATGGTGCCGAACGGCCGGTTGGCGATGTACCAGGAAATTGTGCGGCGCAGCTGCCGCGTCGTGAACTTCCACGGCTCGTCGCCGGGGCGCGGGATCGCTGGTCCGCCTTCCGAACGCGCGTCCAGGCCGTCGCGGAACAGATTGAGCGTTGCCGTTGCGCCCATGCCGAGGTGATCGGCGCTCCAGGGCCAATCCTTCAGCGTCACCCACAGGGACGAGAGTCCCTTCTCCTTGCGATTGCGCGCCGAGAGCACCTCCATGACTTCCACGGCGCGGGCGACCGGCTCAATGGTGATCCAGTCGGCCGTCACGCCGCGCGGGCCATGGCGCTTGTAGACGGTGCTGCGCACCCGATAGCGTTCGACCAGGCCGTCGCCGCTACGCACCGGCGACACGCAGCCCGGCTGCATCGCCTGCACCTCGCTGTCGCGCATGCCGGTGAGATAGGCGCAGACGATATAGCAGGCGCCCTGCAGCATCCGCTCCTCGCGGGCGAGACTGAGGCCGTCGAAGCGCTCGCGCCATGACAGGCCGGTGTCCGGATCAATGGAGATCGGCGTATCGAGACCGCCAACCTCGGTTCCGAGCTCGGCAGCCATCTCCTCGATCAGTCGCGCGGTCGCCTCGGACTGGCTGACGCGGCCGCTCTCCGGCGCACCGGCGTGCAGCCGCATCAAGTGCAGATTGTAGGGTGGCAGCTCCTGGCCGGTCAGCGGATCGATCCGGCGGGCGGCGTTGGGCGCGCGCTCCCAGATCGGGATACCCCGGCCGGCAGCCCGGCGCGCGTCGAGCCACTTCGCCACGCGGGCCCGATAGGTCCTGGCGACGGCCCGTCCGGTCTGCTGATCCCGCGCCATCAGCCGGGCGCAGCGGGCCTCGAGAGCATCCAGCTCCGCCCGCGCCGCGAGAATGTCGGGTGCATAGATCTCAACATACTTGAGCGCCCAGCGAAGCATGGCGCCGATGACCGGCTCGGGAATGCGCGGCGTGGCGTTCTCGGCAGGCGCCGGCGGCCGGCCGGCGACACGGTGCGCGGCGCGCCCGCGCCACGGCAGAAAGCCGATACCGCCGCCGGTCAGCCACGGCGCCAGGTGGTGCAGGTCAATCGGCACCTCGACATACTTCACCGTCTCGTGGGGCGTTCTCCGGCCGCCGTCGCGGGCATGCACCAGATAGGCGTCGAGCAAAGCCGGATCCACTCGGCCGAGGTCGACGGCGCCGAGCTGCGTCCGAAGGAACGCGGCAAAGTGCTGGATGTAGCGCAGAAGCCGGATCGCCGAGGTCGCGCCGCAGGGCGCACGATATCCCGGCAAGTGGATGCGCAGACGGGCGATTACATACTCTTTCGCCAGACGGCGCGTGACCGGATCGGCGATGCGGGCGAAGTTGAGCCGGTAATTGCTGTAGCGCGCGTTCACCCGGAAGATGGCGGCGCTCAAATCCCAGTGATCGTCACCGAAACGGTGGAGCTGCGCGCGGTCGGCATCGTCCCTGATTGCGACGCCGGCGAGCACGGGCTCGTCGTCACTGTAAATGACCGAGGGCAAAGAAGGTCTGGCTGGAAGTGTGATCGGTGCTGGCATCATGGCGCTCCCGCTTCAGGCGGAAGGTAGATCAGCCTCGGGTCCGCAGCCGCAGCCTGTCGCGCCTCATCAATCTCGGCTTCGCTGAACCGGGGCAGGATCTGATCGGCGATCCGGCCATGAACGCGGCCGAACTTGGTCGTCCAGTCGGCTTCGGTGAGCGCTTGTCTCTGCGTCCTGATAAAGCTGAGGAACGACAGCAGCGCGGGCAGCTTGCGGGCCGTGATCACCGCGTTGCTGCATTCGAGACAGCCCCAAAAGGGCGACGGACAGGCTTCGCCCTCTGGGCCGAACGGGCTCGCGTAGAACCCGCCGCAACTGGCGAGCCAGACATCCTGTTCGCCGCGGAGCAACGCGGTGACAGCGGCGGCGCCGGAAATGGGAAGACCGGTCGCGTGGTCGGGATCGACCCGGACGGCCGCTTCCTCGTCCGGCGACAGCACGCAGGGACGCAGGGCTGCGTCAAGCGCATCGCTCATGGCGTCGGCGATCGTGGCTTCGTGAATATGGCGAAGCGCGGGAATGTCGGCGTAGTGATTGGCCGCAACCGCGGTGCTGTGCCCAACGGCAAAGCGCTCGAGCTGGCCGCCCGTGCGCCGGTACCATGCCGCCTTGTGAGTCTTGCGCAGGCGAGTCAGGTTGAGACGAAGGGGCTGGTCCTGTTCATCGCGGATGTCATGCCGGCGGGTCCATGAAGCCACAGGCTCCTTCATGCCAAGCACGCGCGGGATCAAGCGGCCCCAGGCGTAGTGGACCCAGAGCGTATCGGCGCCGAGCCGGTCTCGCGCCGGGCCGGTCCACTGCAGCACCTTGCGGATCAGACCGCCCGGAGTCGAGGAACCGCCGTCGCGCACGCGCAGCCGCTTCCACTCAGCGCCGCGCGCCCGCCGCTTACAATACTCAATCTCGACATAGCCACCCGCCGGATTCTTCAGGCAATCTGCCCGCAGGTCCTTGATCGCTTCGATCTCGAGCCCCGTGTCGAGCGAGACAAGGACTATGAGCGACACGAGGTCGGCGGCGAGCAGGTGCCGGCGGCCATGCAGATCGTGGATCAGGCGATCGTTCGGCAAGCCGCTCTCACGGCGGAGTGTGTAGAGCCGCTTGAAGAGAGGATGCCTGTGCCCAATGACGCCTTCCGCATCGATCGCCGCCATGGCCGCTTCGTGTGCCGCCGCGAGCGCGCTGCTTCGAAAGGCGTCCTCGACCGTCGGCATTCGATCTGCGTCAGCGAAGCGACGGATGATGGCGGCCAGATCGGTGCGTGCCGCGGTCCGCAACGCCTTCGCGATATCGTCGCCATAGGCATCACGCGGCCGGGCGCGCACGCCCGGCCGGTCGCTCGTGTACATCAAGCGCCGCGAGGCATCGGGCGGCAGGCGGCCGGGCTCGGCGGCTTCGGCGAGCCGCAGCAAGTTGAGCACCTTGCTCATCCGGTGCAGCCGGTGATTGGGATGCAGGCCGCTCTCCTCCATCCAGGCGTCGAAGCCGTCGATGCAGGCGGCGCTCACGTCGGACAATCTGACGACGTGGGGACTAACGGCGTCGAGATACCGCCAGAACGTCTTAAGCGCATTGGCATAGGCGGAAGCGGTCGAGATCGAGCCGGCCGGACCGCCGACCTGGCAGGCGCGCCAGAGAGCACCGGCAAAACTCCGGGCCAACGCCCTGCGGCCGCTGAGCATCGTCAGGTCGATTGTCTTGCTACGGTCCGCAAGCGTGACGGAGAAGCGCAGCGACGCGATCGCAGCGACGGCTTCACCCTCGGGGTCGGGCAAGGCTTCGGGAAACAGTGCACGGCGGCCCGGCCACCGCTTTAAGGCAGTCATCGCGGCAATCATGCGGCATCTCCAGCCGTATCTTCTGCCCAGCGATCCGCGGCCGCCTCGACCAGCTCCTGCGCCTCGGCAAGGCTGTCGAGATAGATGTAGGTGCTGGTCACGCTGGCGTGCCCCAGCAGGTGCTGCAGCTTCTGCAGCGGATCGCAGAGAATCCGCCGGTAGGCCGCGCCGTGCCGGTCCTGCGGATCGAACACCGAGCCGATCTGCTCGCGGATCAGCATGGAGAGCATGTTGCCGGCGAAGGTATGCCGCAAGGTATGCGGCGTCACGTCGATCTCGATGCCGAAGCGACGACAGCGGACGCAGGCCCGGCGGAAGGCAGCTTCCCAGGTGGCCGGCGGGACAGGCTGGCCGCATTCGGTCAGCCAGAGCACGGCATGCTGCGCCGTAGCGGGTGCACCGATCAGCACGCGCCGGCGCTCGCGTGGCGTCAGGCGGTCGACCCGAACACGCTTGCCTGCGTCATCTCTTACCTTCCTGTCCACCGGCATTAGCCAGAGCGGATCGGACAGCGCCGGTTCGGACCGGGAGGCGGAAATCGTGCGCTCGAAGTCGATGTAGTCGGCGATCATCCTCAGCACCCTGCGGGGAATAGGGATGCGCCGTGGCCGTCCGCCCTTGGCGATCGGACCGGCAAGATCGAACGGCGCTGAGCGCGATCCAGCCTCGGTCAGGCGCGGAAGCTCCGTCAGGAGCAGGCTGCCGGCCTCGGTCAGCCGCAAACCGGTCGTGACGAGAAGCTCGGCGAAGAGGGCGTTCCGCTCCCCATTGCGGCCACGCCACGCAGGATCCTCGGAACCGTCCGGCAGACGTCCTCTCAGCCCGACGTCGCGAAAAAGCAGGTAGCGGCCGAGGTCAATGTATCGGGTATCGTGCCGACGCGCTGCGCGCTCACGTGCCCGGTTCGTCGTGACGGCCACCATGGCGCGCCTACCCGACGCCCGCCGTAGCGCGACGCCGTAGCCGAAGGGCGAGGTCGTGATGATCTCCTCTTCAACGGCCCAGCGATAAAGCTTGTCAAGCGCGGCAACGCAACGGTTCCAGCTCGACGCCGAAATGCGGTATGCGGCGTCCGACAGGCGCCGTGCCCGATGAAACGCCAACACGTCATGGCGGTCGGCCTGCCAGACCGTCTTGCCGCCGCGGCGTTCGTGGAGGAAGCGTGCCCAAACAAGAATATCGCGTGCGTAGGAGCGCCACGTGTTCGGCGATCGCGCCCCCATAGCGGGACAGGCGCGGAAGAACCGGTTGAGATCAAGATCGTAGCTGCCGTCATCCATCAGGATGAAGGGCATGTCATCGATCAGCCCGGCGCGCTCGGCCGTGTCAAGCGCGCCGGGCGCAGTGTTCACTGCGAAACCATCTATGGAAAGCGGGCGCGAAACAGCGCCAAGGTCGGTAAAATATAACTGCACGCACGATACCTGAACGGAGCGCCTTCGGCGCAACTCTTTTGTTTGGAATGCGAGGGGTTCCCCTCGCGCTCTCCCGTTCGCCACGTGGCAGGGGTGCAGGACTTTGCCTGCACCCCATGAACAAGCTTGTGGAGTCGCCGCCGCGTCAAGCGTTGTCCTCGCTTACGCTGCGGGAACGCTTGACTCGGACGTCTGAAGAGCCTCATCGGAACCGCCGATGATGCCTCCCCATGCCTGATTCTGAGACAGGATCACAGTGTCAGGATAAGGCGCGATGCGACAGCAAGCCATGCTGTAAGTTGATGCCTGCGAGCGGCGCGGCAAGCTGGCGCATATAGGTTGCGGGTGCGCCGACAAGGCTGCACAACTGCCCAAAGCTCCAATGCGTCGGGGAAATCGGCTGGTCCTGTCCGGGGACGATCAGCGAAAGCCGCTCGGCGTTGTCCCTGCTCGCCTCAACGCGAACGGCGCGGCTTTCGACGGTGCGGGTCTTCGCACGATCCGCGCGCATCTTCACGGCATCGTAAAGCTCTGTGAGCGACAAATAACGCTGATCGTTCGGGCGAGAGAACCATTCCGACGACACACGGCCGATCCGCTGCCCGCGCGAGATGTCCACGCGGAAACCGCTATTCACTGCCTGCGGGGTCTGGCTGCTGCTGATGAAGTTCATTGTCCTGTCCTTTCCCGTTAATGCCGAAGGCATGTCCCCCGACATGCCTTCCGGGGGCGCGTGAGCGCGCGGGGATGGAGGGGGCACATGCCGGCGCGCGGGGGCCAGGCTGCGAGGCGAGCGGAGCGGATGACGATGTGATGCCGACGTGGTGATCGGCCGTTCTGCGAGGCCGCGGCCCTGCTCCGCAACAGGCGGCATTTGCGGGGAGCAAGGGGTAAGACCCCTTGGTTCCCCACTCGATCGGCAAGGGCTTCAGCCGCAGCCGATCGGAACAATGCGAGCGCAGCTCGCCGTATTCCTTATCTTGCGGTGGCGGATATGAGCATGACGAAGCCCCGCTTGCGCGGGGCCTCGCTGGTGGCCGGTCTCAGTCGGCGGCGCGACGGCGCGACCAGATGAGCGCCAGATCCTCGCTTTCGCTCTCCACCAGGCTCGCATAGATTGGAGCCGGGAACGACGGGTCGTCGAGCTTGACGGAGAGGTAGTCGTTGCCCTTGTCGGACGTCTTCTTCCACGCCGCCCCGAACTCCGTTCCAGCGGCGATGACGCGGTAGTCCGGACCCTTCTCGTTGTCGCCTTCGGCGGCGACGAACTTCACCGACTTGACGTTGAGGGTGAGTGTCTTGACCGAGCCGCTGTAGCCGTTCTCGGTGCGGGAGAAAGTGCCGATCGTAGCCATGTCGTGGTTTCCTTCTGCTGGTCGGGCCGCGCCCATCGCGACCTCGATGATGGTCGACGGACCGGGGACGATCGGCCTGCACCCTTGGGGCCGAAACAACGTGGAGGGCGGCCGGCGACAGCTTTTTTGGCTCGCGATGCAAAGCCGAAGGCGGCGGAAAAAAGCTGGCGGCGGACGTTGCAGGTTCAAGATCGAGGCGACGCTTTCGTCGCCGGTCTTCGGTCAGACCAAACCAATCGAGGACGCCCGTGGGAGCGGCTTGAAAAGGACAGTCAGAGGAAACCGCGATCTGGCGATGGCGATCGGAGGCACACTTTCTCGCTTCGCGCCGCACACGGCTATCTCGGCTCCATCAAGAACGGACCCGAACCTCAACGGCAAGACGATGATGTCCTGAATGTCGCCGTCATCGACGACAATCGAAAGGTCCGGGCCATCCGCCCGTCACTCGCATCGCCATCGTGTTCGGCACGGCAAGAAAACGCCAACAAAGGTAATGGCGCCCTCCCAGCACAAGCCGCTGCGACTCGCTCCCGGCCTCGATCGACACCATGGTCCAGCGCGAAGGTCAGGGTGTAACTCTATCTGACGAACGTCTGCCGCTCCGCTGCTGGCTAGGACCGCCAAACGCGATGCTGACGCGAGCCGGGGGCGACCGGCGAATGTCCGCCGCCTCTCTTCGCGTCAAGGATCGTGACCGAAGGCGAAGACCCGCAAGGGGCTTCGGAAGCCGCCGCAGCAGCGCATAGAGCCCGGCCCGCAGGGCGACGCCCACGCTCAGGGGCGGCACGGAATATTTTGTGCGCCGATAACTTCCGCGTTCAACGAACCGGCTCAGGATTGCGGACTAGCGGATGTTGCCAACCGTATCACGGCGGCCACGCCGACACATGCGCCCCCTGCGAGGCAGACGATTTGCCGCCACACCAGCGGTGGAACGGCCTCGCCGGTGACGCCATGCACGAGCGCATATCCCGCCACGGCGGCAGGCGTGGCGAATATGAGCGCCAATGCGACCCGCAGGATCGGGGCGCGCAGCATGGCAAACAGAAGGGTCAGAATGCCGAAGGATGCAACGCCAGCGACAATGCCGACGATACCGGCGCCGATCCATCCAGCTCCGGTGCCGTAGGCGAAGCGCATCGCCGCGAGCGCGAGCATAAAGGGCAGCGCGTAAATCGCCAGCGTGTAGGCGAGGACACACATCATGCCGATCAGCATGACGATGACGGCGATTAGCGCGATCATGTCGGTGCCTCCGTTATGATGGAGACGATGCGGCGCGTCACGACCACGCGCCGGATCGCGATTTCAAGCGACAATCATCCCGGCATGGCACGCGAGCTTGACGTAGGTGCTGAGCCGGTGTTCGGCCTTGAAATAGAGGTCGCGCTCGGCCGGCAGGCCGAGCTTGCCGCGCACGTCCTCGATCTCGCTGAGCATCAGGTAGCCGAGTTCGGGACTGCCCATGCCAAGGTCACACAGGCCGAACAGGCGAACGTCCTCGCCTTCGGGACAGGCTTCCGTGATGAGCCATGTCGCGGCACCATCAGGCGTGAACAGCTTCACGACCGGGAACGGATCGAAGCCGTCACGCTCCTCGCTGGTGCGGCCGTTCTCGATCAGCTTGGCCAGCAGTTCGTCGGGGATCAGGGCTTCGGTGCGGGGAAAGCGCGGCATCATGACACGCCCTCCCCTGCCGGTTCGTTGATCCGGCAGCGAACGCAGTGTGCCGCGATGGCTCCGGCCTGCCGCGCCAGCTTTTGGGACAGCGCATCGATCTCGCCGCGCCGCGCAAAGCGCAGCGCCGCGACGTTAGCCTGAACGTCGCGCTCGTCGGCGCGGCTCCAGGTGGCGGAGGCACGGCCAAACTGGCGAGCCTTGACGCGGCTGCTCGTCGTCATGCGTTCGGCGCGCGCTTCAACCTGCCGCTCGATGACGGCAAGGTGGCGCGCGGTCTCGGCGTGCGCCGTCTCCATGCGGGTCAGTGTCGCCCGCTGTTTTGCATCGGTCTTCATGGTCTCGTGTCCTGCTGTCGTGCGGTCGAGGTCTCCGGCCGCGCCGGTCAGGCGCGGCCGGAACATTCTCGAGCGATGTCAGAAAGCTGGCCGGGGCCGCGCGATGCGACCCCGGCCGCGGCGGCTCACTCGGCGGCTTCGGGGAAGCCTTCGCTTGCCTCGGTCGCGCCGATGTCCTCGACAGACCCACCCGACGCTTCCGCAACCGGCGCGGTGCGCATCAGCGGCGGCAGCCATCCCGTCCCGGCAAGAAGCTGCTCGGCGGCTTCTGCCATCGGCTGCTTCTTCATGCTGGCGATGCGATCCGCCGCCTCACCGCTGACGGCCTCTCGTACAGCATCGAGGATGAGCGCCTTCGTCACGCGGCCGAGATAGGTTCGCACCGTCGGCGTCCAGTGCGCGGTCATGTCGAGCGCAAGTGCGCTTGCCAGCTTGTCAGCCGTCTCAAGCGCGCGCGGCTTGCGCTCCCAAGGCACTTTCACCGCGTTAACGGTCTGCGAGGCGCAATGCGCGAACAGCGCCATGACGCTTGCATGGTCCAGCCCGGTGATGAAGCCCCACAGGTCCGCCACGTCGCGCGGCATGTCCGCCGCCCATCCGGCGTGACGATCCGCGAGCGCCTTTGCCGCCGCCGTATCCTCGATGCCGTCCGCGTGTCCGCCAAGGGGTGGACTGACGGTGCGGATGTCGAGGCAATGGGCGTCACCGCCGCGATAGAAGCTCTGCGCGGCGAGCGCATGGGTGACGGCGATTAAGGCCATGTCCGGCTGCTCGCCAAGGGCGACCCGCAGGCCAAGGGTGCGATGCGTGGTCAGCTCGCGGACGAGAAGGTCGGACAGCGGCGTGCCGTCATCCCCTGCGTCCTCGTCGTCGGCGTTATGTGCGGCTGCATCGTCGCCGTCCTCGATGATCTCGCCATCACCGTTGACGCGCACGCCATCGATGACGGTTTCGCCATCGCTGGCTTCCTCCGCTTCGGGCTTCTCGTCCTCTGGACGGATGAAACCGCGCTCGATGCGGGCTTCTCCGTCCGGCGACAGCACGACAAAGACGCCACCGCGCGCGATCTCGTCAGGATCGTAAGCATGACGCTTGGCGTCGATGCGCTCGATCTCGGCTTCAAGCTCCCCGAACCGTTGGTCCACGTCGTCGGGAAGCTCCTCCGCGCCTTCATACTCCGACGACAGGCGGTCATATTCCTCCTGTGCGACAGCGCAGGCGGCTTCGTCTTCCTCGGAAAGCTTCACCGGATGCGGATAGGTGCGCGGCAGGCCGTGGGCGTGGGGATAATCGATATGAACCGAAACCCACTTCCAGCCTTCCGCCTCCTGAACCTGCGCGGCGATGCCTTCCAGTTTCTCGATGACAAGCCGCTCCAATAGCGCGGCGTCTTCATAGAAGCCGCCACGATCCTCCGTGAACAGATCGCGGACAATGTTGCCGCCTGCTTCCGTGTAGACTTCCGCACCGATGAAGATCGCGCGCCGATCCGTTGCCGGAATGTGGGTCTTCATGATGTCGCGGCGGATGAAGGACGGATCGCGGTTATAGGACAGGTTCTCGTAAACCTGCTCCTGCCGGGCGTGATCCTCGGTGATGGCGAAGGCCCTCAACTGGTCGAGCGTCAAGCCGCCGTCACGATAGACTTGCATCAGCCTCGGGCTGACCGCGCCGAGCCGAAGCCGCTGCTTCACCACATGCGCGGTGACGCCGAAGCGGGCCGCGATTTCCTCCGCGCCCCATCCGCGATGTTCCGCAAGCTCGCGGAAGGCCTCGAACTGGTCGGCGGGGTGCATGGCGGTGCGCGTGACATTCTCGTCAAGGCTGATTTCGAACGGATCGTTCGCCGTGTCGATGACGCAGCGGATACCCTCCGTTTTCTTGATCTGCTTGCGCTTCACGCGCAGCAACTGCGCCAGCCTGCGGCCTTCCCCGATGGTGACGAGATAGAAGCCGGTCGGCTTTTTCTCCGCGTCAAGCTCAGGCTCCACCACGAGGTTTTGCAGGATGCCCTTGGCGGCGATGCTGGCCGCATAGGCTTCGATCTCCGCCTCGCTGTGCGGGGTCTTGCGCGCATTGCGGGGTGACTTCTTCAGCTTGTTGAGCGGGATGAGAACCGTCTCGCCGTTTGCCGCGACTGACACGGTTTCCGCGCCGGTCTCAACCGCCGCAACCGCTTCCGTTTCTCCGACGCTGCGAACGTCCGCGTCTGCCGCTGCTTCCGCCACCATCGCAACCGTGCCGGCCCTCGCCATCTTCGATGTCCTTGCCATTGTTCCAATCCTTTTTCTGTGCAGGCCGGAGGCATGGCCCCCGCCATGCCTCCCGGGGGCGCGTGAGCGCTCGGCAGAGAGGGGGGCGGCTATCGGCGAGCATGGCCGGGCTGCGCGACAAGCGAGGTGGATTGGACGGATTGGGCGCGTGAAAACGATGCGCCGCCTTGCGCGTGCGCGGCCCTGCCATCGCACAGGCGGTAGTCGCGGGGGGGAGATGGCCGAGACCATCTCTCCCCTCCACGGATCGGCAAGGCTTCATCCGCAGCCGATCACGACAGAGCGAGCGAAACTCTCCTTACTCATCACCGCCATGCGCAGGCATCTTGCGTCCTGTTGCTTCACCAGGCCGTGTTCGCCTGCGCTCAATTTCGCGAAACTACGAAGACGCTCGACGCAGGGCTTTATACTGCCTGGAAATTCGCATTCTCATTCATGGGCACTGCGGCCAACATAGTTGGAGTCACAACCGCGCGGATTGAGCGTTTCGTGGGCGCTTTCAAAGTAACCGTTATGTTTGTTTGCGCCCCGCATCCTGCCGGGTTGCGATCGCTGCCGATAAAACAGTTTGCGCTGAAAAAGCGATCGCATGATCGCGCGATAAAAAATCGAAGAGTCAAACGGAGGTCACAACAGACGCAATCTAACTTCCGCACTTCGGAAGCACGCTGTGCAAGTCGTCATTGCCGCCCGCCTATAGCGCTGCGCGGCAATTTCCACTAAGCTGTTGGGCGCTTTAATGCGTGCCCGGATACGATCGTCTCGGGAGCAAAAGGCGATCATTCGACCGCTTGACCCTTCCCATCCTCGTAGCTGGGACAATCCCGACAATGAGGAGATTTGGCTAGAGTTGGCGCGCGCCATCGGACGCCAAATTGCAAGGGATGGAAGAGACGGTTTGGGACAGCCGATAGGGGAACGACATGACGATGGTGTCACCCAAAAAGAGAGCCGTGATATACGCCCGTTATTCGAGCGACATGCAAAAGGCGACCTCGATTGACGGTCAAATATTGCTCTGCCGTAAGGTCGCCGAACGCAACAATCTCGATGTCATCGGTGAATTCGTCGATGCGGCGAAGTCCGGTCTGACCGAAGATGCGCGGGACGGCTATCAGCGACTGCTCGACGGCGTGCGGAGCCACGACTTTGATGTGATTATCGTCGAGCATTTTGACCGTCTGTCGCGCGATCCGGCAACGATCCAGCGTCTAAAGCAGATTTTCGAGTTTAATCGCGTCGAGCTGATGGATCAGAAGGGGATTTACGCGACCGCTACCGATATCAGCATCGCGAGTCTCTACAATACGATCTACAAGCCCCAGCTTGCCGAAAAGGTTCGGCGCGGGCACGACAACGCTGTGGTCAACGGGAAGATTCCCGGCTCGTATGCTTATGGCTATCGGCCGACGCCTGGAGCGCCGGGTGAGCGTTCGATCGACGAGAATGAGGCGAAGATCGTACTTCGTATTTTCGAGGAGTACGCCGCCGGTCGGTCAACCAGAAATATTGCCGCCGATCTCACGCGCGAAGGCGTGCCTACGCCCGGCGCCACTCGCCACAAGAACAAAGTTGGTCGCACGATCTGGAATCATCAGTGCATCACGGGTGGTCGTAACGGCCGCGGCATCCTCGGCAACGAGCTGTATGTCGGCGTGATCCACTGGAACGTTCGCTCAACAATTCTCAATCCGGAGACGCAGAAGAAGCAGAAGCGCCGCAATCCGGAGGAACATCACCTCATTGTCATGAAGCCTGAGCTTCGGATTGTTCCACAAAAGCTATGGGATATGACGCAAAAGCTACGCAGCGAGCGCGCTGTCCGTATGTTCGGACCGAGCGGCAAGCCGCGGCGTCGCGAGGTAGTTCCGCGCAACAATGAACATCCGCTTGCTGGGACCCTTCGATGTGGGGTTTGCAATGGCCACATGCGAATTGCGCAGTCGTCTCGCGATGGCGGCCCGCGCGCAGCATGCGCCAACGCGCATCAACGCGGGACCTGCGAGCATACCCGTAGCTTTGACATGGACGTCATACTCAAAGACGTTTGCCGCAACATCGATGTGAAGCTGCTCTCTCCAAAGGCCATCGAGGAAGCGATGAGCGCCTGGCAAGAAGAGCGCAAGAACGATCGAAAGAAAGGCAGCGAACGCGAGACGCTTGAACGTCGACGCCGCAAACTCACTGCCGAGATCGAACGCCTATCCTACGCGATCGCGAACAGTCGTCGTAAGCCCGATGAGCTACTGAAACTGATCGATGAGTGCGACCTGGAGCGAGAAAATATTGATGCGCGCTTGCAGTTGCTCGGCGACGGTAGCGGAAACGTGATCCCGTTCGACCATCCGAAGTTCGGAGAGCTTTACTGCTCGGAGGTTAAGAAGCTCGTCACAGCGCTCAAGACCAATCCGAAGGCGACCGAAACGCGAGTCGCTTTCCGCACCTTGATTGGCTGTATTGTAGTGCATCCAGGCCGCAAGCGGATGCCCTACGAATATACGCCGTACCTGAACAGTGCCGCGCTCTTCGGGAAGCAACTTTTCCCTGAAAAAGGCGGGAAAGGCAAAGAGATCGGCAAGTCTGCATACTACAACAATGGCGGGTCAGAGAAATCGGTGTCCTCGTAGTAGACCCGTACCTGCATGTGGTGGCGGCCGTCGCGGATTTCACCGTCGAGATGCCCGGTGATCGGCGCGTGTTCCGCCGCGGTCATTGATCGTCGTCCCTGCCGAACAGGCCGAATTGCGACGCATCGCGCGAGGGTTCCGCAAGGCCGAGATGCTTGAACGCGTGCGAGGTCAGCAAGCGCCCGCGCGGCGTGCGTTGCAGGTAGCCGCACTGGATCAGATACGGCTCGATGATGTCTTCGATGGCATCGCGCGGCTCCGACAGCGCGGCCGCCATCGTCTCCACGCCGACCGGGCCGCCGCCATAGTTCAACGCGATGGTGGTGAGATAGCGCCGATCCATCGCATCGAGCCCGGCGGCATCCACTTCGAGCGCGCCCAGCGCGTGGTCGGCGATCTTGCGGTCGACCGCCGCGGCATCGGCGGCTTCGGCGAAATCGCGCACCCGGCGCAGCAGGCGGCCGGCGATGCGCGGCGTGCCGCGCGCGCGCCGCGCGATCTCGTTGGCGCCGTCCGCCGTCATGCCCATGCCGAGGACCCGCGCGCCACGGCTGACGATGTGCTCCAGTTCCGCGACGGTGTAGAAATTCAACCGCACCGGAATGCCGAAGCGGTCGCGCAACGGATTCGTGAGCAGACCCGCGCGCGTGGTGGCGCCAACCAGCGTGAATTTGGCCAGATCGATTTTCACCGAGCGCGCCGCCGGCCCCTCGCCGATGATGAGGTCGAGCTGAAAGTCCTCCATCGCCGGATAGAGCACCTCCTCCACCGCCGGATTGAGGCGATGGATCTCATCGATGAACAGCACGTCGCGTTCCTCGAGGTTGGTCAGCAGCGCGGCGAGGTCGCCGGCCTTGGCGATCACCGGACCGGAGGTGGCGCGGAAGCCGACGCCGAGTTCCCGCGCCACGATCTGCGCCAGCGTGGTCTTGCCGAGGCCGGGAGGACCGACGAACAGCACATGATCGAGCGCCTCTTTCCGCTTGCGCGCGGCATCGATGAACACCTGCAAATTGGCGCGCGCCTGTGCCTGCCCGACAAAGTCGGCCAGCAGTTGCGGGCGCAGCGAGGTGTCGCCGATGTCATCGGCGCGGCGCTCTGGCGTGACGAGGCGGGAGGGATCGGTCATGCGACTGCCTTGTCGCAAAACTTCATTGCAACCGCAAACCCGATTGGGCTTTCCTGTTTCCTCCCCCCTTGTGGGGGAGGGTCAGGGAGGGGGGTGAACCACAAATCTTGATCGTGTGAGATACCCCCCTCTCCACCTCTCCCCCACAAGGGGGGAGAGAGCAGGCAGATATTCGCCGGAACTTCATTGCCAATAATGAATGTGAGAAGTTGCTTCACCGCGACAACTCCTTCAACCCGAGGCGAATGAGTTGCGCGGTTTCGGCTTTCTCGCCGGCGTCGCGTGAGGCGCTGGCGATGGCGGCGGCGGCTTGCGGCTGGCCATAGCCGAGATTGACCAGCGCCGAGATCGCATCCGCCACGGCGCGGGGCGCGCGGGCGTCGTCGATGGCGCCGGAGAGTTTCACCACCGCAGGATCGACATCGGCGAAGGCCGGCGCCTTGTCCTTCAGTTCGGTGACAATGCGCTCGGCGACCTTGGCGCCGACGCCGGGCGCGCGCGCCACCGCCGCCTTGTCGCGCAGCGCAATCGCATTGGCGAGATCGGACGGCGACAAGGTGCTGAGTACCGCGAGCGCGACCTTCGCGCCGACGCCCTGCACCGTCTGCAACAGACGAAACCATTCGCGCTCGACATCGCTGCGAAAACCGAACAGCTTGATCTGGTCCTCGCGCACATACGTTTCGATCGACAGCACAGCGGCTTCGCCGGGCGACGGCAGCGCCTGCAAGGTACGCGAGGCGCAATGCACCTGATAGCCGACGCCTTGCACGTCGAGGATCACGTAATCCTCGCCGTAGGAATCGATGAGGCCTTTGAGTTTGCCGATCATCTCTCTGCCCCCTACCCCACGCGCTCGTCATGGCCGGGCTTATCCCGGCCATCCACGTCTTGCAGAGTTGCAATATGGCTGGCGGCTTCGTTTACATTCTGACCAATCGTCCGAACGGAATCCTCTACGTCGGAGTCACGAATGACCTCGTCCGTCGGGTCTACGAGCATCGCTCCGGCGTCGTTGAAGGCTTCACGATGCAATACGGATTGAAGCGGCTGGTCTATTTCGAGCGATTCGAAGACATCCGCGATGCCATTCAGCGCGAGCACAATATCGAGCATTGGTCGCGGGCTTGGAAGATCAGAAAGATTGTTATCGATAATCCCGGCTGGATTGACCTCTATCCGACCATAACGGGATAAAGACGTGGATGGCCGGGATAAGCCCGGCCATGACGATCGATAGAGAATTGCCCCACCCATCATCCCGCCACCTTCATCCGCAGCGCCGCGCTTTGCCGATGGTGCGCGTGGGTGATGGCAATGGCGAGGGCGTCGGCGGCATCGGGCGATGTCGGCGCGGCCTTGGGCAGCAGGATCTTCAGCATCACCTGGATCTGATTTTTCTCGGCGTGGCCGGCGCCGACCACTGTCTTCTTCACCTTGTTGGGCGCATATTCCGCCACCGGAATGCCGAACATCGCCGGCACCAGCATGGCGATGCCGCGCGCCTGCCCGAGCTTCAGGGTGGCGACGCCGTCCTTGTTGACGAAAGTCTGCTCCACCGCCGCCTCGGCCGGCTTGAGATCGCCGAGCACCTGCGCGAGGCCGTCATGGATCGCCAGCAGGCGGCGTGCCAGCGCCATGTCCTCGCGCGTCTCGACCGAGCCGCAACCGACATAGATCAGCCGGTTGCCGTCGATGTCGATCACGCCCCAGCCGGTGCGGCGCAATCCCGGATCAATGCCAACGATGCGAATCGGTGCGGGTCCCATGCCGCATCATAGCCGGCCCGATAGGGGACGGCCAACGCGCGAGGCTGGCTATAACAGCGTTCCACTGAGAATCAGCAGCGCCACGCTGAAATAGATCATGAGCCCGGTGACATCGACCAGGGTGGCCACGAACGGTGCCGACGCGCTGGCCGGATCGAAGCCGGCCCGTTGCAGGATGAACGGCAGCATCGAGCCCGCGACCGAGCCGAACGTCACCACCCCGATCAGCGCAGCCGCGACCGTCAGCGCCACCAGCAGCCAGTGCTCGCCATAGTCGTAGATGCCGAGCTTCTGCCAGACCACCACGCGGACGATGCCGATGACGCCGAGCATGGCGCCAAGAATCATCCCGGTCGGCAGTTCACGAAACGCCACCCGCCACCAGTCGCCGAGCTTGACCTCGCGCAGCGCCAGCGCACGGATCAAGAGCGACGTCGCCTGCGAGCCGGAATTGCCACCCGAACTCATGATCAGCGGAATGAAAAGGGTCAGCACGATCGCCTTTTCCAACTCGCCCTCGAAGTGCTGCATGGCGCTCGCGGTCAGCATTTCGCCGAGAAACAGCACGCAGAGCCAGCCGCCGCGCTTGCGGATCATGCCCGGCAGCCCCACTTGCAGATAGGGCTCGTCGGTCGCGGCCATACCGCCGAACTTCTGCACGTCCTCGGTATTTTCCTCGATGATAGTATCGATGATGTCGTCCACCGTCACAATGCCGAGCACATGCCCGGCCTTGTCGATCACCGGCACCGCCAGCAGGTCGTGCTTCGAGATCAGCCGCGCCACGTCCTCGCGATCGACCAGCGGTGAAGTGGTGATCGGCGCGCGCGACAGGGTCATGATATTAGCTGAGGGCTCGCCGGCGATCAGCCGCCGCAGCGATACCGCCCCAATCAAGCGGCGGCTGGCGGCATCCAGCACATAGATGGCATAGACCGTCTCGCGCGTACGCTCGACCTCGCGGATGTGTTGCAGGGTGCGTTCGACGGTCCATGTGGCGGGGACGCTGACGAACTCCGTCGTCATCATCGCGCCGGCGGTGTTCTCCGGATAGGTGAGCAGGTTCTCGATCGTGGTCCGCGTGGTGCGGTCGAGCCCCTGCATCAGCTCGCTACGTAGCGGCTCCTCCAGTTGCTGGACGAGATCGGCGGCGACGTCGGCCGACATTTCAGTCAACAGGATCACGGCGGTGCGGCGAGGCAGCGCCGCAATGATGTCCGGGCCGCGATGCAGCTCCGGCTTGTCGAGAATCTGGACCGACATCTCCACCGGCAGCAGCAGCAAAACCGCCGCGGCATCATCAGAATCGAGTTGGTTGAGGATTTCGACGTTGTCGGCGACATGCCCGTCGCTGAGCCGCGAGGCCAAGGCCAGCGTGTCGACGGCGCCATCCACCGTTTCGAGGATCTCGTTCATAGCTCACCTTCGGGGACCGCCGACAACGTCAGGATCGGTGAGCTAGCTCGCCAGCTCTCAGACCGCAGGAACCGTTATCGGCAAAGTACCTGGCAAATTGCCCGGACTGTCGCTTGGCATAATGTCGTGGTTTCCAGTGATGAGGCGGCGGCCGCAGCCGATGCCTCGCGCCGCTGAGATGATCCCTCAAAGCGGCGGCGTCAAGAAAAAAGCGCGCAATGGATGTGCGGGCCAAAGACTTCGTCGTCCCCGCGAAGGCCTGACGACGGGACTATCCGCCCAGCTTCGCCATCAGCGCGTCCGACACCTCGAAATTGGCGTAGACGTTCTGCACGTCATCGTGCTCGTTAAGCTGGTCGATGAGTTTCAACAACTTCTCTCCGGTCTCGTCATCGACCGCGACGGTGTTTTGCGGCTTCCAGACCAGCGCCACCTTGCGCGCTTCGCCGAATCGGCCCTCAAGTGCCTTGGCTACCTCGCGGAAGGTGTCCTGCGAGGCATAAATTTCGTGGCCGCTCTCGCCCGAGACGACGTCGTCGGCGCCGGCGTCGATGGCGGCTTCCAGCATGTCATCGGCGGAGGCTTTGTCCGCGTCGTATTCGATGACACCGAGCCGATCAAACATGAATGAGACCGAGCCGGTTTCGCCGAGGTTGCCGCCGGATTTGGTGAAGTAGGAGCGGATATCGGAGGCGGCGCGGTTGCGATTGTCGGTCAGCACTTCCATGATGACGGCGACGCCGCCGGGGCCGTAGCCCTCGTAACGCAATTCGTCATAGCTTTCCGCCTCGTTGCCGCTGGCCTTCTTGATGGCGCGCTCGATGTTGTCCTTCGGCATGTTTTCGGCCCGCGCCGCCAGCACCGCCGCGCGCAGCCGCGGATTCATCGCCGGGTCGGGCGTGCCGAGCTTGGCCGCGACGGTGATTTCCCGCGCCAGTTTGCTGAACAGCTTCGACCTCTGGGCGTCCTGACGCCCTTTGCGATGCATGATGTTCTTGAACTGGGAATGCCCGGCCATGCAGAAAATGCTCCTTGATTTGGTCGCGAAAATACGCCGTCCGACAAGCCTTTAACGAAGCCTATAGCGCCCCGCGCCGAGCGGAATCGCCCGCCAATGCGTCCTGCGACAACGCCTGCCAAGGCGCGGCTTATAAGCCCGGCACCGCCAAATTCAAAGCGTCAGCCGCAGCCTCGCGTCACGATGCGCTGCACCCGATTTGGTTAACCCCCGGTTTACGGGGCGGTGCGATGATCCGGCGAACAGTCACAGATCGGGACATCCTATCATGGCGCTGGCTCTCTTCCGCAAACGAACCGGCGCGGCGCTTGATGCCGAGCCGTCCGGTCCTGCCCCCTCCCCCAGCGCGGCCGCAGCTCCGGGCGCGGAGGGCAGTCGTGACCCGGCCAAGGACATCCTCGGCCTCATGGAACTGGAACTCGGCGCGATGATCCGCCAGCTCGAGCGGGCGGCCGGGGCAGTTTCCGGCGGCGCAGATTCCTCCGCTGCGACCTTGAAGGCTATTCGCGCGCGTGGGGAGGCCCTCACGCAACATACCAGGAGTGCTCGGCAAACTGCCGCGACTTTCGCGGAGGCCGCAGATCGCTTCACCCATTCCGCCGAGGGCATCAGCAGCCAGGTCCGCGAAGCCAGCCGGCTCGCCGACGAAGCCAGTGCAGCGGCCTCCGATGCCGGCACCAATGTCGACCGGTTGCGCAATTCGTCCGCCGCCATCGACAATGTCGTCAACCTGATCGCGACCATCGCCAAACAGACCACGCTTTTGGCGCTCAATTCCACTATCGAGGCGGCGCGCGCGGGCGAGGCCGGGCGCGGCTTCGCCGTGGTCGCTTCCGAGGTCAAGGCGCTGGCGGTGCAGACCCAGCTTGCGACCGAAGAGATCAAAAGGAAGATCGACGCACTGCAGGAAGACGCCGCCAATTCGATCGCGGCCGTGCACCGTATTTCCAGTGCCATCGATGCAATCCGGCCGGTGTTCGGCCACGTCAATGATGCCGTCGCCGAACAAGGCGTCACCACCGGCGAAGTGGTGAGCAATGCCTCCACCGCCTCAAGCTTCATCGCATCGGTCGGCGATAGCGCTGCCGATATCGAGATGGCGACGCGCGAGGCCGAGGCTCATGGCATCGAGGTCGCCAAGGCAGGCGAGGCGGTGACGCAACTCACCGACAAACTGAAGGCACGCTGCGCCGTGCTGTTGCGGCGGGGTGATCCGAATGACTGGCGCATGCGCGAACGGCTGCCGTGCCATCTTGAGATCGCAATCGCAGCCGGCGCCCGGCCGCTGCAAGCGTCGGTCTACGAACTCTCGCTCGAGGGCGTATTGATCGGCGGCTCGGCGGCCCAAGGGCTGCCGCTCCAGACCCCGCTGAGCGCAACACTGCGGGACATCGGCGAATGCACAATTCGGGGCATCGAGAAAGGTCCGGCCGGCGTTAAAGCAATATTCGTCTCACCAAGCACCATGTTCAGTGACGCTGTCGAAGACCGGCTCTGGGCCATCCACGATGAGAATACCGAATGCGTCACGCGCGCGATGGAAGCGGGCGAGACGCTGTCGAAGATGTTCGACGATGCCGTCTCAAGCGGCGCGATCACCCTCGAGGACTTGTTCGACGAGAACTACCTCGCGATCCCGAATACCGATCCGGTTCAGCATCGCACCCGCTTCCTCGACTGGACCGAACGCGCGCTGCCTGCCTTCCAGGAGGCTTTCCTCGGCAAGGACCAGCGTATGGCGTTCAGCGTCGCGGTTGACCGCAACGGTTATCTGCCGGTGCACAACAAGATTTACTCGCAGCCGCAACGGCCGGGCGATGCGGCGTGGAACACCGCCAACAGCCGCAACCGTCGCATCTTCAACGACCCCGCTGGCCTCGCCGCCGGCCGCAACACCCGGCCCTATCTGATCCAGAGCTACGCCCGCGACATGGGCAACGGCTTGACCGTGATGATGTGCGAGATCGACGTACCGATATGGGTACAGGGCCGTCACTGGGGCAGTTTTCGGACGGCGTATAAGTTGTAAGTTCGGCGCCGCAGCGACTTCGCCGAGGCAAGGCCTGTGAGATTGGCCGCGCGAGAGCGTTACTTGAACTCCCGCGTCTTGGGCGGGCTCACCAGAACGACGGCACCGCGCGCTCCAGCCGCCCGCCGATGCGGACCGGCGCGACCTTCAGCGCAAGCCCCGTCGCATCGTCGGTTTCCACCGCGACGCCGCTCATTGTCGCGAGGCCGGTCGCCGGCTCGAAACGAGCCGAGGGAATACCGGTAGTGAAACGGCGCAGCGGTTCTTCCTTCTGCATGCCGATGACGGAATCGTAATCGCCGGTCATGCCGGCATCGGTCATGTAGGCCGTGCCTCCAGGCAGGATTTGATGATCCGCGGTCGGGATATGCGTATGGGTGCCGACCACGAGGCTGACGCGACCATCGCAAAAGTGGCCGACACCTTGCTTCTCGCTGGTGGCTTCGCAGTGAAAGTCGACGACGATGGCATCGGCCGCCTGCCGCAGCGGGCAGGCTTCGATTTCGCGGTCGATCATCGTGAACGGATCGTCGACCGGCTCCATGAACAGCCGGCCGAGCGCGTTGATGACCAGCGCGCGCTTTCCAGTCCTGGTTTCGACGAGCGCCGCGCCGCGCCCCGGCGTGCCGGGCATATAATTGATCGGACGCACCAGGCGCGGGGCACGCTCGATAAACACCAGCGCCTCCTTCTGATTCCACGAGTGATTGCCGAGCGTCACCGCATCCGCGCCAGCGTCGAGAAAGTCGTTATAGATCGCCTCGGTGATACCGAAGCCGCCTGCCGAGTTCTCACCATTAACGACGGTGAGATCAATTTTCCAATCGGCAATGACTTTGGGAAGATATTCGACAATCGCGTCGCGGCCGGATCTGCCGACCACGTCGCCGATGAACAGGATGCGCAATTGAACTAGCTCCGCAAATCGATGGCCTCGAGGTCGGTTAAAATGACATCGAGTAACGCATCATGGGATGATGCCGGCACAGTTTCGACCTCCTGCACGGCAAAAGCAACTCCTGCTGCCACGATTTGACCTGCCGCACGCAATGTCACGAGCGTGCGGTCGTAATAGCCGCCGCCGTAACCAATGCGGTGGCCGCGGCGATCAAATGCCGCCAGCGGAGCCAGCACAATATCGGGTACGAGCAGCGGGGCAGCCTCGACCGGGTGCCGAGTGCCGAACAAGCCCTGAATGAGAGGATCATTCGGCTGCCACATCCGAAAGCACAGCGGGGCGTCGCGCGTGATAACAACTGGCAGCGCGAGCAGCGCACCGCGCTCGGCAAGGCGACGCATCAGGGGCAGCGGATCGACCTCGCCACGCATCGGCATATAGCCGGCAATCACAGCGCCACGCACAATGCCGAACAGATCGGCGTAAGCCGCAAGCCGTTGGGCAGCAGCTTCGCGGGCCAGATCATTCAACGCATCCCGCCGCGCCAGCGCGGCGGTGCGCAGTACTTGTTTGTCAGGATGGGGTGAAGACCGATGCTCCAACATTCACTCCGGCTTGCCCCGGCCATCCACGTCATCTTTGCTGTTAGGAAGATAGACGTGGATGCCCCGCACAAGGCCGGGCATGACGACAACTATAATCTTAAAAGCAAAGTGCGAAGCCGCAATCGCCGTTGAAGCGCTCGATCCCGGAGTTCCCTACGAAAGTAGGTGGGCACCATATGTCCGGGTCCACGGACCCGGCCAGGGACAGTTCCCTAAAGGATCGATAAGGCCCCGGGGATGTATGGCTCCTGACGCGCGTCACAGCCTCGCGGGAGACAATGTAATAGCGATATCGCGTGAATGCCAGAGCGGCGTGGGGCGAACCTCTCTTCGGAGTCGTCCCCGCGAAGGCGGGGACCCAGAACCCCTAGCCTTTGTTGTTATCGCAAACGTGAGACAGAAAAAACAACGAGCGCTTTCGCCTCACGACCGCTGCGGCGTATGGGTCCCCGCCTTCGCGGGGACGACTTACGGGAAGGCTGCTATCAACCGACGACAAAGCACGCGACACGTGATCACCCGATCGCGATGCCGTTGCCGACGGTGCGATTGAGCACCTGCGTGGTTTTCTCGATGCGTTCGGCAGCGGCGTTGAGCGCGGCCGACACAGCGTACTGCGTCGCGCGGTTGCGTTCGGCGGCAGCGACGCGCACATCACGCAGCGAATCCACCTCATCCTGTAGCGCGCGAATGCGTTCGTTGGCATCGAGCAGTTCGTCGGCGACCATCAATGCCGCCATCACCGTGAGTCGCGCGTCGCCGATCTCGCCGAACTTGCCGCGCAGTTCGACAATGCGCGCCTCGAAATTATCGGCGAGGCTCATCAGCCGCTGCTCCTGGCCGTCCTCGCAGGCCATGCGGTACTGGCGGCCGTTGATGGTGACGTTGATGTGATTCATCCTTCGTCCTCCACCTCATCGAGCATCGTGCGAATTGTCGCGATAGCCGCATCAAGTCGTTCGGCGATCTCGCGATTGGTCCGCTCCAGCTTGCGCGAGCGCACCAAGGTGTTATCGAGTTCATCAGCGAGCCGTGAACGATCAGCTCCCAGTGCCTGGATGCGGTTGGCGAGTTCGTCCTCATCGCGATCGGCATCGCGACGCCGCTCCACCGCACTTTCCAGCGCATCCAGCGCAGCAACCAACCGGCGCGTCGCGCGTTCGATCTCTGCCGATCCACCAGCAGTGGCGGCAGGTTCGTCAAGGCTGGCGTGAGGAGGCCGATTGTTCATGCCGACTTTCGCGACCTTTCTGGTGGCCAGATTCTCACATTTGCATCCGTCTCAGCAGAAGGTTTGCAGATGTTCGAACCATGGCCTCCGGCAAATATAAGATTCCAGTGCAGTTTTGAATTCGCTATTCGCTTGCCGGTTACGCTGTAGAGCAGATTGCGAAGGTCGAACTCACCCTATCGGAACTCAACCCTAGCCAGGACGTAGCTCACGCTTGACTGAACGGCAAAAAACGCGGTCCGGCAGGCGCTTAGTTGCGGAAATTTACGTGGCAAGGCAGCCAAGTGCAATGTCGCCGGGCAGCTATGCACCGCAAAGCGGCCGGAAGCAGTGGGCAGCCCCCTGCCGCCCTTGGACTCATGGGGTGCAGATGCTATTCAGCCCTGCCCACCCAAACTCCTTCCGAGCGGCATTTTTTCACCCCGGCGTCAAACCCGGTCCCGAAACCTTTGATTTACAGGCAATGTCCATGACGACGCGCGTTGAACCCTCGAAAATGGCCAATGCGATCCGGGCCCTTGCCATGGACGCGGTAGAAAAGGCCAAATCCGGCCATCCGGGCCTGCCGATGGGCGCCGCCGATGTCGCGACCGTGCTGTTCACCCAGTTTTTGAAGTACGATGCGGCAGAACCGAACTGGCCCGACCGCGATCGTTTCATTCTTTCCGCCGGCCATGGCTCGATGCTGCTCTATGCGCTCCTGTACCTGACCGGGAACAAGGAAATGACGCTGGAGCAGATCAAGAACTTTCGCCAGCTCAACTCAAAAACGCCCGGCCATCCCGAAAATTTCATCACGTCCGGTGTCGAAACCACGACCGGCCCGTTGGGCCAGGGCATTGCCACTGCGGTCGGCTTCGCACTGGCGGAACGGCTGCTTGCGGCTGAATTCGGTGGAGATGTCGTCGATCACTACACCTACGTGCTGTGCTCGGACGGCGACCTGATGGAAGGCATCAGCCACGAAGCCATCGCGCTGGCCGGGCATCTCAAGCTCAACAAGCTGATCTTCCTCTATGACGATAACGGCATCACCATCGACGGTCCCATCTCACTGACCGATGACGTCGATCAGGTGGCGCGGTTCAAAGCCCATGGCTGGAACGCCAAGCAGATCGATGGCCATGATCCGAAGGCCATCGCATCGGCCATTCGCCGTGCACAGAAATCCGACCGACCCTCGCTGATCGCGTGCAAGACCACCATCGGTTTCGGCGCGCCCAACAAGGCCGGCACCTCCAAGGCGCATGGCGAGCCGCTCGGTGCGGATGAACTCGCCGCCGCCAAGAAGGCGCTGGACTGGAACTACGGCCCGTTCGAAATCCCCGACGACGTGCTAGCGGCGTGGCGCAAGGCCGGCAAGAAAGGCTCGGCCGCGCGCAAAAACTGGCGCAAGCGGTTCGAGGCCATGCCGGAGGCGCGGCGCGCCGAGTTCCAGCGCCGGGTGATCGACCGCAAGCTGCCGGCCGATCTCGACGCGGTGATCGGCAAGCTCAAGGACAAGCTCGTTGCGGAGCCGCAGACGGTCGCGACCCGCAAGGCCAGCGAACTGGCGCTCGATGTGCTGGTGCCGGCGGTGCCGGAACTGCTGCTGGGCTCGGCCGACCTGACGCCCTCCAACAACACCCGTACCAAGGGCTTGAAAGAGGTGCAGCCCGGCCAATATGACGGCCGCTATATCCATTACGGCATCCGCGAGCTCGGCATGGCCGCCGCGATGAACGGTATCGCGCTGCATGGCGGTTTCCGCCCGGCCGGCGGCACCTTCCTGTGCTTCACCGATTATGCCCGCCCTGCGATGCGGATTTCGGCGCTGGCGCATATTCCGGTCATCTACATCATGACCCACGATTCGATCGGGCTCGGCGAGGACGGCCCGACCCACCAGCC
>ENA-UOVV01000132-UOVV01000132.1-compost-metagenome-genome-assembly--contig:-NODE-132-length-111249-cov-17.770266_pt1 | contig 111249 bp, 91 predicted proteins | sample MGYA00238155_ERZ761577 | MGnify/ENA primary metagenome ERZ761577 (study PRJEB28898, sample SAMN06268775) | compost metagenome | isolation source: Emeryville, CA | place: USA:Emeryville, CA | collected...
ATGGAAAATTACCCAGGTTCCAAGAGGAGTTGGGCCGGAAAAGAAAAAGGTCGGAGCAATCCGACCTTTTTCCATGCTGACTTGAAACCGGTTATGGGTGAACTCTGTTGCAGTAGTATGTGGTTTCGTCATACTCGTTGTCAGATTCAGACCTTGCCATCAAAACGAGTTCGTCGTTGGTTAGTTTTTTAATGGTGTATGCTACAAAGCTCGATTGCGAGTAAGTGACCCGAACGATGTCTTTGCCCTCCCTTTGCCAGGTTCCGGCAACTTCGGCGCCCCCGGTTTCCTTAAACGTCCGATCTTCATTGAACATAAAGAAACGTTCGTCGGTAAACACCCGCCCGTCCGTCCGGACAGCCCCACCTTCTGTCCACACCATATCGGCTTTCACCTGACGCCAGGTACCCACAATGGAAGCTTCTTCTTTTTTGTCTTTGTTGCAAGCCACCAGGCAGAGTGACAGGCATAATACCATGAGTTTTGACATAGAAAGGATTCTTTTCATAAATAAAGATTTGGGTTAACGAATTTGGAAATGCGATATCGATTTTCAATATTACGTTGGCATTTTACAAAAAAAATATATTTTTTTTCGATAGGTTTGACGCAAAATACCGACTTCCCCCGGGTCGGTCCGAAGTAAAAACGTTAATCATGCCTATTCTTGTGAACCTAGATGTTATGCTGGCGCGACGAAAAATGTCGCTAACCGACCTAAGCCGACGCGTTGGAATTACGATTGCCAATATGAGTATACTCAAAAGCGGCAAATCGAAAGCAATCCGATTCTCTACCCTCGACAAACTTTGTGATACGCTCGACTGTCAGCCGGGCGATATCCTGAGCTATCTTTCCGAAGAAGAATTCCGGAAGGTGAAGAGAAAAAAGACTGATTAGGATTGAATTTACCCTAAGTATCCAGTAAAACTTTTGACAACATGACGATATAACCATCTACACCTTCGACGATTTCGCGGGTGTAGATGAATTCGTCGGCAGTATGGCTCCTCGCGCTATCGCCGGGCCCACATTTCAGTGCGGGGAAAGGCATCAGGGCCTTATCGGAGCAGGTGGGTGAGCCGTAAATGGTTTTGCCGAGTTCCACCCCCGCCTGTACAATCGGATGATTGGTTTCTATCCTGGTGCTGCGCATACGCATGGAACGGGGTTTAACTTCCGAGGCGATATAGCAGCGTACGATATTGAGTACCTCTTCGTGCGTGTAACCATCTGTAACGCGGATATCTACCGTGAAGCGGCAGAGTGCAGGCACCACATTGTGGGCCTTGTTTTCGGTTTCAATCACCGTCACATTCATCTTAACGGGCCCCAGCGTGGGCGATTCGATGGGAAAACGGAAAGTCCGGAACCATTCAATATCTTTCATGGCCTTGTAAATCGCGTTCTCCCCTTCTTCACGTGCCGCATGGCCGGCTTTTCCGTAAGCGGTACAGTCGAGTACCAACAGTCCTTTTTCGGCCACGGCGAGATTCATGAGCGTGGGTTCGCCCACAATGGCAAAAGCGATGGGCGGAAGCATGGGCACCAATGCTTCAATACCGTTGACACCGGAAATTTCTTCCTCAGCAGTGGCGGCATAAATCAGGTTATGGGTAAGATCCGTCCTTTCATAGAAATACAGGAAGGCCGCGAGTAGAGAAACCAGGCATCCTCCGGCATCGTTACTCCCGAGACCATAGAGTTTTCCGTCTTCGATGGTTGGCGTAAAAGGATCTCTGGTATACTGAGGATTCGGCTTAACCGTATCGTGATGCGAATTTAGCAGTATGGTAGGTTTTGCCGGATCAAAATGCCGGTTCTGCGCCCAAACATTATTGCCGCTGCGTGAATGCGGTATGCCCAGTTCGCCAAGAAAACGGCAAATAATACCTGCGGTCTGATCTTCTTCCTTCGAGAACGAAGGTGTGGCTATCAGTTCCTGCAGCAACGCGATGGCTTTATGGGAGAGTTCAGATTGGGGGATTTCGATTCTCATGACCGGCGAATTAATGTGCCACTGGTTTCGGTTCCTGTATTGGTTAACAGATCGTCGGCATGCCCGATAAGCACTTCTCCTACACCAGCTTCAATCGCCGCAAAGGCATTATCGATTTTTGGAAGGATACCGGCAAACAAACGATTTCCTGCCTTGAGTTTATCATAAATGGTTGGCGTGATCAACCGAACAACGGAGTCGTCATTCTCCACATCTTCCAGCACACCTTTTTTCTCGAAACAGTAAACGAGACGTACATCATACCATGCTGAAAGTCCGACCGCCAGGACGGAGGCAATGGTGTCGGCATTGGTATTCAGAATATGACCGTTGGTGTCGTGGGTAAGCGGAGCAACTACGGGTACCCATCCCTGTTGGAGCAGTTTCCGTGCCGGCTCAGCATTTATTTTTTCAGAAGGAATATCCCCCACCCATCCGAAGTCGACGTCCTTTACCGGACGTTTAACGGCAGGGATCAGATTGGCATCGGCACCGGTAAGGCCGATGGCGTTGCAGCCCATCGCCTGAAGTGCGGCGACGATTTTTTTGTTGACAAGTCCGCCGTACACCATGGTTACCAGATCGATGGTCTGGTCATCGGTAATCCTTCTTCCGTTTACGTATTTTGACTCGATACCCAGTTTTTCACCGAAACGGGTAGCGATTTTGCCACCGCCGTGGATAAGGATCCGGGGTGCCTGTATGGAAGCGAATCTTTTGAGGAAGGCGTCGAGTGCATCGTCGTTGTCGATTACATTGCCCCCAATCTTAATAACAAAAAGTTTTTCCATCAGACGTTTCGGTTTGACATTATTTTAATCCCCTGAGGAGTTCGCTGATAACGGCCTGTGCAGCCCATACCCTGTTGCCGGCCTGACGGGTGACGAGGCTGCTGGAGCTGTCCAATACCTCATCACTGAGTTCCACGTTCCGGCGAACGGGCAAACAGTGCATTACTTTCGCATTGTTGGTGACCTTAAGCGATTCCTGAGTGAGCATCCAGGAAGGATCGTTTTCGTAGATTTTTCCGTAGTCGGTATAGGTACTCCAGTTCTTCACATAAACATAGTCCGCACCTTCGAGCGCTTCTTTCTGATTATGCGTGATGGTGGCACCCTTTGTATAGGCTTCGGAAAGTTCGTAATCTTCGGGGTGTGTAACCACAAAATCCACTTCCCCCCAGGCCGTCATCCACTGAGCGAAAGAGTTGGCTACGCATTGCGGAAGCGCTTTAACATGGGGTGCCCAGGTCAGCACAACTTTGGGGCGACGCGGGAGTTCGCCTACCATTTTGCCGTTTTCCTGAAGATGTTCGGTAATGGTGATGACATCGGTCAAACTCTGGAGCGGGTGCAGGGTTGCGCTTTCCAGGCTGATGACGGGAACACCGGCATATTTCATGAATTGGTTGATGTACATTTCACTGTAGTCGTCTTCGCGGTTTTTCAGCGAAGGGAACGTACGGATACAGAGCATATCGAAATACTGGCCCAGGATCGGAGCGGCGTCCTTGATGTGTTCAACGGTACTTCCGCTCATGATGGCACCTTCTTCAAATTCGAGAGCCCATCCTTCCTTGTCGACGTTGAATACGATCGGTTCCATTCCGAGGTTGGCCGCAGCCACCTGGGTACTGAGACGCGTACGCAGGCTGGGGTTCAGAAACAGCAGCCCGATCCTTTTGTCGGCACCAAGTGTACGGTCGCGGAAAGGATTGGCCTTGTATTCAAGCGCTTTTTTTACCAAAGCGTTGATGTCGGCAACATCGTGAACGGAAATAAAATTTTTCATCGTCAGCAGGAATTAAAACAGTGTATATTATGCGGTAACAGGCGCGTTCTTCAACTCGGCAGAAAGTGCCTCGAGGAAGCGGTCGGCATGTTCCTTTTTCAGATTCAGAGCCGGGAGCAGACGGATCACATTGGGTTTCGCCTCTCCGGTGAAAATATGATGCTTAAAAAGAAGATTTTTCTTCACATCGGCGAGGGCAGCCGGCAGTTCGATCCCGATCATCAGCCCGCGTCCTCTAACTTCAATAATACCGGGAAGTGTTTTGAGCTGACCGATCAGATACTGTCCCACTTTAGCGGCGTTATCCATCAGATTTTCCTGTTGCATCACTTCCAGAACGGCAAGTGCTGCAGCGCAGGCGAGATGGTTGCCTCCGAAGGTAGTACCCAGCATTCCGTATTTGGCGTGAAGCGCCGGAGCGATAGAAATACCGGCCACCGGAAAACCATTGCCCATGCCTTTGGCCATGGAATAGATATCCGCCTGAACACCGGAGTAATCGTGGGAATAGAAAATTCCGCTCCGGCCGTAACCACACTGAACGGAGTCGGCGATAAATACAGTACCGTATTTATCGCAGAGTTCACGTATGGTTTTCAGGAATGACACGGAGGCTTCGCGGATACCGCCAACCCCCTGAATGCCTTCGATGATAACGGCTGCCGTTTCGTTTCCTTTTGTTTCGAAATAACTCCGAAGCGCTTCTTCATCGTTGAACGGCAGGAAAACGATATTGTCGGTCTGGTTTACCGGTGCTACAATCGCGGGATTGTCGGTGGCAGCAACAGCAAGCGAAGTTCTTCCATGAAAGGATTTGCTGAACGCCACTACTTTTTTTCTGCCGGTATGAAAAGAGGCGAGCTTAAGTGCATTTTCGTTGGCTTCTGCACCGGAGTTACAGAGGAAAAGCTGGTAGTTGGTTTTCCCGGACACTTCACCCAATTTGGATGCCAGTTCTTCCTGAACAGGGATTCTGATGGAGTTGGAATAGAAGCCCAGCTTGTGCAGCTGCTCTTCGATTCTTTTTACGTAATGCGGATGGGTGTGTCCGATGGAAATCACGGCATGACCACCATAGAGATCAAGATATTCCTGTCCCTTATCGTCCCAAACGTTAGAACCGCTGGCTTTGACGATGGTGATGGGATTTATGGGGTAAACGTCGAATAGTTTCATGATGTTTGATTTTAGAATCCGGCACTTTTAAGTCGGAGTCCGGTATCCTCCGGTAGTCCGAAGAGCAGGTTCATATTCTGAACAGCCTGGCCTGAAGCCCCTTTCAGCAGATTATCGATGGCAGAGTGAACCACCAGTTTGCTGCCGACCTTCTCGGGCTGAACCACGCATTTATTGGTATTGACAACCTGTTTGAGGTAGATCGGATCGTGGCTTACCGAAGTAAAGGGATGGCCTGAATAGAACTCGTCAAAAAGTCTGAATATTTCGGCTTCTTCCAGATCACAGTTGAGTTGTGAGCTGATAAATATGCCGCGGGTGAAATCGCCCCGCCAGGGAATAAAGTTCAATTCTGCATTTGCCGAGGGCTGAAGTTGTTTCAGGGATTCGCCGATTTCCTTCAGATGCTGGTGCGTCAGGGTTTTATAGGCCTGAATATTGTTTGCTCTCCAGGAGAAATGGGAGGTTTGCGAAAGCGATTGACCGGCACCGGTAGATCCGGTGATACCGGTGATATGCACTTCGGTGAGCAGTCCAGCTTTTGCCAGCGGGAGAAGTCCGAGCTGGATGGCGGTAGCAAAGCAACCCGGGTTGGCAATATTGGCAGCGTTGCGGATTTCATCGCGGTTCAGTTCCGGGAGACCGTAAACGAATTTCCGGTCGCCGATGGTTGATTTGGCGGAAAGACGGAAATCCTGGGAAAGGTCGATGATCTTAACGCTTTCGGGGAAGGAATTTTCGCTCAGAAATTTCTGCGCTTCGCCATGCCCCACGCAAAGGAAAAGAACATCGATATCGGAATGAAAACGTTCTGCGAAGCGGAGTTCGGTATCGCCGATAAGATCCGGATGCACTGCATATACCGGTTTAACGGCATTGCTGCGGCTGTGGATATAGGCGATTTCCACTTCCGGATGATTGATCAGCAGGCGGATCATTTCGCCGCCTGTATACCCTGCACCGCCGATGATTCCTGCTTTTATTGCCACTGCTGAGTTTTTAAACGTTATTTATTGCTTTCTTTCACCTGATAGAAGATTGAAGTCTGGTTACCGAAGATTTTGGTAAAGCCGCGGACATCATCTCCCGTCCATCCGTTGTTCATTTCACCGTACTTACCAAATTTACTGCTCATCAGATCGTATTTGGACTCGATGCCAGTTACGGTAAAGCGGTAAGGTTGCAGATGAACGTACACATCACCGGAAACATTTTCCTGGGAGTTGGTCAGGAAGGCTTCGATATCCCGCATTACCGGATCGAGGATCTGACCTTCGTGCAGCCAGTTTCCGTAGAACTGCGCCAGCTGATCTTTCCAATTCAGCTGCCATTTGGTGAGTACGTGTTTTTCGAGTGCGTGGTGCGCCTTGATGATAACCATGGGCGCAGCCGCTTCGAATCCAACGCGCCCCTTGATTCCAATGATGGTATCGCCTACGTGAATATCCCGGCCGATACCGTATTTACCGGCAACAGACTGCAGGTAGAGAATCGCATCGGTAGGATGCTCAAAAGTCTTATCGTTGACAGCCTTGAGTTCGCCTTTTTCGAAATGAAGTTTTACTTCTTCCTCACCGGTGGCGGTTACCTGTGTAGGCCATGCCGATTCGGGAAGCATACCGCGGGAAGAAAGCGTTTCCTTACCGCCCACGCTGGTACCCCAAAGCCCCTTGTTGATGGAATAAACCGATTTTTCGAAGTTCATGACCACATTCTTTTTCTTCAGGTATTCCACTTCTTCTTCGCGGCTGAGTTTCAGATCGCGGATCGGCGTCAGGATTTCGATACCGGGAATCATAATGTTGAAGATCATGTCGAAGCGAACCTGATCATTACCCGCGCCGGTGGAACCGTGGGCAACCGCTTCGGCGCCGATTTTTTTGGCATGTTCGGCGATATGGAGCGCCTGGCTGAGGCGCTCAGCACTTACGCTGAGCGGGTAGGTATTATTTTTCAGGACGTTACCATAAATCAGGTAACGGATGATGGAGTCGTAGTAGTTTTTTACTGCGTTTACAGTGGTGTGGGATTTCACACCCAGTGCGTAGGCATGCTGTTCGATCTTCTTCAGCTCCTCTTCGTTGAATCCGCCGGTATTGACAATAATGGAATGCACTTCCATACCGAGATCTTCGCCGAGGTATTTCACACAGAAGGTGGTATCGAGGCCACCGCTGAATCCGAGAACTACTTTTTTCATCTTCTATATTTATTTTTTGAGGTTACGGCCGGCGGGAACACAAACCGCAACAGGGTTGAATATGGAACAAATTTACAGGTTGAAGAGGGAACGGAAAAAGGACTTCTCCTTGCCGTTTCCACCGCCTCTCCGCAAAAGTTTAATCATGATGTTCTGCTTGAACCGAAGCAAACGCTCGTACACTTTCGATTTGCTTTCGAAATGTTCGGTTGTTTCCCGGGGTTCGTAATGATCTTTGGGGTCGAAGAGCATGGCGGTACACATACAGTTCTTACGGTTTTTGCTCATAAGAATATCGTAGTTGACGCAGCTCTTGCAGCCGGCCCAGAACGCTTCATCCTGGGTAAGCTCGGAATAGGTTACGGGCTCGTATCCCAATTCACTGTTTATTTTCATTACCGCAAGCCCCGTGGTGAGTCCGAAGATTTTGGCATCCGGATATTTTTCACGGCTGAGTTCGAATATTCTTTTTTTGATCCCCTTGGCAACGCCCCCTTTGCGGAACTCGGGAGAAACGATCAGACCACTGTTGGCCACATATTCGCCGTGCCCCCAGGTTTCGATATAACAGAACCCCACCCAGATACCATCGGTGGTATGGGCAATTACGGCCTTGCCTTCTTCCATTTTCTGGGCAACATATTCCGGAGACCGTTTGGCAATACCAGTTCCACGGGCTTTGGCGGATGCTTCCATTTCATCCGTAATCGTTTTAGCGTAGTGCTTATCATCAGGTGTGGCCACCCGAATGATAATAGATTTATCTTCCAACTTGTAAGATTGAATAATGAGTAAAAAAGTCAGAAAACACGTAGTGTGTCAGAAAAGCTGGGGGATTTTTCCACTGATAGGGGCAAGGGGTTACCTGCTCGTCCTATCAGACACCACGTCGGGGTCTGGGAAGAAAACAAAAGAGAGGAGTAGAAACCACAATCCTGGCAGGGCTTTGACTGATTAAAATATGTTTTGCCTGGTTGTTCAACTTCAGTTCAATATTAGATGTGAATGAATGTTTCTATAGATTTTGATACGCAAAGTTAGGCTTTCTGCAAAATAAAAGCCTTTTTTATTTTATTTTTTTTGAATGGGCCTCCCCGGATCGGACCAATCGGGGGAGGCCGCGGTATTATGCCGTAAATGGCGCCAATCCATCGGCAATGTTCCGGTCGTTGCTCAGGCGCGGCACTTTATTCTGACCTCCGAGCTTTCCGATACTTTTCATGTAGTCGATAAACCCGTTCCTTCGAATTACCGTGAGCTTCAGCGGTTGCAAAATATTTCCCGTGATCAGATCGTTATAATATATATTCTTCTCCCTGAGGTTTTTATCGAGCAGCGCGGCAAAAGCAGCCAGATCCGCCGGCGGCGTTTCAAATTCCACAAACCATTCGTGATACGACTTCCCTTCTCCCTGCTGGATAAAGGGCGCTACGGTGAATTCGATGATTTTGGTGCCGGTTTCGGCGGCCGCCCGCATCATGCTGTGCTCTACCTCCTCCCCGATTACATGTTCGCCGAATGCGGATATAAAGTGTTTTATGCGGCCGGTAACCACAATCCGGTAAGGGTTGGTAGACACAAAACGAACGGTATCACCGATATTATACCCCCATAATCCGGCATTGCTGTTCACAATCAGGGCATAGTTCTCTCCCGGTTTTACATCTTTCAGCTGGAGTCGGGTCGCATTTTCGGAGAAGATCTCCCCTGCCGGCACAAATTCAAAGAATATGCCGCTGTTGGTATTCAGGAGCAATCCTTCAGCTTCCTGGCTATCCTGGAAGGCAAAAAAACCTTCCGAAGCCGGGAAGGTTTCGATCGCGTCTACTCTTTTGCCGATGGTATCAAAGAGTTTGGCCTTGTAGGGCTCAAAATTGACGCCACCGTGAACCAGTACAGAGAAATGTGGGAAGATCTCAGCTATTTTTTTCCCGGTTTTCTCCTTCAGCCGGTCGAAATACATCTGCATCCATGGTGGGATACCACTGATCAGTGTCATATCCTTTTTGCAGGTTTCTTCCACGATTTTGTCGAGTTTGGTTTCCCAATCGTCGATGCAGTTGGTTTCGTAAGACGGCAGCTGGTTGGTACGCAGATAGCTGGGAATATGGTGGTTGACGATACCGCTAAGGCGACCGGTGGGGATACCGGCGACGCGTTCCAATACGGGGGATCCGGAAAGGAAGATCATTTTTCCATCGGCAAAAGCCGTGTTTCCGGTTTCCGCCATATAGCAGAGCAGGGCATTCCGGGCCGAGTTGATATGGTTTGAAATGGAGTCGCGGGAGATGGGGATATATTTCGTTCCGCTGGTGGTGCCGGACGTTTTGGCGAAATAAATGGGTACCCCTTTCCAGAGAATATTGTGTTTGCCTTCCTTAATCAGGTTGATATAGGGCTTGAATGCTTCATAATCACGGATCGGTACAGCCTCACGGTATTGCTCGTAGGTTTTGACCTCGGCGAGCCTGTGATCGTTTCCGAACTGGGTGGCACTTCCGGTTTTGAGGAGCTCCTGCAGTATAAGTTCCTGATCCTCAATGGCAGTTTGCATTCCCTTGCGGATCTGTTTATGAACGTAGGCGGCGAGCGGCTTGGCCAGTAATGATTTGAATTTCATGTATTAATCTGAAAAAGTGAAAAGAAAGTCCAAATGTAAACAGGAACTCTGACTAATAATCCGATTTTAAGGTTAGTTTTGCTTTTTCTGATAAGAGAACAAAATATTTTTAATTCTTTGGCAATTAGGAATAAAACCCTACCTTTGCACTCCTAATTTTGGAAAGACTATGCTCGCAGTTGTAAAAATAGCCGGTCAGCAATTCAAGGTTCAGAAAGACCAGACTTTGTATGTTCCCCATATCGCGGGAAACACCGGCGACAAAGTAGAATTTTCTGATGTACTGATGGTTGACGGAGAGAACGGCCTTGTTGCCGGCACATCTGTAAAAGCTGTCGTGAAAGCAGAAATCGTTGGTCAGGTTAAAGGAGATAAAGTGATTGCCTTCAAAATGAAGAGAAGGAAAGGCTTCCGCAAGAAGCACGGTCACAGAACTCACTTTACTCAGATTAAAGTAAACGAAATCGCTTAATCCATTTTAAATCTCATTATTATGGCTCACAAGAAAGGGGAAGGTAGTGTAAAAAACGGACGCGATTCCCAAAGTAAAAGACTTGGTGTAAAGATCTTTGGTGGACAACCTGCAGAAGCCGGTAACATCATCGTTCGTCAACGTGGAACCGTTTATCACCCCGGTAAAAATGTTGGTCTTGGAAAAGACTACACCCTCTTCGCTCTCGCCGACGGAGTAGTTGAATTCCGGAAAACCAAAGGTGACAAAACCGTGGTTTCCGTGAACCAGGTAGAAGTTTCTGCCTAAAAAATTTTGGCAGTTGCAAATTTTGTATTTATTTTTAGGACATATTTACTAACCATAAATTCAAAAAACAATGGCAACTGCAAAAAAAGCTGCCCCTAAGAAGGCTGCAAAAAAGGCCGCTGCTCCGAAGAAGGCAGCTGTAAAAAAAGTAGCTAAGAAAGCCGCTCCGAAAAAAGCCGCTAAAAAAGCTGCTCCCAAAAAAGTAGCTAAAAAAGCCGCTCCTAAAAAAGTAGCTAAAAAAGCTGCTCCCAAAAAAGTAGCTAAAAAAGCTGCTCCTAAAAAAGTAGCTAAGAAAGCTGCTAAAAAAGCATAAGCTTTAAACATTTCTAAATAGAGTCCCGGTTCTGCCGGGACTTTTTTTTTACACGATTGCACAGGATTGACTTTTTCGGCTCTGGGGCCCGTAATTGAGGCGCATCTTCCCAATTACCTGAACACCTTCTATATCTGCCCCTTTCCGGATCAACCAAACGTTTTAAAGGCAGGTTCCCAAAAATTTTCCCCATAAAGTGGTCTAGCCCGTGCAGACCAACGCTCCAATCTCCGGAAGAACGATTTCAAGATCCTTTAACATTTTTTGCATCCCTCGCCTAAAGAACACATGGCTCCTCCCCACAAAAAAGATTCTCCACCGATAAATAACCCGGCCCATCCCTCAATCCCATATTCGTATTATTTTTGTCCAAAACAGTGCCTTGGATAACTACACTATTGCCGATTATTTTTCGTTGCTGGCCAAATTGATGGATATACATGGAGAAAACAGCTTCCGTGCAAAATCTTACTCATCCGCAGCCTTCACCATAGAAAAACTTCCGGTTCAGATCGTTGACACACCCCGTGAAAAACTCTCTTCCATAAAAGGGATCGGCGAAGGAACCGCCGCCAAAATCATGGAACTTCTGGATACCGGGAAAATCCAGGCGCTCGAACAACTGCTCGCCAAAACACCGGCGGGTATTCTGGAAATGATGCAGATCAAGGGACTGGGCCCCAAAAAAATCGCAACCATCTGGAAGGAGATGGAAATCGAATCCATCGGTGAACTTCTGTACGCCTGCAATGAAAACCGCCTCACCCTATACAAGGGTTTCGGCGCCAAAACCCAGGCCAACGTGCAGCAGGCGATTGAATTCTTCCTGCATAACAAAGGACATTTCCTCTATGCAGAAGTGGAAGAATTGATCAACACCCTGTCTACACAACTTCAGCAGGCATTGCCCGGTAAAAAAATCGAACTCACCGGCGCCGCACGCCGTCAGTCGATAACCCTGGAATCCATAGAATGGATCACTACAGCCGATGCCGACCAGATCCGAAACCTATTGACCCCGGCATTGGAAATCGTATCTGAAGAACCGGGAAAAATCGTTTTACGCAACGAAAACCAACTTACTTCCATATTTTATCTGGTCGATGAGGCCGATTTTTATTCCCGGCATTTTATTCTCAGCGGATCCGCCGAATTTATCGATGCTTTCCCTGCTCTTCAAGCGCAGAGCTATGCCTCGGAAGAGGAGATCTTTGAAAAGGCGGGGATCCCCTTCATTCCCCCCTTCCTCCGCGAACAACAGGCGGTGATTGATCGGGCGAAGAAGGGATTGCCACGACTCATCAGCAACGATGATATCCGCGGAATCATTCACTCACATTCGAGATGGAGCGACGGCAGCAATACCCTCGAAGAAATGGTGAAAGAACTGATCAGCCGGGGCAAGGAATACCTGGTTATCAGCGATCACTCCCGATCCGCCTTCTACGCCAACGGATTGTCCGAAGACAGAATCCGCGCCCAGCACGCGGAAATCGACGAGCTGAACGCGCGCTACGCGCCATTCCGAATTTTCAAAAGTATTGAATCGGATATCCTGAACGATGGTTCTCTCGACTATCCCGATAAAGTACTGGCCTCCTTTGACCTGGTCATTGCATCAGTGCACAGCAACCTCAAGATGCCCGAGGAAAAAGCCATGGCCCGACTGCTGAAAGCGATTCAAAACCCGTACACCCGTATTCTGGGCCATATGACCGGCCGTTTATTGCTCAGCAGAAACGGCTACCCGGTTGACCACCGCACCATCATCGATGCCTGTGCCCAACACAATGTGGTGATCGAGCTGAACGCGCACCCGAGAAGGCTGGATATTGATTGGAGCTGGATTCCCTATGCAATGGAAAAAGGCGTTCTTCTTTCCGTAAACCCCGATGCTCACTCTGTTGAAGGATTCGATGACACAAGATATGGCGTACTTGCCGGCCGCAAGGGATTACTGACACCGGAATTCAACCTGAGCAGCTTTACCCGGGAGCAGATGGTAAACTTTGTTTCTACACCAAGGGCAGCTCTACAAAAAATGTAGTTCCTTCGCCAATACGGGTTTCGAAGCGAATATCTCCCCTCGCCTGTTCGGCAATGCTCATACACATGGCCAATCCCAGGCCCGTACCGGAACTTTTTGTGGTGAAGTTGGGGGTGAAGATTTTGGCCTGCATTTCCTCCGGAATTCCTTCGCCGTTGTCGCGGATCTTGATGCATACGCGGTTTCCTTCGGCAATGTATTCTTCCGTGATTTCGATCATGGCTGGTTCGCCAACTTTCCGCGCCTCCCAGGCGTTCTGAAGTAGGTTGGTGAACAGTCGGTTCATCTGGGTTTTGTCCAGGAACACCGGTATAGGCTGCTCCAGCCGATTCCATTCGATCTCCAGATTTTCGTTGGTTCGATAAAGAGCAATCAGTGAATACAGAATTTCGTGAAGGTCGAAGCGCTCGCGTCGGGTATGTCCGATATTGGCGAATTGAGAAAAGTCGGCAGCGATTTTCGAAAGGTGTTCGATCTGCTCGATCAATGTGGACGCAACGTTTCTGGTCATTTCCTTCACGTTCGATGCGTTGTTGTCAATCGCTTTTTGCAGATACTGAATACTCAGTTTCATTGGGGTAAGCGGGTTCTTGATTTCATGCGCAACCTGCCTTGCCATTTCACGCCAGGCCCCTTCTCTTTCGCTTTTGGCCAGGGCGGCGGCGCTTTCTTCGAGTTTCCTTACCATTTTATTGTACTCCTTCACCAGATCCCCGATCTCATCCTCCCTGTTCCAGGAAATCTCCTCGTTCAGTTTGCCGAGGTTGACCTCACGCATCTTATCACCGATGATGGAGAACGAGTGTGTGATCCGGTTGGCGATGAAGAGGGCAATAATACCCGCAATCAGGAATATGAAGGCATTCAGGTTGATAATGGTTACGAGGAAATTCGAAATCTCCTGATCCAACTCTTTTTCCGATGCGAAATACGGAATATTCAGGTACGCATAGGGATTTCCGCGGTTGTCGCGTACAGGCGCGTAAATACTGAGGTACTCCAGCTTGCCCACCTTTTCTTTCTGAATTACCTGCACCTGATTGAGTTCGGCCAGGCGGTGATAAGCTATCGGATGTATATTTTCGCTGAGAATTCCCTTGTCGTAGACAATTTCACGGGAGGATACGCGAAGGCGACCATCCAGATCGTACAGGTTCAGTTCGGTATTATGGATTTCCGAAACTTCTTCAATCAGTGCCACCAATTCCGCCTGCGATTTGGGCAACTGTGGAACAGAAACGCTGTCGGTATGGGCGGCCCTTTCATTCATCTTATTTTTGAGTTCGGTCACCATGTTTTGCATGGAGCGGCTGAGCTTGTCGCGGTTGTTGTTGTTATACCGGTTGATGAAGAAAGAAATCGTGGCTATGCCGATCACCACGAAGGAAAACAGGGATATAAAGATGATCGTAAAATGAACCTGCGAGCGGATACTCAGCTGCATCATATCCCGAAAGGATTTCCAGCGGAATTTTGATTTCAGCATCATCGACAGCACCCGGAACATCGATACCAGGAAGAGGAAAGAACAGAAGATATAGGCAAAAAGCGTGATTGCTTCGATCAGGGAATTCACTTTTTTCGCCACAACCACAAATTTATCGCTGGCCGCCTTGTACCACATTTCGTCGTAGCCGTTCCGTGTGATGATCGTAACGTCGCGTACCGGAAGGGTTCGCGGGTTCAGCCGGGTTGGAAACGGATATTCCTTGTAGTTGTTGACCAGCTCATATTTGTTGTAGATCGCGTAGGAATAAATCGGCGAGAGTTCCGGGTCAAAATCGTTCGATTGCCGGAAGAGCTCGGGATAAATGGTTTCCCCTTTGTATTCCTTGGGTTTTGAAATGAAATACAGATATCCGATGGTTTTGCCGTCTTCATCCGTTACTTCTTTCTTGCTGATATAGCTGAACTTGTCGAAAGCCGTTTCGTAATAAAACAGTCCGGGAATATTGGTGCGCTTACCCTGAACCGTAAGAATGGTATTCAGTGTGCTGAATGAGGTGGAGTCCTGATTGTAGAGCGGGCGTTCCTGCGCATCAAAGGTGTACAGTCGCGTATCGTATTTACTCAGGTACACGCTGAAGTTCATATTAACCAGCTTCTCCTTGAGTTCACGGTTGTGCACGGGATCCATGAACTGGTAGAAATTTTCGCGGAGAAAATAGTTGTCGATATCGGTGAGGGCGATGCTCAATAGCTTTTCATTGCTTCTATCGGCCTGAAGGGATAGTTTTTCCGCCAGGCGTTTCCGCTGTTCCAGTTCCTTGGTTTTGTTTTCTTCCACCAGCACGGCCGTAATGGATGCTGAAAACACAAAAAGCCAGAACAAGGTTCCGCCGAAACTCAGTTCCAACTTACCTGAGAAGAATACCTGACGGGAGTTGAGCCAGACAATCAGGATCAGCCAGAACAGGGTAAAAACCTGCAGTCCGTCGATTTTACCGAAGCTGAGGATGGTCAGATAAATCAATCCCATCACGGCGGGCACAATATATTTCAGGTAGGGCTCGGCGGGAAATAGTGTATCGATGAACTTGATCAGGATTTGTACCAGATAAAAATAGCCCAGGGCCATACAGGCCAGGATTACGAATCCGATAACGGAATATTCATTCAGGGTGAAGAAATTCGTAACGTTGAAAGAGACGTTTGTAGAGTCTTTCACCAGGCTCTTGATGATCCCGCATGCATAGTAGGTTGCCGTCAGCAAGAGTATATTTACGGCAATCATGGCAATCCACCGGTCGCGGCGGGACCGGTGGTCGATATTCAGTTTAACGGGTTCGAGCTGTTGACGGATAAACAACATTATCCAGAAAAACAGCAGGGTGTTGATCAGGAGGTCGCCCAACGAAGGATGAATAAAGTTTGCGGCGAATATGGCGGGATCAAACAGTTCAAAATCGTCGAACTCGAAGGGGAAGGGCAGCCAATAGCTGATCAGCCGGATAAAAAACACTGTTCCGGTAAGGCAGGCAATCCCCATCCAGGGACCACGTGCCTGAGCTACCTGCTCGGCCAGCACCTGCAGAAAGAAGAAAAGTAGGATGATGCCGCCCACCCTCAGGGCAATGGATATCCAGTCGGTAGTTCCCTCCAGGCCGTTTGCTGCCCTTTTTTCGAGGTAAAAAACCGCGTTTCCCCGGGTATCGCGAACCGGATAGTCGGTAATAAAAGGTGAGATCCGGTACAACCCTTCGGCTCCGCGAACGCCGAGGAATTCCTTGGTGAGATAATTGTTCTGAATAAAATATTCCTGACGGATCGCAATCAGTCCAACGGCCAGCAGCCGTCGGTTAAAAGCCGTTATCGGTTTCTGGACGAGGAGATACTGACCGTTGGCGAGATTTCTCAGTCTTACGGTATCTCCCCAGAAAAGGCGGTTCTGTTCGGGCTCCACCCGTTGGTTGTTCCAAAAGGTCAGCTGGTATTCCTGCCAGGGACTGACATGATAAAGATAAAGACCGTAGGGTTTGGCGACGATGCGGTTCAGTGTATTCTCCGAAGCCTTATGATCGGCAAGCTGAAACAACAGGGTGGAATCGGACAGCAGTTCTTCCAGGTCGCGCTGCAGAAACTGCATACGCGACTCAACGGATTTTCTGACGCCCTTGATGGAAGCCGTGTACGACCAGTAGTTGCTGAAGATAAACGATAGCGTAAACAGCCATGCAGAGGCAATCAGCAGGTAGCCGTTTTTATAAAATATCCGTTGTAAAAATTGCCTCACTCAGTTTTTTCTTTTTTTATGCGGTTCCAGATCGCATCCATTTCTTCCAGACTCATGTTGGGCAGGGATCTTCCCTCCTTTTCCGCTTCTTCTTCCATACGTGTAAAGCGGCTCATGAACTTACGATTGGTGCGCTCCAGCGCATTTTCGGGATCGATACGCAAAAACCGTGCATAATTTATTACGGAGAAGAGAAGGTCACCCAGTTCCTCCTCCATCTTCTCCTGAACGCCGCTTTCCACCGCTTCACTAAGCTCATCCATCTCCTCTTCAATCTTTTCCCAAACCTGTTCCTTATTACCCCATTCAAACCCCACCTGACGCGCTTTTTCCTGTAAACGCATCGCCTTAACGAGGGCAGGCAGCGCACGCGGGACTCCGGAAAGCACCGATTTCTTTCCTTCCCTTAGTTTGATTTTTTCCCAATTGCGTTTTACATCATCCTCATTCTCAACCTTAACATCTCCGTAAATATGCGGATGGCGGGCAATTAGCTTGTCCGAAATCCCATTCAGGGCGTCCTGCAGCGTAAATTTCTGCTGCTCGGAGCCAATCTTTGCATAAAACAGCATGTGCAGCATCAGGTCGCCGATCTCTTCACGTACTCCCGACCAATCTTCGGACGTGATGGCATCTGCAAGCTCATAGGTTTCCTCAATGGTCATCTGACGCAGGGAATGAATGGTCTGCTTCCGATCCCAGGGACATTTTTCCCGAAGTTCATCCATTATTCCAACAAGACGTAAAAATGCATCAGCAAGTTCGTTCTTCATGACTATCGTTTAGGTTTGAAAAAAGGAAAGACCGAGGAAAAGGATAAAAAGGACGAGAATCATCCAGAACGCCAAAAAGGACACGGCCAGCAGCTTGACGATCGTTTTCCCCCGGGTGTCGCCGTAAAAATAACGCATTGCCTTGTAGCTGTAGTAAAAGAAGCCAACAAAAAGCACAAAACCTACGGGTTTGACACCAGGAACGCCCACGGAGTTCAGCCAGTTGAAAAAGAAGAGGACCATCATCACCAAAAAAGCGAAGATGTATTGGTAAATGCTGAAAATGCCGTGACTAGCATACAGGATATCTTTCCTGCGCCGGTTCACCAGTTGCATAATCAGGGCAAAAAGAGGAAGCGAGATGAAAAAGATCTTGGGAAACTGGTGCAGAAAATAGGAAAACAGACGCTTGATATAACCCGTTCCATCCTGAGCCATTTCCATTTTCGCCTGGATCATCTTCAACCGGAATTTTCGTTTCAGCCACCCATCGCGCCGATCGGGCGGTAGTTTGGCCTGTTCTTCCTTGTATTGTTCGGGCGTCTGGAGTCGGTCGTTGCTTATCTCGATCAGACCATCTCCGGTTCGGACGCTGTCTACCTTTTTCACCGCCCCCCGAAGCGAATCAAGCAGTTTCACCACTCTTGCCGAATCCGCCGTGCTCTTCGCATCGGCCATAGCTTGTGCAATGGTATGATCAATCACTTTTCCATTGCCGGCTGCCTGGTCGATCTTAATATCGGCTATGGAAAAAAATACGATGAAAAACACGGCCGACGTAAAGATGTACATCCGTATCGGGTTCAGATAGGATGCCCGACGTCCCCTAACGTACTCCGCGGGCAAGAATCCCGGTTTTGAGATCATCAGCCGCACGGTCTGGAAAAACTTTCCGTCAAAATGCGTGATATCGTTGAAGAAGTGCGTTACAAGGGTAAAAAATCCCTCCTGGGGCTCTATATTCTCCTGGCCGCAGTTCTGACAGAACCTTCCGGCAACCGTGGTGCCGCAATTCAGGCAATTTTTTTCGTGGCGTTCCTTCCCGTGTGACAAAGCTCTAATTCAATGGTGCGTTTTAAAAGTAAGATAATTTTGACGCCATGCAAAAGATTCTCCTAATTTTGAACGTTTACCGTAAAAACAGAACCGTGTCATGCATCTGAATAAAATCATCCGCCTCTTTTCCGCCCTTGCCCTTCTGAACCATGCCATGCCCGCCGCTGCCCAATTTTACTACAAGGATATTGTGGTGGTGGATCAAACCAATAACACACAAAAGCTCTATACGCAGGAAAAAATTGCCAAAGTGACGCTCGAAAGTTTTGAACCCGATAACCGAAGAAGTTCCGATTTACGGGTTTCCCAAACCGTGAGCGAAAATTTCCGGAAATTGGTTACGGTTACCCAGACTTCGGTGAGCAGCATTTCAGTTATGACCAGCCTGTTCGATGAGAACGGCCGCCTCTCCGAAGTTACCGACAGCACCACAGGCGATATTACCAAAACCGTTTATTCCTATTCGCCCGACGGAAAGCTGGATCGACTGATCATTACCACCCGCTCCCTGCGCGATCCCTTCGAAAAAACAGAAGAACATGTGTGGCACTATAACGGTAAGGGGCAGCCTGAAAAAATGCTGCGCATTCTCGAAAAAAAGGATACGATTCAGGTACAGTTCATCACCGACAGTGCCGGCAGGGTGATCGAGGAGAAAACACAGCGTACTACCCGTCGGGTAGAATCGGTTTACTACTACTACAATGACGCCGGACTGATTTCCGATATCGTTCGGTTCAACGCCCGCGCTGGGCGCCTGCTTCCCGATTATATGTTCGAATACGATGCGCAGGGAAAACTGGTTCAGATGATCAACGTTCCCAACGCCGGCGGCAATTATGTTACCTGGCTATACACTTACGATGAATCCGGATTAAAAACCAGGGAAGTTGCCGTCGACAAACAGAAGCAGGTTATGGGCCGGGTTGAATACCTTTATACCCGTTCCAACTAGGCACCGGTATCCAGCTCTACCGCATATTTTTCGGTAAGAATGAGGCGACCTTCCACCTCTGTACCGTTATGAAGACGGAGCCCCCTGAGCTTTGAGGTTTTGCCTTTTTTCAACAGATCCGCAATCTGTCGGGCAGTCAATTTTTTTCCGAAGGGTTCAAAGGGGATCTTGAACCCGCATTGTGTATAGTTTGCACATCCATAGGCGGCTTTCCCCTTCACAAGGTTGTGTTCGGAGCATTTCGGGCATTTCATTTCCTCCACCACTACCGATTTTGCAGGTTCCCTTTCCTTATTTTTTGCTTTTTTCGGCGCTTCCTCTTTCGGAGGTTCCGGAGCGGATATGGCGATGGGGCGAAAGGAGCTCGATTTAACGTCGCGCGTAAGCTCCACCACCATCGTAATCAGTTCCTGCTTGAAAGTCTCCATTTCGTATTCCCCCTTTTCGATCAAACGGAGCTTCCGTTCCCACTGACCGGTAAGTTCGGGGCTCTTGAGCAATTCCGATTGGATCGTATCGATCAGATCGATTCCGGTTTGCGTGGCGTAAATGTTTTTCTTTTTCTTCTCGATGTATTTTCGCCGGAACAGGGTTTCAATAATATTCGCGCGGGTGGATGGACGACCGATCCCGTTATCTTTCAGAAATTCGCGCATTTCCTCGTCTTCCACCTGCTTCCCGGCCGTTTCCATAGCCCGCAGCAGCGTGGCTTCGGTATAAGGTTTGGGAGGACTGGTTTTGCCCTGATGGATGCGCGGCTCGTGCGGACCGGACTCCCCAACCTCGAATACCGGCAGTATCCGTTCTTCTTCCTCCCCTTCCTTTTTTTCACGAACCTCATTGGCGTAAACCTCACGCCATCCCGGCTCCAGCACCTGCTTACCCGTAGCTTTAAAGCCCACCTGCCCCACCTTACCGAGAACGGTCGTATTGGCAATCTTACATTCCGGATAAAATGCGGCAATAAACCGCCGGGCAATCAGATCGTAAATCCGTTTTTCCTCGAGTGCAAGTCCTTTCGGGAATACGCCGGTAGGAATAATGGCGTGGTGATCGGTAACCTTGCTGTCGTCGAACACCGATTTGAGTTTGGGAATCGGATTCGCGAGCACGGGGGCCGTCAGGGCGGCGTAGGGCGTCATCTCCTGCATGATGCCGGCGATCTTGGGGTGCAGGTCTTCCGACAGGTAGGTCGTATCCACCCTTGGATAGGTTACCATCTTCTTTTCATACAGGTTTTGTACGTATTTCAGTGTGTCGTCGGCGGAATATCCATATTTTTTGTTGGCTTCCACCTGCAACGAGGTCAGATCGAACAACCGGGGATTTCCTTCCTTGCCCTCTTTTTTCTCGAAGGAGGTGATTTCAAACAGATGTTGCTGAAGATAGGCCAGTCCCTTATCCGCTTTTTCGCGACTCTGCAATCGGTCGATAACGGCGGTAAATTCAACCTCTCTATAGACGGTTTTCAGTTCCCAGTATTCCTTTGAGGTAAAGGCGTTGATTTCTTTCTGACGCTGAACGATCATAGCCAGGGTGGGCGTCTGCACCCTTCCGATGGAAAGTACGACCTTCCCCTGTGCAAATTTTTTGGTGAACAGCCGGGTGGCGTTCATACCCAGAAGCCAATCGCCGATGGCCCTTGCACTCCCTGCCGCATAGAGGTTGTTGAACTGTTCGCTGTCGCGGAGTTTTTCAAAACCTTCCTTGATGGCCTCTTCGGTAAGTGAGGATATCCAAAGCCGTTTTACCGGTTTGTTGCAGCGTGCCTTCAGCAGTACCCAGCGTTGAATCAATTCCCCTTCCTGACCGGCATCCCCACAGTTGATCACTTCCTCACATTCCTGGACAAGCTTTTCAATTACGGCGAACTGCTTGCGTACGCCTTCGTTATCGATCAGTTTGATGCCGAAACTGGATGGTATCATCGGAAGGTCTTCCAGGCGCCAGAACTTCCATTGTTCGGTATAGTCGTGAGGTTCCTTGAGGGTACAGAAATGACCGAAGGTCCAGGTTACCTGAAACCCATTGCCTTCATAGTAACCGTCGTGACGCTGTTTTGCGCCGATAACTTCAGCTATATCCCTCGCCACACTTGGCTTTTCTGCGATGCAAACCTTCATGTTCAGATGAATGTTACAAAGGTCGTGAAAGAAGGCTGTTGTTACAAACGCTTTTTCAGGGTCAAATTCAGTATATTCGTTTGCCCGCCCCTTGCCGTGGGTAAAATAATCGTTGTATATGGACAATTCCGAATTTCATGCCAGTTTAAGCTCTCCGCTTTCGCATGTTAACGTGGTAATCCAATCGCTGCAGGAAGCAGAGGCCATGTACATCCGGTTGCTTGAAAGCATGCCCGTGGCTGTTTACAACACCGACGCCGATGGCGTTATCTTGTCGTACAACGAGCAGGCCGAGCGCCTATGGGCCAATAAACCGACACCTGGAGCAACCCCCTGGAACGACGTGTGGATGAAAATCTACCGACCCGATGGTTCTCCGCTTCCCACCAACGAACATCCGGTAGCCCAAACCCTGAGAGGCAAAAAAGTGGGAAGCGGGATGCATTTTATTACCGAAGGAGCTGATCATAAAAAACATCACCTGAAATGCTATCCGTATGCATACCATGATGCCAACGGGAAACTCACCGGCGTTACCGTTACCCTGATCGAGTTCACGGACATCCTGGAACTGAAAACGACCATGGAAGAATCGGAACAGAAACTTCGTTTTTCGGTCGCAAAACTTCAGGAATTGATCGATAAACGTACGGCAGAACTGGAACAGAAACACGAAGAACTGAAAAACAGTGAAGAACGTTACCATCAGATGGTTGACGAAGTGGAAGATTATGCCATCGTGCTTCTGGATAGAAACGGATACATTTTGAACTGGAACCGGGGTGCCCAAAAAATCAAGGGATACTCGGAGGCTGAAATTGTCGGACAGCATTTCCGGCTGTTTTACCTGCCGTCGGACCGGGAACAGGAAGTGCCGGAAAATCTGATCCGCCAGGCGATGGAAACCGGAAAAGCCATTCATGAAGGATGGCGTGTCCGGAAAGACGGTACGATTTTCTGGGGCAGTCTTGTGTTGACGGCGCTGCACAATACCCAGGGGGAAGTGATTGGTTTTACCAAGGTAACCAGAGATCTCACGGAAAGAAAAGATGCAGAAGACCAATTGAACCAGTACAACCGGGAACTGGAAGAACAAAACCGCGAGCTTCAGCAATTTGCCTATGCAGCAGCACACGACATGAAGGAGCCGCTTCGAAAAGTGCAGTACTATATTTCTGCATTGATGTCCACCACGGCCCCCAAACTGCCGGAAAAGGAAAAACTCTGGCTCGATAAAACCGCTGATGCCGCTTCGCGTATGCAGGGACTGATCGATGACATCCTCACCTATACGCGTGTCAGCAACAAAAAGTCTTCTTCGCACAGCGAAATAAACTTACAGGAACTAATACGCGAAATATTTCAGGACTACCAGGAGAGCATCGAAAAAGACAGCATTCAGATCACTGTCGGCGCGCTGCCTGTTGTTTCGGGCATTCCCTATCAAGTTCGTCAGCTCTTCGACAACCTGATCAACAACGCCATAAAATACAGAGATGCCTCCAGACAGCTGCATATTGAAATAAAAGCTTCCCGGATTATTACCCGGGATGAAGAACTACCCGAAAAAAAGAAAAGCTTCCATCTCATTTCCGTGAGCGATAACGGCATCGGTTTTGAACAGGAGTACGCCGAAAAAATCTTCGAGATGTTTGAACGATTGCACGGACGTGGTGAGTATCCGGGGTCAGGTATCGGACTTGCCCTGTGCCGAAAGATTGCACAGAACCATGGAGGTTTTATAAACGCATTGGGTGCTCCGGGTGAAGGAGCCACCTTTGATGTTATACTTCCCTGTTAACTCCCGATGAGGAAACGCAAATATCAAAAATCTTCTCAGCCAGGATATCCAGCTCCGCCTGCGAGCTGGGTTTGGTAAAGTAATTCACGGCTCCGCATTCCAAACACCGGCGGATATGCTCCGGCTGGTTGGACGTACTCCAAACTATTACGGGAATATTCCGATATCGGGGCTCCTCACCCATTTTCTGAAGTACATCTGTTGCATTCAGAACCGGCATTTTATAGTCGATAACAATCAGATCGGGAAACTCTTTTTCATCGAGCGACGACAGGCACCCCAGAACCTCCCTGCCATCTGCAACACACGCCATCGATACCGGCTGGTTCAGATTTTTTATGGCCTGTAAAAGAAACTCCCGGTCATCCGGATCATCGTCGGCCAATAAAATTTTGTATTCGTGTGTTTGAAGCATTTTGGAAGGTGTGTTCGTTAAATATACGGGAATAAAACCATCTGACCTAATAAAATACCCAACGGGTCTGCGTTTCGTGCAAAACGCAGTTGGCAGAAAAATACTCGAATAACGGCGAAATCTTCCGACGATCAGAAGGCTTCTCAACTCTTTCTTTGGAAAAAACACAGGAATTTCGTAACTTGTTGTAACAGGGAAAAATTTTCTGCTACAGTATTTTATGCAACCATCCCGGACCGTCAGCATCAATCAAGTTCGCTTCCCCTGTGTTCCCTCCGTTCCCGCCCATCATTTCCTTATAACCGAATTCGTATGAAACTTCTCGGCATCTTCTCCGCCATGCTTATCCTGTTTGCGTGCTGCAACGACCGGACGGAATCAAAAAACACGAAAGCTTCCCAACCCGATTCGGGTGTATTGAAGTGCAGTCCACCACCCACAATGGACACCGCATGGTATGCCTCCGGGAAGAAGGCGCCACGATTTTCGGGACTGGAAGGCATCCACTTTCCGATCACAACAAGCCATCCGGAAGCCCAGCAATATTTCAATCAGGGCATGATGCTTTCGTACGGCTTCAACCACGCGGAAGCCGCCCGCTCCTTCTTTGAAGCAACAAGGCTGGATTCCAACTGTGCGATGGCGTATTGGGGACTTGCTTACGTACTGGGCCCCAACTACAATGCCGGCATGGAACCCGACAATTTCCAACGCGCGTATGCGGCAGCGCAAAAAGCAAAATCGCTTTCGATTCATTGTACGCCCAAGGAGATCGCACTGATCAATGCGCTGACCGAGCGATATGCAGAACTACCGCCCGAAGACCGTTCCGCGCTCGATCAGGCCTATTCGAAGGCTATGAAATCGGTTTATGAGAAGTTTCCCTCCGATCCGGACATCGGTGCCCTGTATGCCGAATCGTTAATGGACATGCATCCCTGGGACCTCTACGATAAAAACACAAAGGCACCCAAGCCATGGACCCCTGAAATCGTTCGGGTTTTGGAACATCTGATGAAGGTTAATCCCACACATCCCGGTGCCCATCATTTTTATATTCATGCCATGGAAGCCTCGGCGCATCCTGAAAAAGCACTACCGAGCGCCGGTCTACTCGACACATTGGTTAAAGGCTCTGGCCATCTGCTGCATATGTCGTCGCATATCTACATCAACACGGGCGACTATCACCTCGGATCGCTCGCGAATATCCGCGCCGTTGAAACGGACAGTGCGTACACAAGGGCCTGCCATGCGGCGGGAGCCTATCCACTGGCCTATTTCCCGCACAACTACCATTTCCTTGCGGCCACCGCTGCTCTTGAAGGAAATTCGGCAATTGCGTGGGAGGCCTCACTGAAATTACAGGAGCGGGTTTCGCCGGATATCATGCGTATGCCCGGCTGGGGAACACTTCAGCATTATTATACCATCCCCTGGTATGTTGCCGCCAAGTTGTCTATGTGGGACACGATTCTAAAGATTCCGATGCCCGCAGAGGATCTGGTTTATCCCCGTGCCGTTCTGCATTATGCGCGGGGTATGGCATTTCTCGGAAAGAAGGATGTTGTGAAGGCTCAGAATGAATTGGACAGTCTCAACAGGTTGGCCGCCGACACCTCAGTAAAGGAATTAACCATTTGGAACATCAATACCACCTATGATCTGGTACAGATTGCCGGGAAGGTTTTGTCGGCCGGTATTGCCCTACAGCAGGGAAACACGGGTCAATCCATTTCGTTATTGAGGGAAGCCATCGTTATAGAGGATAAGCTGAATTATAATGAGCCGCCGGATTGGTTCTTTTCGGTGCGTCATCATCTTGGTGCAGTGTTGATGAAAGCCGGACGGTATAAGGAGGCCGAAAAAGTTTATCGCGATGATCTGAAAGTCTGGAAAAAGAATGGCTGGGCCTTGATCGGATTGCAGCAGGCATTGACGATGCAGAAAAAAACGAAGGAAGCGGAAGAGGCGGGCGCTGCATTCCATGAAGCCTGGAAGCATGCCGACATCCGTATCAATGCATCATCCGATATATAAATTGTTGTTTTTTTTTTGTTGCCGTTGCCGTTGCCGCAAGGCATGCCTTACGGCTACCGAATTACGGGCACCGAATTATTGCCACCATATTGTCCCCTATTTACGGTACCGCAATACATTATCCCATAGGAACCTATACCCATAAAAAAAGGGTTGCGCAATGCAACCCTTCAATTTCTGTTTGTACCCGGGACGGGAGTTGAACCCGTACGGGCCTTGCGGCCCACAGGATTTTAAGTCCGGCGTGTCTACCAGTTCCACCACCCGGGTAGGCACCTTACAAAGTAAGATTATACCAAAAAAAAATCCAAACCGAAGTTTGGATTTTAGAGCGGAAGACCGGGCTCGAACCGGCCACCCCAACCTTGGCAAGGTTGTGCTCTACCAAATGAGCTACTTCCGCATTTTTTATAAAGAGCTGTGTTTGTGTGTTTTGGGAGTGCAAAGATATCTCTTTTTTTATTTCTCCCAAATTTTTTTCAAACTTTTTTATTTGTATTTGGGAGTGTACAGGCTGCTCTCCGGAACAACCACATCGGGTTTTCCCTTGTAGCGGTGCTTGTACAGATTATAGCATCCACCCAGTACAAAAGAGAGGATACAAAATACTTTCAGATAAAATAAAAATACAGAGGAGTTTACCCAGTTGCTGGCGATGTCTTTGTTTTGTTCCTCGTCATGTATTTCGTGTGCCATAATTATTTGATTACGTTGCAAAAGTAAAACATCCGTTTAAAAAAAACACAAGCTTAGGCAGAAAATATTTCACTGAATTTTTTTCGGCCTTTTACGAAGTGGTGATATACAATACTTCCCTTATACCAACCGGCTGAAGGATTGCGGCGTTTCTCCGGAAAGAGGCTTCCCTTCTTACTACCCAACATCCATTTGATCACCGAACAATGCGCACGGGCTATCGCCACGAAATATCTTCGTTCGCCTTCTGCCAGCGATTTCCAGGCCGAAATCCAGTCCAGCACAAAACGTACGGGCAGTTTCCACCACAGAGCACTTAAGGGCAGGTTCTTACTCAGCATGATCAGGTTGTTGCGGAAATTGAGATAGACTTTGCGTTCATTTCCCTTTGGCAACGTCCCGCCGCCTACATGGTAAACGATGGAAGCGGGACATACATATATTTTATACCCTGCCGACTGTATCCGCCAGCAAAGATCGATCTCTTCCTGATGCGCAAAAAAGTTGGGGTCGAGTCCGCCGCAACGATGATAAACGTCCGGGCGGATCATCAATGCTGCCCCGCTGGCCCAGGCTACGGCGCGGGAGTCGATGTACTGATCGGTATCTTCTTCACAGTAGTCAAATACCCTTCCACGTGCAAAGGGATAACCTAAACTGTCGAGATAGCCACCCGCGGCGCCGGCGTATTCAAACATATTTTTATCCGAATACATTCTGAGGCGAGGCTGGCAGGCGGCAATCGTGGCGTCCGACTCCATCAACGCCACCATGGGCTCCAGCCAACCGGGTGTTACTTCCACATCGGAGTTCAGCAAAACATAATAATCCGACTGCACCTCCTTCAACGCTGCATTATACCCGCCGGCAAAGCCAAAGTTTTCGGGAAGAACGATCTGGCGGATATCCGGATAATGTTCATTCAGAAAGGCCAGCGAACCATCGGTCGACGCATTGTCGGCCACAATAATTTCCATTCCCGGATAGCTGCTCTGCTGTAGGAAGGGCAGAAATTTTTCCAGGTAATGTTTCCCATTCCAGTTTAAAATTACAACGGCTACTGTTGGTTGTTTTGCCAAATGGTAATTAATTAGGTTCGATTGTGAGTTGCAAAGCTATCGTTTTATATTTTTAACTATGCTTTCTACACTACAAAACTGGAGAACCTGGGTGGCTTTTGTGGCCATAGCGATTGTTTCGGGTACCATTTTCTACTCACAGTATCTTTCCCGGAAAATCGCCCGCGAAGAGAGAGACAAGGTTCTGCAATGGGTTGAAGCGGGAAAACTACTGGTGAGCGACAGTACCGGCATCAGCACGCAACTTGTGGGTCTGATCATCGCCGGCAACACGGATGTCCCGATTATCGAAACCGACGAGCAGGACAATATTATCGGCTACGTTAACCTGGACTCCTCCAAAGTTGCGGCCGACCCCAATTATCTCCGTTCTCGTCTGGAGGCTTTCCGGAGCGACAATACCCCGATCACCTGGGTTAACCCCAACGATTCCACGCAGGTCAACAATTACTATTATGGCTCGTCACTCCTGCTGAACGAAGTTCAATACTATCCGTTGATTCAGCTGCTCATCGTATCCTTATTTATTATTGTCACCATCCTTTCCCTCCAGATTCGCAACCGCTCCGTTCAAAACCAGCTCTGGGCGGGCATGGCAAAAGAAACGGCACACCAGCTGGGCACTCCTGTTTCCTCCCTGGAAGGCTGGGTGGAAGTACTCAAGGACGCCCCGCCGGACCCGCAGCTCATCGCGGAAATGGGGAAGGATGTGGAACGACTGAAGCTGATTTCCGACCGCTTCTCGAAAATCGGCAGCACGCCGCATCTGGAGAAAACGGATATCCTCGTGCAGATCGGCAATATGATCGATTATATCCGCAAACGGGCGACCGGAAAAGTCAGCTTCTCGCTCGAGACGCACGATCTTCCGGCGGTTTACGCATCCGTGTCACCTCCTCTGTTCGACTGGGTGATCGAAAACCTGCTGAAAAATGCCCTGGACGCTATGGACGGCAAAGGTTATATCCGGGTTGAGGTACAACAAACCAAAGATCTTGTGGTGATAGAAGTTAAGGACTCCGGTAAGGGCATTCCCCGAAAAGATTGGAGGAGGATTTTCTCGCCGGGATTCACGACCAAAAAAAGAGGCTGGGGCCTGGGACTTTCCCTCTCCAAACGGATTGTAGAACAGTTCCACAAGGGTAAAATTTATGTTCGTACGTCTGAACATGGACACGGAACAATTTTTCGTATTGAATTGCCTTCCACAGATTTATGAGGAAAAAAAGGAAAAATTATTGTTGATTTCAAAAAAAGGTATACATTTGCACTCCCATCGAAAACGCGGAGGTGGCGAAATTGGTAGACGCGCTACTTTGAGGTGGTAGTGCCCGAAAGGGCTTGGGAGTTCGAATCTCCTCTTCCGCACGAAAAAGAGTCATTTCAGCTTGAAGTGGCTCTTTCTTTTTTTACACCATTGTGGGGTCGAGGGATGGCAGGTTGGGTTACGAAAGCAACAATAGCCGATCGGAATTGACAGAACGTTTCCGAGTTCCGTTTTCCCCATTAAGTTCAATTTCCGTTTTCCGGTCTGTGGCGGCAAGCCATGCCTTCCCGACCCAAAATTTTCGATTCCATTCGACAAAACACCATCGAAATTGCTGTTTCCAGTCGACAAGTTTTTTAAACTCGTCGGTTTGAAAAGACATTTTCTGATGCTTTCGACGGGAAGCCAACAAAAAAGCCGCCCCTTTTAAAGGACGACTTTTTTTAATGCTTTCATCAAACCCCTTCCATTTTACCCCGAGGACGGATTCAATGAAAGCCCCCCTGTTTTCTTAAGGCTTTGAATAATTGATTTGGAATGCCCCTATTCTATTAAGATACGACAAAATTTCGGATTCTGCAAGTAACGGCTTGAAATTCCCCGGATATCGGTAGACAATCATTCTTTCTTCTTTTCCGCCGGAAATCATGAAATTTGTTCCGTACCACTCAAACAATACCAATGGCAAGTGAAATAAAGTGTCCCAACTGCGGACACCCTTTTCCGATGGAGGAAGCTGTAGCAGAAGAGTATAAGAAGGAACTCCGGAAAAAGATGGAAGAATTCGTTCGTACCAAGGACGCCGAATTCAAGGTAAAGCAGCAGGAGTTTATGCAGCGGGAAAAAGAAATCCGCCTGCAGGCCCAGCAGCAGGAGGAACTGCTGCGTAAAAAAATGGAAGAAGAGAAAATCCAGCTTCAGAAAAACCTGGAGGAACAGCTGCGTAAAAGCATAGCCGCCGGTTTTGAGAACGAGCTGCAACTCCTGAAAAAATCCAACGAAGAAACTGAAGAAAGGCTGAAAGAAGCCCGTAAACAGCAGTTGGAATATCTCAAGAAAGAAGAAGAACTGAAACGCCGGGAGGAAGAACTGGAACTCGCCCTTCAGAAAAAGCTGATCGAGGAACGCTCCCGCCTCGCAGAAGAAATCCGTCGGGTAGAAGAACAGAAGATTGCTGCCCGCGATATGGAGTTTTCCCTCAAGGTAAAGGAGCTGGAAAAACAACTCGACGACCAGAAAAAACTGGCCGAGGAAATGCGCCGAAAGGCCGAACAGGGCTCCATGCAGCTTCAGGGCGAGGTACAGGAGTTGGCGCTGGAAGCCATGCTGAAAGCGGTACATCCCTTCGACCTGGTGGAAGAAGTGGGCAAGGGCATCCGCGGAGCCGACTGTATCCAAACCGTACGCAACAATTTGGGTCAGGAATGCGGTAAGATCATCTACGAAAGCAAAAGAACCAAGGAGTTTTCCAATGAGTGGATCGAAAAACTCAAAAATGACAAACTCAGTTTGAAGGCCGACTTCGCCATACTCGTAACCCAAACCATGCCCCGGGATATGACCGATGGCTTTGGAGAAAAGAATGGGGTTTGGATTTGCAGCTATACCGAAGTAAAAGCCTTGTCTACCATTATCCGCGACTCCATCATCCGGATTGCACAGGCCGCCCGGTCACAGGAAAACAAGGGCGAGAAGATGCATATGCTCTACGATTATCTCACCGGAAACGAATTCGGCAGTCAGTGGAAAGCCATCCGAGAAGGGTTCCTATCGATGAAAATGTCGATCCAGAAAGAACGCGACGCGATGGAAAAACTCTGGAAGGCCCGTGAAAAGCAGCTCGAAAAAGTATTGCTCAATGCGGCTCATGTGAAGGGCTCGATCGAAGGTATTGCCGGTCAGGATTCCATTGATCTCAACCTTTTGGAGGACGGCGACGAGGAAAGGCTGCTCGAAAATTAACCGGAAACCCAGGTCAGTTCCAGATCGCCGAAGGCCCGTGCCTGTACCTGCAGCAGTTGTTTCTGCTCCCGCATAAACCAGAATGGAAGGATCATCTCTCCATCGGCCCCTGCGTCCAGCAGCGAATTGGTGGCCAACTGCATATGCGCACGGAAATCGACCTGCCCGGATCCATACCATTTGTACAAGGCCTCCTTGGCGCTCCACATAATGGTAAGGAGTTTCCGGTAAGAAGCCGGGGGCAGATGACCTGCGAAGAGGATCGATTTTTCCGCTTCGGTGAGAAACTTATCGGCCACACGCTCCACCTTGGGCGTGATCAATTCGATATCCACCCCTACCCGATTTTTGGTGCTGACGATGGCGGCGGCAAAATCGCCGCAGTGGGAGATCGAAAAATGGTAGGGATCTTTTTCCAGAAACGGCTTCCGGGTGTCGGCAATACGGATTTCATCCAGCGGAAAATCCGGAAACAAATACGACAGCAGGTGCCGGCCGGCCAGATGCTGGAGTCGTTTATGGGGATGGGTTATCTCCCTGCTGAGCGGAATCCGGGGATAGAAAAACGACTCTGCTTCTTCAATTTTCCATACGCCGATCCGGGTGTGTTCGTTCAGTTCCTGTTGATAGAAAATGGGCACAAGTAAATAGGTTAATGGCTGTTATCATCGCAATGATGAAAGTTATCGTTGAAGATAGGAATTTTGCACAGATCGGCACATAATTATCCACAGCCAATGCAATTTCTCTACATTCGGATGCCCCCCGTCGGTTTACTGTCGATTTTACTGTTTATTTGCAGGAATCTGTAAACTGACTACAACTTACCTGTACGATGATACTATCTGATACAAGAATTCTGGAAGAAATCGAAAAGGGCACCATCCTGATCCAACCCTTCAGACGCGAATGTCTGGGCAGCAACTCCTACGATGTACATCTGGGTAAAACCCTGGCGACCTACGACCAAAAGGAACTGGATGCCAAAAAGCACAATACCATCAGTTATTTTGATATTCCCGAAGAGGGCTTCCTCCTTCTACCCAACGTATTCTACCTGGGCGTTACCGAAGAATATACCGAAACCCATGCGCATGTTCCGTTTCTGGAAGGAAAATCTTCCACAGGCCGTTTGGGTATCGATATTCACGCCACTGCCGGCAAGGGTGATGTTGGTTTCTGCGGAAACTGGACCCTGGAAATTTCCGTTAAGCAGCCGGTACGGGTGTACGCCGGAATGCCTGTGGGGCAACTGATTTATTTCCCGGTGGAGGGTGAAATCGCCGTCCGTTACAATCAGAAATCAAACGCCAAATACAGCGGACAACCCAATCGTCCGGTGGAGAGCATGATGTGGAAGAATCAGTTCTGATCAGGGATTCAGCTGCCAGAGTTCAAAGTTCAGCAGCGTTGCAAAAGTAACCCAACAGATATAGGGAACCAGCAGCCACGCCGCCAGAGAACGAATCCGCCCGAAATTCAACATGGTCAGCAGAATCAGTATCCACAGCGCGAAGATCCAGAGCAGTGCCGCTCCAAGTGCGTGCAAACGGAAAAATATAAACGACCAGAAGAAGTTAAAGATCAGCTGGATCCCGTAGAGGACGAAGGCCGGTCTTTTTTGTTCAGTCGATACCGGAGCCTTCCAGATCAGGTACATGGCAATTCCCATCAGTATATAGAGAACAGTCCATACCGGTGCAAATACTTCGCCGGGCGGATTGAAGGTAGGTTTTCTCAGTGCCGAATACCAGCCGCCGAGTTCCGGACGGGTAAAATAGCTGCCGACAAACCCAACCGCAAGGGGTATCAGCAACGAAAGGATCAGTTTCATACCAGTTTTCGACTTTGTATGCAAGGAGCATACCCGCCTTTACAGGGCAGCAGAACCATACCTGCGGTAATAGGCCATGAGCAGGCCGATCACTTCATCATAACTTCGGATGCCGGCCGCCTGATCGTTGGCCCGGAGATAGGCATCGTAAAAACCCTCCACAATCGGCTCGATCATGTTGGCATGCTTCCGCAGAAAATGACGATATTCTTCCCGATCGGCCATGACGCGGGGATGCAGGTGCTCCCGCAGGGAAGCAGCCAGCGTACTGTCGCGACGCTGCAGCTCACCAAGGCCGTAAAACACCATATCAAAATAGATGGAATAGGTGAACAGCGGGTTGGGCGACGACTTGCCGGCCAGATACCCCACAAAATTGGCCTCAGCTTCGGAGGAATAGCCAAGCTGGTGGGCCGCCTCATGACAGGCCACTGCGGGCTGATAAAAGAGCGGAATGGTGGCATTGATCTGGGCCTCGTTGGTAAAGGGGTTCAGATAGCCCGAAAATCCGAGATAATTTCCGAGTGGACCGGTGAGCGATTTTTTAATGGACGGAGTGCCGTACGATAGTTCCGGATACAGGTACGCTGTTCGTTTATATGCTTCCGTTACTTCCTTTTCAATAAAGCCGATTTTTCGGATCGAATCGCGGTCCTGCACCACTACCCGTTCCGCTTCGCGGTTAAGTTTTTGAACCAGCTGCCCCACCACTTCTTCCAGTTCTTCGGTGGTATAGGCGGACACGTCCACTTCAATGATGGAAGCTATTCCCAGGCGGGAATAGTTCAGGCCCCACACTCCGTAAAAGAGAATATAAACCGAAAGGCAGAAAGCCAGCAGCCGCCGGCTAATGGACCAACCCCATCCAGGCTCCAGCCGACGGAGGAAGATCGCACGCCCCCACCGGTACACCCATCGAACCATCATGACAATAAGAAAAAGGTAGAGCAGGTCCCCCAAGCTGAAAGGAAGCCAGCCAAACCCCATACGCAGGGCGCGGGCCATGGGCGGGTAAAAGCCGCGCGAATACCATTCTTCTACGAGCTCGTGCCGGCCCGAAAACCATTTAATGCCAACGGCCAAAAGGATGCCAACACTCCATTTCAGATAAGTCTTGCCTTTCATAGTGCGGTAATCGATCAAAATCCTGACAAACATACAAAGACTGAGATTGATCAGCGGGTTGTTTTAAAAACTGTAGATTGCAGCACAAAGAAAATTTGCCGTATGGATCTAAAATTCAATTTACAGGAAGATAATATGAGGCTGGCAGTCTCGCAGCTTCAGCAACGACTGGACATAATCAGTCGGGGCGGTGGCAGCAAGGCCATTGCCAAACAAAAAGAACGCGGAAAGCTGACGGCCCGCGAGCGGATTGCCTATCTCTGCGATAAGGATAGTCCCTTTGTGGAAATCGGACAGCTGGCCGGCTATGGTATGTACGAGGAATACGGAGGCTGTCCCGCCGGAGGAACCGTGGCGGGAACAGGTTATATCCGCGGCCGTCAATGTATGATTGTGGCAAACGACCAAACCGTAAAAGCCGGTGCCTGGTTTCCGATCACCGGGAAGAAAAATCTCCGTCTCCAGGAGATTGCCATGGAAAACCGCCTGCCGGTCATATATCTGGTAGACAGCGCCGGTGTTTTTCTCCCTATGCAGGATGAGATTTTTCCCGATAAAGAACATTTTGGCCGAATATTCCGGAACAACGCAAAGATGAGCGCCATGGGCATTACGCAGATTGCTGCCGTGATGGGCGCCTGTGTGGCCGGGGGAGCCTATCTGCCGATCATGAGCGATGAAACCCTGATGGTTACAGGCAAGGGCTCCATCTTTCTGGCCGGTCCCTATCTCGTAAAGGCCGCTATCGGGGAAGATGTGGATGCCGAGACCCTGGGAGGGGCCGATACCCATACCGGCATTTCAGGAATTGCCGACTACAAGTTTGATACCGAAGAAGAATGCCTGGATCAGATCAAACGTATCATCGACAAGCTGGGGCCCGCGGAAAAGGCAGGCTTCAACCGGGCAAAACCTGAGGCACCGGCCAAAAATCCGGAAGAGATTTATGGCATACTCCCTACCGATGGCAAGCCGTACGACATGCGCGAGATCATTGAGCGGCTGGTGGACCGCAGCGAGTTCGACGAGTTCAAGGCGGATTATGGCCAGACCATCCTCTGCGGCTACGCCCGGATCGACGGATGGGCCGTGGGCATTGTGGCCAACCAGCGGAAAATCATCCGCAGTAAAAAGGGAGAAATGCAGATGGGTGGTGTCATCTATAACGACAGTGCCGATAAGGCGGCCCGCTTCATCCAGAACTGCAATCAGAAAAAGATCCCCCTGGTGTTCCTTCAGGACGTGACAGGCTTTATGGTGGGTTCGCGGAGTGAGCACTCGGGCATTATCAAAGACGGGGCGAAACTGGTTAACGCGGTGGCGAACTCCGTGGTACCCAAAATCACGATTATTGTCGGCAACTCCTACGGAGCCGGTAACTATGCCATGTGCGGGAAGGCCTACGATCCCCGGTTTATTTACGCCTGGCCAACGGCAAAGATTGCCGTTATGGGAGGCGAGCAGGCGGCGAAGACGCTTCTGCAGATTCAGGTAAGTGCCATGCAGGCCCAGGGCAAACAGGTGTCGGCGGAAGAAGAAACGGCGTTGTTGGATAAAATCCGGAGCCGGTATGAAGAGCAAACCTCTCCCTATTACGCGGCTGCCCGCCTGTGGGTGGACGCCATCATCGATCCCCTGGACACGCGTAAGGTGATTTCAGAAGGCATTAACGCAGCCAACCACAACCCCGAAATACCCGAATTTAAAACGGGAGTATTTCAGGTTTAATTTATTGATTAACAACACTATATAGAGTTTAATTAAAATTTTACTTGTGGACGCACACGCTCGTAAATTTAATGAGAACTTTATCCAAACTAAATATTTAGATATTTTTGATAAATGACTACAAATCAAATAACTATGTACACCGATGGATCAAGCAGAGGGAATCCGGGACCGGGTGGATACGGAACAATACTGATGTGGGGAGACAAGGTCAAGGAACTCTCTCAGGGCTTCCGTCGCACCACCAACAACCGGATGGAACTGTGGGCGGTGATCGCGGGCCTGGAACAGCTGAAACGGAAGGATATACCCGTAGTCATTTATTCGGACAGCCAATACGTGGTTAATGCGGTTGAAAAGGGTTGGTTGAAGACCTGGATCGCCACCGATTTCAAGGGAGGAAAAAAGAACCCGGACTTATGGCGGAAGTTTTATGAGCTTTCGCGCCCCTTTCAGATCCGCTTTGTTTGGGTAAAGGGGCACGCCGATAATCCTTATAACAACCGGTGCGATAAATTGGCTACCACGGCTGCTGATGGCAAGGATCTGGCAGTCGATCACGGATTCGAGGCTTCCGAAAATTAGGGGCTTGCCCGCGGATTCCTGCCGATCGGCGTACAGAAAGTTGCGGGGTGCAACCTTTAGGGGTCATTACTATCGTTCGATTGGATGTCCGGGAATATGCTGGACATTTCGGGGAATTTGAGGGCAATTTAGGAAAGAAGGGATGGTTCACTATGGGCACCTTCCTGTTTTCCTGGATTGCTTCGCCTTGGCTCGCAATGACGAAAAGCGGGAAGACCCGCAATGCCGAGACCGGTTCAGACCCGCAAGACGGGACTTGAAGCGGCTCTGTACGACGTGGCGGACGGCTTGCGAAAACGCCTGAGTGCCTTCGTCATTGCGAAGGCTTCGTCCGAAGCAATCCAGTATTGTAAAAGTTGAGATTCTTTTACCAAACGGGAGGACTGCGACAGGTTTCTATCCCTGAATAGCGAACCGCACGTTGAAGGGGGCGACCACCGGAAGACGAGAAACGCGGTGCAGCCGACCCAAAAAATAATCAAAAAGAAAAGCCGTCTCAACAGCATCGAGACGGCTTTTTTTATAATGTCTGGTAAAGTTTTACTTAAGATACCTGCACCTTACTAACTGAAAATAAATTCTTTATAACGTAGTAGGCACCGAAGATAACGGCGGAGAATACCAGTGTGGCGAAGATGCTTCCCTGGTAGAAGGGAATACCGTCGGCATAGCATTGCATCAACCCTTCCCAGGTTTTGGGTCGGCTGAATCCGGAACCTTCCAACCAAACGAAGAAATTGGAAGCGATAAAAAATGCCGTTGGCGCGCCGAAGAGAGCGGCAACGGATTTTCCGATTTTTCGATCGCGCATCAGAAAACCGAAAAAGGTAAGTCCCCCGAAGAGGATATAGTTGGTAATTTGCCCCTGATAGAAACCAGGTGTGTTTCCCCACCCCATGTTGAAGCAGAATTGATAAAGGATGTCAGAAATTAACATAGACAACAGGGGAAGCGCAAAAGCGTGCTTCTTGTTGGCGAAAACAGCACCTCCGAAAAGGGCCATTGCAAACTGAGGTGCGAATCCGAACGGACGATCCGGCATGAGTCTGTACAGTGTTGCCAGTGCTATCAGAAGAACGAAGGCAAGAATTCCGGTTTTACCTAATTTCATAGTGTTCATTTATTCTTACAAAAATAACAAAACTTGTGTGGATTATAAGGGACTATCCCAGGGTTCCCGCCGAAGCAATAAAGCAATCGGCAGCTTCGCCGCTGCTGATTCGATAATCGGTACCTGCGGACACAAAAAACGCCTGGCCCCGGGAGGCGTTCAGCAAATCCTTTTCACCGGCCTGGGCAGTAAGGGACCCATCAAAAACAAAGACCACTTCGGCAGACCCGGCATGGTGTACCTGCGACATGCCCTTGCCCAGCACTACCCTACGGATAGCAAAATCGGGCACCGGGCAGGGATAGAGAATCTCACCGGAGGCATCGGGTTTCGGCTCCATGATTTTGGGCACCACTTCCTCAAAGGAAGTATGTTTGATCAGTTCCGGAACATCGATGTGCTTTGGGGTAAGTCCACCGCGGAGAACGTTATCGGAGTTGGCCATCAGCTCCATGTTTTGCCCTTCCAGGTAGGCATGCGGAATACCTGCGCCCTGAAAAATGGCCTGACCTGGTTTTAGATGTACCAGATTGAAGAAGTATATTGAAAAGATACCCTTGTCCAGTTTTTCCGGTTGGCCGTTGCTGTATTGTTCGATGGCACGGGCGGCCCAGAAGGCCGGATCACCTTTGGACAGGAGATTCTGCCGGTACAGCGGGAGCACTTCCACCGCCAGCGGAGCGAGATACCGGTCCGTTTCTTCCTGCGGCTGGTTCATAACGGTTTCGTATAACCCGCGTATCCCCTCTTTTTCCAGAATAGGCAGCAGCGCATGCCAGGAAGGCTGACGTTCCAATTCTTTCCGGATTTCTTCTTTCCGGCGGAAGCCGTGGAGCAGCCAGAAATCGCTGAGTGCAACCATGACTTCGGGTTTATGGTTATCGTCTTTATAATTCCGGCTGGGATCGCTGATTGGGATTCCGGCGGCCTGCTCCCGTGCAAACCCCTTGATGGCTTCCTCACGTGTAGGGTGAACCTGGATGGAAAGCATATCCTTAACATCGAGCACCTTGAACAAAAAAGGGAGTCGGCCAAATTGTTTGGCCACAGGCGCACCGAGAATATGTTCGGCATCTTCGGCTATCCATTGCGACAGGGGATAATTTTTCCCTTCGAACGAAATCTCTGAGGGAACCTGTTCATGGGCGCCCATCCAATATTCAGCAAAGGGCTTGTTGTCGGTGTTTTTCTCCCCGATCAGATCCGGAATAAATCGGTATCCACCCCAGGCGTAATGTTGTACCTTTCCCTTAAGGGGAAATAATTTCTGTAGGTTTTTCATTTGTCAATTATGGCAATAATCGAAAATATAACATTATAGGCAGATGGCAAGGCATAATGAGTGGGGACTATTCGGAGAATTTGTGGGTGTCCTTTATCTGGAGAAAATCGGATATGAAATCCGGGAACGAAACTGGCGTTTTTCGCGCGACGAAATCGATTGTGTTGCCACAAAGGATGGCGTTCTTCATTTTATTGAAATCAAAACCCGACGATCTTTACGGTTCGGATTTCCGGAGCAGGCTGTGGGAAAAAAGAAAAGAATTTCGCTCTTCCGGGCAGCAACGGCGTATCAGCAACAGCATCCCGGATGGGAAAAAATCTGTTTTGATATCCTCGCTATTTCCGTGGCCGGATTGCGGGCCGAGTTTTTTCTGATCAATGATGTTTAGGTGTATACCTCTTTCAGCTTTTCGACCATGCGGAAGGTAGCCGGACAGTATTCAATGTTCTGGCGGTGGACATGAACATAGTCGAGCCATTTCTTTTTTGAAAGATGGGGGAAGCCGGCGCAGTCGGCAGGACGAACCTCGTATATGGAACACATATTGGTTTTCTTATCGAGAAACTGGCAGGGCTGACGACGGTTCATCCAGTCGTCGTCTTTTTTGTCGTACACCAGCCATTTGTCGCGGAACGCTTCAGGCGTCATGTGGAGATGTGCAGATATTCTGGCGATATCTGTTTCGGTGAAGGTAGGCGACATTTTTTTGCAGCAGTTGGCGCAGGACAGACAGGCGGTTTCCATCCACACTTCTCCCTCGAGCACTGCCGCACGTTTATCGAGATCGTTGGGTGCTTTTTTCTCCAGACGGGTCAGAAAAGCCCTGAGTATCTTTTTCCGTTCGGCAACTTTTTGGTTGAAGGACCGCAGATTCATCTTTCTTCGCTTTATTTTTGTTAAGACCGAATATAGGAATTGTATCTGAAACAGTGAATTATTGAAAAGCTGGCTTCCATACCAACGTGGGTTTATTGCCTACCTGCGCCTCGAGAAATCGCTGTCCGACCACACCATTGGGGCCTATACCCGGGATCTGGGCAAGCTACTCCAATATCTGGAGATAAGCGGTAAACCTATTCCGCCCACCGAAGTAACGCCAAAAGATCTGGAGGAATTTGTTCACTGGATTGCCGAGCTGGGCATGATGCCCCATTCGCAGGCCAGAGTGATTTCGGGCATCCGGGCATTTTTCCATTATTGCCTGCATGAGCGGATTATAAAATCCGATCCGGCAGAATTGCTGGAATCGCCGCGGCTGCCGCGTAAACTTCCGGACGTGCTGAGTTTTTCGGAGATCGAGTCTGTCATTGCGGCGATCGATTACAGTAAACCCGAAGGGACGAGAAACCGGGCCATTCTGGAAACCATGTATTCCTGTGGCCTCCGGGTGAGTGAGCTGGTCAATCTGCGTGTATCCTGCATCTATCCCGATCCGGGTTTTGTGCGCGTGGTTGGCAAGGGGGATAAGGAAAGACTGGTGCCAATAGGCCCCGATGCCTTGAAATACATCGGCATTTACGCCGATACCATCCGACGGCATCAGCAAATTCAGCCGGGAGAAGAAGATATTCTGTTTTTGAACCGAAGAGGAAAAAGGCTGACGCGGGTGATGGTATTTTTAATTCTAAAGGAACTGGTTAAAAAGGCGGGGATCAAAAAAAACGTATCTCCGCACACGTTCCGCCACTCCTTTGCCACACATTTGGTAGAAGGGGGGGCCGATCTCCGCGCCGTTCAGGAGATGTTGGGGCACGAGAGCATCACCACTACAGAAATTTACACCCATCTCGACCGCGAGTACCTTCGCGAGACCCTCCATTCTTATCATCCCGCATTTGCGGGTAAATAGTCAAACAGTCCTATATTTACAAAAAACTTGGTATGAAAAAATCTATATTGCTTGCGGCGATGGCATTTTCCGTTTCCGGAGCGTTTGCTCAGATCAAAATGCCGGCCCCCAGCCCCACCCAGACGATCCGTCAGGATTTCGCCCTCGGCCAAATTGAAGTAACCTATTCCCGTCCAAACGCCAAGGGAAGAACGATTTTCGGCAATCTGGTACCTTACGATTCCGTTTGGAGAACCGGCGCCAACAACGCCACCCGTATCAAATTCACCGATGCAGTTGAAATCGGGGGTAAAAAAATTGATACCGGAACCTATGCGATTTATACCATTCCCCACAAAAAAGGCGACTGGGAAATCATCCTCAACAAAGGTGTGAACAACTGGGGATCTACCGGATATAAAGCTTCTGATGACGTGGTTCGCGTTACCGTACCTTCTTTCAAGGTTCCCGATACCGAAACATTTACCATATCATTTGTGGATGTTCAGTATGAAAAATGCGGACTCCAATTTTCCTGGGCAAAAACCGGTGTGATTCTTCCCATCGCATCGCCTGTTAAAGACAGGGTTAAGGCGCAGATTGAAAAAGCCATGGCCTCCGACAAGAAACCTTATTGGCAGGCCGCCAATTTCTATTACGAGTGGGATAAGGACCTCGACAAAGCCCTTCCGGCTGTAACCAGCGCCATTGAAGAAATGGAGCAGAAAGGACAGAAGCCCTTCTACATGTACATGCTGAAAGCCAAAATTCAGCGCGACAAGGGCGACAAGGCGGGTGCCAAAGCTTCTGCAACCAAATGTATTGAAATGGCCAAGCTTGCCCGCAACGCCGACTATGTGAAACTGGGTACCGACCTGATTTCATCGCTTTAGTCGATCTAAACCTATTAAACTGAAAAGACCGCACCGAATGAAGATGCGGTCTTTTTATTTTTGGAATAGATATCTTAAAGCTGATTGAATCAGGACCTGCGGCTGGATCGGGTCAATCGGATTATCTCTTCTGCGGGAACGGCAAACAGCACTACACCCGCCGCACCGATCAGGTTCAGCCAGAGGAAACCGATCTCCGACCATTTAAACATGGCAATGACAAGTATCTCTCCAAGTACCGCAGCCGTAAACACCGCATCCCCCCCTACTCTCTTAAGGTAAAATGCAACCAGGAAAATACCAAGGATTACGCCGTAGAACAGAGATCCCAAAACATTCACCGCCTCGATCAAACTGCCCATCCGGTTGGCAAACTGCGCCACCGCAATACAGAATATACCCCATAAAAACGTGTACATCCTCGAGCGTTTAAATTCCTTTTCTGATTTTGCCTCTTCGCTGAGACTATTATACGTGGAAGCCCCGAATCGTCGGTCGAAATCGATAATGGTGGAGGAAGAAAGGGAGTTCAGCGCAGCTGCAATGGAACCCCAGGCAGCAATAAAGATAACGGCGATGAGCAGCCCCACAAGTCCCTCGGGTAGATAATCGATCACAAATCGGAGAAAAACATAGTTGGTATCGTTCGGAATATTTCCCTGTGGATCCTTCAGCATGGTTTTGAAGGCGGACCTCACCTGTTCAGAAGAGTCGTTCAGTTGACGAAGCCAATTGGTATTCATCGACATGGCAGCGGTATCGTTGTTTTGCATGGCTGCCGTGAAGGAACGGACAGCAATTTGCTTTTGCCCCGCAAGGGAATCATGCTGCTGCTGAAGTACAAGAAGTTTTTCACTGTCGACACGGGCAGCTTTTTCAATCTGTACCTTGTCAAAAAACAACGGCGGTGTATGATATTGGTAGAAGGTAAAAACCAGAGCACCCACGAGCAGAATAAGAAACTGCATGGGAACTTTTACCAGTCCGTTCATAAGCAGTCCGATACGGCTTTCCGACAGGGAACGCGCCGTAAGATAGCGTCCCACCTGCGATTGGTCCGTTCCGAAATAAGACAGGGCGAGGAAAAAACCACCGATGATTCCGCTCCAGATATTGTATCGGTCTTTCCAGTTGAAGTTTCCCGCTTCATCGGTACCGGTTGTAATCACATTTAGTTTGCCGAGCTTTCCGCTGACGTGCAGGGCGTCGGCGAGACCAACATCGGCAGGCAACAGTTTTACCACCATATAACCGGCCAGAAACATCCCCGCAAATATGATCAGAAACTGCAGCTGCTGTGTATAGGCTACGGCCCGTGAACCACCGCTGACGGTATAGATGATGAGCAGCCCGCCCATTATGATATTGGTAAGATAGATGTTCCACCCCAGGAGCGACGAGAGGATTATAGCCGGAGCATAAATGCTGATTCCGGTTGAAAGCCCCCGCTGCAGCAGAAATAGAAAGGAGGTGAATGTCCGGGTTTTGAGGTCGAAGCGCTGTTCAAGATATTCATAAGCTGTATAAACCCTGAGTTTATGAAATACCGGCACGAAGGAGATGGCGATGAGGATCATGGCCAGCGGCAACCCGAAATAGTACTGTACAAAGCGCATTCCGTCGGAGAATGCCTGACCCGGTGCCGACATAAAGGTAATGGCACTGGCCTGGGTGCCCATGATGCTCAGCATGACCAGATACCAGGGCATGGACCGGTTGCTGAGAAAATATCCGTCGAGATTGCGGGTTACGCGACTCTTGTAAAGTCCGTAGAGGATGATTACAATCAGGGTTATGGCAAGAACAATCCAGTCGGTAAGCCTCATGAAAAGTGTTTTGTAAACAATGAAAAGGCGATGATTTCAAGAACGAGCGCAATCAGGACTGCCCAGTACCAGGCGTTCCAGGATCCGAACAGCGGAGCTTTTTCCGGATTTTCGTTTTTCATTGTCGGAAAATTAAGGCAATTAAATACAAGCTAGCGTCTGTTTCCGGCAATCAGTCCGGAGGCCAGCAGGCCCAACGCCAGACCGATAATCAAGCCGATATGGACTCTTTTGATAAAAAAACCAATTCCCAATCCCAGCAGGATGGCCACTGAAAACCCGATATTCCGCCGATTTGAGACGGTTTTACGTTGACTCATTTAATTTGTTTTCTTTTGATTCAGCGCGATAATATTCGCCAGCAGGCGGTAGGCTCCGGGAACTCCGGCAGGCAGCTGCCTGAAAAATACCAGTCCTGTATACACAAAGGTACCTTTTCCGTACTGTGCGATTATCAAACTTCCGTTGTGCGGTTTTTCGCCGGGATCGGCAAAGGCCAGTACCGTTTCGTATTCCGGCGCCAGCTGATCAGCGAAGTAGATACCGCGCTCCTGGATCCATCCGTCGAAATCGGTTTTCGAAATCAGGTTCGGATAGGTGAAAACCCGATGGTCTTTCTTCAGGAAGATGGGTTCGGCGGTTTCGTCGGTAACCCGGTTCCGGGTGATGGTGAACGGATAGGGCGCGATATTTGCCTTTACCGGACCAATCTGGTTGTTCGTATTGTATTGCACCACCAGGTTGCCGCCTTCCCGGATATAGTTCATCAGAATATTGTAGCGGTTCTGCAGAAAGGAATGAATATTATGAGCACGGACACCCGTAATCACAGCATCGAACTTTTTAAGATTCTCAACGGTAATGTCGTCTTCATTCAACATCGTTACCTCGTATCCCATTTGCTGAAGCGCCTGCGGAACCTTGTCTCCGGCACCCGGAATATAACCGACCTTTTTTCCTGCTGTTTTCAGATCCACATTGATCAGACGTACGGAGTCGTGATAGAAATAGTGTTGCACGGGAATATGATCGTATTGAATGGTCCGTTTGTCACGGTCAAACCGCTGCCCGTCTACTTCCACAACGGTTTTGGCGGCAGCGATGGGTCCGTTTGCGAGCGTCGCATTGGAGATGGATTCGGTCAGGCGAACAGATTGCCCCTTTGCCAGCGCTTCCTTTACGGTGGTGGTGAAGCGGATTTGATTACCGGCCGTGGTCACCACCTTCAGCTTACCCGCCTCGAAGGGTCGATTGGCGGTAACTACGATCTCCATCTGCTGCGTAGTGGTTTTCCCCTTGCTGAACAGCATTATTTCCGGGGAAGTTTTAACCTCAACGGCGGGAACCAATTGAATGGGTTGATAGATCTCTCCTTTGACGGGGTCCGTAAACCGATATTGTACGGGAATGGAATAATTAAATAACTCGCCGTTCACATCCAGTTCGATCTCCACGGTAATCAGCGGTGGATTTTCGGGACGGCCAACGTCTTCCAGTTTTTGGATATCGAAGTAACCCGGCTTCATGGGTTTGCGAAGCCAGTAGGGTTGAGTATTGTGTTCTGCCGATTCGTTTACGGAAAGGTTGCGGTTAAGCTGAACGTTCCGGTTGGTGGGAAGCTCCATTCGTTTTACGGAATCTTCCCCGTTTGTCCATGTGCTGAATCGGTTGAGGCGGATTTGTGCAGGAAGACGTTTGTTGATGGAGATCAGCACCGGAAGCTCTTCACCGGAAACAACCGTAGGTTGAGCAGTCGTCGCACTCAGCCAGAGCCCGGCTGCGGCCTTTACAATTTCTCCGATTTCCTTCAGTTTGGCAATTTTCCAGGTGGGCTCGATGTTATTGTCGGTGCGTATTCTTTTATGCAGTTCGGCCAGAACGGGAACAATCCGTTCCGGATTTTTTGGATCGTAAGCCGAAATGATGCTGTCAATTGCCGCTCCGATATCGGCAGTTCCGGGGAACCGGCTCCAGTTGGTGGTCACGCCCTCGAGCAGATCCTTTTCCGGGCGTGGTCCTTTCTGCGGATTGAAATATTCTCTGGATTCGCCCCGGTTGGCCGCAACACCAAAGCCCTGACTCTTGTGCTGGCTTCGGCTTTCCGATGCGATTTCACCATAGCTTTTTCCGAGGTAGGGATTGTACTGTCCTACTTCTACCTGGAACTGGTCGTCGCGTATGGTATTGGCTGAACCGAAATTAAAAGTGTTCCACAGCAGGCGTTTGGGCGACCAGGGTTTTACGAGCTTTAACTGCTCAGGAAAACGACTGGGGTCGCCGGCCATATCAAAAGCTTCCTGCGCGAGGATGGCCGATGCGGTATGGTGACCGTGCCCGCCTTCACCGGTTGTTGGAAAACGCGTGATAATGATATCGGGCTGAAATTTTCGGATAACAAACACCACATCCGACAGCACCTGCTCCTTGTTCCAGAATCGGAAGGTTTCATCCGGATTTTTGGAAAACCCAAAATCGTAGGCACTGGTAAAGAACTGCTCTGCACCATCGGTACGACGTGCGGCAAGAAGTTCCTGCGTGCGGATAACCCCCAGATCAATCCCCTGCTCATCGCCGATAAGGTTTTGGCCCCCGTCGCCGCGGGTTAGTGAAAGGTATCCGGTACGATATTTTTTTTCGTTGGCCAGATACGCCAGAAGACGGGTATTTTCATCGTCGGGATGCGCGGCGATATAAAGCACACTGCCCACCGTTTTCAACTTTTCCAGTTGCTGAAGAATGTCGGCAGCATTGTAGGATGCGGGGGTCTGGGCCCGGGTTGCTGAAGAATGGAAAAGCAGAGCAGCTAGTGCAAGTTGCAGACTCTTCCTTAAAATAGTATTCATAGACATCAAAAATAAGGAAATCAGGAGAAGCGACTTTCAGTTTATTGCCCCAGCAGGAATACGGCATTGCAGAACATCAGCTTCCCATTTTCCCAGAAACTCCGGAACAGCGGATCATCTGCAAAATAGACCACTTCTCCCCTGCCGATGGGCTGAACACCGATTAGTAGACCATCGGTAAGATGGGGTTTGAGGGAGCTGCCGGTAAAGCCGGAAACAAAATTATCTTTTTTGAGGACGCCCACATTCCAGCCTTCGGAACCGAAATAATCGTAGATCTTATCCCCCGTTTTTAGGGTATAATAATGGTTTCCATACCCGAACGCCAGCGGATGCGTATTATCCAACTCTGCGCGGTAAATGGCTCCGGGGATCCCGGCACTTACACCATCACGTTCGCGGTCGGCATATTTTTTCAACAGCGCGTAAGGATCTTTTTTACCATCTGTGCTGTCTTCCGATTTTTTCCGTTTTATGCCCCATTCGGCAGCAGCCAGTTGGGATACAGCATTTTCAATGGCGATCAGCGTTCCCCCATTGTTCACCCATTCGCGGAGTTTGTCGTTTTTCTTTTTATCCGAAAACAGAGCTGCGTTGTTGTTGGCCACAATCAGCACATCCAGCTCATTCCAGTTTACCTGATTCAGATCCTGATGATTGATCATACTTACCGGATAATGCAGTTCCTGCTCAAAGAAATGCCAGATTTCGCCCACGGAAGTGGCTACAAACTGATCCCCAGTAAGAAGGCCCACTTTCGTACGGCGGAGCGATTTCATTTTTTCGCTTCCGATATCGTATCCCTTTTCCGCGAAGCCGGAGTGCAGGGGATAGACGGGAATTTTCTCTTCCGCACTGATTTTACTGAGCAGGGCCGGCAAGCCACCCGCAATATATTGGTTAGAGGCACGGGGTATAATCAAGGTACCCCTTTCAAAGTGTTGTCCGCCGAGGGTAAAAGGCTCCTGCGCGCAGCGTACCCGAACACCCAAACGCAGCAGCCTTCCCAACAGGGCTGCAGAACGTTTGCTGGTCCAGTTAACGGCATAGGCATAGGCATCCGGAAGGGCCGGAAAAGAAGGCTGCGCGGGTTCCGCCGTGGAATAGTTGGGACGCACCCTGCAGGCAAAAGCATCCAAACCGTAGGCGTAGGGCAGCGCCCACGCGGTGATATCGTAGGTAACGGAGTCTCTCAGTTTTGTGCGGGGCTCCATGAGCACTTTTACCATGGCAGCTCTCGGCTGTCGCGCATCAATAACGATATCTGCGTTGTCAATTTGAAATTTCTCCTCCTTACCGGAGAAATAGCTCAGGCCCGAAGCGACCCCCTGCTTGCCGTATCCAAATGATACTCCGTTTAGGGTAAGCAGTTCTTTAAGAAGTTCTAATTTCTGTGCATTCCTCGGCGAATGTTTAATCACGTAGGCAGCGTATTCGCCCATATGACCGTTCATCGCCTTTTCAAAATAATCTGCAAATTCTTCCACTACCCGGGCAGCCTTGCCGGCAGTGGCTTCAACGGTACTCAAGCCGGTGGTAACATGGTGAAGAATACGGTCGGCAAGTCGCAGCGTATCCCCGTCTGCGGTTTTTACCGCAAGTCCTGCCCGACTGTGCCCGGCCTGTTCATAGGTCATGCCGATGGCGCCGTTATAGGTTGGATAGGTATCTCCGTAACTCGGATAAAACAGGTCGAACTGTTCCCTTGTGAAATACAACCAACCATTCTTATCGAAGTAACGCGCGTTGTTTTTTCCGATTTCTGTCTGAAATTCCAACTGCCAGGGTGTAATCACTTCGTGAAAAGGTTCGGCAGCGGGTGCAAAGAAATAGGGGCTGTTGAAAAACTGTTCATGGAAGTCCACATGAACATGCGGCATCCATTGGAGATATTCCTTCACGCGGAGGCGCGATTCCTGCTGTGTCTGCCAGGCCCAATCGCGGTTAAGGTCGAAGTTGTAGTGATTGGTTCTTCCGCCCGGCCAGGGCTCGTTGTGTTCGCGGGTGTAAGGATCCGGGTCGGGACGAAGAGCGGCTACCGAATTATACCAGTTGGTGTAGCGGTCGCGTCCGTCGGGGTTGACGCAGGGATCGATAATGATAACGGTGTTGGAAAGCACTTTCCGTACGCTGTCCGATTGATCGGCGGTCAATTTGTACAGCGTGACCATCGCCGCTTCGGAGGGCGAAGGCTCATTGCCGTGCACATTGTAACTCATCCAGATGATGGCCTTCGCCTCGGCCTTGTTGGGTGAACCGTCAGCCAAACGGGCCAAACGCAGGTTGTTTATTCGGATGGAATCGAGGCGTTGAAGGTTTTCCGGTGCAGAAACAAAAGCCAGCACCAGGGGGCGCCCTTCGTACGAATCACCGTAGTAGCGGAGTTGAATATTTTGCGGATTGGCGCGGGCGGCCGCTTCAAAATACGCCAGTATACGATAATGCGGCGTGAACCGTTCCCCCGGCTTATATCCCAAAAATTGTTCGGGAGAAGGCGTTTGGGCAAAAACAGCGAAGGAAAAAAATAAACCAAGCAGCGATAGAAACTTCTTCATTCGTTTAGAAAGCCTTATTAGAAAAATTAGAAACCGATCAGAAATAAGCCACCACGGCATCGATCACGCTTTGTTCGCGGTAGATTCGACGATGTCCCAGCCCTGAAGTGACCATAAATGTAACATTCTCCGGTCTTCTTTCCATAAACCGCCGCGCATCGGAAAACGGGGTTACATCGTCGTCCTGATCGTGAACCCAGAGGACTTTTTTGGGATGGGCTTCCAGGGTGCGGGGTACGGAAAACCAGGAAACATCGTGCCCGGACAATTCCTTGATGCGGTGTTCGAAGGCCCGTTTAACAGGTGGTGTCAGGTTCAGGAAACGGGAAAAAGCATCTACCGCGGTGGAGGTTTCCGTTGCCGGGGCAATCAGTGCCAGCTTTTCGGGTCCTGGCTCAGCAGTTTCAGCCCAGAGTGCGGTAGCCAGCCCACCGAAAGAATGGGCAACCACCCCGTAGATCGGGCCGTAACGTTCACTGATGCTGGCAATAACCCGGCAGTAGTCGATGGCATTGATCCGCTTACCTTCGGAGCTGCCATGGGCCGGCGCATCGAAGGCCATTACCCCGAAGCCCCTTTCCAGGAGCGGCGAAATATATTTCTCGAAATTGTAGGAGGTGGATTCAAATCCATGGACGATCAATATGGTTTTTTCAGCCGAAGCGTTCCATCTGTGGCCAAATACTTTTTTTCCGCCGGTTAGCAGTTCCAGCCGATCCGCCTGCCTGAAAATTTCAGGTTGGGGAGTCTGGGAACGGTAAAAAGGCGTGCAGAAAAGATCGAAGGCCTTGTTTCCTGCAGCTTCGGCAGAAACGGCGCTCAGCGTTTTCAGTTGGACCCTGATCCAACCGATTGACAGTTTTTGTCCTAATTTCATACTTCAAATGTAACAAATGGAAGTTGTAATCGTTGGATCGGGCAATGTAGCAACCGTGCTCGGGAGAAAAATAAAGAGGGCCGGACACACCGTTCTGCAGGTTGCGGGGCGATCGAAAACGGCGGTAAGCCGGCTGGCTGATCTGCTGGAATCCAGCCCTGTTCTGGATTTTGAGAAAATCACCCCGAATGCGGACCTCTACCTTATTGCGGTTTCCGACCGGGCCTTGTACTCGATTCCGGGCATGTTCCGGTCCGAAAAAGGCATCGTGGTGCATACCGCGGGTTCGGTGGAAATGAAGGTTTTGGCCCCCTATCATAAACGCTGCGGCATCATTTATCCCCTGCAAAGTCTGCGCAGCGAAATGGAACATATACCGGAAATTCCTCTACTTACCGAAGCCTCCGACGAAGAAACAGCCGAACAAATCACCCGTTTCGCCGGATCCATTTCGGAAAAAGTGGCCGAAGCCAATAGTCAGCAACGGATGGAACTTCATCTTGCCGCCGTGCTCACCAGCAATTTCACCAATCATCTGTATGCGCTCGCAGACGACTACTGCAGAAAAAAACAACTCGATTTTTCGCTCCTTCATCCCCTTATTGAAGAAACGGCTACCCGTATTCGAAAACATGATCCCGCGGCCGTACAAACCGGTCCCGCGGCACGTGGCGATCAGGTTACCATCGAAAAACACCGGGGATTGATCAGCGATATGCCCGAACTACGCCGACTTTACGATTTATTGAATGACAGTATCATCAGAAATGCTCAACAAGTTCGGGATGCTGGATCGCATAACGGGTGACCAGACCGCGCAGGTAGTCGTTGTCCGGATAGGGAACCAGATATTGCTTTAGGGTATTCAGGTCGCGGGGAATGGAATCCGGAATATAGCCCATTCCGTAAAAAGCCCCGTCCTCAATCAAAATACAGCTGCGGAACGCGGCATGACGTCCGATTTTCCGTGAGGGCTTGACCGAATAATAGGCCGGTGTGATATCGTCGAAAAGTCCTTCGCTTTTCTTGCGGATGATGGGCGGGTTCCAATGACGGACATAGGGATAGTCGTCTTCCACTTCCTCGATCACGGCAAAACTGGGCAGCGACTGTTTAAGGCTGTTCACGGCATCGATCACCTTGTCGTTGTATTCCTCGGGACTCAGCTGGCAACTGCAGCCTGTGGTACCTGACGGACATGCGGAAAGATGATTGAGTTGGGGGCAGAGCTGATACTGCTGAACCAGGTGGTGCAGGATATCTCGGCCCTCGGTTTGCTGGCCGAAACTGTAAATCGGTATTCTTCCCCTTGTCATCCGTTCAATGGCGAGACGCATGTAGCCGCGCCCGTCTTCATAGGCGAAGAGCCCCATTCGGGGTGCAGGCCTTTTCTGGCTCCGGTTGTAGCGCGGCCAAAGTCGTTTAATTTCCGCCTCCTCCAGCAAAAATGCCATGATTTCCGAAGGAACCGGAACGTATTTTATCTGATGGATATTCCGGAGAAACTCCTGCTTCTGCCGGCCGGGTTTGTTGTTGGTGAAATGACTGGTCACTCGTTGGCGAAGATCTCTCGCCTTTCCCACATAGATCACTTCCTTTTTTTCGTTCAGGAAATAATACACCCCTGGCTTCCGCGGCAGGCTGTGGATTTGTTCGGAGTCCAGATAGATGGGGAAAGATTGATCCCCGCTCCCTCTTTTCAGGTAGTCTTTCACCGTGGACATACCGCCCTCGGCCAGGATTTTCTCCCAGAGCAGCACGGTAGCGGAGGCATCGCCGCCGGCCCTGTGCCGACCGGAAATCCGGATACCCAGGGCAGCACAGAGTTTGCCGAGACTGTAGGAATCGTACCCGGGAAATACCCGCCTGCTCATCCGGACAGTACAGAGTTTCGGCACGTTAAGATCGAAACCGCAGCGCTGGAGATGATATTTTACGAAGGAGTAGTCGAAATTGACATTGTGGGCTATGAAAATTCGACCCTGCAGCAGGTTGAAAATATGGGGAGCAACCGTTTCAAAAGAGGGGGCTTCGGCCACCATTTCGTTGGTAATGCCGGTAAGCGCTTCAACGTAGCGCGGAATCAGCTGATGCGGATTAATCAGGGTTTCGTACCTGCCTGTAATCTGTTCTCCGTCATGCAGTAAAATGGCAATTTCGGTAATTCCATTCGCCGAAGCATGTCCGCCCGTCGTTTCAATATCAACAATTGCGTATTCCACCCGACTCGAAAACTTTCCATGCAAGTTACGCTATTGGGCTTGGTTTTGACAGGACTTGGCAGAAAAAAAGGGGATTTTCCTTTCAAAATCCATGAAAAATCCGTATACTTGTATTATAGCTGGCAGCTCAATTTTTTTCGATTGATGATCATCAATTCAATGCCTGGAATTCCACCCAGCACCATACCCCTGAAAAGCCCGCCGTTTTAAACCCTATTACTCATTTAAAAACATCGGGTATGAAAAAGACTGAATCTGCACACCGGGCCGACACCATCAAAGCCATTATGTTCGCAGTGATCTTTTTTTCAATCATCGCTCTCGTATCTTATCTGGCCTGGAATACCAAGTAGATAAGCATCTACATATCATACAGGTACATATCTCGGAAGAAAGCTTTTTGTCCGGGACCGGTTCTCTAGTCCCGGACATTTTTTTGCCCGCTCCACTCAAGCGTATTTCTTACCTTTGCATCCCAATAATAAATTGAAGTATAACAACGTATGGCAAAGGAACTCAGCAAAGCTTTCGAACCGGCATCCACTGAAGCCAAATGGTACCAGCACTGGCTGGAAAAACGTTATTTCAACAGCGTGCCCGACGAACGCGAGCCCTATACCGTTGTTATCCCCCCTCCCAACGTCACCGGTATCCTCCACATGGGCCACTGTCTGAACAACACCATTCAGGATATTCTGGTACGCCGCGCCCGGATGCAGGGTAAAAATGCCTGCTGGGTACCCGGAACCGACCACGCCAGCATCGCCACCGAAGCCAAGGTTGTTCAGATGCTCCGTGAACGAGGGATTGCCAAATCGTCTCTGGGCCGCGAGGAGTTTCTCCGCTACGCCTGGGAATGGAAAGAAAAATACGGCGGCATCATCCTGGAACAGCTGAAAAAACTCGGATGCAGCCTCGACTGGGATCGTGTTAACTTTACCATGGATCCCTCCTATTCCGAATCCGTTATCAAGGTTTTCGTGGACCTGTATAACAAGGGACTGATTTATCGCGGAAAACGAATGATCAACTGGGATCCGAAAGCAAAAACGGCACTCAGCGATGAAGAAGTTATTTTCCGCGAAACCAACAGCAAGCTCTATCACCTCGCCTATAAGGTAACCGATGCCAACGGCAATCCTACGGGAGAAACCATTACCATCGCTACCGTACGCCCCGAAACCATTCTCGGCGATACGGCCATCGCAGTTAACCCCAACGATGAGCGCTTCAAACACCTCCACGGAAAATTCGCCCTGGTTCCGCTCATCAACCGTCGTATTCCCATCATCGCCGACGAATATGTGGCGATGGACTTTGGTACCGGCGCATTGAAAGTAACCCCGGCACACGACATGAACGACTATATGCTGGGCGAAAAACACGGTCTGGAAGTGATCGACATCATGAACGATGACGGAACATTCAGCGAAGCCGCCCAATTGTTTGTGGGCGAAGACCGTTTCACAGTCCGCAAAAAAATCGTTCCCGAACTCGAAGCCGCCGGCTATCTCGTAAAAACAGAAGATTACGTAAACCAGGTTGGCTACAGCGAAAGAAGTGATGCTGTGGTAGAACCCCGCCTCAGCCTTCAATGGTGGGTAAAAATGAAGCCCCTCGCCGAACCCGCTCTGAAAGTGGTGATGGACGGGGAGATCAATTTCCACCCGGCAAAATTCCGCAACCTGTACCGCCACTGGATGGAAAATATCAAGGACTGGTGTATCAGCCGCCAACTCTGGTGGGGTCACCGCATTCCGGCCTGGTACGATCAGAACGGTAACTATGTGGTTGCCGCAACCCGTGAAGAGGCCGTTGCACTCTTCGAAAACCAATTCCCCGGTACCGACACCAGCGCACTGACCCAGGACGAGGATTGTTTGGATACCTGGTTCTCCTCATGGCTCTGGCCCTTCGAAGTATTCAAGGGACTCAGCAACCCCGGCAATGCGGATATCCGCTACTATTACCCCACTTCTACCCTGGTAACCGCTCCGGAAATCATCTTCTTCTGGGTGGCCCGGATGGTAATGGCGGGATTGGAATACGAAAAAGAAATTCCGTTCAAGGACGTATACTTCACCGGAATCGTTCGCGACGAACAGGGCCGGAAAATGAGTAAGAGTCTGGGAAACAGCCCCGACCTACTCGGCCTTATCGATAAATACGGTGCCGATGCCATCCGTTTCGGCATCATGATTTCTTCCCCTGCCGGAAACGACCTCCTTTTTGATGTTAAGGAAGAAAGCACGCTGAAACAGGGCTCCTTCTTCATCAACAAAATGTGGAATGCACTGAAGCTGGTGAAAATGTGGGAAGACCGTCAGTCTTCAGAAAACGTGGGCTCCCACAATTTCGCTGTAAACTGGTTTGAGAGCCGTCTCAACGAGGCCAAATCCGAAATTGAAGAACTGATGAAACAGTTCCGCCTCAGCGAAGCCCTGAAAGTGCTGTACTCCCTTATCTGGGACGACTTCTGCAGCTGGTACCTGGAATGGATCAAACCGGGCTTTGAACAACCGATCGACGCCGCCGTTTACAAAAAGACAACCGGCTATTTCGCCGAACTGATGCAGCTGCTGCACCCCTTCATGCCTTTTGTAACGGAAGAAATCTACCACCTGCTCGAAGACCGTGCAGAAGGCGACGACCTTACCATCCGCCAGCTTTCCGGAGCCGGTAAACCGGATGCCGCGATTCTCCGTACCGGTGTGCTTCTGAAGGAAGTGATTACCGCGCTCAGGGATGTTCGGAACAAACAGCAGCTGAAACCCAAAGAAACCATCCGCCTTTCTGTCGAAACCGCCGACGAATCCACCTTCCGTTCCATCGAAGACATTCTTAAACGTCAGGTAAATGCCGAATCGCTGGACTATGTATCCGGTCAGGTGCCCAACACGATCGCCACCGTGGTACAGAAAGACAGGTTCTACATCGGCACCGACAAGGCGGTTGATACGGGAGCACAAAAAGAACAGCTTCTGAAGGATCTGGCCTATATGCAGGGCTTCCTGGCGGCCGTAGAAAAGAAACTCTCGAACGAGAAATTTGTGCAGAACGCAAAACCAGAGGTTGTAGCGTTGGAAAAGAAGAAAAAATCCGACGCACTGGATAAAATCCGGATAATAGAGCAAAGCCTGGCAGCCTTGAATTAACAAGGCTGCTCATCAAAATATTGAAAAGGGGAGCGATTCTGAAAGTTTCCCTAAAGCTTTGGTATTGAATTTGTCTGCTTTCTCATATTAGCTATTTTTACGCTCACCAATTCGATTGACTCAACTGAAGCGCTTTTTCAATTACCTGTTGCGAACCGTTCTGGTTCTGGTACTCCTGGTTATCATACTTTGGGGTCTGATACAAACTACGCCTGTTCAAAACTGGCTGGTTGACAAGGTCACCGCGCGCCTATCTTCAGACCTTAATACAAGAGTGGATATCCGGGCAGTGGATTTTGCACTTTTTAACCGGATGCATCTGGAAGGAATCCTTGTCGAAGATACCCATCAGGATACGCTTCTTTATGCCGGAACCCTCACCGTAAAAATCACGGATTGGTTTTTTGTACGCGACCGTATCGTTCTGAAATATATCGGTCTTGATAACGCCCGGATCTATCTTCACCGTACCGACAGTACCTGGAACTACCAGTTTCTCGTGAACTATTTCGGAGCCGCCCCCTCCTCTTCAGGGAAACCGGCCAAACGAATACAACTCAATATTCATCAGGTCGATCTCAGCAATACCTCCATTATTCAAAGAGATGAATGGCGGGGTGAAGATCTGATCGGCCGCCTGGGTTCCATGGAAATGGACGCCCGGGAAATCAGCTTCTCCCGCCGACGGGTCGATCTGCGGAGCCTGATTCTCGAGAAGCCGTATTTTCAGGTGTACCAATACGATGGCAGGCGTCCGCCAAGAAACAAAACACTTACCCCGCCGTCGCCAGCCGTCAATGACTCCTCCCTGCAATGGAACCCCGAGGAGTGGATTGTGCGAGTGGATAAACTGGGGTTGAAGGACGGGCAGTTCAAGCACGACCAGCAGACCGAACGAGGGGTACTGCCCTATTTCGACGGGGCTCATATCCATTTTACGGCCATCAATGGATACTTCTCGCAATTCAAACTGGAAAAAGACACCATTTCCGCCCGTGCGGGGTTGAGTGTGAAGGAAAGATCGGGCTTCATAGTGGATTCAATGACAGCGAATATCAGCTTCCACCCGAAGGCAATGATCTTTAACGACCTGAGCATAAAAACACAGAAAAGCCATGTCCGGAACTTCTTCGCCATGTATTACGATGATTTTCTGGACGATATGAACGACTTTATTTCCAATGTGCGGCTGGATGGCCGGTTTGACGATGCGAGCATCAGCAGCGATGATATCGCCTATTTTGCTCCGGAACTCAGCGACTGGAAAAAGCAGATCCGGGTGTCGGGGCTCGGAAGTGGTACAATCGATAATCTTAAAGGGAATAAATTGGTTATTGAAGCCGGGCAGAATACGTTTCTCAACGGCGATCTATCCCTGACCGGTCTGCCCTATATCGATAAAACCTTTATCACCTTCAACGCCCGTGAACTCAGAACAAATTACACCGATGCGGTGATCATTGTTCCGGAGTTGAAGCAGATTACCCAACCCGATCTCAAAGCCATTAAATGGCTGCGCTTCTCCGGAAACTTTACCGGATTTGTGCGCGATTTCGTTACCTACGGTACCATTACCACCAATCTCGGCAGTATTACCAGCGATGTAAACATGAAGCTGCCCAGAAACGCAGAAAGTCTGTATTCCGGAAGTATCAGTACGAACGCCTTCGATATCGGTGCCTTTACCGCAACGCCCGGCATCGGGCCCATCACCCTTTCTGCGAAACTCAACGGACGCGGTTTTCACTTCAAATCGCTGGCTGCGGATCTGGATGCATCCATCCGCGCATTTGAGGTAAACTCCTATACCTATCAGCATATCAAGGCCAGGGGAACGCTTGAAAAAAAGCGGTTCAACGGAACCATTTTCTCCGATGATCCCAACCTCGTTTTCAATCTGGACGGCATTGTCGACTTCAACGACACGGTACCCCGATTCAATTTTGAGGCAGTGGTCAACAAGGCCGACATACATGCCATAGGGTTCAGCCGGAAGCCCTTCGACTTCACCGGACATCTTGCCCTGAACTTTGAAGGGGATGATATCGACAATTTTCTCGGTTCCGCACGGGTGTACAATGCCTCGATGTACAGCAACGGAAACCGGCTCTCCTTCGACTCCCTTTCACTGAGTTCACAACGGGAAGAGGATTACCGGACACTGGTACTGAAAAGCAACGAAATTGATGCCGCCATCGTCGGACGTTTTTCCATTCGGGAAATGCCCTCCTCCGTCCGGCATTTTCTCTCCAAATATTATCCCTCCTACGTACAGGCCCCAAAACGAATCAGCGAGGCGGAGGACTTTAGCTTTGTGGTGAAGACCCAGTATATCGATGAATACGTTCAATTGCTGGCTCCCGGGCTGAGCGGATTTGACAACAGTAATTTCAGTGGACGAATCAATTCGGCCGAAGATCAATTTTCGGTGGAAGCCGATGTACCGCAGTTCGGATTCAACGGCATCCGCTTCTCCGGAATTGCTCTCAAGGGTACCGGCGATCTCAACACCTTAAATTTACAGTCCTCAATCGGCAACACGGCGGTGAACGATAGTCTTTATTTCCCGGAAACCCTGATCGCCGTTACCTCCCGGAACGACAGCTCCGATGTTTCCGTCAAAGCAACTTCCAACCAAAGTTTCAACTCCTCGAATATCAGTGCCAGGGTTATTACGGTTGAAGAAGGCGCCCGTGTCATCTTTAACCGCTCCGGTTTTGAACTCAATGGTAAAAGCTGGACCATCGATAAGGGTGGCGAGCTGGCACTGCAGAAGCGAAAGGTAAATGCCAGCAAACTCCGGCTTTATCAGGATCAGCAGGAAATAACGGTTACCAGTATCCCTTCGGATATTCATGGAGGATCGGACTTCAAAATTGGGCTGAAGAAGATCAATATCGGAGACTTTGCACCTTTTTTTATTACCACAAACCGATTGGAGGGACTGTTGGACGGCAACGTCACCCTCTCGGATCCTTTCGGCGCTCTTACAGGCGAAGCGGATATTACAGCACGGGAATTCCGCCTGGACAACGATTCCATTGGTGTCCTGAAAGGGAATGCGAACTACACGGCGTCTACCGGCAAGCTTAACTATTTCCTTGAATCGAACAACAAGGAGTACACCTTCAATATCTCCGGAATGGCCGATACACGGGATTCTGCCGATACCTGGATCGACATGGTGGCCGATGTCCGCGACACCCGAATTCAACTCCTCGAACAATACCTCACGGGCATCTTCAGCAATATGGAAGGAACCGTTACCGGCAAACTGAGAATCCGCGGTCAGGGCGACAACCTTACCTATACGGGACCGGTTTTTCTGAAGGACGCCCTGTTGAAGATCGACTACACACAAGTAGAATACCGGGTTCCATCCGCACAGTTTGAATTTACTGAGTCCGGCATCAATTTCGGAAGGTTTACCATTTATGACCGTTACGGCGACTCCGCAAAGGTTAACGGAGAACTGAAACACCGGAATTTCGGAAACATGTCGTTTAATGTCGGTGTAACCACCAACCGCCTCGAATTGCTCAATACCTTCCCGCAGGACAACAGCCTGTTCTATGGGCAGGCGAGAGGCAAAGCCACCCTTTCCCTTACTGGACCGCAGAACGATATGCGTATGCAGATCCGGGGTGAACCAACCGATTCCTCACATATCTTCATTCCGGCATCACATTCCCGTGAAGGCGGTTCAGCCGATTTTATCGTTTGGAAGGTTTACGGCCGTGAAATGAATGAACGGTCGCGCGGACAGTTCGAAACCAATATCACCGTTGATCTCAGCATGACGGCCAATAACCTGCTGGCTATCGACATGATTCTGGATGAACTGACGGGCGATGTGATCAAAGCCACCGGACGCGGTAACCTCGACTTCCACGTCGGAACAAAGGAAAAATTGTCGATCGTCGGAAAATACGAGATCGAACGGGGGCAATACAATTTCAGTTTTCAGACCCTGGTACGAAAACCGTTTAAGCTTCGCGAAGGTTCGGGAAATTTTGTCCAATGGAACGGCGATCCCTATCAGGCGAATATCCATATCGATGCCGAATACCTGGCTGAAAACGTCCGTTTCAGCGATCTGCTTTCGTCTGGCACTGCCGGCGTTATAACGGATAACAATATCCGAAAATACCGGGGCAACGTGTACGTGGTGGCCGAATTGCGCGGTTTGTTGAGCAAACCGGATATCGCCTTCAGCTTCGATTTTCCGCCAGACATGCCTTTCCGCAACGATTTCGGGTTTACCAATGCCATCAAACTGATTGAACGCGACCGATTCGAACTCAATAAACAGGTAACCTATCTGGTGGTGTTCAACAGTTTCGCTCCCTTCTCCTCCAGTAATGTGGATGTGGGTGCTTCCTTCGTGGAAGGCGTAGTCGTAAATACCCTATCGGGCATCTTTTCCAATACGCTCAGCCGCGAATTCAATGATATTCTGCAAAAAATATTCAAGGATGGAAGCTTGAAGGTAAACGTTACCACCAGTTTTTACAACGGTAGTAATATTATCCTTGAAAGCAACAGCGCATCGGGACGGCAGGGGCTTGCCATCGACCGAAGCAATTTCAACCTCTCGGTTGGTAAGAGTATTCTGAACGACCGGCTCACCTTCACCTTCGGCAGTGAGCTCGACTTTGGTCTGACGTCGGTACAGCAGGCGCAGCTGGATTTCCAGTTCCTGCCCGATCTCAATGCCGAGTGGAAAATCACCCCCGATGGCCGCGTACGTGCCACATTCTTCACAAGAAACAGCTACGATTTCTACATCGGGAGGCAGCGTAACCGTTCCGGTGCCAGCATTTCCCTGCGTCGGGAATTCGACAACTTCAACGAAATCCTGAAAAAGAAGGAAAAAAAGGAAAAGAAAAAGTAGAGCGGACAGTTCTAAAAGCAATACCCCCGTCGACGACAGGGGTATTGAATATCTATACTTAAATCCGATTATTTCAGGATTTGGTGTCCCATCTTATCGCGCTTGGTTTGCAGGTAGCGCTCATTATAGGGGTTGGGACGAGCTTCAATGGGCACGGTTTCTACAATTTCAAGACCGTATCCGTGAAGGCCGGTGCGTTTTTTCGGGTTATTACTCATCAGTTTCAGGCGGGTAATACCGAGGTGACGCAGAATCTGAGCCCCTACTCCGTAGTCGCGCTGATCGGATTGGAATCCGAGATGAAGATTGGCCTCTACTGTATCCATTCCTTCTTCCTGAAGTTTGTAGGCACGAAGTTTATTGAGCAGACCGATACCTCTTCCCTCCTGATTCATATAAAGGATGGCTCCGCGTCCCTCGTCCTGTACCATCTGCATGGCTTTGTGCAGCTGGTCGCCGCAGTCGCATCTCAGCGAGCCGAGGATATCTCCGGTAAAGCAAGAGGAGTGTACACGAACCAGAACGGGTTCATCTTTCTCCCAGCTTCCTTTAATCAGAGCCAGGTGTTCGTTGCGGGTATGTTTCTCCTGGAACGCCACCAGCGTAAAATCGCCGTAGGCGGTAGGCATATTCACCCGAACCACTTCCTCGATCAGGGAATCGGATTTGAGACGGTACTCAATCAGGTCTTTGATCGAAATGATTTTGAGATTATGTTGTTTGGCGAGCACCTCCAATTGGGGGAGACGGGCCATGCTTCCATCGTCATTCATGATTTCCACCAGAACACCGGCGGGTTCGAAACCGGCGAGGCGGGCAAGATCAATGGTAGCTTCGGTGTGACCTGTACGACGGAGAACACCTCCTGTTTTCGCCTTCAGCGGGAAGATATGCCCCGGACGGCCAAGATCGGAGGGTTTGGTATTGGGGTCGATCAGAGCAAGAATGGTTTTGGAGCGATCCTGTGCGGAAATCCCGGTAGTACAACCATTTCCCAGGAGGTCAACGGAAACGGTAAATGCAGTTTCGTGAAGTGAGGTATTGCTGTTCACCATCATTTCCAGTCCCAGTTCCTCGCATCTTTCTTCGGTCAGTGGTACGCAGATCAGGCCCCTTCCGTATTTCGTCATAAAGTTGATCACTTCCGGGGTGGCATGACGGGCGGCGACAACAAAATCGCCTTCGTTTTCTCGGTCTTCATCGTCCACCACAATTACCATCTTACCGTTACGAATGTCTTCAATGGCACTTTCTATACTATCTAACATCTCTGTTTCTTGTTTGTACTGCAAAGGTACGAATTAACAGTGTTAAATGTGCAGCCCCCTATCAGCCTCGCGAAGCGGCGCGTACCGGAAAGATTTCCACAGTATCCAAATCTGTTAACCTTTCGCTAAAATTTCTGTTTATATACGTATCAGGAAAAAAATAAAACCAAAATATATGCTTACCAGAAAAGCTTTGTACCTGTTAACCAGCCTGTTGATGCCCCTGGCGGTATGGGCACAGGTTACAACCAGCAACCTTACCGGTGTGGTTCTTGGTTCCTCCCGGGAGCCCTTATCCGGAGCGTCCATAAAGCTCACCTATCTCCCTACAGGGGCCGTATACAACCTCTCCAGCAAGGCAGGCGGACGCTTCGCCGTCAACAGTATCGCACCGGGGGGCCCCTATCGGGTAGAAATTACCCATGTGGGCTATTCGACCCTGGTACGCGATGACCTTTTTCTGGCGCTGGGGGAAACCGGCAATTTTGAATTTGTAATGGAAAGCGCAGCAGCCACCCTCGAAGGGGTAATCGTAACCGGTCGGACACGCGGAAGGGTAAGTGCGGGGGGCGGCTCCGAAACCGTCATCGGCCGCGATAAAATGGCCAATCTACCCACAGTCGGACGCAACCTGAATGATTTTGTGCGTTATACGCCGCAGGTTAAAATCAATTCCGTGGGGGGCATCTCCATAGCCGGTCAGAATAACCGGTACAATTCCTTCATGATCGATGGTGCCGTGAACAACGACGTGTTCGGGTTAAGCGATCAGGGTACCAATGGCGGACGCGCCGGCGTTCCCCCCATCAGTCTCGATGCCATCGACCAGATTGTGGTTCAGATATCTCCCTACGATGCCTCACTCGGCAATTTCACCGGTGGCGGCATCAATGCCATTACCCGTTCGGGAACCAACACCTACACCGGTTCGGTGTATACGTTTTTCCGAAACAAGGATCTCACCCGTAAAAAGCTGGAGGGGGTTGAAATCGCACCGTTTCAAAACAAAACATTCGGTTTCCGCGTGGGCGGTCCCATCATTACCAACAAACTGTTTTATTTCCTGAATGCGGAACTGCAGGACGATCACCGCCCCCAACCCTTTGATACCAGTACCTATCGGGGTAATTCCAGCATGACGCAGATCTATGGTCTGATGGACTACCTGAAAAATACCTACGGCTACGAAACCGGTGATTTTATTGATAACCCGGACGATGTTAAACGTAAGAACATCACCGCCCGCCTGGACTGGACGATCAATCCCAAACATCGTTTGTCCTTTTCCTACCGCTGGACCGATGCACAACGTAGCAACCCAAGCCGAAGCAGTGCCACAGCCATCAATTTTATCAACGGCGGAGAATTCTTCCCTTCGGTGACCAATTCGGCAACCGCCGAACTGAATTCCCGACTTTCGGGGTCGAACAGCAACCTGCTGCGCGTTTCGTTTACCCGTGTCCGCGACGACCGCGGTGCTCAGGGAATGCCCTTCCCGAACGTGTCGATCCGCGACGGTAGCAATATCAACATCGTCTTTGGTTCAGAAATCTCTTCTACCGCAAATCTGCTGAAACAATCGGTCCTCAACCTATACGATGCCTTTAAACATACCAGCGGCATCCATAACCTGACCTTCGGTACCGACAACGATTTCAGCTCCTCCTATAACTTGTTTATCAACCGCGCATTCGGTTTTTACGAATACAACAGTCTTCAGGACTTTCTAAACGGCGCAGGCCCACGGCGATACCGACGTGGTTATTCCCTTGTCGATCCAGGCAAGTCGGGCGATGATGCCGTGAGCAGCGCGGCCGATTTTCAATCGTTCCGACTTGGACTTTTCGTGAACGACGATATCCGATTCAACAATGATTTTACACTGACCCTGGGTGTTCGTGCCGACTACTTCCGATTTACCAAAGATCCTCCCACCGATGAGTTTTTCCGCGACGTGGCCAGTGCCGTGGTCAAGCAGTACTACGACCTGAAAGGCGCCGAATCCGGACAAATGTTTCGCCCGGCCATTCAGATTTCGCCACGACTGGGCTTCAAATACAATATCCCCGATGAGCGTGTTACCATACGTGGTGGTGTCGGCGTATTTACAGGGCGCACTCCATTGGTTTGGCCCGGCGGTCTCTTTCAGCAAACCGCTGTTACCATCGGAGCGGTGGATACCACCAATGCTGCCGGACTACAACTGGGCGGACAACCCCTGCCCTTCAGGCCCGATGTCAACAATCAGTATACTCAGGCCGATTTCGGATTGCCGGCCAATCTCACCATACCGCAGGGCGATCTCACCATCGTCGCAAAAAAATACAAGGTCCCTGCCGTGCTACGCTCCTCACTGGCTTTTGATAAACGCGTCGGCTCCAACTGGACGTTTACCGTGGAAGGAATAGTATCGACCAACCTGATTGAAGTAGATTGGGAAAATGTTAATCTCGTGATCCCCACACAAACCAGCACCGGACCGGATTCGAGACTTATTTACCCAACAACGGGCAGCAAACTGGTTTACCGGAATTCGCCGAATCCGTCGATCCAGAATCCCTATACATCCATCATCCTGCTGAAAAATACAAGCGGAAAGAAAAAAGGTTACAGCTATTCCTTTTCCTTTATCATCGACAAGGCATTCAACAATGGCTGGGCCGCCAACCTAAACTATACCTATGGAGAGGCGGCGGTCAACAACGAAGGAACCAGTTCGGTCAACCTTTCCAACTGGACCAATATGGAATCGGCCACTCCCCGAAATTATCTCGAGAGATCCCGCTCGGATTTTGCCATCGGACACCGAATCAATGCCTATCTGTCCAAAAAATTCAGCTATGCCAAAGGCCTGCTCGCCACCACCGTATCATTGGTGTATAACGGCCAGTCGGGAGGGCCATTCAGCTATACGCTGGGCTCCAACAGCATGATCGGCGACGGCGTTACCAACAACGATGCACCCTATATACCCGCAAGCCGGGAAGAGCTGAATCAGATGGTGTTTCTGAGCAACACCGTTGGTTCGGTCACCTATACGCCCGACCAGCAGCGCGATGCGCTATGGAGTTTTATTGAAGGCGATAAATACCTTTCCCGCAGAAAAGGAAAATATGCCGAAAGAAACGGCGACCGCCTTCCCTTTACCAATATCATCGACCTGAAAATTCAGCAGGATATCAATTTCAAAATTTCAAAAAAGACATACGGATTTCAGCTCACCTGGGACGTATTCAACTTCACGAACCTGCTTAACGAAGATTGGGGAAGACAGTATTTCCTGAATTTCGATGCGGCACAACTGTATTCGTTCGCGGGCTACCAAACCGGAACTTCCACCCCACAATTCCGCTACACGCCCATCACCGGTAAAGTAGGAAGCATCAGCGATGGCATCTACCCCTTCAACAGTTCAAGATGGGGAAGCCAGATCGGTCTCCGGTTCAATTTTTAAAAGACTTTATAACGCATTCAGAATCATCCGCTGTTGACGAGGTCGGCAGCGGATGACCGCTGTTTGGAAATATCCGGAAATATTCGTAACTTTTAAGATAGACCTTTCCCCTTTTGGGAAGCGCTCCATTCCCTTCCCTAATTCGTTTGGGGCTGCACAACGCCCATATGATTTGCCCTTCGGATTACAGCAAAGGTGGCTGGTTCAAATAATCTTCTCTACTCCCTATATTTTTAGTCCTATCGTTAAAAAGCCGGAATTATCCTTTCTTCTAACCTTAACTTCATCGGATCATCCGAAAATCCCGGCCCTCTTTCCGAGATTCGGGGAGACCGACCGGGTATGGATATTCTAAAAAACCATATCCGGTGGTTTCGTAACTTGTGACCTTAAATCCGTCGAAACAACAAATGGCGACAATCAGCTTCAAACAGTTTACCATTGGCGTTGAAGAAGAGTACATGATTCTGGCCCCCGATACCCGGGAACTCAGAAGCCATCAGCAACGTATTGTTCAGAAGGCTCAGGAAATCATGAACGAGAAGGTGAAGGCCGAAATGCATCAGGCTGTAGTGGAAGTAGGAACCGATATCTGCAGCGATATCTGGGAAGTTCAGAACGATGTCATGAACATGCGGCGAACCGTTTCCGGAATAGCCGGCGATCTTGGCTTCGGTATCGGCGCTTCGGGTACCCACCCTTTCAGTCATTGGGAACGCCAGCTCATTACCGACAACGCCCGTTATCACGAGATCGTGAATGAAATGCAGGAAGCGGCAAGAAGCAATCTCATTTTTGGTCTTCACGTGCACGTGGGCATGGAGTCCCGCGAAATGGCCATTCATATTGCCAACACGGCACGGTATTTTCTACCGCATGTATTTGCCCTGAGTGCCAACTCTCCGTTTTGGGAAGGCCGGCAAACGGGCTTCAAATCGTTCCGGACCAAAGTATTCGATAAATTTCCAAGAACCGGAATCCCGGACTATTTCGAAAGCATCGAAGAGTACGACAGCTATATCCGGCTCCTGGTAAAGACCAATTGTATCGACAACGCCCGGAAGGTTTGGTGGGATATCCGGGTGCATCCCGTTTTCAACACGGTTGAATTCCGGATCTGCGATGTGCCGTTGACGGTTGCCGAAACGGTGGCCATCGCCGCATTGTTTCAGGCCATTTGTGCCAAACTGTATAAACTGCGCCGCGAGAACCTGAACTTCATCATTTACAAACGGGCGCTGATCAACGAAAACAAATGGCGGGCGAGTCGTTACGGTATCGACGGAAAAATGATTGATTTCGGAAAAGAAGAAGAGGTTGAAACCCGCTCACTGATTATGGAACTGCTCGATTTTGTGGACGATGTTGTTGACCCACTGGGTTCCCGCGAAGCCATAACCTTCATTCCGAAGATGATGGAACAGGGCACCGGTGCCGACCGCCAGTTGCAGATTTACCGCGAATCGGGCGGGCATTTTATTCCGGTGGTCGATTATATATGCAGTCAGTTTCTGGTGCCGCCGACAACCCTATAATTCGTTAAATGCGAAATTATCGCCTATGTACAATGCCGAAAATCCACTACAGATAGCCATTCTTGACCTTTACGAAGGCCAGCCGAACGAGGGCATGCGCTGTCTGCGCGATATCATTTCACAATTCGGACAAACCCATCAAATTCCCCTAACCCTTCAGGAATACGATGTACGTTTGAAGAAGGAGGTGCCGGCATTGGAGGCGGATGTCTATATTTCCAGCGGAGGCCCCGGAAGTCCTTTGGATTCGGAAGGGAGCGATTGGGAGCAGATCTATTTTTCCTGGTTTCAAAAGGTTTGGGAGTGGAATGCCACACCGGGCAACAAACCCAAAAAGGTGTTCTTTATCTGCCACTCCTTTCAGCTGATCTGTCGATTTCTGCAACTCGCCGAAGTATGCAAAAGAAGATCAACAGCCTTTGGCATTTTCCCGGTACATATGCTCGAAGCCGGTGCTTCCGAACCGATATTTAAGGGGCTTGCCGACCCATTTTATGTGGTGGACAGCCGCGACTATCAGGTTATCCGGCCCAACCCCCGGCGCATGGATGAAATGGGCGCGAAAATTCTGGCCATCGAAAAGGAAAGACCCCATGTTCCACTGGAACGCGCCGTTATGGCCATGCGCTTCAATACCCATATGGTGGGAACCCAGTTTCATCCGGAAGCCGATGCCGTGGGCATGAGTATGTACCTGCGTCGTGAAGACAAAAAACAAACGATCATTTCCAATCACGGCGAAGAAAAATGGCAGAATATGCTCGACCACCTGGAAGATCCGGACAAGATATTGCTTACCTATTCCACTGTTCTGAACAATTTTCTCTCCGACGCCACGCGCATCCTGCAGGCCTAAAAAAAGGCCGCGTCTTTCGACGCAGCCCTGAATCAAAACAACAATCTCAATGCGCTTCTCCTACTTGGAGAGAACGCCGAAGAAATAATTGTTCGGATCGGAAGTAAGGGTTAACCCACCCAACAACGCGGTCGAACCCGGAGTGAGGTTTGCAGCCCAACTGAGTTTGAATTCGTTGTCTGCTATGTAATTGGTCAGAGCCGTAACCCCGGTACTGATCGTGTTTCCGTTACCGTTACGCGACATGTAGGTGAATTTGCACACCCCTCCGTCGCTCCATTCAACGGAATGTAAAAAATCAGCCAGATAGGTCGTTCCCGCGGTATTCTGATACGTAATACGGAGCGTCATCTCGTTGGCAGCAGAGAAAATAATCGCAAACTGCTGGAATTTACGACCGGACAAACCGGCCAGGCCCGTTACGGCAGCGTTGTACACGTTTAGGAAAGCGGGCGGCAATCCATCCAGTGTCGGTACATTCACTGTAAAGGTGGTAAAGTCTTTACCGAATCCGATCCGGAAATACGGAGGAATGATGGGTGTAGGACTGCTCAGTACATCATAACGTGCGTTGCCGATCATGGCGTAATAACGTCCCAGATTGTCATCCCAGAAAAGGCGATCAAAGGTAGTGCCTTTGTAATTCAGCGGATTTTTCAGTTCGATGCCTCCGGGGAAGAAGACAAAGGGGGATTCCGTTGTGGAGATTTCTCCCTGCGCATCCACCCAGGTAAGGCTCACCAGTTTGCGGGAAATGGTGAACTGCGTTTGAATACCATCCCCAAATTCCATGTAGGGGTTTTCGGTATCGCGGACAAAGGCGGCACTTTTATCCATCATGGTTTTGATGGCGCCGGATTGTATCTGCGTTTTTTCTTCCGCTGTTGCTTTTACCAGCGTCATCTGGGAGCCGTTGTCGATACCTTTCAGGAAAAGGCTGTCGCCGCTTCCATAAATGAAAAACTGAATATCAGACGACAGGCCTGTTCCTCTGGTACCGCCGCTGATGGTTTCATCTGGATCGGCAGGAAAATGTACATAGGAATAGGTATCGAAAATCAAGGTCGGCTGTTGCAGTGCCTTGATCCGATAGGTTCCGCCCCCCGCTTGTGTAGCCTGAGTGTTGTTGAAGTCGGAATAAATGGTAACGCCGTTCTGATTATTGAACTGGAAGTAGTACATGTAGCCCTGACCGCCTTTCGGGTAAAGAGCAGCTTTCCACCCGTGCGGAGCTTCGGTGAGTTCTTTCTCCAGGCGTGCAACTTCCGCGATCAGGCGTTTATCGGGATCGTCGAAAATCGGATCCGTATCTTTTTTACAGGATGCCAGCGATCCTGCAAGTATCAATGTATAGAAAAGAGTTTTTTTCATCTCAGTTAATTTTACGTTGAGTACACGTATTTATTCAGATCAGAGTGCACCAAGGAAGTACACCGTTGGATCTGTTACTTTATAGAAACCTCCGTAATAAGGCGGTTCGCCGACGGGCGGAGCTTCTTCCGGCCAGGCTAGTCTGAACTGTCCTTCGAGGAAGTCGCGCGTAAGTGTAGTAACGTAGTTTTGAATGGTCCGGGCATTGTTGTTTTCGGTAACCGACTCTGCAGGCGGTCCCTGATAAACAAGAGTATAGATATCGTCGGCAACGGTGAGTTCATAGAGGAAATCCGCGTTGTAGATCGAAGTCGGGCTGGAAGGGTTTCTGTACGTAATTCTGAGACGAACACGACCAGCCTGATCGAAATTCAGAGTAAACAGTTCGATGTAGCGTCCTGCATTTCCCAGTGTTCCGAGCTGTGCGCTGGCAGCCTGGGCTACCGTTTTGAACGACTCGTTCAGCATGGGATCGGCGAAGTTTACGGTAACCACCGGAAATGCCTTACCATAACCAATATAGGGGTGAAGTGAAGGCGGTGCACCGAGATCGCTCAGAGCGGCCTGGCAACGGTCCATCATGCTGTACAGGTCGATATTCCAAACCTGCTTCAGGTAGGTGGCAACAATGGTTTCTTTCTGCCGGATAGCTGCTTTGGCAGCCTCTGACTTGATTCCACCGAGAATTTCAGCATATCCCAAACGACCTTCGGTGATCATGATGGAAACCATCTCAGCGAAGTCTTCACCGGGAGCCGCTTTCGCGTAGTTGGAGATGAACCCTTCTTCCCGTGCTTCCGCTACGGAAGTCTGGTTCCAGGTTCCGATGTATCCGCTCTTGGTAATGGATTGGAAATCGACAAGCGGATAGTTGATGGTTTGGTTCAGGATGTGGGTAAACTCGTGATGGATGGTTTTGAGAACACGTTTAACCTTTTCGCGGTTCGCAATATCAAAGGTATTGACGTCAAAAATCCGTACGGTGCTTCCACCTTCGGCTTCACCAAGTGTAACGGTACTACCGTTGTAGCGGAGACTACCGATCAGCTGATATTGCTTGGGAGCCAGTTTCTTCAGGAAGGTCTCGTTGACTTCGGCAACATAAAGGTCCATCCAGGCCGATTTTACAACCGACATCAGCATCCGTACCCTTGCGGTGTCCGGAGGAACGAGTGTATACTGTACGCCAAATTCGGAGGCGTCCCAACGATATTTCACTTCCATATTGTAAGGGATGGTGAAATTGTTGGTCAGCCATTCGTCGAGCGGCGTTTTCGCCCAGGAGTCGCCTTCCAGGCCGAGAATAGGTTTGCTCAGGTCGTCCTTTTTGGAGCAGGAAGCCAGTCCTCCCACAGTGAGCAGAACGACCGCAGTATAGATAAGTTTGTGAAATCTCATAATAAATAGTTTTGTTCGGTTTACTACCTCGGGTTGGTACCCAGCATCTTGGCTGCTTCAAGAGGAATCTGAATCACGCGGCGCGGGTCGTCTTTGGTAAGTGTCATGGTACTTCCATCGGAGCGGGTGTGCACCACTTCAATTCCGTGACGCAGTACGTCGAACCAGCGCATACCTTCATGAACAAATTCTGCGCGTTTGAAATCGAGAATTGCTTTAACGACAGCCTCCCGTGCGTCGTCTGTATTGTAGAAAGTCTTGGCTTTTTCGACAGTCACCGCATGGTTGTTCGCATTGTAGTTCATGATCCGGTTGGAAAGGAAAAGGTTGAGGTCTTTCAATGCGTTGGTAAAGTCGTCCTGCATTGCATAGGCTTCGGCCCTGTTCAGCAACGTTTCTTCCGTGGTAAAGAGCGGTACCATGGTATAGGCGGTACCGGTGCTTGCATTGATGCTGGTACGAACAAAGTGTTCAGAGAATTTCCGCACATAGTAGATGCCGCGGAAACTTGTTTGGTACCAGGTTTTGTAGGCGAAGCTTACGCTGGAACCTGCGGCGCTGGAATATCCGTTAAACAAGATCCGTTTGATCAGGTTTTCGGAAGTATTGTAACGCCATCTGTAGAAATAGCGGGCAACACGGGAAACGGTGGAAGCCAGCAGAAGGTTGGCATTTTCGGAAGACTTCACATAGTTCAGACCCAGTTCTGTGGAAGAATAATCCTGATAGGTCGTTTTCCAGGGACGCATATTGGCTGCCCAGTTATCCGCAGGGAAAGCGGCTGATGCATATTTTACGGCGTTGACATAATCCTTCTTGAAGAGGAAAAAACGGGCCGCAAACGCATTGGCTGCCGGTCTGTTGAAGTGATAGCGGGGAACCTTATACTTGCTGTCGTCGATCAGGGGCAGACCTTCGAGCAGGTCTCTTTCAATCTTTTCATATACTTCAGCAACGGTACCTCTTGTGTACTGGCCCCAAACTACGGTTTCGGGTTTCTCTACATAAGGAACGCCGGGATCCGTATCGGCAGTTGCCGGATCATAAATCTTGGCAAAGAGAGAAACCAGCATGAAGTGTGCGTAGGCACGGCATACCAGAGCTTCTCCTCTCTGGGCACTGAAGCTTTTGGAATTGCTACCCAGTTCTTCGATCGCCGCCAGGGCGTGGTTGGCAGCAGCGATGGCTTTGTAACAGGCATTCCAGTAGTAATCCGGAGAATCCTGTTGCGTTTCCAGCACGTCGCGCCAGAAGAAGGGTTCGGTATTATAGGCGTCCGTTTGCGCCGCGCCCAGGTTGTCGGTCGCGTTGTCCGACATCGCCTCGGTGAAACAGATATGGTTTCCGGAGGGATAGGCACTCACAAGAAGCTCAGAAATTTTTGCTTCGTTGGTCAGCTCGGTACGCTGATCCGGCGGCTGTTCCAGATATTTTTTACAGGAAGTAAAGCCCGCCATCAGTGCCAGAAGCGCTGTCAGTCGAATCATTCCGCGGGTGTTTATGGTTAAATGTCTCATTTCGTCAGTTTTTTTTGATTAGAATCCAATTTTAGCCGAAAGGGTGAACTGGCGGGGCATCGGAAGTGCAACACCTCCTGTCTGGAAGAATTCCGGATCCTGCCCTTTGAGTTTCTTGTCGGCATAGATTAACCAAAGGTTTGTTGCCACCAATCCTACTGAAAGGCTCTTCGCTTTGATACTGTTCAGCCAGGACGGTTCAAGACGGTAATTCAGTGAAGCGGTTTTAAGACGTACGAACGATCCATCGGCTACACGAACATCGGTATAGTTATAGTTGGTGTAGGGATAGATTCCATCGAGTCGGGACTCTTCGCGTTTGGCCAGGATTGCGGGCACATTGGTGTGATATTCGTCACCCGGCAGTGTCCATCGATCGAGGAATTCACGGGGCATGGCGTCCAGATCGGTATAACCGGATTTGTATGCCGCATCCAGACGGATCTTGTTACCCACCTGATAGGAGAAGAATACGTTCAGGGAAAGATTCTTCCAGGTTAGGGTGTTGTTGAAACCACCGGTGATCTGAGGATCCACCGGACCTTCATATTTCAGATACTTGGTTTCCAGGCTCTGAACATAAACAGCATCGGCTTTTTTACCGCTCTCATCGATAAAGGTCGGTACGCCCGTTTCAGGATCCAGGCCCTGGAATACGATGGAGTAAAGACCACGTACGGTTTTACCTTCCATCGGACCTCCTTCTGAACGGATCAGGTCTATGATACGGGGCGTGTTTTTCAGGTTAACGATTTTGTTCACGTTGTATCCGAACGTGAGGTTGGTGGTATAAGTCCAGTCTCTGGTCTTGATAAGACGTGTTCCCAGGGTAACCTCAACACCTTTCGAATTCATATCGGCGTAGTTCGCTGTTTTCACCGACTGACCACCGATACCGGTAGTACGGATGGAGTTGATCAGATCAAAACCGTTGCGTTTGTAGGCATCTACGGTAAGTGTCCATTTACCGCCGCGTGAAATCGCATCGAAACCGATGTTGGCTTCGTATTGCTTTTCCCAGGTAAGTTCTGAGTTTTCCAGGCCGGCAATTACGATCTGAGATTCAATATCTGAGAATACCGGACGTTTGGTTGAAGTATTTTCCAGAACTACTGCGGTATTGGAGGCGGAGCCGATACTTGCGGTAAGACCATAGGCACCGCGGAGTTTGAGGGCATCGAGCCAGGTTACATTCTCCATAAAGGATTCCTGATCGATGTTCCAGGCGCCACTCAGTGTCCAAGTGGGCAGCCAGCGTGCGCGGGGCGATTTACCCATTCTGTTCGAACCATCGTAACGGAACGTACCGTTGAACACATATTTCTCGTTGAAGGCGTAGATCGCGTTCGCAAAGAAGGATACACCACGGTCATAGTTTTCGCTCATGCCGAAGTAGTTGAAGTTACCCTCGAGCAATTGCTTGATAATCTTGTAATCGGTGAAGGGAATACCACCCTTGTCGTATTGATAGCCGTAACCATTATTCCAGGAATTCTGACGGTTGGTGTATTTGATCTCCTGACCAACCAGCACCTGGATATTGTGCAGATAGTTGTATTCTTTTTTCCAGTTCAGGGAGTTTCTGATATTGTAGTTTACGAGCTGGTCCTCGTTCCTGTTGTAGAAACCACCTTCGGGAAGTACCACCACTGCGTCCGCATCGGGATTATCCGGATCCGTGTAGAGATATCTGTTTGCGCCGTTAACGGTAGCGTCATAGTTTGCACGGTACGCCATGGAAGTGTTCGAATTCTCCATGATTTTGTGTTCACGGGAAGTCTTGGCATAACGGAGTGCCGCGATGGAGTTGAATTCGAGTGACTTGTTGAACTTGTATCCGATTTCACCCTGCAAACGGACATCCATCATGTTGAGCTGGATGTAATTGTTGCGGAGTTCATTGAGGATGTTGAACGGTGCATAGTTGCGGGTAAAGTATTCGAGATTGCCTTCTTCATCGTAAGCGGTAAGCGTACGGCTGGTGTTCAGTGCGTATGAGAAGGGGTTAATATCGAATTCGCGGGTATAAATACCTTCCACAACGTTGGCAATGCGGGCATTGGAACCCGGAGCGCGTTGCTGACGAACAGCGGCTACGGTTGCCAAACCGGCAGACAGTTTATTGGACAGCTTATAGTTGGCGCGGATGTTGGCTGTATACCGTTTTACATTATCGCCGATGGTCCATCCGTCATCACTCAGAAAGCTGGTAGAGAAATAGTATTGCGCATCGTTGGTACCGGAGGATATGCTGAGAGAATGCTCCTGTGTGAGTGAGTTGCGGAACAGGATATCAAACCAGTCGGTATTGGCCTTTGCATATCGGTCGAGGAATGCCGCCCGGGCCTCAGGAGTGTTGGCGAGGACATACTGACCGGTACTTTCATCAAAAGTGCTGATCTGCTGGTACATTTTGGTGAATACACCACCGTTTGCCCTGCGCACGGTAGAGGGATAGTTCAGCCAACCCTTACGGTACAGTTCGGAATAAACAGACATCTGGTCTGCCGAATTCATGATGTTGTAATTATCGTAGGACGGCTTCAGCTTTACGGTATAGTTACCGGTATAGTTGATGGAAGGCTTTCCGGCCTTACCCTTTTTGGTAGTGATCACGATCACCCCGTTCATCGCTCGGCCACCGTAAAGAGCGGTAGCAGAAGCGTCTTTCAGGATTTCAAAGGTGGCGATATCTTCCGGGTTTAGTCCGGCCACGGCAGATCCCAACAGTGTAGACGGGTCACCGCTGGAGAGCTGGTCGTTGGAGATGTTCACCACATCTTCCAGAACAATACCATCCACCACCCACAGTGGTTTGTTTTCACCGGAAATAGAGGTAGCACCCCGTACACGTACTTTGGGTGCTGCACCGAAGGTTCCGGAAACGTTTTGAATGGAAACCCCTGCTGCCCTACCTTCAAGCATACGGCTGACATCATTGATACCGGCCATTTTTACATCGTCGGCCTTCAGGGTGGTAGCGGCACCGGTATAGATTTTTTTCTGGATGTTCTGGTAACCGTTCACGACAACTTCGCTGAGGTTATTTACCTGAATCTCCATTACGATGTTGAGTTCCTTTTTGGCCGAAGTCACCTTCACCTCACGCTTTTTATAGCCGGTAAGGGAAAATTCCACAACATCGTTGTCTTCAACGCCCTTGAGTTCGTAATTACCGTTTTCGGTGGTGATGGCGTGCAGTGCGTTTTTACCCTTTACCAAAACAACAACCCCCGCAAGCGGTTCACCCGTTTCAGAGGTCACCCTACCTCTCAGATCGAAGGAAAGGGGTTTCCGGGCGGTGGCGGCATTGGCAACTTCATTCACCTTCGGCGTCAGAACAATGGTTTTATCCATTACCCGAAAGGTAAACGAGGTTTCAGACAGCATCTTCTGGAGAGCCTCCTCTACCGACACGTTGGAAACGTTGACGGAAATCCGCCCAACCTTCTTGACCTCCTCGTTGTCGTAGAGAAACAGCATTCCGCTCTGTTTCCGAAGCTCCCTGAAGGCTTTTTCCAGGGAAACATCGTCCATCTTAAGGCTTACCTTCTGCGAGAAAGCTCCCGCAGAAACCTGCAAAGCAGTGGCCAACAGAAAAAGGCTTGTTAATTTCATAACCATAAGCAGTTGTACAAACACGGGCCTGGCTCTGCCCTGTTTGCAGTTCATCACAAAATGCATAACTTTGAAATGTTTGGGTTTTACATAATACGCTCATAAAATTTGTACACCTGAACATCCAGACCGATCGGGTACCAGCCGTTCGGTCTTTTTATTCCGGTGATCAACATTGCATTCAGCGGATCATCGTTTTGGTTTCGTTTAATAATTACAGTTTTGGGTTATATCCTTCGTTCTAAAAATCGCCTGGAATACATCTCCGATAATTGTCAAGCCGGGTCCGGAATTCATGGGTTAAAACAGGGATTATCATCCAGAACAAACCTTTCCGGGTCTATCGACCAAATAATAAATTTCAAGGCAGCACATCAATAGGAGCGGAACGCCGAAAGCATCCGCTATAAAACCGTATTCGCCGAGGCTACTAATCAAACCCTTCAAGGGTATGGGCGCGGTTATCAGATACAACTAAAAAATCCACCCGAAAAAAGATCAAATACGGCCCTGCGGCCCCATTTGCGGGTTTCAGCCAAACATATAAAATTCCATACGCCTGGGTTTTACGTAATACGCCCATCAAGTTTATACACCCGAACATTCAGGCCGAAATGGGTACCAGCCATCCGGTCTTTTTATATCTCCCGAGGGAAATAAATTCGGTTGTACTTATTTCTGTTTAATAACAATCTTTCTGTTATCCGTTATTTCAAATTCCACTTTTTTACTTGTCGCCTCCAGCATGGTCAATACCTCTGAAATGTTCACGGACCGACGAATGGCACCCGTGTACATTTTATCCGGAACCGGCGAAGCGATATCCACATCGTACCAGCGGGAAAGCTGACGAAGGATATCTTCGAGTTTCTCATTATCAAAATCAAACAGGCCGTTTTTCCACGCCACCACTTTTTCCGTATCCACCAAACGCACCATCATTTCCCCGACTAATTCCGGCAAAACCGCCTGCTGTCCGGGCCTCAACAATACCGAAGCCTTTCCGCTCGTCACTTTTACCGCCCCCTCGATCAGGGTGGTCTTCATTTCCGGCTCATCGCTGTACGCCTTGATATTCAAACTGGTGCCCAATACATCAACCTGAACGGGAGCACTGCCTCCCAGCACTTTAACACGGAAGGGCTTATTTTTCATCTGCGCCACTTCCATATACACTTCACCGGTAATCTCCACCTCCCGGTTTCCTTCGGGGAAGGCCACCGGAAAACGAAGGGATGAGGAGGCATTCAGCCAAACCCTGGTACCATCGCTGAGTTCCAGCTGAAACGTACCCTTACGCGGTGTCACAATCTTATTATACACAACCGAAGTTCCCGTAGTTTCGGAACTGTTATAGCGCAGCAAACTGTCCTGCTTGTTTACAACAATTCCGTTCCGTGTAATAAAACTTCCGTTTTTTGTGGAATCGAGCATCACCACCGATCCATCGTCCAGCATCAGTACCGCGGTATTGGTCCCCGGCAGTACATCACGAACGGGGGCAACGGTTGCAACAGCGCTGACGGGATTTTCATGTTTTCGCGTAAACACCCATATCGCCGCACACAGTACCAAAAATACCAGCGATGCCGCCACCATACCCGTCCAGCGGAAAAAGCCATGGCGTAACGCGCCCAATTCAGGCTTTGGGTGAATAACTTTTTCCAGAATGGCAGCAGATTCCTCCGTCGAAAGAATCTCCTCTTCCGTAGCATAATTCACCCAGGTCTGCTCCAGCAGGCCCTTCAGACGCGCGTCATACTCCGCATGACGTATCATCTCCATCAAACGGTCAATCTCCTCCTGAGAAGCATGACCGGAGACATATTTTTGAAATAATTTTGAAAACTGATCCGTTGACATAAACAAGGGGGTCAATCATTTTAAACAGGATTTACCACCCTGTATCTATAATGACAATCGATCAAAAAGAAAGAGGTAATCAAAAAGAAAAAATCAGGAAATAATTTTTGCGAGCAGAATCGCCAACAAAACCTCGCTGTGCTGTTTCAGAAACTCCCGTATGGAACGGAGGGCCAGAACAATATGTTTTTTCGCTGTTTCGAGTGAAACGCCCATGACGCGGGCAATTTCCTCCTGGCTGAGGCCCTGTTCCCGGCTAAGCTGGTAGGCTTTTTTCTGCTGGGGAGGCAACTGGGCAATAGCCTTTCCAAGGAGATTGGCGGTTTCCCGAAAACTCAGCACTTCCTCCAGATCCAGATTGGCTTTGTGATACTCTTCGTTGAGCGACTTCGCATAGGCGTGCTCGCGGGCAATCTGCTTTAATTTATTGAACGCCAGATTGCGGCACATAATAAAAAGATAGGCCTCAAATTGTTGAATATCAGAAAGTGAAGTTCGGTTTCGCCAGATTTTTTCGAAGATGTCCTGAACCAGGTCCTGCGCCTGTTGGTGCGACCCGGTAATACGCAGCATATACCCTGCAACATCCTGGTGGCAGGAGTAAAACAATTCGCTAAACGCAGATTCATCTCCTTCAGATATCCGGAGCAGCAGTTTCGGTGAAATTGGAGCCATGTCAGGCTAAATTATAAAAAATACATCGCGATGTTATCTTTTCCAATCCATTTTTTTTGAACACTACCGGTTTCCACCTAATCGGGCTATTTATTGCTCAAATAATGCTACCGAACCACCGACCCAGCTTTTGTCCTTATTATATCTTGTACCGATCATTTTACCCTTGCTCAGTCGGGCAAGGTTAATGGCAGGTATGGGGCGTGCCTCTCCTTCCGGCCAGAGATACATAAGGCGCAGCTCCGCCACCGCATTCCCATCGGGCGTACGGATCGCTTCGGCATATCTGACCCTACGCTGAACGATCCAGTTTTCGGGATCTTTTATCGCCTGAAAATCCTTTGCCTCTGGATCAATGATCACACCGTTTCCCGCAAAGGAAAACAGGGGCTTCAAGACATAATCACCGGGATTGGCCGGAGCCTCCTTCCATTCCTTCAAAAATTTCGTCTCCGGTATATTGGGGTGGTTAAGGAAGGGTAAGGTATATTTTGAAATCCGGTAAAACCAGTTCGGATGCGGCACCCACTCTACATCGTAAGACCTGGAGAAATCCACCAGAGGTTGAGGCAGATCCGCCGTATTCTTTAACTCATCGGCAATTACGCGATTATAGATGCGATGGATGCGGATTTTTTCGCCCGACTCATTCCGATAATACAGTGCGTCGCCTTCCGCAAAGAGCTTTGTGATGCACACCGCGCGAACGCCGATATATTCTTCGGTGCAGATAAAATCAATTTTCGTTTTCTGTTGCTCCGGCCTGATTTCCAGCAACACCACATGCTCCGGCCGGTGGGTTCCGAGAATCGTTCTTCTAAACAGGTTCAGAAACCCCTCTTTGTTGAGCCCGCTGAGAAAACGTGTAACGTTGGAAGGAATGGGCAGGAAGGATTCCATTACCTCCGGAAACATAACCTGAAACGCAAATAAGGAAGGAAACCCCTGCATTTCGATCAGCTGTGGCTCCAGATCTCCCGATTCCGATTCGCAGATGCCGAAATCGAAGGCCAAACAATGGCAGTGATGCGATTCGCCGGGCGTCCATTCCTTCTCAGGAATCGCAGGTGCGGAACGATCCATAAAATCGGGACGCATCAATTCATTGATAATCAATTCGCATACCGATTCCATTTTCGCCAGGAAATCCGCCGGAACAAATACCGGCGTTTCCGCGAGCCTGAACTCGATAACTCCCGGATATCGTTTTTCCAGTTCACCCAAAAAACCGTTGTATTTCTCTTCCGTAAAGGCCGCATTGTAGCTATCGCGCATTGATCTGATCATATCCGGAGCATTGAAACGGGAAATTAGGAAAATTGCAGAAGCAGACTCCCAAATCCCGTCCAAAAAAAATCGCTAACTTCGCCTCGTTGTTTTGAAAAAAGGTATAGCCATATTTCTCCTTGGGCTTCTTATAGCTTCCAAAACCGAGTTTCACCAAATACTGAAACTGCCGGTGTTGGTACAGCATTTTATGGAACACAAAGAGCGGGACCCGGAAACAACATTACTCGCTTTTCTCACCGAACACTATGCTGCCATTGATGTAGTGGATGAAGACTACGACCGCGATATGCAGCTCCCCTTCAAGTCGCCCGAATTCACCCTGCTGTCTGTAATTCCCTTTATTCCGCAAACAGGATTCGTGGTTGAAAAAGAAATAACCGCTTTCAGCCCTACCCCCGTCTATCTCATTACCAACGATACACTTCTCCCCGAAACCACTGTTGGTACCATCTGGCAGCCTCCAAGAGCGTAAGCGTCGTTTACTCCTGATCACCCGAATTTCCGTTCGCGGTGCCGTATACCCATTTATATATCTTATCAATAGGCTACCATGCTCAATCGGATCATTGAGTTTTCGGTCAGGAACAAACTCCTGGTCGGAATCTTCCTCATTGCATTGATCGGATATGGCTCGTACTCCGTGACGCGCCTCCCCATCGATGCCGTACCAGATATCACCAATAATCAGGTTCAACTCATTACCGTAACACCTTCACTCGCCGCCCCCGAGGTGGAGCGACTGATTACGTTTCCTGTAGAACAGGCAACGGCAAGTATCGCCGGAATTACAGAAATGCGCTCCTTCTCGCGTTTCGGCCTCTCGCTGGTCACCATCGTGTTCGACGACGATATCGACATCTACTGGGCCCGGCAGCAGGTGTCGGAACGATTGGCCCAGATTCAGGACGAGCTTCCGGAAGGAACCGGACTCCCCCAGCTCGGTCCCATTACCACCGGACTCGGTGAAATTTATCAGTACGTTGTGCGCCCCCTGCCCGGCTACGAAAAAAAATACGATGCCATGCAGCTGCGCACCATCCAGGATTGGATCGTTCGCCGCCAGCTACTCGGAACCCCGGGTGTTGCCGATGTCAGCAGCTTCGGAGGTTTCCTCAAACAATATGAAATCGCTGTTAATCCAGAACGACTCAAAAGTTTGGGCGTTACCGTTTCCGACGTATTTGAAGCCATTGAGAAAAACAACCGGAACACCGGCGGTGCCTATATCGAAAGAGGTTCGGGCGTTCTTTTTATCCGAAGTGAAGGCCTGGCCGAAAACCTGAACGATCTGGAACAGATTGTGGTAAAACGTACGAGCCAGGGCACTCCCGTATTATTGAGAGATGTGGCTACTGCAAAAATCGGACATGCAGTCCGCTACGGAGCACTCACCTACAACGATGAGGGTGAGGTTGCGGGTGCCGTGGTTATGATGCTTAAGGGGGCCAATTCCTCCCAGGTAATCCGCGCTGTCAAGAACAAGGTTGAACAAATCAAAAAAACACTTCCAGAAGGTGTGACCATCGAACCCTTCCTCGATCGAACCAAAATGGTGAACAACGCGATATCAACCGTTGAAACCAATCTGATTGAGGGAGCGTTGATTGTCATCTTCATCCTCGTACTGTTCCTGGGTAACCTGCGCGCCGGCCTGATCGTGGCTTCGGTTATTCCGCTCTCCATGCTTTTTGCGATCATCATGATGAATATTTTCGGTGTAAGCGGCAACCTGATGAGTCTGGGCGCACTCGATTTTGGATTGATTGTGGACGGAGCGGTAATCATTGTGGAAGCGGTAATGCACCGGCTGCGCCACAGTAAAGCGTTTTCGGGTATTCAACGGATCAACCAGCAACAAATGAATGGGGAAGTGTCAAGGGCTTCTTCAAAAATGATGAACGCCGCCGTGTTCGGACAAATCATTATCCTGATCGTATACCTGCCTATTTTGTCGCTGAAAGGTATTGAAGGCAAAATGTTCAAGCCGATGGCGCAAACGGTATCCTTTGCGATCCTCGGAGCCTTCCTACTGTCTCTGACCTACGTACCGATGATCAGCAGTTTGCTGCTGAGCAAAAAAATCACCCATCACGACACATTTGCCGACAAGATGATGCGCTGGCTGGAAAAACGTTATCAGCCGATTCTGGAAAAAGCACTCAGCATCCCCAAACTAATCATCGGTGTTGCCATCGTCCTCTTTGCCGCAAGTATATTGATCCTCTCCCGGTTGGGCGGCGAATTTATTCCCCAACTGGAAGAGGGCGACTTTGCGGTGGAAACAAGAATGTTGCTGGGAACCTCCCTTCCGACAGGAGTTGAATATGTTCAGCAGGCGTCAAAAATTCTGAAAGATAGTTTTCCGGAGGTCGAAAAAGTGGTCACCAAGCTGGGCTCCGGTGAAATTCCTACCGACCCCATGCCAATGGACTGGGGAGACATGATGGTTATTCTGAAAGATAAGAAGGAATGGACTTCCGCTTCCAGTTATAACGAGCTGGCAGAAAAAATGAGCCTCGCGCTGGAAGATGTTCCGGGAATATCCGTAGGCTTTCAGTTCCCCGTACAGATGCGTTTCAACGAACTGACCACGGGAGCGCGCCAGGACGTGGTCTGTAAAATCTTTGGCGAAGATCTCGACACCCTCGCGCACTATTCCAAACAATTGGGAGCAGTGGCCGGAAATATTGAAGGTGCCAGGGATCTGTATGTGGAAACGGTGACAGGCCTTCCACAGATCGTGGTAGATTTCCGGCGCGAAGATCTCGCTCGTTATGGCATTCGCATCGAAGACGCCAACACCCTGATCCGTACGGCTTTTGCCGGTGAAGTTGCGGGGAAAATCTACGAAGGGGAAAAACGATTTGACGTCGTTGTCCGCCTGAGTGCCGAAGAAAGACGTTCCGTGGAAGATGTCCGTAATCTCATGGTCCCTACGCCGTCGGGAATGCAGATTCCCCTCGATCAGATTGCCGATATTTCCATCAAGGAAGGCCCCAACCAGATCCAACGTGAAGATGCAAAACGAAGGATTACCGTGGGATTCAATGTTCGCGGGCGAGATGTTCAGAGTATCGTGAATGAACTCCGCAACAAGGTGAGCGCTTCCATCAAGCTTCCTCCGGGCTATTACATTACCTACGGTGGTCAGTTTGAAAACCTGACCGAAGCAAAGAAAAGGCTTTCCGTGGCTGTTCCGGTTGCGCTGCTGTTGATCTTCCTTCTTTTATACTTTGCCTTCCATTCGGTCAAACAGGGGCTGCTGATTTTTTCGGCCATTCCGCTGTCGGCTATCGGCGGAATTATTGCGCTTGCACTGCGGGGTATGCCCTTCAGTATATCTGCAGGTGTTGGTTTTATTGCCCTATTCGGAGTGGCCGTTTTGAACGGCATTGTCTTGATCACCGAATTCAACCGACTTAAGAACGAAGGCGGATTACCAATCCGCGACGTTGTTCTTAAAGGCACGAGGGTTCGGCTTCGGCCCGTACTCATGACGGCAACCGTTGCGTCACTCGGGTTCCTTCCCATGGCGTTAAGCCAGGGTGCCGGTGCAGAAGTGCAGCGCCCGTTGGCCACCGTGGTGATCGGCGGACTTATCACCGCTACCCTGCTGACCCTCATTCTTCTTCCGGTATTGTACATCATCAGTGAAAAAAAGCAGAAACCCTTAAAATTCGACACGATGAAACGTATGCTTCTGTTGCTGATTGCCTCGGCATTTCCGGCAATGGTGGATGCTCAGGAGAAAAAAATATCGTTGGCCGAAGCAGAAACCATCGCCGCCCAGTCCAATCCGGAAATAATCGGTCTGGAACTCCGGACCGAGGTTCGGAAAAAAATGGAGGGTACGGCCTTCAATCCGGAAAAAGCGAGTCTGACTGCAGAATACGGAAAAATAAACAGTCTCTTCAACGACAACAGCTTTGGGATATCCCAAAGCTTCAACTGGCCCTCTGTTTATAAAAAACAGCGAAGCTTGTTACAGTCGCAGACTGCACTGGCGGAAGCCGAAAAAATGACCAAAACTGCCGACGTTCTCCGCCGACTCCGTCAATCCTGGGTGGGCTACCTGTACTGGACAAACCGAAAAGCCCTGCTCGAACGCGCCGATACGTTGTACGCGGGATCTCTGGAGCGGGAAGACCTCCGCTTCCAGGCGGGTCAAACCGGACGGATTGACAGAACCTTTTCGGAAAACCAGCTGCTGCAGAACAAAATCGAAATCCGGGAATGTATAACGGAAATCAATAACCGAAAATTGGAATTGAAGTACTTACTCGGGTCGAAGGAAGATATTGTTCCGACAGAAACCGATCTGACCGGCTTTCTGTCGACCAGACTTCCGGTTCCCGGAGAACTCACCAAAAATCCGGAACTGATGCGTATCGAAAAAGAGCTGGAAATTTCCCGAAGGGAATACGAGTTGGCCAGGGCGCATCGTTCACCGGACATCACGGTGGGGTACAACAACATGTCGATACAGGGCTGGCAACAGGACGGCAACAATGTGGAGAAGTTCTACGGCACCGGGGAGCGCTTCGGTTCGGCTCAGCTGGGCATCGCCCTTCCGATTTTCGGAAAAGCGTATAAACGGCAAATCGAAGCGTCCGGCCTTCAAACCCGGGCAATGGAGCAGGCGGCCGAAGCCAAGCGATTGGAAACACAAACTCAATCCCTGCAGGCACTTCAGCAATACATTCAGTCGATGGAAATACTAAAGTCGTTCTCGGAAACGCTTCTGGCCAACGCAGAAACCAGCATAGAACTCGCCAATCAGCAAATCCAAAACGGGGCCATCGGGTACCTTGAATGGAGTGGAAATATCCGTCAGGCACTGGCCATCCGTGCCGGTTATCTGGATGCACAGCTGATTTGTGCCGAACAACTCATCACTATTTTATACCTCTCAGGAAAATAACATACCATGCGTAAACTCATTATAGCTTCACTCCTTTTTTCCGCCCTGCAAAGCTGCAGCGAGAAGCCCGCTGATATACCGGAATCCCAAAGCGAGACGACCGATCCGAACAGGGTTGAACTAACCGAATCCCAGATCCGGAAGAACGGAATCCTTTCCGCAATTCCGGATACCGGAAACCTACCTGCCGAACTTCGGGTGAACGGCACCGTTGAGGTTCCACCCCAGAACCAGGTTTCCGTAAGTTTTCCGTTGGGGGGCTACCTGGTTTCATCCGAACTCCTTCCCGGAATGCGGGTGAGCCGCGGTCAGGTAATTGCCTGGATAGAAGATCCTTCTTTTATCCAACTTCAGCAGGACTATCTCATCGCCCGTCAGAAGCTGGATTTTGCCGAAAAAAACTACAACCGCCAAAAAAGCCTGAATTCCACGAAAGCCAACAGCGACGTGCTGCTGGAACAGGCCGAAGACGAATTCAAAACACAGCGGATCCTGAAGAAAGGCCTGGAAGAAAAACTTAAGTTGATCGGATTGAATCCGGAATCTCTTTCCGAGACCAATATCAGCCGCAAAATTGCTGTACGGGCTCCCATCAGCGGATTTGTTTCATCGGTTAACGTAAACATCGGGAAATACGTGAATCCAACCGATGTGCTCTTTGAACTGGTTGATCCGGGGGATATTCACGCAGCACTTACCGTATTCGAAAAGGATATCCATAAAGTAAGCATCGGGCAGAAAGTTAACATCACACAGAACGACCGACCGGATAAAGTGTTTCCGGCAACGGTTATCCTGATATCCAAAAATCTGGATGAGAACAGAAGTGTGGTGGTACACTGTCATTTTTCCGAAAAGGACCATCAGCTTCTCCCCGGCATGTTCCTCAACGCATCCATTCAAATCACCGATAACCATGGCCTGATTCTACCCAACGATGCCGTGGTTCGTTTCGGGAATGCCGAATATATTTTTACCGATAACGGCGACAACAGCTTTGATCTGGTTCAGCTTGAATCGACCGTGTCCCAGAAAGATAAAACCCTTGTGGTTCCGGCGATCGACATTCGCGGCAAGAAAGTGGTTACCCATAATGCCTATGCCCTGCTGTCGAAACTGAAAAACACCGGTGAGGAATAACGGTTCAGCATTTCACGCGCACGCCGACAAATCCCCGTATTCCCTGCATAGGCGCGTAGTTATAGGATGGATCAAACCGGTAGCCGTGTGGATTGGTATCTGGTCGCGGATTACCAGCCTCGTCAAAATACTTCCCTCCCGGTGTATCAAAGGGATCATCGGGATGGAGTATCGGATTTTTCGGCAGGAAATTGAGCAGATTCTTGGCTCCACCGTATAGCTCCCATTTTGCATTCATCTTCCGCGTAAACTGGAGATTCAAAAGGGTGAATACAGGGCTCCAGGCTTCCCGAAAATCGCCGGGCACCACCGGCAAACGCATGGTACCGTAGGTTTTACCGGTCAGATCGATGGTGAGCGACATTGCCGGAATGGTGTAGGACCAGGCGTAGTTGGCCGTAAAACGCGGGGCAAACAGTACTTCTTCGCGCTCCGCTTTCGCCGCACCATTTTTTTCTTTGGAGAATACCTCCATCAAACTGAAACCGGTCATGAATTTCCAACGATTTCGGAAACTCAGATCCGAACTGACGCTGATGCCCCGGGAAACCGCATAGCCATCCAGGTTGTCGTAGATGATCAGCGTGGGATCGGCATCGTAGTCGGCAATGATCTTGTTGGTGAAATAGGTATAAAAGGCCGAAGCGTCGAGATACCAGGAGCCGTTCTGAAAGTTATGGTGACGGGTATAATTCAGATTGAGGTTCCAGCTTTTTTCCGGTTTCAGGGTACTCAGGATGCTGAGATCCCTTGCCCCGCTGAGCGCCAGGTGATCTTCCGTAAACAGGTTTACCACGCGGAATCCGTTGCCGGTGCTGAAGCGGAAGGTTTGGCGCGCATCCGGACGGAAACGAAGAGCCAGCCGTGGTGATGGAATCCAGCCGTGCGAATTGTTCCACTCCGTTCGGATACCGGTCAACAAAGTCCACCGCTCGTTCCAATCCCATTCGTCCTGAACAAACAAACCCGTTGTCAGCGAATGATCGGGCTTTGTTTTCCCGGAAAGAGCTTCGGTTGCCGGCGTATTGTCATCGTACCGGATATAACGTATAGGAATACCCGAAACGAGATTGTGCCGGCCGATTTGCCCATTCCATCTCAGTTGTCCGAAACCAGTGTGCTGGCCCGCCAGATAAATGCCGGGACCGTAGGCAGCGTCCTGATAATGGTAGTTGTACGAATATTCCAGCAGGATGGGCTGCTTTTTTAAAGGAAGGCCATAGTGGCCGAAAAACTCGAATCGGTTGGTGGCAATGGATTCGGCATAGATGCTGTCCGAACCGCGCAGCGAAGGTGTCCACCGCAGCTCCCCACCCCAACGGTTCTCCGAAAAAATCCTGGCGGCAAAAGAAAAAGGTTTGGCCGAAGCACGCTGCAGCTCCCATTTTTGAAACAGGGAAATTCTTTTCTGAAGGGTGACATCGGTAAAATGATCCCTGTTCACATCCTTTATATCATTGTAAAGAAATCCATTCACGCCGATCAGACCATTCCATTTTCCGGCTTTTATCCGACCGGCCAAATCGGCATTGTATTCACCGAAACTGGTCCCCATCACATCTGCATAAAATTTTTCTCCGTTATCGGCATCCTGGGTGATTACATTGATCAAACCGGCAACCGCCTCCGAACCATACAGCGTGGAAGAGGGTCCCTTTACAATTTCAATGCGTTTGATGATTCCCGATGGAATGCCCATCAAACCGTATACGGTCGACAGGCTGCTTACGATCGGCATCCCATCAATCAATACCATGGTATAGGGACCTTCCATTCCATTGATATGAATATCGCCGGTATTGCAGACATTACAATTGATCTGGGGCTGAACACCGTTTAAAATACTCAGTGATTCAAACAGGTTGGGAACGGGATTCTTCCGGAAAAAACGGGCCGAATAACTTTCAACCGGGATGGGCGAATTCATCCGGGTAACTTCCCGCATGCCTCCGCTCACCACCACCTCTTCCATAGAGCCCATCCGGGCGCCCAAAACAACCAGCATTTCTTTTACCCCCTGCTGCACCACAAGGCTGGTATCGGCGTATCCGACAGCCGAAATACGAACCGTATCCCCAACATGTGCGTGCAGGATGAAGCGGCCGTTATTTCCCGCTGCCACGGTGGCGCGGGGCGATTGGACCGTTGCTCCCCCGACAGGCTCCATATCCCTGTTGAACACCCGCCCGGAAACCTGCCCGTTTCCCTGGGCCAGGCCTGAAAACACCGTCAGAAGGGAAAGTTTTAATAGAACTAAATATTTTTTGAGTTTTTCTAACTTTTTATTTTTAGACATGTCTAAATTTATGTTTAGACGAAGATAGATATTCTTTCGGATTATACGAAAGCCATCCGGAAAATAAAAAAAGCCGCACGTGGCGGCTTAAATCTGGTCGAGGCTTTTACGTGGGGGATTCCTCAGCTGCCGGAACTCCCGGGGTGTCATCCCCGTCACCTTCCGGAATTGGTTGCTGAGATGGGCGGCACTGCTGTACCCCAGAGAATAAGCAATATCCGAGAGGCTCTGCTCGTCGTAAATCAACAATTCCTTCACCTTCTCTATCCGTTGCAGAATCACGTACTGTTCGATCGTGACTCCTTCTACCTCAGAGAAGAACTTACTCAGGCCAGAATAGTTGCGGTGAAATTTTTCCGCCAGCCAGCCCGACAGTTTTTGGCTGCCCATACGACCGGGATCGGCAGCAATGGCCATCAGCTCCTGACGAATCTGTTCGACGAGCAGGCTGCTTTTATCGTTGATGATTTCGAAACCGAAAGCATTCAGCTCATCACCAATTCGTTTCAGCTGCCCGGCATCTGGATCTTTCGCCGTATCGACCGTTCCCAGTTCCACCAGGCTTACGGAAATGCCTTCTTTTTCGAATATCTGCTGTACCACCCATTTGCAGCGGTTACAGACCATATTTTTGATGTGAATTCGCATCCGGTTATTTCTTTTTTTTCAGGCTGTTCAGGAACGTTTTCTCCACGCTTACCAGCCAGCTGTTCCGTGTCATACGGTCCATGTTACCATTGAGCTGGAACCGATAGCCAAAATTAAGCTTTGTGGTACTCGCGAAGATAAACTGAACACCCGGAGCCAGATCGACATAAGACTTCCGGACATCCACGGTTTGCTGGCCCAACAGCTCTGCATACAGGTTCAGATTCGTTTGCTTGTAACTTGTGTACTTCCGCGGAAACAGCAGGTAACCTGCGGAAAGCGAATAGGTATAAGCTTCCTGCGGTAAAATTCGATGCATACCATCCGGCTGGTCTTTCAGCACTTCCAGATACGAAAGCGTCGACGATAATGCCAGCTTATGCCAGAGTTGGGTCATCACCACCCCTGCCCGAATACCACTTTGATCGCCATCGATGCTTAGTTCGTCAAACATCAACGGGTTACGGCTGTACGATCCTTCTGCAAAAGCCGCCATGCGGAAATGCCTGTGTACCTCGTCTTTCGACAGAAACCGGTATTTGGTGTACAGTTTCGCAGATTCCCAACGAAAGGCACTTGTGTACATATCGGAAAAGCTAAGGGATGATTTCAGCATCCATTTCTTGTTCAGCCCTACCTGCAGTTCCGCCATTTGACGGGTTTCAATAGCATCCGTCAGCCTGTTTTTCAGGGCCTTTCCCGCATATTTCGCCGTCAGCGCACGGGCCGGAATATTGGAAGCCGGTTCGGTAAAAATATATAGCTCCTGCGCCGTCACCGGTAGACAAGCCACTACCAGCACGAGCACAAATAGGTATCTCATGAGTCCGTATTAAAGTGAATAAAATCCGGCCGCCGAAGCGACCGGATGTACATTAAAGCGTAACGTGATAAATGCGTGTGGATTGGCTTTTTTTGCCCAGGCTGCAGCAGGATTCCATCTTCCCCGTCTGATAACAGGTCATTGAAGTGGATTTGCTGTATTTCCGGAAGGCCGTGGTAGAAACAAAGTTCTTGTCGACCACGGAAAGCCAGGTGGCACCCTTCAGCTCCTTATTCTGAACATCCATAAAATGAAGGTTCAGTCCGCCGAGCTGAATATGGGTATCCTTCACGACTTTGGTTTGCGGCATATCCGCAAGCACCTTAAAGGAGGATACTGAAAAACCGGCGTCTTCAACGGCATTCCGGATGGCATCAAAATTAATGGTAGCATTTTCACGGAATTTCATGGTGAAGGCGGAATTCTCCAGATCGGTGTCCACTTCGCTGATAAAGCTGAGTTCTTTCAAGGCACTGTTGATGGCATTGGAGCACAGTGCGCAGGTAAGGCCGCTGGCCTGAAGACTTGCTTCACGATATTGGGCCATGCTACTGAAACCTGTCAGTAACATAACCAGTATAATGGTCAATTGTTTCATGTTTCAGTAATTAGGATTTTTTGTTGCAGCAGGACTTTGCCGGTGTATTGTTGGTCGATTCTCCCACTTTGGAAGCCTTCTTTTCGTCGGGGCTGCATTGACCGCAGCATCTGCCCTTGGCTTCCAGCTTATTGTTCGCCTCAGCGCGCTCATAACGGCAGCAGGAATGGAGTTTTGAATAAGCTTCATCGCTTGCCTTTACCTGATCGGTATCGTACCCTTTTTCGGCAATTTTTTCCTTGATGGTTTGCAGTTTCACCTTTGCCGGATCGTAAACCACCTTCATCATTTTGGTGGATTTATCCCAGTCGGCTTCGGTTACACCTGAGAGTTTGGCGGCGTTTTCGATTGTTTTTTCGCACATGCCGCAGTTCCCCCATACCTTAAAACTAACTTGCTGTTTGGATTGTGCAGAGGCGGAAATAGTTATAAAAAATGCGGAAAGAATAACGATAAGACGTTTCATGATATCAATTTTTTTTGGGTAAATAATAAAATACGAATCCGCTCCGGGAATGGTCCGGACCGGTGATGATCATGAAACCCGTCTATAGTCTGAAAACACGGTTGCGCAGGTATACAGGCGTTTCCGTGTCGCTGGGAGGAGGATTGGGATAAGACTCTGCTTTGTTGTACTCGGCAACGATCAGAGATTCGAGATCCAGTCTTGTAAAAATGGAAAGTAATAATTCCTGGGGCGCGAGGTCGAACTGCGGCACGGGTGAATGCTGCTGATCCAATTCGGCTTTTACCACCTGAAGTTCAGACTTGCAGCAGTCCATTGGTTTTTTACCACTACCGCATTCGCAGTTGTTGTTTTCGGCAAATGAAAACAAGCTCATGGTTGCATCCGTGCGCTTACCCATGCAATAATGCACGGAGAAGATCAGGCCCGAACTGAGGACCAGATAAATCAGCGCTGATATGGCAACTATAATTTTTTTCATTGCGAATACTCCTGCAAAGTTAGGGTTACATCCGAAAAAGACAATATATGAATTGTTAAAACCTTAGTTAATGAATCCCCAGAAGATTCCTACCCGGATCAACAGTCCCGGATAATAATACCCTGCCGGAAGTGCCTTTCGGTTGTTCATAAATCCGAATTCCGGCGTAAGCGACACGGCATTCAGGTTTTCTGCCCTTACATAGGCCGTAAAAGTTTTGATCCGGAAATTGAAATAGGCGGTTACTTCCGGAATATTGGAAATCGTAGTCGTATCCTGATAGTAGAACTGTCCGGTCATCGGCGAATAGGCATCCGATTTGAACGGCGTATTGTAGCGGGCTTCCAGACCGGTGCTCAGGTACAGGTTCTTGAAGAAATTACCTTCGAAGGCAAAACGGTTTCGGGTATATACGAGGGGCAGGTTCAGCGGACCGCCGCCCGTTTTCTGTTGCACGGTGACCTGTGTATACCATTTCCAGTATCTGGAGATATTGAATTTCTTGTCGGCCGTAACCTTCACCACGTTGAACAGGGAATTGTACTGATTCGGGTAGTAAGGGCCCGAAAAATACAGGTAGTTGGTCACCAGATAGAGGTTTCCGGTTAGGTCGAGTTCGATGGAAGGCACATCAATCTTAGCGAAGGCGTGTGAGATATTCTCCTTGCTGAACCCTCCCGTGGCCGTCAGGTTGAAACTGCTTCTGGGATCGTAAATAAAGGAAGGTGATCGGTTGATGTTCTCAAAGCCAAGTTCGAGGTAACCCAGCTTTTTACCCAGGAAACGCTTAAGCCTTCCCTTTGCCTGGTAATCGCCGGCATTGTAGCCGTTGGCAAACAGTTGTCCATTCGCTTCGATATCCCATTTCTGGTTTTTGGTTTTGTTCCGGTATTCGCCGTTCAGAATGATGTTGTAAATCTGTAGCCGTTCATCACGCAGTGTTCCCGTAAGGGTTTGGAATACACCTCCGACCCTGAGAAACTGTTGTTGGTTTTTGGAGTCCGGAAACTGGTAGAAGGATACTTCGTTGCGCAGTTCCTTCCACCGGTCGCGGATCTGAAATGTATCGCCAAGCGGAACAAAATTGTAATAGGTGTCATAAAACCCCGCACCATAGGTAGCCCGTGTATCAACATAGCGGTATTGGCTCGAGTTCAGCTGAACGGTATGCTGCACCCGGAGTTTTGGATAATAGAGTTGAACGGTGGTGGAGTCGTTCACCTGCAGGGAATCCTTCTTTCCCCAGTCGTAGGCCTGACGCAGGAAGAAGGTCGTATTGTTGTACAGGTTGCCGGTATTTACCGTACTTCCGAAAACATTGAATCCACCTGCATTGGGAGCCCCCAGTTTAACGGGAATATTGAAACGATCCTTATAGCGGGTGTCGACCAGATAATCTTCGTCCTGGTCAATTCCGCCGTTTTCTCCGGATTTCAGCTTATTGGCCACGATGGCAAAATAGTTGACGTAGCGCTTGTTTTTGGTTTGGTAGAAATTGTTGAAGCGATAGTTGTTGTGGTTTACGTTCTGGTTCTGGAAAAAACCGGAAGCGCTGACCAGCTTATATTGAAACGCGAAGTTCCAGTTGGGTTTTACGTTCTGGGTATGGAGAACAGAAATGGTTTGTTCCTGCCGGGCCCCGATCATATAACCCAGTTCGGTGTACGGACGCGTTGTGGTGAAGAATTTGGTTTCTTCCAGCGTGAATTTGTAAACGTCAAAGGCATGAAACCCTGCATCGAAGCCCGGTTTCATGAGCGGGTTAAAGGTCAGCGAGCGGGTTGCATTTCCGAGGTTTCCGAGAAAAATATGATCGGCCGGAATCGGGAAACGGCGTGTAAAATCGTTGATGGAAGTGTCCATTTTGTAGAGGCGCGTGGAGTCGAGATAGCGGAAGGAAATGGTGATGGAATCTTCCAATCCCGTTCTGCGCTGGAGTGTATCCGAGCCGCCACCACCGCCTGCGGATCTCAGGTTGCCACCGATACTCCCGAGTTTTCCGGGAAGCCGCCCCTGGGCCATACCGTTGTTTGCCAGTATCAACAGAAATAGAACACCAAGAATGTAACAGCCGTTTCTGATCACAATGATGAATTAAAATGCAGACAAATGTAAGTATCGGAATTAGTTTTCGCGGATCAATGTCGTAAAAAGAGCTGTTAATTTCGGTTCCGCCTCTTTTGCCGCAGCCAGTACCTCTTCGTGGGTGATCACGTTCTCCTCTTCGCGGATACCAAGATCGGTGATCACGCTGACGGCGAAAACGGTTACGCCCATATGAACAGCGGTAATCACTTCCTGAACGGTGCTCATGCCTACGGCGTGCCCACCTACGATACGGATCAGTTCATATTCGGCACGGGTTTCAAAGGTTGGGCCCGTTACTCCCAGGTAAACCCCTTCGTGTAAACGAATCCCCAGGCGTTGTCCGATTTCCTTCGCCTTTTTGATCAGCTCCCTGGAATAAGGTTCACTCATATCCGGGAAACGGGGGCCGAAATCGGGGTTGTTGGGGCCAACCAGCGGATTGGGCGTGAAAAAGCTGATATGATCGCGGATAATCATCAGGTCGCCGACTTCAAAATCGGGATGAACACCGCCCGCGGCATTGGATAGAAACAGGGTTTTGATGCCGAGAAGACTGAGCACACGAATCGGGAACACCACTTCATTTACGGAATACCCCTCATAAAAATGAAATCTGCCGGCCATGACGGCAGCGGTTTTTCCGCCGATTTTGCCGAGCAGCAGCTTACCGCTATGCCCTTCTACCGTGGATACGGGAAAATTGGGGATGTCGGAATAGGGAAGCTCCGCTTCCACCTCCATTTCCGCCACCAGATTGCCCAAACCACTCCCCAGTACGATCCCCACTTCAGGCGCCGCACTAAACTTACTGCGGATATAATCCCTCGCGGCTTCAAGCATAGCCGTCATCTCACTTATATGTTTATTATTCATTATCTTAATTAATGTGCGCAAAGATACGCTTTCGCCTTTATTTACATTTTTTCCTATTTTCGCGTAAATTTTTCGAAAAATGAACCTACACGAATATCAAGCCAAGGAACTCCTGAAAAAGTATAATGTTCCGGTTCAGGAAGGTATCCCGGTGGACACACCCGAAAAAGCGGAAGAAGCTTATAAGCAGTTGAAAGTACAGTTCGGAAACAACTTTGCAGTAGTAAAGGCTCAGATCCATGCCGGAGGACGCGGTAAGGGTAAGATCCGTGGTACGGAACAACGCGGCGTTGCTGTAGGTAAAAGTGCAGAAGATATCAAAACGATTGCTTCCAATATTCTCGGTGGAACTCTTGTAACCGTTCAAACCGGAGAAGCCGGAAAAGTTGTGAACAAGGTTCTCGTTGCACAGGATGTTTACTACCCCGGTCCCAACGAAGTAAAAGAGTTTTACCTCTCCATCCTCCTTGATCGTGCTACCGGTCAGAACGTAATCATGTACAGCACCGAAGGTGGTATGGACATTGAGGAAGTGGCACACAACACGCCCGACAAGATCTTCAAGGAGCATGTTCACCCTGCAGGTGGTCTTCTCCCCTTCCAGGCCCGCAAAATCGCCTTCAACCTGGGTCTTTCCGGAGAAGCGTTCAAAAACTGCGTAAAATTTGTTACCAATCTCTATAACGCCTATGTTGGTCTCGACTGCGCCATGCTCGAAATCAACCCGCTGTTTAAAACGTCTGATGAAAAAATCATCGCGGTTGACTGTAAAATGGGACTCGACGATAACGCGCTGATGCGTCATCCGGAACTCGAAGCCATGCGCGATATTTCAGAAGAAGATCCGACCGAAGTAGAAGCCGGAAAATACAACCTCAACTTCGTTAAACTCGACGGTAACGTAGGTTGTATGGTAAACGGTGCCGGTTTGGCCATGGCTACCATGGATATGATCAAACTCAGCGGTGGTGAGCCGGCCAACTTCCTGGATGTGGGAGGTACCGCCAATGCCCAAACCGTTGAAGCCGGTTTCCGCATCATCCTGAAGGATCCGAAGGTGAAAGCCATCCTGATCAATATCTTCGGTGGTATCGTACGTTGCGACCGTGTTGCTCAGGGTGTTATCGACGCCTACAAATCCATTGGCAACATCAATGTTCCCATCATCGTTCGTCTGCAGGGAACCAACGCCGAAGAAGCGAAAAAACTGATCGAAGAGAGCGGACTGAAAGTTCAGAGCGCGATCCTCCTCAGCGAAGCCGCTGCCCTGGTAAACAAGGCAGTAGCCTAATTTTAGATAATACGAATCGGATTCGTCCGATCCTGACGTATAAAGGCCCACTTCGGTGGGCCTTCTTTTTTTAATTCGATTATGGGATGGACAGCATCCTTGTAGGAGGTGAAGAGTTGTAAATTTTTATTTCTGTTCAGTTGTATAAACGCTCGGTGACCGTGATGCAGACTCAAAGCGGCGCAGTTGGAAAAAAAAGAAGGATTGTATTTATTAAGATACGAAAAAAAGTCGGAATCTGCAAGTAGTGATAGATATCACGCATAAATAAAAAGGTCACACGCTTGTGTGACCTTAATTCGTTTTTTTGTGGCCTTAACTAGTTTCTCATTTCCGAAAAGAAGTACCCTTCTTCGCTGAGTACGAATGCGGGTGGAACAAAACTGAAAAATGCATCCTGGATAATTTCACGGACCTCTTCGCGCTCATTAATATTCATGGCAGCCCCGCTGTTGGCAACATGCCAGGTTCTGATTTTGAAGAGGGCAATTTTGCTGATTTCCTGATACCAGGCGTCAGCGATGAGAAGGCGATCGGCGAGATAATCCTGGTGGTTAAAAAAATACTGAGGCATAGCGGTCATTGTTCAGGTTTTCAATAGGAAAAATCCGGACTGTCTATGTTTAAACGCCGGTTGTGAACAAAAAATTGTGTTGGTGCGTTTCCCTGAAAAATGATTAACTTAAATCAATTACACACCATGAAACAGCCCTTACTTATTCTGCTTACCGCAGGCCTGTTTATGGCCTGCAGTTCCGAAACCAAGAATGCTGCCCGTGAGGCGGCCCGGGAAACCCAGGAAGCGGCGGGCACCTTGGTGACCAAAGTGGCCAGTGGCGGAATTTCCGGGGTATACGCAGGCGTCATCCCCTGCGCCGACTGCGCCGGTATTGAAACCCACTTGTATATCTATCCCGACAGTACCTATACCTCCACCAGCACCTATCTCGGGAAGGGCGGAACCGCTACCGAATCGGGGAAATGGAGCAGCGAACGCGGAACGGTGATCCTTTCCGGAAGTACGGAAGCCCGGAAACTCCGGATGGGACTGAACAAACTGATTCTGCTCGACGGCTCCGGAAACGAAATCTCCGGCAGTCTTAAAGATCGCTATACCCTCTCGAAGATCGGCGATTTTTAGCGTATCTTTGGGGGCTTCATCAATATGATCTCGCAGGATACAATACAGCAGATAATCAACCGGATCGACGTTGTCGATGTAGTCGGAACCTTCGTAAAACTGAAAAAACGGGGATCCAACTACATGGGGCTATGCCCGTTTCACAACGAAAAATCGCCTTCCTTTACGGTTTCTCCCTCCAAGGAGATCTACAAATGCTTTGGCTGCGGGAAAAGCGGGAACGCCATCGGGTTTCTGATGGACCACGAGAAGTATTCCTATGTGGAAGCACTTCGCTGGCTGGCAGCCCGTTATCATATTGAAGTGGAAGAAACCGCTGTAAGCCCCGAACGGCAGCAGCTGCAGCAGACGGCCGACAGCCTTTATATCCTGAACGCTTTTGCCCAGAAATTCTTCTCCAAATATCTCTGGGAAGAAGAGGAAGGACAGGATATCGGGCTCAGCTATCTCCGGGAACGGGGTTTTTCCGAGGAAATTATCCGAAAATTCCAGTTGGGTTACTCTCCGGAAGACCGGACCGCTTTTTCACAACACGCCCTGCAGCAGCAGTACAATCTGGAACTGCTGCAGAAATCGGGGCTGGTGGTGGTACGGAATGAGGAGGCCTACGACAACTACCGCGGACGGATTATTTTTCCCATACACAACCAAACCGGTAAGGTTCTGGGATTTGGTGCCCGGATCATCAAAAAGAACGACCGCGCACCGAAATACATCAATACCCCCGAGAACGAAATCTATGTGAAGAGCCGGATTCTGTACGGCTCCTATTTTGCCAAACATGCCATCGACAAGGCGGACGAATGTTTGCTGGTGGAAGGGTATACCGATGTGATCTCCCTGCACCAGGCCGGCATTGAAAACGTGGTGGCCAGCGGGGGCACCTCACTGACCGTGGAGCAGCTCCGTCTGATACGCAAATACACCAGCAACCTGACCATTGTTTACGATGGCGACGGGGCCGGTATCAAGGCGGCCCTGCGGGGTCTGGATCTTGCCTTGGAAGAAGGCCTTAACGTTAAGCTGGTGCTGATCCCCGACAATGAGGATCCGGACAGCTATGTAAATAAGGTTGGCGCCGAGGCCTTCCGCGAATTCGTAGCGGCCCAGAAAAAGGATTTTATTCTTTTCCAGCTGGATATTGCCCTTCGGGAAGCGGGAAACGATTCGGTAAAAAAAGCCGCCATTGTTAACCAGATTGCGGAAACCATTTCCCGCCTGAACAAAACCGAGGATTTTACCCGCCAGCAGGATTATATACGTCAGTCGGCACAGCTTCTGAAAGTAGACGAGGCTGGCTTCATGAACCTGGTGAACAAATTCGTCAGGGAACGCATTCAGAAGCAGGAAAAGCCGCATTTCGGACCTCCGCCGGCGGATATGCCTCCCCCACCCGACGATCCCGTGGCGGGCCCCGGAGATGCCGAAAGTCTGATCCTCCTGAATTCCGACGAACAGCAGGAAAGAGCAGTGGTCAGGGCCTTGCTTGAATTCGGACTGAACGAATGGGACGAAAACATGCGGGTGGCGGATTATTTCTTCAACGGACAGTTCGAAGAAGAGTTATTCGACAACCAGCAGCTGCTGGCCATTATCCGCCAGTACAAGGAGTGGTACGATCAGGGCCTGGAGCCCACACCCAAGCATTTTATTTATCACGACAACCGTGAACTCAGCACCCTGGTGGTATCGTTGATGGACTTTCCGTTTGAAGTAAGTTCGAAGTGGAAGGAAAAATACGAGCTGCCGGTACAAACCAGGGATATGCTTTACCGTGAAGAAGTCACCGGTACATTAAGCTATCTAAAACTGCGGAAAATAAAGCGGCTCATAGTCCTGAATCAGCAGGACCTGGAAAAACCGCATACTCCGGAAGAGCAGCTGACGCTCATTCAGACACATCAGCACCTGAAGGAAATGGAGCGTGAGCTCCTGGCGCAGGCCGGCAGTGTTATTGTGAAATAGCCGCTACTTTGCCCAGGGTTTTGGAAGCCTGGAGCAAGTGCCGCTCATGATGCGCGATAAGGTATCGCAGATTATCTCCCAGACGAAGTTTTACGATAGCCGCGAACGAAAGCGGAATCTTTATCTTTTGAAGATTCACCATTCGCGCTTTCTGAAGGATCTTGTCGAGTACGTCCAGTTGTTCAAAATAATCCGCGAAAATCTGTGTAATATCTGTGCTACCGGTGGGCTGCAGAAAGCGCGGGGCCTTCATCTTAAACACCGACCCATCCTGACGCGGGAGGGTTTTATTGTAGAGCAGATCGCCGAGCCATCCCGTTTTGTAGTTATCGTCGACGGCGGTTTCCCGGGCTCTTTCGATGGCGGAAATGATGGAGCGGATATAAATGCTGTTGGAAAGGTTGAGATGTTCAAATATTTCAGCAATGCACCATTGACCCTGGGAAGGTCGGGCAAGAAGAACATCGTCCGACTGACTGCTGTAGCTCCTGGCGTTTGTGCGGATAAGGACAGCGCGGTCGGATAGGTCATCAAGCAAGGCTGATTTGCTTAATAGCATACGCAATCTTTGGTTAAGGTATATGAGGGGCACAGGAGGTCCGTACCACACTGCAATATCCTTAAATACTGATAACGTAAGTGGGTATATTTTCGGGCCGGGAGAGATTTTTTAGCTCTGGGTGCTCAGGACTTTTCCGGAGCGACGGGCTGTAGGTTTGCTTTCTGCAACAAGTTCTTCCGCTTCTGATTTTCTAAACTGGAGTGCGCACCATACATGGTCTACATCCACTTCGCAAACCGACTCATAACCTCCTTCGTGCAACACATCCCAGCTGCAATGTCTGTTGAGATCAGAAACGATCTTTGATGAGGATTTGGGATATCCGATCCACAGTTTACTTTCCGGATGGAGTGCGGGGAGCACTTCCCGGAGAATGCCGTTCAATTGGTTCACGTTGAGCGCAAAAACCAGGGCAAAATCGATTTTTTTGCTTTTAAGAAGAGGAGTGACATTTTTCGAAAATGTCATTTTTGCAAAGAGCTTCTCAATAGATGAGGGCAACCCCTGAATCAGAACATTTTTTTCGTCTTGATACTGGAGTTTCTCAAATAGCGACTGCGACATGCCTTCAACGTGTTATTTTTAAAAGATGGTACAAAATTAATCAAAACTCCGCGGTGATCGATGGTTTTTCCGAAAAAAAACGGACCGTTTGCACCTCGCAAACGGTCCGTTTTTGGATGTTTTTATATAAATCCGTCTATTTCACGGGATTGTAGTATTTGAGTGCCTCGTTCATTTGTTTTTCCAGTTCCTGGATTCTTCTTCCCGGATCGGGGTGAGTACTCAGAAATTCGGGTGTTCCACCGCTTCCCGCTGCGGCCATACGCTGCCAGAGCCCGATGGCTTCGCGCGGGTTGTAACCGGCCATTGCCGCAAAACGGAGTCCCAGCTTATCGGCTTCCAGTTCCTGTTTTCTGCTGTGAGGAAGCATAACCCCAATATTCGAACCCACGCCATAGGCAGTCAAGAACAGGTTCTGCGTTTGTGCGGGCTTGTTAGCCAGCGCAACGGCAAGGGCTGTTCCTCCCAATTCCTGGATAAGCCCCTGGCTCATTCTTTCAGCACCGTGTTTGGCGAGAGCGTGGGCCACTTCGTGCCCTACAACAACGGCCAGTGCAGCCTCGTTTTGGGTGATGGGAAGAAGGCCGGTATACACCACGATTTTTCCACCGGGCATACACCAGGCATTGGCTTCATCCGAAGCCACCAGATTGTATTCCCAGCTGTATCCCTCCAGCTCCTTGCTCAGGCCCTGCTGTGAATAATAAGTTGTAACGGCGTTGGATATACGTTGCCCTACCCTGCGGACCATTTCTGCGTCCTTGCTGGCAGAGGCAGACACCACCTTGTTGGAGGATAGAAACTGCGTATATTCCTGCTTGGCCATGGATTGGAGTTCAGCATCGGAAACAAGCGACAACTGACTTCTGCCCGTAATCGGGTTGGTTGTACAGGAAGAGAGTACCGTTCCGGCAACCAATAGCGGTAGTATGATTTTTTTCATGCTTTGGAGAATTAACTGATCCAACTGTAAACTTTCAATTATTATACCATTGCTGCAGAAACCCGCAGCCATCAATAATAACACAAAGATACAAAGGATAGTTGTCTAACCCGATCGGTTATCGATTATTTCTTCTTTCCCGACGACGATCACGGTATTTCAGGATGGGAACCTTGCTCTCGTTGCCGCGGAGAATGCGGCCGATATTCTTCTGATGCGTTACGATCACCAGGAACGCAACGATCACGGCAAAAACCCGGTAGGCATGATTGTCTACATTAAAGATCAGGAGGATAAATACCGGGAATGCCAGGCTGGCAAATATGGAACTGAGTGATACAAAGCGTGTGAGATAAAGAACAAAAAGGAATACGCCCACACATCCCAGTGCTGTCCAGGGAGAAACCCCGAGTACCAGACCAAAAAGTGTAGCTACGCCCTTTCCGCCACGGAACTGGGCAAAGGCAGGAAAAATATGACCAAGAACCGCACACATACCCAGAGCGATCTGGAGGTTGGTCCGGGCAAATTCGTCGGCAACATAATATGGAAGAAGAAAAGCCAGTTTAACGGCAATAAATCCTTTAAGCATATCGATCACCATCACCAAGGTTCCCCATTTGGAACCGAGCACACGATAGGTGTTGGTGGCACCGGCATTACCGCTTCCGTAATCGCGGATATCAATTCCGAAAAAATAGCGGCTAACCCAAACTGAAGTAGGAATAGAACCGAGAAGATAGGCTACTAATAAGATTAATACTTCTTGCATCCGTGTTTTATCTTTTACTGAATACTTTCGGATGAACCTATGCTGGTTTCATCAGGTTTACATTGGATTCGGTTGTTAATCGGGAACACTACCCTAAAAGATTTGTAAATTAACAAATTATGTTTGAAAAATCAAACGGTTTAACATTAAAACGCGATTTTTTTCATCTTATTATTCAACCGAAAACAACACCGATATCCATTGCGCCTGACTGGTATGGGCAACCAACCGGCTGCGCTCCGTAGTAAACGCCTCCGTTATATCGTCCAAATCCTCGTTCAGCAGACCGCTCAGGACAATAGTTCCGCCGGGTTTGGCGGCGCCGATAATGGCTTCTTTCTGCCCCAGAAGGATATGCTTGGTAATATTTGCCAACACCACATCAAATGTCCTGCCCGGGGGAATCGTTTCGCCCTCCACCAGGGTAATGTTTGTGCAGCTGTTACGTGCAATATTCTCCGCGGCATTGTCGATACTCCAGGGATCGTTGTCGATGGCCAGCACCGAATCGGCACCTTCCTTTTCGGCAAGAATCGCGAGGATTCCGGTACCGGTACCGTAGTCGACTACCGATTTTCCTATCATTGGCAGCTTGCCGATATGTTCTACCATCATGGCCGTGGTGGCGTGGTGCCCCGTTCCGAAGCTCATTTTGGGGGTGATCACGATATCGTGTTTTACACCGGCCACGGGTTCGTGAAAATGCGCACGGATGGCGCAGAAGGTCCCCACCACCACCGGCTCGAAAGAAGATTCCCACTGCGCGTTCCAGTTCTGCTGGGCCACAATCGTGGAGGTATAACCATGCCCCCGTTCGGTCAAAAGTTCGGTAACCACCTTTTCGTTCCAGAGATCTTCGGGAACAAAGGCTACCAGGGCATCTTCCCTATCCTCAAACCCTTCAAAGCCGAGCTCGGCAAGCTGGGCAACCAGGATTTCCCTTTCCTGTCCGTCACTAACGGGGATGGTTATCTGGTAATAGTTTTCATTCATAATTCAATGATGGATAAGTATGAATAAAAACGGAGTGTATTGATCCATACACTCCGTCATATATAAACCTTTCGGATTTACGCTTATTCCGCTTTGGGTCCTGCCGGTTGAGAGCGGTCTCCTTTCTGGGGTGCTTCCGGTTTCGGCATGAGTACTTTGCGGGAAAGTTTGAACTTACCTGTTTTTTCGTCGACACCTACGAGTTTCACCTTTACATTATCTCCTTCGGTGAGGATACCTTCGAGGTTTTCGAGGCGTTTCCAGGATACTTCACTGATGTGGAGCAGTCCTTGCTTACCCGGCATGAATTCCACGAATGCGCCGTAGGGCATGATGGATTTTACGATAGAATCGTACACCTCTCCCACTTCGGGAACGGCAACGATACCCTTAATCCATTTAACCGCTTTGTCAAGACCTTCCTTGGCGGGGCTGAAGATAGAAACTTCACCCTGGTTACCCACTTCTTCGATATTGATGGTTGTACCGGTTTCGCGTTGGATTTCCTGGATGATTTTACCACCGGGTCCGATAACGGCACCGATAAATTCTTTATCGATAAACAGTTTAACCATACGCGGAGCGTGCGGTTTAACATCGGCACGGGGTTCGGGCTGACAGGCGTACATGGCATCCAGGATATGGAGACGACCTCTGCGGGCCTGTTCGAGGGCTTCGCGCATGGTCTGCATGCTCAATCCGTCGATTTTAATATCCATCTGAACACCACAGATACCGTCGCGTGTACCGGTAACCTTGAAGTCCATATCACCGAGGTGGTCTTCATCTCCGAGGATATCGGAGAGGATGGCGTATTTACCATCGGCGGGACGGGTGATCAGTCCCATGGCGATACCGCCAACATGCTTTTTGAAGGGAACACCTGCATCACGCAGAGCCAGGGAGCCCGCACAAACGGTAGCCATGGAAGAGGAACCGTTGGATTCCAGAATATCACTTACGACGCGAACGGTGTAGGGATAGTCGTTACCCGGCATCAGCTGACGCAGCGAGCGGAGCGCGAGGTTTCCGTGTCCAACTTCACGACGACCCGGGCCGCGCATCGGCTTAACTTCACCGGTAGAGAACGGCGGGAAGTTGTAGTGAAGGATGAATTTGGAATAATCGCTGGAGGCAGCGCTTTCGATGAGCAGTTCATCGAGCGGTGTACCAAAGGTAACGGTAGTGAGCGACTGCGTTTCACCGCGGGTAAAGAGCGCGGAGCCATGAGGTGTTGGAAGCGGATCCGTTTCCATGGAAAGCGGACGGATTTCGTCGAGCTTTCTGCCGTCAAGACGGATACGGTCATCCAGAATCATGTCCCGCACAACTTCCCACTGGAGGTCAGCAAAATATTTTTTGGCCAGTTTTACATCTTCTTCGGCCGGTTCTTCACCGAGAGATGCAATCAGCTCATTTTTCAGGTTGTCGAAAGCTTCGGAACGCTGCTGTTTGGTAGAACCGGATTTGGAGATCGCATAGATTTTGTCTTTGGCAAAATCGATCACTTTTTTCTTCAGTTCTTCGTTGACAGCGGGAGCCGGAACTTCTCTTTTGGTGGTGACACCTTTGAGGGCGCGGAGTTCGTGCTGCGCCTTAATTTGAACGCGGATAGCTTCGTGGGCGACTTCCAGGGCCTTAACGAGGTCTTCCTCGCTGCATTCCTTGGATTCACCTTCCACCATCATCAGGTTCTTTTCGGTAGCACCGATCATGAAGTCCATATCGGCACTGGCGAGTTCGGTACGGGAGGGGTTGATCACCATTTCACCGTTCACTCTTGCTACCCGTACTTCGGAGAGGTATTCCTTGATGGGAATATCGGACACAGCGAGTGCTGCGGAAGCGGCCAGACACGCGAGGGCGTCGGGGAGCACTTCCTTATCGGAAGAAATCAGCGTAACGAGGACCTGAACATCGCAGTAATAATCTTCAGGAAAAAGCGGACGGAGTGCGCGGTCGATCAGACGGCTGATCAGCACTTCGTAGTCGCTTAGGCGTCCTTCTCGTTTGAAGAAAGAGCCCGGGATACGACCGGCTGAAGCAAATTTTTCGGTATAGTCAACGGTTAAGGGGAAAAACTCCTGCCCTTCGCGGGGTTCCTTGGCAGCAACCACGGTGGCGAGAAGAATACAGTTTCCCTGACGAACGGTAACGGCACCATCGGCCTGACGGGCAAGCTTCCCGGTTTCGATGGTTACTATCCGGCCTCCACCTAAGTCAAATGACGTACTAATAGGCTGTGAAAGCATAAATTTTTAAGTTTTTTTATGCACGTACAAAAAAACTATTCCCAACCGGAAACTTCGCAGTTGGGAATAGTTTGTATCATGAGATGCAATTATTTTCTGAGACCCAGCTTTTCAATCAATGCACGATACCCCTGAAGGTTGTGCTTGCTGAGGTAGGTAAGCAGACGCTTACGCTGACCAACCATTTTCATCAGACCACGGTGGGTAGAAAAATCCTTCTTGTTGGCCTGCAAATGCTTGGAGATATGCGAAATACGCTCAGTCAGCAAAGCAATTTGCCCTTCAATAGAACCTGTGTTGGTCGCTTTCCCGCCAAAATCTGCGAAAATCTTCGCTTTTTTTTCAGTAGTTAAATAAGACATTGTGTCAAAAATAATTTTATCTTCTTCTATTTTATTCGCCTGCAAAGGTAAGCCCTCCATTCGGATTGGCAAAATTAATTCCATCCACGGCCCTTCCGCGGTGTTGCAGGCGGGCAAAAATAATTAATTTCGAGCACTTTAGCGCATACTGCAAGAAATGGCAAAACCCAGAATTCTGTCCGTTGCGGGCACCCGCCCCCAGCTCATCAAACAAGCTGCACTTTTCCGCGCCTTTTCGGAAAAGACGGATTTCCATATGTCTTATACCTTTCAGCACTACGACCCCGCCCTCAGCCAGGGCATCGCATCGGGCCTGAATCTGCCCCTGCCGGCTTTCCAACCGCTACCAGCCCACCTGGAGGGCGACTACCGCCTGGCAGCCATGATCGACCGGATTTCCGCTGAAATCCGCGCCATCCAACCATCCCTGGTGTTGGTTATGGGCGACACCGACTCCACCCTGGCAGGTGCCATCGCCGCTTCCCGGAATTCCATCCCCATCGCCCACATCGAAGCGGGGGAACGGAGCGGCAACCTCTCCATGCCTGAGGAATGGAACCGCATACTTACCGATCAGCTCTCCTCCCTCCTGTTCTGCGCCTCCGAAAAGGCCGCCGAACGCATGAAAAACGAATATCCGAGAAAAAAAACAGTATTTACCGGCGATATCATGAAGGACATCTTCCTTCAAACGCGTCCCGTTCTCCCGACGCTGGAGGGCCCCTACCATTATGTAACCCTGCACCGTTTGTATACACGCGAAAATTTCTCCCTCCTGAAACGGATTCTGGAAAATCTCGACCAGCTTCCGGAACCGGTTATTTTCTCCCTGCATCCTTCCATGCGGGCCGCCTTCCAACAGCACGGCATTGTGATTTCCGACTTTCCCAATATCCGTTTTATCGAACCCGTGGGATACGCCGAGAATCTGGGGTACATGAAAAATGCGCGCACCGTGTTCACCGATTCGGGGGGCATGCAGAAGGAATGTTACTGGTTGAAAACGCCGTGCACTACGCTGCGGCCGGAAACGGAGTGGCCCGAAACATTGGCCGGAAATTTCAATCGGCTGGTGTACGAAAATCCCGGGGAGATCCGGATTCCGCAACAGCCTGATCAAAGCCTTTACAATCCGGATTTGTACGGCAGCGGAAATGCGGCCGACATAATTTTAAACGAATTACCGGGCATCCTTTAATTTAGCATATGCTCCTGATTTATTCCCCTGTACAAAGCCCAAGGCTAAGCTATATCGCCGGTGAACTGTTTGAGCACTGGTATGGATGCCGCGTCCGGCTTTGTTACGATATCGGAGAATATAAGGAGCACAAGGGGGCGGCCATCAACTACAGCAGAATTCCCATAAAAGAAGGCGAAATCCGGATTCAGCCTGCCGGGCTTTTGGAAGAAACCGGCGTTCCGGCGGGCCGCCCACCGGTGAGCGGATTCGGAGAGGAAACCCTTCTTTACCCGTCGTCGTCGCCGGAAAGCTACCCCTTCGATTTGTTTTCGGCCGCCTTCTGGCTGCTTACAAGGGCAGAAGAATATGGAGTGGTTGCGGAAGATGATTTTGGGAGGTTTCCGGCGGAGAAGTCCCTGGCGGATTCGAATGGTTTTCTGAACCATCCCCTCCTTCTAAATTGGACGTCAAAACTGCTGGAAACCCTGCGACTGCGTCACCCGGAATTCGTTTATACCCGGCCGGAAGCTCGTTTTCTGACCACCATCGACGTCGACCAGGCTTTTGCCTTCCGTCACCGCGGATTTTGGCAACAATTTCTGACGGCCGGGAACAGCCTCCTGAACGCAAGATTTTGGGCGGTAAGCGAACAGATCAAATCGATTTTGGGCAGAATCGACACCTACGATAGTTTCGACTGGCTGAAGGAACAGGAAAAACGCTTCTCTACCTCTTTTCTCTACTTCTTTCTGCTGGCGGAGAAAAAAACGCGTTTCGATCCCAACCTCCCTCCTGCCACACCAGCCCTTCAAAAGCTGATACAATCCCGAAACTCCGCCGGCCAGGCCGGACTGCACCCCTCGTTTTACGCCACCACTTCGCCCGCCCTACTCGAAAAGGAGAAACAACGGTTCGAATCGATCTGCGGAGCGCCTCCCTCCAGGGTTCGCCAGCATTATATCCGTCTCAAGCTGCCGGCGACTTATCAGAACTATGAAATGAACAGCTTTCGGGAAGACTATTCGATGGGCTATCCGGAAAAACCCGGATTCCGGGCCTCAACGAGCCTACCGTTCCGTTGGTTTGATCTGCAGGAAAACCGGATAACAAATCTGAAGGTCTTTCCGTTCTGTATAATGGAAGGTAGCTTTGCGGATCAGTCACCCCAACATTTTCTGCAGCATCTGAATCTGCTCCACGCCGAAGTAAGCAAATACGGAGGATACCTGATTCAGATCTGGCACAACCATACGGTAAACGACAACGGAATTTGGAAAGGATGGAAACCGGCTTTTGAAGAAAGCCTTAAATTGCTTCACTCCAGGGCATCATGAAGAAAAAAATAGTAGTAGCTGTTATAACAGATCTGGTAACCGATCAGCGTGTGCATAAGGTATGCACCTATCTCTCCGAAAAAGGAGCCGATGTAACCGTTATCGGACGGAAGTTACGATCATCTTCCAACGTTCCCGAGCGCATCTATAAAACCAAAAGGATATTCTGCTTCTTCTCAAAAGGTGTCGCCCAGTATGCGGAATTCAATATCAAACTGCTGTTTCACCTGCTGTTCACCCGGGGCGACATTTATCTGTCGAACGATCTCGACACATTGGTACCCGGATATCTAACGTCGAGACTAAAAGGGAAAACGCTGGTGTACGACAGTCACGAATATTTTACGGGCACACCCGAACTGCAGCATAAACCCATTAAACGCAGAATCTGGAAATCGCTTGAGAACCGGATACTGCCCAAACTCAGATATGCCTACACGGTCAATGAATCCATTGCCGACCTATACCGGCAGGAAACCGGCATTGAGATGAAAGTTGTGCGCAATATCCCCATGCGCTCGCATTCACCCGTTGGCAATGCGCCGAAACTACCGGGAAACCGTAAACTTCTCATCATGCAGGGGACCGGCATCAATCCCGACCGAGGCTATGAAGAAGCCGTGCTGGCCATGGAACATCTGAGCACCGATTACCTGCTCGTTATCATCGGATCGGGAACAATCTGGGACAAACTGCAGGCGCTGGTGAAGGGGAAAAAACTGGAAGACCGCGTGATGATGATCGGGAAAGTAGAACCCGAGATACTAAGAGGCTATACCCGCCAGGCCCATCTTGGACTTTCTTTCGATAAACCCGACTGCCTGAATTACCGATTCAGCCTGCCCAATAAGATCTTCGACTATATTTATGCCGGCCTGCCGATCTTGAGTTCGGATCTGCCGGAAATAAAAAAAATACTCACTAGATTTGATGTAGGTACCTGCATCCGCGAAGTCACGCCCACAGAGATAGCCCGTTGCATTCAACTCGCTTTTTCGGATGAGACCCGGCTGAACCAGATGCGTGAAAATACCCGCCATGCCCGTGAAGCACTCACGTGGGAAAACGAAACAGAAATACTGGATCAAATTTTTACGCCTTTGCTGCAATAATGCATTGGTCGTTTTAAACTGAACCGCACTTCAGCTGTTAACCATTAATACGTGGAAAAGAAGATACACATAGTGTGTGCAGGTCCGGCTGATAATATTTTTTACGGTTCCGGAAGCCTGTTGTTTCTGGAGCTCGAGTCGTTGTGTGCCGCCGGAGCCAGCATCACCCTTCATATCTTTGGCGGGGAGCACTTGAGTGAACATACCCGCCGCTTCTGCAAAAAGGTATTTCACTATCCCCTTCAGACCGGCCATAAAGCCATATCCTTTCACCTGCCCTATCATGTAGCGGCAAGGCATAATACGGAGCTGCATGCGCGTCTGATGTCGGATCCGGACCCCGTCATCTTTTATGGCTGGGAATCGACTTCCTTCCTACTCGAAACGCCGCCGAGTAAACGCTTTTATGTAAGGCTCACCGCGGTGCCACATAAAAGAGCAAGAGAATATTCCCATTTTACCCGAAGACCATTACGAAAACTTTTTTACCTGTCGGAAGTCAAGCGTGCGGTGAATTATGAACGCAAGATGGCCGTGCACGGATCATTTCTGTGTTTTCACGAAAAGGACCGTCATACCTTACCCCGCAATTCAAGGAGTCAGGTGATTCCGTTGATGATTCCGGCCCGTGAATGTTGCAGCAAACACGGGCTGGGCAACTACGGCCTTTATTACGGGGATTTCTCGGATAAGGTTCAGGAACGAAATGCCATATGGCTTCTCGAAGAAGTGTTCGCTCACCTGCCCTTTCCCTTTATCCTTGCAGGCAAATCGCCTTCTCCCAAACTGATCCGCAAGACCCACCGGGCTCCCCATGCCACCATTGTAAAGAACCCAACAGAAAAGGAGCTGCACGATCTGATCGAAAAGTCGCAGGTGATCGTATTTCCGCTTTTTTCTGAAACCGGCATCCGCGCCGAAATGTATCAGGCTGTCATTCACGGCCGACACTGTATCTACTCGGGCGATGGGTATGTACCCCACGAATTGAAGGAACTTTGTCACAGAGCAGGCGATGCAGTACATGCAAGAAAATTGGTCAACTCCTTGTTTAACCATCCCTTCGGGGTTGAGGATAGTTTTCTGCGGAATACGAATCTGGGTAGCCTCCAGGCCAATTCGGCCATAACCGCCAAAGAGCTGCTGGCTCAATTGTTCCGCTCCTGAACTGATTTTCCAGCAATGGTGCAGAAATAGGAAAGCTTGTAAATATCCAGCCAACGCAGGGAGGGATCGCCGGATACGAAATCGTTCGACGCTTTTTTTTCGATGAATGGGAATGCTTTTTTCAGAATGGGTGCGATGCCCCATTTTTTACAGGTCCGGAAAGTCCGCAGCAATGGAGAATAGTTGTATATCTTATCCCTCCATTCCGGTTGCTGAGAAATAAAGAGAAGATTGTGCAGAGCCTGTTTCTGATGATCCAGGAACCGGTCAATTTTTTTCAGTTGATCGTGATAAACGGGATTGTCGAGGCTTATCACCTTCAATCCATTTTGCTCCAGCCAAAGGAGGAGCAGTGTATCTTCATGACCATAGGGACAAGGCAGCGGGAAATCCGGCACCTTCAACATCCATGCTCTCGGGATGCAGAAATTGCAACTGAAAAAAGCGGAATGTGTATTTACGTGCTCCCTTTCCCGTCCATATTTCCAGTGCAGGCGAAACTCCGGTAGGGGCAGTTCATTGCGGTAAACCGGACCTCCGCATAAAACAGTATCCGGTTTCAGATGACGATGGTATTCACCCAGAAAATTGTCGTGAACCGGAATCACATCATTATCCAGCAGGATCAGCCAGGGATGCGAAGCGTTTTCGGCAAGTATGCGACGGATTTTCGTTCTTCCGGCATTTTGCTCCAGCCGCAGATAACGGCCATTACAACCTTCCACGATCCGGGCGTTGCTTTGCACGGCTGAGGGGTTGGTACTGGCATCATCGATCACCAATAACTCTGTTTCGAAGGGAACTGTTTTTATTTCCCGGGCCAGCCGGGTAACGAGATCGGATATATCCCGGTTGAATACAGGGATACATACCGAGATCATGACATGGAAATCGTTGCGTTATCGATCACCCTTCCCCTTTCAGTGCGGAGGGTTCGGGCGGGATATTTGTTGATCACGATATAGTCGTGTGTAGCCATGATGACGGCCGCACCGTAATCGCGCGCGATATGGAACAGCAGCTGCATGATTTCGTCGGAGGTTTCCGGATCAAGGTTTCCGGTAGGTTCATCGGCGAGGATCAGCTTCGGCGAATTCAGCAGGGCCCGGGCGATGTCGACACGCTGTTGCTCGCCCCCACTCATCTCAAAGGGCATTTTGAAGCCCTTGGATTTCAGCCCCACCTTATCCAATACATCAGCGATCTTTTCGTCCATCAGCTTTTCGTCGGTCCAGCCGGTAGCGCGGAGAACAAATTTTAAGTTATCGTTGACATTACGGTCGGTGAGCAGCTGGAAGTCCTGAAACACCACGCCCAGATTACGGCGCAGGAAAGGGACTTTCTTCCAGTCCATTTTCCGGAGATCAAACCCAACCACCTGGCCTTCTCCCTCCTTAAGGGTAAGGTCGCCGTAGAGCGTTTTCAGGAGACTGGATTTTCCGGTACCGGTTTTACCCACCAGGTAAACAAATTCTCCTTTGTTGATCGTGAGGTTAACATCTTCCAGAATGAGAGAGTTACCCTGATATATATTGACACGCTTCAGTGATACAATTGCTTCTGACATGCTGCGAATTTAAGGAAAAAACGCAGTTTTGGCCAATAACGTATGTTACCCGAAGGTTTCTTTAACGCAGGCCGACTAACGGGCAAATACAGGTGTGCCCGGATGCGGTATGGATCCGGGCACCTAAATATCCGGAGGAAGCCCCCTAGCTACATTTGACGGTCACTTTCAGATAAGTGGCCGGGATCGAAAGGAAATTGCTATCTCCGCTCTGATTCTGACTGGCAAAGAGCTCCACCAGTTCATTTCTCAGCTCCTCCGCCCGGTTGTTTTGGGCGGCCGCTTCAAAAGCGTTCATGGTCGGTCCATAGTATTTCCGAAACCGGTCAACATATTCAGCCGGGCTAGCCTGGGCTCTGAAGGTGAAGGTTTCCCGTGTGAAGGAAATATCACCTTACGGTATGCCCGCCTTACCGAACCGTTCTATTACATGGTTTTCTACACCCCAAAGCATCGGACTGATAAATCCTTCCGGGGGAGGCGGCGTATAGGCCGAGCTGATTTTCAGAATCTGCGCTACCAGGGTTGGATCTCCGGGAATCCAGTTCCCCATGACGATCCTGCCACCGGGACGGGTTACCCGAACCATTTCTTTGGCCACATCGAAGGGTTTGGGCGCGAACATGGCGCCGAAAATACTGACGACGAGATCAAAGCTGTCGGCGGCCAGTTCGTTCAGATCGGTAGCATCCCCTTCCTGAAAACGACAGTTCGAAAGGTTTTCTTTCCGGACTCTTTCGTTACCGGCTTTTACCAGATTGGACGCAATATCGACGCCCAATACGTCGGCACCGAGTTTTGCGGCAGGAATGGCTGTGGTTCCATCCCCGCAGCCGAGGTCCAGCACCTTGATACCCGGGGTAATACCTAATCCGGAAACCAATTCCGTTCCACTCTCGCGCATGGTTTCGGCAATCCTGGTAAAATCTCCCTTTTCCCATAAAGCCTTGTTTGTGTTCATGATGACTATACTATTTAATGATAAAAAAAGACGACCTGAAAACGCCGGTGAAACAGAAGTCAAGGCTCCGTTTGAGCAAACACGCAGCTGTTTACCGGAATGCTGTTTCAAAGGGAGGAATCTTCCTTCATGCAAGAAGGGATTTTGGCCATCAGGGGGAATGGGGCTGCTAAGGTAATTTTTTTAGAATATGCGCGCTATCACATGAAGTGGGTATAATGGCAAAAAGAAACACCCTGTTTTTCCATCGGTAATCAATGGATGAACAGGCCGCATCAAGATAAATTTGTTCGTATTTTAAACCCTGCTTCGTCGGTAATACACCCACAGGAAGAGT
>ENA-UOVV01000133-UOVV01000133.1-compost-metagenome-genome-assembly--contig:-NODE-133-length-111090-cov-10.282253_pt1 | contig 111090 bp, 85 predicted proteins | sample MGYA00238155_ERZ761577 | MGnify/ENA primary metagenome ERZ761577 (study PRJEB28898, sample SAMN06268775) | compost metagenome | isolation source: Emeryville, CA | place: USA:Emeryville, CA | collected...
ACACCTCACCCCAGCCTTCTCCTTCGAGGAGAGGGGGTTGAAAGGCGGGGGAAGATTAGACCTAATCCCCTGTAATTAATAATAATATTTTTCGATAACTTGTTTAATATTTGCAAACAAGTGAGTTCAGAACTCCTTTTTGTTGAAATAATTCACCTTGTTTCTTCCCACTAAACAAGAGTTTTTTGATGTTTATATGTCTATTTTACTAAACCTTCTTCGATTTGAAAGTAGAGGTTCCGATAAAATGGCTTTCTTCATCATATTATTAGCAAAATAGTTGTTAAATCCGAAGAGAATTACAATTATTTAACATTAGCTTCAAAAAAAATTTGTAAACAATATTTAGTTTTGCTAAACAATTTATTATATTTCGTGTAATTTAGTAGTTGTATGAAGTTTTGCTCTGGGATTAGCTACCCCGCTCTTAGCCCAAAAATGAGCATAACAACGCTGGGAATCGATTTTAGTTATTATAAACATTCGGTTTCTTCACCCTAAGCAACGCAGGCCTATCAAAGGAGCAGCCACCGGAAATAGGGGATGGGCTCTTAACAGGAAGAAGAATTAACAAGACCTTTATTAAACCTTTGACTACTAACCTTTCTTTTATCATGATGGTGAACCCAATTTGAACATATACGTTTCAATCGTAATCATTTGTTAAAAAGTACCGGTTTTCCTACGAGAATTTCTCGTAAATGGACGTGTATTACCCTACGGTTGCCGTAAAGGGAGTGGTTTAGACCAAGAATGGGCGAATTATATCCTTACGAAATAGTTGCCTTGTCGACGACAGAATGTTTTTAAAGCCAGGTGTGAGATGATTTACAAAGTGTTTTCCATGCGAACAAAGATTTGCCGCTTGCTATAGATTTTAACCATAGAGTATATGAAACTATTTTCCGAAGTCTATTGTAAACCATTGTTAACCCTGGCGACGATCTTTTGTCTGAGCCAGGCAAAAGCCCAGGAGGTGGTTGTGGTGGATAGCCTCGTTTCGGCGGTAAGGGCTGGAATCGAAAACACCTTGCAGGGAAATGTGGCAGGTTTGAGAGTGAAGAGTTGGACGGGTACGGCCGGGATTCAATCGGTGATGAATCTTCGGGCTTTAAATCTGGATCCACTCCATGAATCGAACTCACCTCTCATACTCATCAATGGCATACCCATTGTTTCGTCTCCTTCCGCCGTGACGAGTATCAATCCGTTAAGTTATTATCATCCCGATCAGATCGAACGAATTGAAGTTATCAAATCCATTGATCTATTGGCAGCTTACGGTATACAAGCTCCCAATGGGGCTATTAACCTGGTCATGAAAGAAGGGGTCAGTGGCCCTCTGCATGTACGGGCATCGGCTTCTGCGGGGATTAATTATATCACTGAATTTGACTATCGCAAAGATGCTTTCTATGGCTTCAATACCATTGGTCGACGTGAAGTATATGGGCATGGAGCCCTGGTCAATGAACAAAGCATTTTGGTCGATGGGGGAGGAGAATATGGCTCCTATCTTTTCGGACTAAATAACCATCAGGACAAAGGAGTGATCAATTCTACCTCGTTCGGACGGCAGTCCTTGTTTCTAAACGCCAAGTATAATATTTCTCCAAAACTGAAAGCCCATTTTTACAATAACCTTGCCCTTGCTGCACGCGACGGTCGCTTTGCTGGGGAATATAACCGTGATCTGGATCTACCCGTTGTTGCGGACGAAACTTTCTACATGGACAAGAAAAGGAACGTGGCTTTCCTGACTTCCATGGGACTGAGTTATGAATTCAATCCGGATTTTTCTTTGCATACTTTAGCCGGGCTGTCCTATGAAGGAAGCGCTCGGGATTTGTACATTCCTTCGAACGTGATGGGCGGGAGCATCTTTTCAGGTAGTGCGGCCTACAAGAGGCAACTGATCAACATCAACACCTATTTCAAATACCACTATTCCTTTTCGGATGACGTCAAACTCGATCTTCGATTTGGAAATGAATTCCGTACCATTGACAATCGTCTGACTAGGGTCGATGGGAGTAGAAGTTTTGAAAGTGGGGGTTCGGATTATGTAAAAGTTGTAACCGGTTATAATCCAAACCAAACGGATGCCTTATCGGATCATGAAATTGAGCGGTTGGTAGGTTTTTATGGTACTGGTAAACTAAGCCTAAAAGATCGTTTGGATGTCAATCTCGTATTACGTACCGATGGAAGTTCACTATACGGCCATAAATGGGGGTTTTATCCAGCGGCGGGTCTGTCCTATAAGCTGACAGACGATAAACTCCCGCTTACCTTAAAAGCTGCTATCGGGAAAACCGGCATGTTGAATCGTCCTGAAGTTTATCGAGGCGAATTGATTGGGAAAGGGGAATATTTTAGTGGCAACGAATTGGGTGTTGGTCGGCTCTATGCACCTTTCGCCGATGCGGGAAGTATCGATGTCGTGCAGCTTGACCTAGGTTTAAAAGTTGATCTTACGCCGTCCATTTCACTGCAGGCAGATTATTTTAGCAAGACCTACAGCGACTTTATCTATACGAGATTTTTATCCAATATTCATGGCCTCGATTATCAATACGAATCTGGTGGAAAAATCAACCTCTCTGGGGTAGAATTTAGCTTGAACGGACGATGGTTTGAATCGTCTGATTTCAGTTGGTCAACTGGTTTGAATCTTTCGGCTTATCAGAATAAAGTCAAAGAATTGCCTGCTGATATAGCTCAAACCAGCCTTTCTCAATTTGCCGCATTAGGGAAAGGGGATGCTGTAACCTCCTTTGTAGCCTATGAGTCAGGACGCGAAAAAATCATCGGTAATAGTGAGCCAGGCCTATTTGGTGGTTTGACAAATCGACTGAGATACAAGGCATTTACGGCAAGATTCACTATGGTTTTCTCTTCGGGCTCCGACATCCTTACCGAATCTCTGGGTAGTCGCTACCCCGTCTCGCAGGCTGGGGGGCAATACCCTCTAAAAGGTGTTGAAACTCCTTATTACTGGGTAGAAGGTGAGGTGCCTGACCAACGGTATCAGGGTATTCGCACCATTGAAAATGGCAGTTTCCTTCGCATGGCTACTGCAGAAGTGGGCTATCATCTGGGACAACTTTTTGATAGTAGCCTGTCACTAACCGATCTCAAGCTCTTTTTAAGGGGGGACAACCTATTTCTTTTATCCAAGTACAGTGGGGTAAATCCTGAAGAAAACCTAACCGGGGTACGGAAAGCGGATCTCTCCTTGACAGGCACCCCATTGCCTAGTTCAGTTGTATTGGGTCTCAAGCTTGTGTTTTAAAAACCCGTTCGATGTGTAACATGAAAAACAAAAACCTTTGGAGATTAATCCCGTTAGTTTTACTGACATTCTCCTCTTGTAACCAATTTCTGACCGTCGATCCGGAAAATCGGAAAGTGTCGGAGGGCTACTATGATTCGGCACAACGGGTCGAACAAGCGGTCATCGGTGCTTACGTGGACTTACGACGGGCATTAGTAGCTAATCACGCTTGGTTAATGTACGGTGAAGTCCGCGTAGGTGAGCTGGTCGTAGCGGCTCCTTACAGTGATGCGGTAAGTGCTCAAGTGCTCAATGGAGGCCACCATGTGCTGCAACAACTTGCCGATTGGGGTTATTTCTACGACGTGATAAATAGTGCCAATGAAGTGCTTGATATACTGGGGGCGGTTGATAGCGAGACGCTAACCAGTAACCAAAGAGACTTATTTCGCGGAGAAGCGTTGGCACTTAAATCGATAGCCTATTTTTATTTAACCCGAATTTGGGGGGAAATCCCTTCGGCAGAACCTCAAGGGTTCGGGCAAAAACTAACTAGCCAGGCGGCCTTGGATCTTTCGGTGGGTTACATACGTCAAGCGATTGAGATTTTACCTTGGTTGTTGGTGAATGACGATGGAATTGAAAGCAATGCTTTATCAGGCATAAGATTTACGAAGACTTCGGCCTCCATTTTGCTAGCTCAACAAGAATTATCTAGGGGAAATGCACAGGATGCCTATTCCGCTCTTACGTTACTCTTTTCCGATAATGCCGATGGTAAACTGGCTCCTTTTGGTCTTTCGATGGGAGCTGATCGACGCACCGAAATTTCGACGAACCCTCTGAGTTCGAGCTTGGTTTCTATGCCCATAGTTGTTTTCAATGCGCTCTATCCCGTAGGCGATACGCGCCGTACAGCGCTTTTTACCGCTACTCAACAGGTTGCTCATTTTATCGTACGCGATCAAACCGTATTGCCCCTGCTAAAGTTAGAGGAAATCGACCTATTGAGAGCTGAAGCAGCCTGGCGGTCGGGACGATTGGAAGAGGCGGTTGAGTTGTTGGTAGAGGCTTCTGCGGGAGCTACCGAAGATTATAGTAGCATCGCCACCGATGACGCATTTGAAGAAGCCCTGTTACGCGAACGGCAACGCCAGCTCATTGGCACAGGGCAGCGATTTTTTGATCTGATTCGGTTTGGAAAAGTGAGTACCTATGTTCCAGAGTTATCTGATGACGATCTTTCTCAAGGGGCTGCGTATTGGCCTTTATCCACACAGAGCCTGAAGGGTACATCCTGGAGTCAATCAAATTTTTGGTCTCGTTAATTCAGTAATCGTAAAGAATAAAACCCTATGAAGACAGTATTATTTTATACTTACCTTCTCTTCATGTTTCTGTTGGTTCCTTTAGGGGCGTCCGCACAAGGATTACTGACTGGAACTGTGACCGATCCGGCGGGCGAAATTTTGATAGGTGCGACGGTGGGTGTCAAGGGAACCAATAATCTGACCATTACCGATGCCACCGGAAAATACCAATTACGGCTCAGTCCGGAAGACGTTTTGGTCTGCTCCTTCGTCGGGTTTCAGACCAAGGAAGTCGTATATCGCCAAGCGTCAGACTTGAATATTGTCCTGGAACCTGATGTAAAGGAACTGGATCATGTGGTGGTTATCGGTTACGGATCCAGGATCAAACAGGAAGTGACCGGTTCTGTTACAGAAATCAAAATGGACAAGATCACGGAAACCCAAGTTTCTGAATCCTTTGAGTCAATGTTGCAAGGACGGGTTGCCGGGGTCAATATTCAGCTAAACTCCGGTGAACCGGGTGCTACTCCCCAAATCATTATCCGCGGTTTAGCCGCCGTTAGTCGCGATGATGCTTCGGCAATTTCCGAGCCCCTTTATGTAATCGATGGTGTACCAATCATTGCCCGAACCAGCGATGAATTCGCCATTACCAGTACCAACGTTTTAGCTGACCTCAATCCGGGCGATATCGAGGATGTGGTGGTGCTAAAAGATGCTTCTGCAGCAGCCATATACGGTTCAAGAGCAGCCAACGGCGTAATTTTGATTACCACCAAAAAAGGAAAAAAGGGAAAACCTCAAATCAATTTTAACGCACGGTTAGGGGTCAATTTCGTTCCTAAGCTTCAAGATGTAGCTGGTGGGTTAAAAGAAAGAGAGCAAGTCGCTCGCCTTTATGAATTATATGCGCCTTACGGAGTTTTCATGCCAGCGATGTACACCGATGTGACCAACCCTTTTTATAACAACTCTTCTGATTGGCAAGGCTATCTCTACAACACCTCCATCACTCAAGACTACAATGCTTCGGTGCGTGGGGCGGGGGATTTTGGACAATATAGCATCAGTATGGGGCATATGGATAACAAGGGTATACTGTTTAATACCGGCTTTAAACGGTATAGCACTATGGCCGGAACCACCTTTAATGCGCTGGATAATAAGCTTGTAATCAATAACACGCTTGCCGTTTCTCGTACCGATCAAAGTCGGAATCCCGATGTTCTATCAGCCCGATATTCAACTCTTTTGCCTTTACCGAATTCGGATGTTGTCAAAGGGGCTGAAGTGTTTGAACGAGGCAAAATTAATAACGTCAATGACCGAATCCGATTTAGTTCCGACGCATCCCTGAACCTTATAAAAGACTTGGTGTATAAGATCAGTTTGAGTTTGGAATATACACGTTCTATGCAGGATGCCTTCAGTGAATCTCGTCGTACGCTACGGGCTACGAACCGAAGCGGCACTAGTGAAAGCAGGAACATGCTATTTCAAAATACGCTCAATTATTCGCCAAAATTTGGAGATGGGCATAGCATCAGCTTTTTGCTAGGGCAAAGTGCCGAAAGAATAGAAACCAAAGTAACCAATGTCAGTAGTGTCGGTTCGGCTCCCACGCTGTCGGAGACCGTCAACTGGCCGAAAGGAAATAGCATCGGTTCTAGTAACTTTACAGCCAGTTCGATTTTGTCATATTTCAGTCGACTCGACTATTCCTACAAACAGAAATACATGATCGGAGGGTCACTCCGGGCTGATGGTTCGTCTAAGTTCGGTCAGGCGAATCGATGGGGTATTTTCCCTTCCGTTTCGGCTGGATGGAATTTCGCCAAGGAAGACCTTTTTGAGGGCGCGGACTGGATTGTCAATGGTAAAATCAGAGCGAGCTACGGAATCTCCGGTACCACTTGGGAAAACGATTACCTGGCACTAGGAGTAATGGATGGTGGTGCCCTCGACCAATATAACTCTCTTTTGATGGTGTCGTACGGGGGAATTGCCGGCTATTCACCCACCTGGTACGATGGGTTCAAAAACGAAAATCTTACCTGGGTAAAAAGTCAGATGAGTAATATCGGGATCGATATTTCCCTGTTTAGAAATAAGGTTGAATTCATTTTTGACGCCTACGAGAAACTAACCAAAGGCTTGCTTTTGACGACGTCCTTGCCGACGACATCGGGCTACAATGAAGTATATCGGAATGCGGCTGACGTCTTAAACCGCGGGTTGGAATTTACCTTGAATACCAATTTGAGTACGCGTTCAGATTTTAGCTGGAGTATGGGGCTCAATTTTGCCTACAACAAAAACCGAGTTGTTGCGCTGCCCGATGGCAATGCCGACATTGTAAAGGTAAGTACTTCGGGTCAGGACTTCGGGTCGATTGTGCGTACCGGAACGCCGCTGAACGGCTTTTTCTTCTATGAATCCCAGGGAATCTATCAGGCTGAAAGTCAAATCCCCGTCAACCCTAAAACGGGAGCAAGACTATTGGGCTTACAAGGAAAACGGCTCGCGGTGGGTGATCGAAATTTTAAAGACCAAAACGGAGATTATGTCATTGACGTCTATGACCGCGTCTATTCAGGCGACCCTAATCCGAAATGGACGGGTGGATGGACCAATGATTTCGTGTATAAAAACTTTAGTCTAAACCTCATCTCCACCTTTATTTTAGGGAGAGATATTGTAAACACGGCGCTGCTGGATCGTTTAAAACTAGGGAAGGAATTTGCGGGATCCACTTCATTACCCAATTTTGATAATTATGCCATCTGGGAAAATAGTGGAGACCAAGCCAAGTTCCCTACGCTAAATCCCTGGAACGATGCATCCCAGATCGTTAACTACGATTCGGAATACATAGAAGACGGTTCTTATTTCAAAATCAAGACGGCAACCCTGTCCTACAATCTGTCGGGTAACCTCCTTTCACGACTTCCGTTCGCAAGGGCACGCGTGTATTGCACCCTCGATAACCTGTACACATTTCAGAAGTACAGTGGGCCAGATGCCGAGTTGGTAAACCTTTCGGGGTTTGATGCCTCAGATGGCTACCCCATGAGAAGAATGCTTTTGTTCGGTGTATCGGTAGGATTTTAGTTATTAAACTCAAAAGAAAGAAATATGAAAAGCAAGTTGATTATTACCTGTTCTGTTGGCCTAATATTGACCATACTGGGGTGTAAAGACTGGCTTAATGAGCTTCCGATTAATACGGTAACAGAAGATCAAGCCTGGCAGACCGCCACAGATGCCGAGGGGGCTGTTGCCAAAGGATTTGCTATTTTCCGCCGCGCATTGGCAGGATTAACCAAAGATGACACGCCTTCTACCACACGAAATGGGGCTTGGGGCGACTATTATTTCTGGGGGGACATGCGCTCGGGTGACTGGATTACGCCCAACAATGACGGGGACTGGCAAGCCGGTTTTGAAAACCGTCTGATCGCCCGAACACAGCTGGAACCTATGACCAACTGGCGGCTTTTCTATCGGGCTATTGAGCAGTGCAACCTCGTGTTGGAGAATGTACCTAATATAAACGAAGGCTTTGCACCGGGTCGGAAAGAACAGCTTTTGGCCGAAGCACGTTTCTTAAGAGCACTTTCTCATTTCTATGCAGCACGCGTTTGGGGGGACATTCCTATCAACCTCACAGCACGTAACGTCTATCCTTTGGGACGCGAACCCATCAAAGATGTAATGGAAATGGTTGTCGCTGAAATAACTGACATTGTAGATCTGCTTCCGTGGCAATACGAAGGTAGCCGGAAATTGTCGACTTCCCGAGGCAACAAGGGGGCAGCCTTAGCCCTCAAAGCACATGCCCAAATGTGGATTTCAGATTATGAGGGTGCTTCAGCTAGCATCAAGCAGATACTCGATAGCGGAACCTTCGGTTTGGCACCCATTGAACGTTTCAGGGACTTGTTCGATAGAGGAGAAACCGAGGAAATGATTTTCCAAATGTATTATAACGCGGCGATAGGGGAGTTTTCAGACTACTACGGTCACATTTTGACCTATTACCTCACCAATCCCTATACGTCTCGGGGGGACTTATCCCTAGCCGTACCCCGTTCGAAAATCCTAGAAATCTATCCTGACTATGCTCGTCACAAATCAGACAAAAGAGTAGCTGAATTTTTCCAAAGTGTGGATTTTTCGGTTAGCGCGTCGGAGCTAAGGCCAATTTTTGCCGATCCCCTCCAAAATGGAGAACGGCAAATCATGTTTGCCAAGTTTCGAAAGGCGAAGGATTTAACCTATAACTTGATGGACGGTCCGATACCCATCTTCCGTTACGCTGATGTGGTTCTACTTAAAGCAGAAGCCGATGCTCGTTTAAATCGGGTGGATGAAGCATTAGATCTCCTCAATTCGATAAAAGAAAGAGCAGGGATACCCTTATTTGAAAAGACCGATCAACCCTTATTAATCGAGGAAATAGTGGAGGAACGAAGACGCGAATTGATCGGGGAATACCATCGGGTTTATGACTTGGTACGCTTAGGTCGTTTGCACGAATTTAATCCTCACGTTTCCCTCCAGGACGAGAGAGATGGGGCCGGATTCTTCCCTGTGAGTGACGAAGCATTCGCCAATAACCCCAACATGACTCAAACTTATTACTGGCAGTTCAATCAATAAGAGGTAATCAAACCGCGATATGAAAAGATTTATGGCCATTATCATCGGATTGTGCATCATCCTAACCTGGGGCTGCAATGATGACTACTATAGCGACGGTGGCATACTGGACGATCAGGTCGCCATCCTAAACACGTCGACCATGCAGTACCTGGAAAATAATCCCGACAAATTCGACACTTTATCCACACTGATTAAAATGTGTGGATTAGTCGATGAGATCAATAAATCAGGAAATACTTTTTTTGCTCCACAGGACTATTCCATTCATAATTATTTCAGGTTGGTTCTTCCCGACGGACCGTGGCCTGCTTTGGAAGAGTTACCTGAAGAATTGCTGGAAGAAATTTCGGGGATATTGAAAAACTATATCATTTCGGGGCAACAGATTGTCCGGTCGGAGCTGTCACCCGCCTATAGTTACGCAACCACCTTAGGAGGCCAAAAAGCCCGTTTTAACCTCATACGAGAGGATTACCTGGGCAATGTCAATATGGGAGCTGCTTTTATTGTCTTTTCACTCGATGTCAGCGGAGAGCAAAGTCCCCGCGAACTCTACCAGTCGGTGAGAGTGGCAATTTCTGGCCTTCGGTCAACCAACGGTATCGTCCATGTACTCACACCCGATGCGCACATCTTCGGATTTAATTAAGCAAAAAAGGATGAAAAGAACCATGATCACAAAACGATTAGCCAGATGGGTATATTTCGGAGTAATCCTCCTGTTTTCAGGATGCGTTGAAGTGCCCAGCGAAGGTAGCATTGCCCCTGACATTAATTACCGAAACAGAAAACAATACGCCATATCCGGCCTTGAGCAATACATCGGAGATTTCAATTTTTCTACATCAACCTTGCCTATTTATTTCGAAATTGTCAATATTCGAGAGACAAACGGGGGGGATATTTCCAAATTGAAAGAAGAACTCCCCGTAATCCGCTATAAGGAACCTATTGTAGGTGGGGAGACGCCCGAGGAGCTCCAGCTGAAGACCGAACTCGTTACGCAACCAGCGGTAACCATCAATTCCAATACAGGGAAGATAGAGGTACTGGAAGGCAATACGATCCCAGCCGGTGAGTATCGCTTTGACATCCAGGTTACGAATACGTCGGGAAGTACGTTGTTGACCGACGCAATCATCATTGAATTTAAAGAATTCGAAGTTACTTCCTGGGCGCCAGGAATGGCCAAAGAACCTGTCATCGAAAGAATAGCCGATTCACCCAATCAAATCCTTTTCGTAGGCTATCTCAACGGTGAAAAACTCCATGGAAATCGCATCGACTTTACCACGGAAAGATCCGCGGGCTTCAAAGGAACTTTTGTGAATGATACCGAAGAAGGTGAGATCTGGAATGTGAACTTCCCCGTTAAAAATTCGAATACGTTTTGCACGTGGAAGGTGGTCGAAGAAGTAGACGGCGAAGAACAAGTGAGTTACCTGACAGAGAATTTTAATTTCGTACTCGGGCTTCCGGGAAGTTATGTAATTCGCCTTTACAAATAAATGGAAGATTCCTTTATCCCCGCATTAGACAATCTGTTCGATAAAAACCATATGCAGATGAAAAAGAAATACTTTAATATCGGTCGTTGGGGTTTTCTATTGACCCTGATTATGAGTATCAGCTGGAGTACACAGGTGGCCGGTCAGTCTAAGAAAATATTAGTAATTGGCGTTGATGGTATTATCAATACAGCCCTCGATTACGCAACCACACCGGGCGTTGATCGGCTCTTGTCTCAAGCGTCGTATAGCATGAATGGGTTTGCTGGGGTACCGGCTTATTCGAGTACGGGTTGGGCCACTTTATTGACAGGCGTTTCTCCCGGTAAGCATGGCACGATTCAAAATAATTCGTTTGAAGGAAATAAGTTCAATACGTACCCTTCGGTGGTAAAACGCATCAAGGACCTTAACCCTGCTATAAAGGTAGCTTCCATTGTACGAGACGCAGATATCAACGAGGTTTTAAACAGTGCTGCTGATGAAAAGTTTAACTTTAACACCGATCAGCAAGTCGCTTCGAAGGCCGCTGAAGTTTTACAACAATCCGATATCGGTGCGGTATTTGTCCAGTTCAGCAGTCCGGCTGAAATAGGCAAGACCTACGGTTATCAATTACGAGAAGCCCAGTATGTCTTAGCTATTCAGCAGGTCGATAATTTAGTAGAGCAGTTATTGAATACGATTAACGATCGCACGAACTATGCGAATGAAAGCTGGGCGGTATTCCTGGTTTCAACCCATGGTGGAACCGAATCCGGGACTCAAAACAGCAACACCATCGAGGAGTTCAATGTGCCTGTGATTCTTTCAGGGGGTGACTTGGATAGTAAGGAACTCTTGGGCAACGTTATGCCTCCCCGCGAAAATGCCGATAACATCCTAACTATCAATAGAGCTTCATCGGGCGAGGGGACCTATGTCCGAATCCCCATCAACGGAACGCCCCTGAAGGGAATGAATAAGTTTACAATCGAAATGTGGATCAAAGCAGGGCCTAATAGTAGTGACCCAGTGATTATGGGCGACAAAGACTGGGATTCAGGAGGTAATCCCGGTTTTGTGCTTTGCCGAAGCGGTAATACCTGGAAAATCAATATAGCCAATGAGAAAAGAGAACGGTATGACATCGGTTCGACCCGCTCAATTGAGGATGGAAACTGGCACCATATAGCCGTCACATTCGATAAAACAAATGAATGTATCGTATACCAAAATGGGGTCTTAATGGCGGAGTCGAAATTGACTTATAAACCAGAGGATAACCTGGCCGCACCTTTTGATTACCTCTGTCTGGCTCAGGAAGGTACCGGACGTTATGATGGAGGGGCACCTAACTGGGCTGGTTCCTTTAACGAAGTGCGTATTTGGACCGACGTGCTATCTCAAGAAACCCTTCGGCAATACATGTATCAACGGAATGTTGAGACGAGTGATCACCCCCAATTAAATGCGCTGAACCTGTATCTAAAAATGGATGAGATTCGTGGAAATATCATCCAGGACCATAGCGGTAAAGGACACCACGGCGAGCTCGTCGGACCTGCCTCGGAGCGGCACCCACTTTATCCCATCGGATTAACAGATGTAGCCATTAACATTCTCAGTCATTTAGGATTCCGACCTGATGGAAGCTGGGGCCTCGATGGTCAAACCCTAAAGTCAAATGTACCTTTTCGTTTGTTTAAAGTGAACTAAGAAATGGCATTCCTATGAAAACAATTGTCAATAAAGGCCTGATATTTTGCATCGTCCTGATCTGCATGTTGTCGTGCAGGGAAGAAAATTTACATCCCATACCCGATCCGGATCAATTGGTGGCAGGACGGCTTAGTGGCACTTGGGCAAACCCCAGTAATATAGTTACCCCGGAAGGAGTCCCTCCCGAAGTTTTTGGAGCGATGCGACTGGTTTTTACGACCGACGAAAACGGCTACCCCAACAAATTTTTAGCACAGGAATGCCCTATCATCTTTACCGGCGTAGACGGTACATGGTCGATATCCGGTACGGAAAATGATGCCTCTGTGACCCTCACAAACGTAAGTCCCGTCGATGAATTCAAAGCTCAGATTACCAATACCTCCCTCATCATCACATTTCATATGGGGTGGGAAAATACCGAGACAGGAGAAACCGGAAGGGGTGACTTCAGCGTGACCCTTGCCCGTAAATGAGTTCAAAATGAAACCACAGTTCTGAAGAAATATCGAAATGAAAACGCTTAATCTCAGTCCCTTGAAAAAGATACTACTCCTTGTGATTTTCACCGCCTGTTGTCTGGTTGCTTGTAAGGAAGAATACGATCACACGGTGGACGTAATGAACCCCACGGTGGTCAGTCTAAATCCTATACCGGGTGTAGAGGACATTGCCACCAGTAGCAACCTGGTATTGACCTTTGATGAGCCGGTAAAAAAAGGTAAAGGAAATATCGTCCTTACCGGAGCATCCTCCGAGATTACGATCGACGTTACTTCCGACGCAGTGGTCATTGAGGAAGATCCAAGGGTGGTCACCGTCAAACCCGGGGAACTAGCTTCGGACGAAACGTATACGGTAAAACTGGAAAGGGGTATATTTACCGACCTACTAGGGAACGAATTTTTGGGTAGTACCAGCCGTCCGTGGACTTTCAAAACAGCTGGTGATATTGGTCCCCTGGTGATCGGAACCGCACCGGAAACCGGGGCTAGCGATGGATCCCTATTTAAACTAGAGCTCACTTTTCTAGCGGAAGTCATGAAAGGGGAGGGTAATATCTCAATCTATACCGCCGATAATGCTAAAGTTGCTGACATTGCTGTGGCCGGTTCAGCGGTGGTAGTAAATAACAGAAAGGTGACCATTAATTTGTCAGCTCCCCTTGAGTTTGCGACCGATTATTACGTCTTAATTGATAATGGTGCCTTTGTTGATACCAATCGTAAAAAATTCAAGGGATTTGCAGAGCCTACCGAATGGCGTTTTACAACGACCAGCGGAAGTGGTAGTGACCTGGTATTCCACCTTCCCTTAGATAATGGTTTTAATGACGAAAGTGGAAATAAATTCGATGGCGCACAGGGAAGTACCGCCACTGCCGACGTTCAATTTGTTAACGACCCGGTGAGAGGAAAAGTAGCTCATTTTGTGGCCGGCTCGTATGCCGTTCTTCCTAAACATGACTTACTTCGCCCGTCTAATTCGCAGAGCTTTTCGTTTAATATGTGGTTTAAATTAACCGCCATTGGATCTGATCCGGTACTCTTCTCCAATTCAAACTGGGATTCGGGTGGCAATCCCGGGCTGGTTCTTTGTATCGATGGTGCCTTAACCTATACCGGACCCGGATCTGAGGGACGCGGTTGGCTGGTGAAACTAGCAGGAGGAGGACGCATGGACTGGAGAGCCGGTGAAATGACACCGCAGGCACCTGCTTTGGCCGATGAACAATGGCATATGGTTACGGTGGTGGTAAATCAGGCAACTAAGATTTTCCATGTTTATATCGATGGAAAGGAATATTTCCGTGAAAACCATGCCACAAGTCGTGACCTGAATACGCTCACCGGTGCCCTTTGGGACGAAGTAAACGACTACCCCTTCACCATTTGGGAAGATGGTACCGGTGTCTATAACGCTGGAAGCGACACACGGAAAATGTTAGACGGTTATGTCGACGATATACGCTATTACAACAAAGCATTGACTGCGGAGGAAGTTTTTAATCTTTACAAGTAAATACTTCAACTTAACCCACCTAAAGTAGCGATTTCGAAACACGATTAAATTAATCAGACTGGCCAGGATCCATTTCCGATCGGAGGAGGGTTCCTGGCCAATCTTGCAAAAGGATCAGGGAGTAAGGGTAATGAAAAAATGGTCAAGGAGCTATCTTAGGCCGTTTCTTTCGGTTTTTGCCGAAAACAGGCTAATTTATCTCGAAATAGTTTAGTAAAAATGGATGTTTACAAACTTCTGTAATACAAAACATATGCATGGTAACTTTGAAGGTAAGCCCCTAAAAGCTTCTAATTCACGGTTATATTTTTTAAAAAATCCAGACCGGCTAAATCAATCAAATATTTGTAAACAAAATTTAGTAATTATAAACATTTTAGTATATTTGATCGGACCTTAGCCAAGTCAAAATCTCGGTGACGTCTTAACCTTTATTGAACCTGTTCTTAAATTAATAGATACCACTTATTGAGTTCACAGTTGTATGAGACCTTTGTTTTTAGATAGGACCTACTGGCTGGGGTTTCCTTAATTAGTTTGGGGTTATCCTAAACGACGAGTATCCCGCTTATCATTTAAAAACGTTTTTCAAACTCTTAGAATTATCCAATAGAATTTCCTTTTACAATCAGTTTAAGATGAGCAAAAGTGCAATTGTTATCGGGGCGGGAATAGTGGGTTTAGCCACTGCCAGAGCATTGGCGGTGCGTGGTTATCGTGTTACCGTATTTGAACGAAGTGAGAAGGCAGTCGGGGCATCGGTGCGTAATTTTGGGATGGTGTGGCCGATTGGGCAACCGGTAGGCCCCTTGTACGATCGGGCGTTGAAATCGAAGAGTATCTGGAAGGAGTCGTTAGGAGAGGCGGGGTTGTGGCATGAGGAAGTGGGGAGTTTACATGTATTATATGAGAAGGACGAGGTAGAATTTGCGGAAGAATTGGTGGATCAGCGGCAGGATTCGAATATTCGATTGTTAACCCGGGAAGAAACCCTTGCCAAGAGCCCGGCCGTTAATTCGGAGAATTTGAAAGGGGCATTATGGAGTGCAACGGAAATGATTGTCGACCCCCGAGAAGCCATCGCGGGTCTGCCGGCTTACCTAAATCGTCGATTCGGAGTTCAATTTGTATGGAAGACAATGATCCATCGGATCGATCACCCCAACGTGTATTCAGGTTCGCAAAGCTGGAGTGCCGATGAAATCTATGTTTGTAGCGGGGCCGACTTCGAGACGCTGTATCCAGAAGAGTTTGCTATAGCGCCCTTGACTAAATGCAAATTGCAAATGATGCGTTTGGAGTCACAACCGGACCAATGGCGTATTGGACCGGCACTTTGTGGATCCTTGTCGTTTATCCATTATGATTCTTTCAAAGCACCGTCCCGACAAGCGGCTTTGAAAAAGCGTTTCGAGGAAGAATATGGCGAATACATTCGCTGGGGGATCCATGTCATGGCCTCACAAAACGGAAGTGGCGAGATTACCATAGGTGATTCGCACGAATATGGGCATACGTTTGATCCTTTTGATAAATCCTATATCAATGAATTAATCATTCGCTATTTACAGCGATTTGCCAATTTTAAGTCGATGCGATTGATCCAAAGTTGGCATGGGATCTATGCAAAAACAACTTCGGGGCAAACTGAAATTGTGTTGCGTCCTGAAGACGGAGTGACGATTATCAATGGGTTAGGGGGCGCCGGTATGACGCTTTCCTTCGGATTGTGTGATGAAATAATATCAAGTCAAATGTAAATACAATGGCACCGGTATCCAGAGAACAGGGGGATGTCAATACGGGATTTCAGCGACAAGCCTATATTGATCAATTGAATTCCGAATCTCGATATTGGCTGGAAAGGGACGCAAACGTTTTTTTTCATCAGGCTTTGTCTACGCCGGTGATGAACGTATTGGCCAAGACCGAAGGTGCCTGGATAGAAGATCTTGAAGGTCGACGCTACTTAGATTTACATGGTAATGGCGTACATAATGCTGGTTTTTCAAATCCGGAGGTTATCAAGGCAGCTATACGTCAATTGGAATCACATCTTGCTTTTACGCCTCGTCGCTACACCAACATACCGGCCATTCGACTTGCTGAAAAGCTGGTTGAATTGACCCCTGAAGGACTGACCCGAGTATTGTTTTGTCCTGGAGGTTCGGAAGCCATTGAAATGGCCATAGCCCTGGCAAAATACATTACGGGTCGATGGAAAACCATATCCTATTGGGATTCCTACCATGGTAACGGTTTCCAATCCATTAGTGTGGGAGGAGAAGAGCATTTTTCAGTGGGTATGGGTCCTTTGATGCCGGGGGCTTATCACATAGAGTTTCCTAATTATTATCGTAACCCCTGGAATTTGACTGATGAGCAGGAAATAGACGATTTATACCTGCGACAGTTGGAAATCATTTTAAAGCGAAATCCGGATATAGCTGCCCTTATTGCAGAACCGATTTCGGCAACGCCGGTTGTTCCTTCGGTTTATTACTGGCAGCGAATTCGAGAGATATGCGATCAACACGGTATTTTCCTCATTTTTGACGAGATCATCGAAGGTTTTGGGCGGACTGGAACCTGGTTTGCCTGTGAACAATATGTGACCCCCGACGTACTGGTGTTGGGAAAGTCGCTTGGAGGGGGAATATTGCCTTTGGCAGGCATTGTAACCCGCGAAGCCTACAATGTATTGCAACATCGATCGATCGGTCATTTTACCCACGAGAAGAATCCCTTGTCGGCAGCAGCGGGTCTTGCAGGTATCGAGTACATCGAACAACGTAAGTTGGTCGAAAATTCAGCTCGACTGGGTGAATATTTACTTCAAAAATTGAGGGAATTAAAAGAACGCTTCCCCGTCATTGGTCATGTTGCCGGCAAAGGCTTGCATATTGGAGTAGATTTGGTAAAAGATCCACAGACCAAAGAGCGTGCAGATGACTATGCGGAAATAATCATGTACGACTGTTTGAAACAGGGAGTTGCTCTCAAAATTATTGAGGGGAATATTTTAACGATGCGGCCTTCCCTGGTCATCAATAAGTCGGAATGCGATTTGATTGTAGATACTTTAAAAATTGCTTTAGAACGTAACCAACTCAAATGTTAAACCCATGACTTTTAACCTTAAATCTAACCTCTTGTTTTTGTTGGCGGCCGTTTCGTTGCTGGTCGCCTGCCAGGAACCCGCAAAAAAAGGTCCTTCCGGTATTGAACACGTGATCGTGATCGGTGTTGACGGGCTGAGTCCGGATGGGTTGAAAAAAGCTCAAACGCCGGTTATGGACAGTCTTATTGCTTCGGGAGCCGTCAAATGGACAGCCCGGACGGTGATCACGTCGGCCAGCAGCCAAAACTGGGCTTCGATGCTGATGGGCACAGGTCCGGAAATTCACGGAATTATTAACAACGACTGGGAAATTGATAACCATGAGTTACCCCCGGTGGTACGTGAGAAGGATGGTAGATTTCCGACAATTTTTAGTTTACTCCGCAATCAGCGCCCTGAGGCGGAAATTGGGGTTGTATATCACTGGTCGGGTTTCGGCCGACTTTATCAAAAAGATGCCGTTTCTTTCGATCGGAATTTAAAGTCGGAAGATTCAACAACGGCCGTTTTTGCAGAATATGTTCGGGAAAATAAGCCCGTGTTGGGTTTTATGCACCTGGATCATGTGGATGGAGCAGGCCATCGTCATGGACATGGAAGTGAAGGTTATTACCAATCGATTTCCAAAACTGATTCGCTGGTAAAACAAGTAGTCGATGCCATTCACGCTGCCGGGATTGCTCAAAAAACGTTGTTAATGATCGTTTCGGATCATGGTGGTTTTGGACGTGGGCATGGCGGTTATACTACCAATGAAATGGAGGTGCCAGTAGTGTTTTGCGGTGCGGGGGTTCGTAAGGGTTATGAAATTGTTCAGCAAGCTGCCGTTTATGACATTGGGCCTACCATTGCCTTTGCCCTCGGAATCGATACCCCTTATGAATGGACCGGACGCCCCCTTAAAGCGGCATTTGATGGTTTTTCAGAACCGGAAAATAATTGGGGTGGAGCCAGGAACATTGCTTCTCCCATTATTAACCCAGCCGGTGAAATGTACAAAAAAGCAGGAGGAATTTACGTGGATCAAACAGCATCCGTCTCCATTACGCCTGCAGATCCCGCGCATACCACACGGTACACCCTGGATGGAACCGAGCCCGATGCGAGCTCACCTGTATATAATGAACCTTTTCAGGTAGAGAAAACTACCGTGGTGAAAGCGAAATCGTTCGATGATCAAGGAAATGTAAGTCCGGTTTCCGTTGCTTATTTCCGGATCGTACCTTCGGATAAAAGCCATGGCGTTAAGACCACTTTTTATAACCTCAATGCGCCTGAAAAATTGCCTGTTTTTGAAAAACTAAGGGGGGGACAGGCTTGGGATGAATGGGAAATTACCCCTAATGAAGAGAAAATCATGGCTTTACTTCAGCCGGGGAATTCCAGTTTCGGTCTGGTGATTGAGGGTTTTTTGGAAATAGATGAACCGGGTAGATACCGTTTTTATACCCATTCGGATGATGGTAGCAAACTTTATGTCAAGGGGGAAAAAATCGTGGATAATGACGGTCCACATGCCATGCGTGAACGGTCGGGAGCGGTAACCCTCACGTCGGGGAAACACCCGATAAAGGTGGAATACTATAATGGAGAAGGGAGTGGCTGGCTGGAGGCTTATTACCAGGGACCCGGTGTACCTAAACAGTTAATCCCTGCCGATAAACTATATCGAACACTTTAATTCCATTAAACAGGCCAAGGGATGGAAAAGACAAAAATAAATCGGACTGAAGGAGACGTTAATATTTCGCCGGCTCGCGAATCCTGGTATCAGGTAATCGCCCATGCCGATACGATGCGTTTGCTTGATGAAGACGCAGATGTGTTCCTGCATCAGTCCTTGTCGACCCCCTGTTTGGACGTCTTGCAATCTTGTAACGGAATTTATTTAACCGACCTACAGGGGAAGACCTATATGGATTTTCACGGGAATAACGTCCATCAAGTGGGGTATGGGAACACGTATATACTAGATCGTGTAAAAGCCCAATTAGACGAACTTTGTTTTTCTCCCCGGCGCTATACCAACCGCCCGGCCATTGAATTAGCCCGCAAATTAGGGTCTTTAATGCCCGGAGACTTAAAACGTGTGCTTTTAGCTCCTAGTGGTGCGAATGCTATCAGTATGGCGTTGAAATTAGCCCGATACGTGACCGGCAAGCACAAAATTGTATCGCTATGGGATTCGTTCCATGGCGCTAATTTGGATACGATATCGGCCGGTGGTGAGACCGATTTTCGGAAGGGAATGGGGCCACTGATGCCCGGTGTTGAACGAATCCCACCGCCCATGTCCTACCGCGGCCCCTTTAGCGAACAGGACACTGACCAGCTAGTCTATGCAGACTATCTCGAATATGTGATAGAAAAAGAAGGGGATATCAGTGCTTTTTTGATCGAAACAATTCGAAATACAGATGTACAAATCCCTACCCAGGCCTATTGGAAAAGGGTTAAAGAAATCTGCCAACGTCATAATGTATTGATTATCCTCGACGAGATTCCGATTGCCTTCGGGCGTACCGGGAAAATGTTTGCCTTTGAACATTACGACATTGAACCCGACATCGTTTGCGTAGGTAAAGGGTTAGGAGGAGCCGTTTTTCCCATCGCAGCGATGGTGACACGCGAGCGATTTAACGTGGCTGGCGACATCTCTTTGGGGCATTTTACACACGAAAAGAGCCCAATCGGAAGTGTTGCCGCATTGGCCATGTTAGCTTATTTGGAAAATCACAAAATCCTGGAAAAAGTTAGACAAGACGAACTTTTTATGCGGGAGGCTTTGATGGACTTAAAAAATAAATATAGGCTAATTGGCGATATCCGGGGAATTGGTCTGTTATGGGGAGTTGAATTAGTCAAAAACCGTACGACGAAGGAAAAGGCGACAGCTGAGGCTGAAGCTATTATGTATGATTGTCTTGCCAATGGACTAAGTTTTAAACTCTCCCAAGGGAACGTCATTCAATTATCGCCTCCGCTGATCATCACTCGGGAAGAGTTGAAACAAGCACTTTTGATACTCGAGCAAGCTATTTCTAAAACCTCAACTACGTTACGATGACCAACCCAAGACCTTCCAAAATTGGACAAATGCTCAGCAGACACCGGGTTATACTGGTCATTTGGGCGTTGACGGCTTCCTTTGGGGCTTACTTTTGTATGTATGCTTTCCGAAAACCCTTTAACACCGGTTTGTATGAAGGACTTGTATTGTGGGGTATGTCCTATAAAACGATTTTAATCATTACTCAGGTGGCTGGGTATATGGTATCCAAATTTATTGGAATCAAGGTGATATCAGAGCTAAGCCCTAACCGGCGGACAATATTGGCCTTGACCTTAATCGGAATAGCGCATACATCCTTGTTACTTTTTGGATTGGTTCCTTATCCCTATAATTTTATATTCCTCTTTTTAAATGGGCTTCCCTTGGGGATGGTTTTCGGTGTCTTATTTAGTTACCTCGAAGGGCGAAGAGTGACCGAAATGGTGGTGATGGGCTTGGGTATCAGTATCATTGTTGCATCGGGAGTCCTTAAAACGGTGTATATCGAAGTCCATCAATTGGTACCTGAAGTATCTGAATTTTGGATGCCATTTCTAATTGGAACCCTCTTTCTCCCCTTGTTTATCATTTTCATGTGGATGATGTCGGTGTTACCACCCCCCGATGCCAGGGATATAGCAAACCGTACATTGAGAGAGCCGATGACAGCGATCGACAAACAATTGGCGTTAAAACAGTATGGGTTACCGGTCATTTGTTACATCGTCGTCTATGCCATGTTAACCATGGTACGTGACTTCCGGGACAACTTTGCTGTAGAGATTTGGAATGAGGTTGAAGCGAATTGGCAAAGTGGCGTTCTGGCACAGACCGAACTAATCATCGGGCTCATTGTTCTAGGGGTGATTGGGAGTCTATCCTTGATTAGGGATAATCGTATAGGTTTTAGTCTTATCAATGCGATTATGTTGGGCGGGCTATTGCTGGCTGCTTTGGCGAGTGCCTTGTTTACACGCCATTTAATTTCGGGTTATCAATGGATGCTGTTATTGGGAGTGGGCACATTTCTGTCGTATATCACGGCTCAAACCGTGTTATTCGAACGGATGATTGCCTTGTTTAAGATCAAAGCCAACGCCGGGTATTTTGTTTATTTGTGTGACAGTACCGGCTATCTAGGTAGTGTAGGGTTGCTGGTTTATAAAGAATTTTTCACCCGGGAGCTTCGTTGGTCGGAAGTGCTCATTTCATTTGTACACTTACAAACCGTGGTGGGAATTTTCTTTCTCCTCATTTGCTTGTTGATTCTTTTTCAAAAGGCGAGAAGAAATCAGTTTTGGCTAAAGGTGGTCTGAGGTTTACCCACAAAAAAACCGCTCCGGGAAATGGAGCGGTTCATAGAAATATAACTAACCTGTTACAGTTTTAGCGTCCAACCATCGCGGTATTCACGATTAACATATTTGTTAGCGAGATCCCAGTTGGTGACTTTGCCTTGTTTTGCATCCCACAACAGTTTTTTACGTCCGTTGTATTTGTCGACGGTACGTCTTCCCGAGGGGTTATCACGCATCATCCAGGTACGTATTGCTACGTTACCAATCAGGATACTTTCGGTAAACGGTCCTGCATATTCGAAGGGTGAACTGGTTTCAGCGTTACCGTAACCGGCGATACAAGCATTTACCCACTGCAAATAGTGGTCTTCGTTGGGCACTCTTGGAATCGTTTCAGGAACGTTGATAAATTCATTGTCTCTGAGTGGTAACAGACGAGGTCTAGCACCGTAACAATCGGCCATCAGTTTACCTTTCGCACCTATAAATAGAACGCCTCCGTCAGAGTTTCCGAATTCTTCTCCTTCTTGGAGTTCTTCAGGTAGTTCGGGTAAAATACCACCGTCGTACCAGCTTACTTTGATATCACCCAAACCGTCTTTGCGTGGATAAACCAGGTGTACGTTGGTGGAGAATGGGGTCCAAGCTGGCTCGTCATCTTGTGGGCGAAGGGTCATAGTCCAGTTACCGGCAACGCTTACTTCTACCGATTTAGGGTAGTCGATAGGGAGAATCCTAAACACTGGGTCCATGATATGGCAAGCCATGTCGCCCAATGCACCGGTTCCATAGTCCCACCATCCACGCCAGTTCCATGGCAAGAAGGCTTCGTTGTATGGAACTTTTTGTGCAGGACCTAACCAGAGATCAAAGTCGAGTTCTTTGGGAATCGGGAATGTTTTATCGGTTGGAACCGCTTGTGGCCATACAGGACGGTTGGTCCAGCAAAGTACGCGGTCGACGTGTCCGATAAGACCCGAATCGTAAATTTCTTTCATTCGACGAACCCCGTTACCCGATCCACCTTGATTCCCCATTTGGGTGACCACTTTATATTTTTTTGCAGCTTCGGTCAGAACCCTTGCTTCGTTGATGCTATGCGTTAGTGGCTTTTGGGTATAGACGTGTTTTCCGAGTTGCATGGCCGCTAATGTGGCTACTGCGTGGGTATGGTCGGGTGTAGAAATCGAGCAGGCGTCGATATTCTTATCTTCTTTGGCGAGCATTTCCCGAAAGTCTTTGTAATATTTTGCTTTGGGGAAATTCTTTCTGGAATCTACCGCTTGCCGATCGTCGACATCACAAAGTGCTACAATATTTACATTGGGACTTTTGGCGAAGGAGGTTAGGTCGCTTTTACCTTTACCACCGACACCGATACCGGCGATGTTCAGTTTGTCGCTGGGCGCAACATAACCTTTGCCACCCAATACGTGTCGCGGAACGATAAAAAACGCCGATGCAGCCAGTGAAGAGGCTTTAATGAAGTCCCTCCTAGTAGGAGAGCTGAACTTCTCTGTTTTTTTGGAATCTTTCATTTTTGGCTTTGCTGTAAAATAACAGGGTAAATGACAAGAACATGTATACAAATACTATACTGAAATACTAAAGCGTCAGGCTACTGCATTCTAATCAACTGTAACATGAATATTCTTAGTTAAGTGAAAAAAAAATCAGGACCTACGCCCTCGGTGTTTCCAATCTGGAAAATGAACCTGGGTTGAAACGAGAATCCTGATAAAGCAAACAGGTTAACCCCATCTTTTTTGGGATTAACCTATTGCCCATCTTACGCATACGTAAGGTTTCGCTTGCGAAATTATTTTACGTCGTTTGAGCTACCTGTCGCTTTTGATCTTCAATCAGCCACTGGGCTACAAAATCGTCATCGATCAAATGGGGGTAGGCTTTTACCACGCGTTGTATTTCTTCGAGTTGACCGGGTGAAAGGTCTTCTTCTGGGTTTAAACACCAGATGCCATCGAGTAAGCCTTGTTGGTAAAGTACTTGATGTACACCGGCAATACATCCGTGGAAGGAATTGAACGGGTCGAATATGGCCGCATTCATATCGGTCACTTCGATGTTTCTTGTGAACAATTCGGAGGCGTTGGGGTAGCCTGCAGCGATATGTTCTTTAATGTCATCCAACAATTTCACGGCTGAAGCTGTCCATGCCGCCCAATGGCCGAGGAGTCCACCCACGAATCTTTTTTCAACCTTCTGTCCGTCTATGTCAAAACGATAGACAGTCAGTAAGTCGTTGACAATGTTGTCATCATTACCCGTGTACAATGCTATTTCGTCTCTTCTTGACGAACTACAAACGCCTCTTACGACATCGATGGTTTGATAGCGATTGAAGGCAGCGACTTTAATACCGTAAACGTTGGGTATATCGGCAAAAGCCTTCCAAAAATCATAGCTGAATGGGCGCCCGCCGATACTGGTTTGAAGATAGAAGCCGAACACAGGGATGTGTTTGGCGATTTCTTCAACGTGCTTGAGTACTTCCTCCTCGGTTTCCATTTTAAATGCTGCCATTCCGACCAAGGCCATATCGTAGCCATATTTTAGGGCTAGTTCAGTTTCCCGAAGGGCTTGTTCCGTTTTGCCGATGACTCCTGCAACTTTTAGAAAGGGACGGTCCAAATTGGCTGAAGCTACTTCTTCTGCAGCGAGTCTCAATACGGGTTCCAGTAAGTTATGCTGAGTGTCCCTAATTTCAAATTGAGTTGTGTGTACAGCTACTGCTACACCACCTACCCCTGCGGCCATGTAATAGCGCGTGAGTCTTCTTTGTTTTTCTTCATCGAGTTGCCGTGCAGCATTCAATGCCAATGGATGCGCAGGGATTACCGTTCCCGAATGTAACAGATTTTTTTTCTCAACACTTAGCATAATCGTATCAATTAATATTGTCCTTTACGCTCCTGGAAATGGGTGGGTTTTTGAATGGTTTCACCTCCTTCTAAAAGCCAGGTAGCCGTAATTTCAATCATTTGTTTAAGCGTAACATTGGGGTATCCAAAAAGTCGGAAAGATTCCGCTGCGTTACTTAACAGGGCTGTGGGTGCGGGTTCGCCGTTGAATTGGGGCGTTTTATTGAAATGCTTACCGAATTCTTCGGCCACCCATTTAACCGCTACCGTTTCTGGTCCCGTAACATTCAAGAGTTTGGGTGGAGAGGAGCAGTGTAACAAGGAGCGAATCGCGATTTCGTTGGCATCACTTTGCCAAATCACATTGACAAACCCAGTTGACAAGTCGATGACCTGCTCATTTAACACCGACTTGGCAATTTCGAGTAAGACACCGTATCGAAAATCAATCGCATAATTCAAGCGATAGACCAGGATAGGGGTATTGTATTTCCGTGAAAAATGTTCGAAAATCCTTTCACGACCCAGACAAGATTGGCCGTATTCTCCTACAGGGTTCGGTATGACATCTTCGGTGGCACCACCACTTAATACATCCACAAAGGGGTAAATATTACCCGTAGAATAGACCACGATGCGACTGTCTTTATACTTCTCTGCGACTCGACCGGGAAGATAAGCGTTCATAGCCCAGGTATACGACTGACGATCTTTCGTTCCGAATTTCGTTCCGGCGAGGTAGAGGACATTGGGTGCGTACGGTAGGGATTGAAGCTGTGCGTCGTCCAAGATATCAGCCGAAATGGTTTCAATTCCATCTTTTTGGAGGGCGTCCTGAAGTCCCGCCTCACTAAATCGGGAAACGCCTATGACGCGGTTCGATTTGCCTGCTAATTCCAACGCTTTTTTAGTCAAACGTGCAATACTCGGGCCAATTTTTCCGCCAGCACCTAAGATGATAATATCGCCTTCAATCGACGCTATATCCTTGATCAGGTCGTCGGATGGTTCAGTAAACCTGCGTTCAAATTCTTGAATGATACTCATTTAGTAAATATTATTTTAAAAACAGTTCATTAATGTTCAATAGGGCTAGTGTGATAATCAGGATCAATCCTGCACCCCCTGCGATTTTAACGGGTAGGGTATTAGCCTTTTCGCCCATAATACTCTTATCATTACCAATTAAATAAATAGCGATTCCGATAAAGGGGACTACGAAAATGGTCACACTCTGGGCGAATACGATAAGTTCTAGCGGTAGTTTACCGAATATAATGGCGATCGTCGCTCCGAAAACCATGACTAAAGCCGTCATCATGCGTACCGGTTTTGACCCCATTTGACTTCCGAAACCCAGTGCATCGCTCAATAGCAAACCACCTACAGACGAATTCCCCACCAAGGACGAAAACGCGGCGCCAAACAAACCGATTAAAAATAGGGTAGAGGCGTTATGTCCAAAAATAGGTTCCAACGCTTTTGCCATGTCCGACCCGGAGTTGACAGTCAAGCCTTGGGGATTTAAAACCGCAGCTGCGCAAATGATGACAACGGCACTCATCACCCCCAAAAGTAAGATGCCGGTAAGACTGTCGTTCTTCTTGGCTGTAATCGCTGGGTTTACACGTTTACGTTCCTGGATCAAATACGATTGATATAAGGCTCCTACAATTGAAAAACAAGAGGCAATAAAGGCGATCACTAGGCCAAGGGATCCCTCCGGTAATTCAGGAACGGTAAACCCTTTGATAATTCGACCAAAGTCGGGTTTCGCCAGAACAAACGTCGTCACAAAGGAGAACAACATCATCAAGATGAGTGCAATCATTGTTTTTTCCAGCACCGAATAAAATTGTCGGAAAAACAGAAGGGTGACCCCCGCGGCTGTACAGCCCATCACCCAGGGTTTCGGTGAGGTTCCGGTGAGTTCTCCCAATGCGATCCCAACGCCTATGGAGTTTCCAGCTTGGAAAGAAATGGCCACCAGGAAAACCCCGACACCGACCAATACAGAGGCGGGTTTACCCCATTTTTCCTTAACGGTTTGTAATAGTGACTTGTCAATTTGAGCGCCTATCCGGGTTGACATGGCTGTAAACAAGGCCATAAAGAAAATAGCAACGGTTACTATCCAAAGCAAATCGTACCCGTAAAGAGCACCCAGCTTCGACGTAATGGTCAGTTTGCTAGGACCAAAAACAACCGCTGCCGTAATCAAACCGGGGCCGACGGTATAAAACCATCGCATGAAAGTGGAGGTGGAATTTCCCACAAGAATTCGTTTAAGTAATACGACTAATTAAATTTCAGGATCCGCCCAATAAGTACAGTACGCATCCAGAAATACCGGACCTTTAAATAATTGGCACCCGCCACAATTACTACCTTCCTCCCAGGGAATAAAAAGCTTGCAATTTTCGCAGAGGTTGTCCGGAATAGGTGATTTTTCAACATAACCCAGCGCTTTTCTTTTCTCCAATTCGGCGGGTTCTATGCTTGAAAAGTCAGTACATGGATCTGCTGTTGAAAGGGCTTCTTCCGCTGGCTGATCCGTTGTTTCAGTTGTGTTTCCTCCGCCGCAAGCCGTCGCCACAGCACCTACGCCTATGACTAGCGCACTCCGATGGAGAAGATCGACACAGAATTTCCGTCGATTAAATTTGTTTAGTTTCATCGTCATACCATAACAGTGATTAACAGAATCAACTTCCCTTCAGTGATTCTTTAATTTTTTCGAAATTCGATTTTAATTCATCGGCACTTTTTCCGGAAGCACTCTCCAGTGCACGGGATAAAGCTGCTGACTTTTTGAAAGAATCCGGAGCTCTTTTCAGGCCTTTTTCAAAACCAACTAAAATAGATTTTTGGGCTCTGCTGTTGAAATTACCCAGTGAATTCAATAAGGAGGAAACTTCCGTTGGGTTAGCACGTGCTGCGATTACAAACGCGGCATCTTCTGTGAAGCGATTGCTGTTTTCATTTTCCTGGAAAAAGGGCTTTCCAGAAACAAAGTTTAAAAAAGCAAAAGACGAACCTGTCTCAGACGTGAGTACAGCGGTACGATAGAGTGGTTGCGAAATATATCTTTCTAAAACGCTCGCCAGCGCATCTCTTACAACAGCGCCTTGGAACGCACCGGCGCTTAGAGCGGCTTGTAGCACCACACGGTCGTCACTATCGTTGATCAACGCCAGTATGTCAGGTAGGTTTTGGGGATATCTTTCCGATACAATAGCGCCGTGAATTCGTACGCCTTCGTGGGCATCTTTAGTGGCTGCTTTTGCCAAAGAAGCGTCCATTGCACCTAATCCATCCAGTGCATAGAAAGAATGTAATCTTCCACGGGGGTCGGGATGGTTGGTAAATTGTTCTTTTAAAGCGGGAACAATGGATTTATCCTGTCTTTCGAGGATAAGACGTTGGGCGGTAAGGCGCCACCATTGATTAGGATGGCCCAAATACTCTACCAGCTCTGCCGATGTTTTTGAGCCTAGATTAATATTGTTTAAATCTCTTTTTTCTCCTTGTGTAGGGTAGATTCTATAAATTCTGCCTAATTCTTTACCGGCTTCGAAATCCATTTCGGCTTTTAAATCATCGGGAATCGAGACCGGCGTTTCGATATGTTGTAAGTACATATCGATAACATAGAGGTAGCCATCCGGGCCGGAATAGAGGGTAGTCGGACGGAACCATGAATCGGTGGATGCTAAAAATTCACGATCTTCCTCACCTTTGCCACGGGTGGCTTCAAACTCGGCTTTGCCAGGGTTTTTCTTTAAAACGGTACGATGAACCAAGTTCCCAGCGACTTCTGCGGTGAAAATATTTCCGTAGTACTCTTCTGGGAATGCATCGCCCCCATAAAATGTACCGCCTGATGCACCCGTAAAGTGGCCTTCCGCCCACTCGATACGATTCAGCCCCAGGGAATCATAATTCTGTTGGCGACGCCGGCTACGTTCTGCTCGCCAGTACGGTGCGGGGGTTCGTTGAAACATGACATCGTCTTCGTAGATCTTAACACTTCCTCTGGTAGAAGGCAAATAGGGATGTCTTTTCAAGTACCGACCTGCGATAGGAGCTTGCTGGATGTAGAGCGTATTTTGGGTGAAAAAGCGGTTTCCCCAGTCATCAATGGCCAATCCATACTGGCCGTTTCCGGATTCTGATTCAAACTTGTTATTGTCTAAACGGAAACGAAAATCGCCACCAGCCACGTTGAGTTTACCCGCTTCAGGGTTATCAATTCGACTTACCATTCCCGCTTGCCCATTATTGTTGGCATAGATCCAATTGTCGACCCCAAATCGGAAGCTGGTAATTTGTGCTTCTGAATTGCGATCGAAGAAGCCGGTAAAAAGAGTTTCCTTGATATCGGCCTTGTGGTCACCGGTGGTGTCTTTTAGATAATAAATATTGGGTGCGGCTGCTACAATGATACCCCCTTTCCAGGGCATTACACTGGTAGCACTGGGTAGGCCGTCGGCAAAAACAAAGTCCGCGTCAATTTTCCCATCTCCGTCGGTATCTTTCAAAAATTTAATAATTCCCCTTGGGTTAAGTGTATCAGCCTGCCAAGGGTAATCGGCCATTTCCACCACGTAAATACCGCCATTTTCATCAATGACCATATCCACTGGCGATTGAACATGGGGCTCAGTTGCGAAAGGTTCTATGGCAAAACCTTCCACGAGTTCGAATTTTTTGAGGGATTCTTCGACGGAAAGCCCATCGGGATATTTAGGTGGTTCCTGACAGGATGCCATTGCTAACATCGTAGCTGCTAATGGGAAAGTAGTGCTAAAGCGGAACTTTTTGTCCATGTTTTGGTGCTATTAAACGATTTGATTAAGTCTTTTTTACTAATTTTTATTTCTTCAAGGTTTCCAATTCTTGGGTAGGGATAAGGTCCACACGTCGTTTACCAAGGGTGGTGTCATTCCTCCTGCTACCCAAATTTTATCTTTATAAACCAATGTTATTTGCGCATGTCTTTCCTTCCACTTTTTGTCCGTCTTGAGGAGATGCCAGGTGGTACCGTCCGTAGTGTACCATGCGTCGTCCCAGTTTCGAGAGGGGTTATTCGACCAGCCACCCAGTACCCATAAGCAATCTCGATAGACAGCGGTAGTAAACCAAATTCGTTCGTGCCAAGGAGCATGGGGTGTTACTAACTCCCATTTTTTTCCATCTTCCGACATCCATACATCGTTATGTGCATGGTAGGAAGGCGTATAGTTTCCACCAGCCATCAGGTATAACTTATTTTTAAATACGGCCACTTGGTGATAGGCACGGGGCGACCATGCTGCATTTTCGGTGACAAGCTCCCAATGAATGCCATCTTTAGAGCTCCAGATATCATTTTTTAAGCTTTTTTCGTCGCCGAAATAATAATTTTCGGTGCCTCCAAATAGCCAAAGACGTCCTTTAAACTCGACGAGAGCGCCCGCCATTCGAGGAGACCAAGGGGCTTTTGTTTCGAGTTTCCATTTTTTTCCGTCGGTAGATGACCACACCTCGTTTCCAGCCTCATGGCCTGGTAGTCGACCGTTATACCAGCCACCCATGATCCACATTTTATTCCGGAAATTGGCTACCATTGGGAAATCGCTATGTTTCCAGGGGGCTAGTGCTGTAACAAGCTCCCAATGGATGCCATCTGTCGACTTCCATACGTCTCGGGGAGGTGCTTCATCCGACTTAAACCAACCACCGAAAATCCACATCGAATTCTTGTATACCAGCTGTCCCTGAGAATCTCTCGGTTGCCAGGCTACCGAATCGGCCACCTTTGTCCATGACGGATTTTGGGCAAAAGAAATGCTGGTTACCCCGATCAACAAAATCAGTAGCAAGATTCGATATGTCTGGACTTTCGTCAATTTTTTATGCTAAATAATCTGCTAATTTGCCACTTATTGGGCTGCCCATTGGAGGGCATTAACGAGTAATTGTCGGAACTGTGGTTCGGAAAAATCAACGGGATAGCCCAAAGACGTGTAGAACACTTTTCCGCCATAGTCGTTAATGCGTGTCCAGGCAGCTGGTTCTTTGACGTTGGGCGTACTACCCGTAACCAAAACAACGGCTTCCGGATCAATCAGGGGGCTGACTTTATAAACGGATCCCCGGCTTTTCCAGGGCTCCGGAGATATACCCTTTAAAATAGGGTGGTCAGCATTTTCAGGATTGACTTCCACATAGGTGCCGAGTTCTTCGGGTTCGTACCCTTTATTCTCATGTCCCAAAACGTCGGGTACAAACCCCCACCAGCCTTCATGTCCGTCAACCGCCATGGTTCCTCGTACAGAGAATCCATGATTGGCCGTACGGATACCCACTACCGGTTTACCTGATTTAATAAAAGCTTTGATTTGGTCCATTTGTTCGTGGGGAAGTCCAACTCTTCGACAAAATACCACTAAAACATCGGCATCTTCTAGTACCTCGAGATTGTCGAATTGAAAACTTTCATGTTTCCCCTTACCAAGCAAAACGGTCGTGCGGAAGAGTCCTTCTCTTTCTAAGCTATCGGCAAAAGGGGGAATGGTGATATCGGCTTCGTAGTTTAATGGGTCTTGGCTGATTAGAAATACCAGGTGTTTCTTATCGTCACCCTGTTCTGCTTTTGAAGCATCGTCGCCTTCTTTTGGCGCACAGGACGATGCCATAGCACAAAATGTCAAAAGGATTAAGGCTAGGGTAGTGTTTTTAGGAAAGAGCTTAGTGAAACTGTTCATGGTTAAATTATTTCTTAAGTACCTCATCAATTCTTTTATAGGCTATCTGCCTTACTGCTATTGGAAAATCGTGGCCTGCATCGGGGTGATGTACTTCCAAACGGTTGTTCACGTGGAGTAATTTATATACTTGACTTGCCTTTTCCACCCCATTTTTTACCCCCTGTACATCGAAATTCCCATCATTGAGAGGGGAATTGGAAAAGAAATAACGGGGGGCGATGGCACCAATTACTTCATCGAAGTTGAAAGGCATTTTGGCGGCATCGAGTTGATATTTATCCCGAACTAGGGGCATGTACCGATCTTGTGCCCAGGGACCCAGCTTTCCACCGTATCTTTCAGTGACCGTCTTTCCTGCATTGTAATTTTCGAACAGAGTCCATCCACAGCTGGCAACGACGATTTTCACTCGTTCATCGAACGCCCCCAGAAACATTGCATTATGGCCTCCGAGGGAATGCCCTATCACCCCAATCCGATCCGCATCGACATCCTTTCTAGAAACCAAATAATCGATACAACGGACATGGTTGAAGATGGCTTGCATGGTGCCCGATTCGAACCGATCCTGGGCAAAGTCATGGTTGCTCAACTCCCCAAAACTGGGATAGTCGGGTGCAATGACAACATATCCTCGGTGTGCCAGCTCCGTTGCTGTCGCTCGATTGGGACCGGCTTCCGAACTATCCGTCAAAAATTTACCTTTTGCACCTGTACCATGCAGAGCGAGCATAGCGGCATGTCTTTTATCAGGAGCAGTGTTTTTAGGAATGTATAATAAGATGGGAACCACCTCACCGGGATAGGATTGCAGGTGTACCCTATAGCGTATAAACCCAGAAAATTCAACCGAATCTAGAAAAATGGCATTCGGTGCAGAGAGATTACGGGTATCCTGAAAAGGACCCATTACTTGCTGCATACCTTCCAGAATCTGGGCTCTTTTTTTGGACCAATCTTTAGCGTTTTTTACTGTTTTTACTTTTCCATTGGGTAGGGTATAGCTCATGATGTCGGTCTGAGCCATCAGGGATGTTGACCCATATAACAGTAAGCCAATACACCACCTGGTTACCATTAAGAATTTGTAAGGCTCTCGTAAACGCATCACGCTTATTTTTTTGAATCCTTAAAAGTCTCGTTTAAAAGTCGCACGGCTGCCTCTACCAGAATCAGACCTGCTTCGTCGGTACCCACGGTGCCTGCTTCCATCTCGTAACCCCCTTTACTTTTTTCCCCTGGCATACCTACATAATGAACTCCATTGCCATTCGAATAACCCAGAACCAGGGTGTGGGGATAGGGTGAGCGGGACCGTATGGTGCTACCCAAGTCGGTCAAGGGTTCCCCAGGTAGGGTAACCAGGGCAAGGGGGCCGATGGTCATTACTTGGACTTCCGCCTGAACAATATCAAGACCGGTGCGTTCCTTTCCCTTAGCGTCGAGAGGTAATCCTGTCACTGCTCTTTTAACGATTAAGGAATCGGTCACAAGCTTTACACTCCAGTCGAAAGCCCCCTTGGCTCGCTGCGCTACGCCACGCCCCATTTCGTTAACAGCCTCCCTACCTCTTCGCCAGGGGTTAATATCGCCTGCAGTTCCTTGTAAAAACATTACCGGGCTACCTAAAGTAGATTTTATCTGCCTAATGGCTTCTCCCGGCCAATCCGCCGAAATTTCCTCTGAATAGGGATAAATGGCTACGGAATGAACGGACATATGGAAAAGAGACAGGATATTTTTACCCGCAACGTCCCGGAATGAAAGGAGACTCATGGTACGGTCGAGGGGACCATAATTGGCACCGTCGAGGAGGATCTCCGGTTGATAAGCCTCATGTCGGAAGGTATAACCTTTGGGAGCATTGTTGGCAGCTACGCCCCATTGCGGCTTTACGGGTCTTCGATTATTCGCATAAGCGGAAATATCTGCCTTCCCGATCCAAAGGGTAGCCGGCTTTAGGTTGGAATCTGCTGTTACGGCTGCTTTGATAACTGCGTCCAGAAGCTTTTGCATCCAGTTTTTGAAAGGCGGGTAGTCGTTCTGTGCGGGCATATACCGGATAGCCCACCAGGTATCATTTTCCTTTCCTCGGTAACCAGGGTTGTAAACAGGAGCCCAAGGAGCAGAGTGGGTATGCGTAGCCGTCACCATGATGTGGCTGGTAGGAATGTTTAATCGTAGGCCAATAGCCTTACGAATCTCATCCGTTAAGGATTCTCCTGCATCAACCAGATCCAGGCTCACCACAACCCCCTTGTTTTTTCCGTCACTAAAGATCGCTACACGGGTATAAAGCGGATCATTTACTTTGGGGTATTCCTTTCCGGTAATCCAATTTTTTACCGCAAGTTCAGGTGTGATATCTCCTTCACCGTACCCCACCAAATATTCCAGGTGTTGTGATTTTAGAGGTTTACCTAAAAATAGAATTCCACCTATCAGGCAGATGAACAACCGACGGGAAGGAGCTATGAACGTTTTTAAAGGCGTCACGGAAATTTATTTCAATAGTATTTGATCAATAAATAGATAGGCTTCATTTCGTATCTCAGCGGGAAACTCATGCCCAACCTCCGGATGTACTACGCGGAGGTTGCTTTCGCTTCCTAGGAATTTATATCCTAAACTGGCTAGCCATATACCCTCTTTTACACCGTTCACATCAAAATTTCCATCTTGGGTAGGGGAAGAGGAGAAAAAAGCACGAGGCGCAATGGCCGAAATTAATTCGTGGAAATCAAAGGGTTTTTGACTCCCATCCAAGCCCCAATTTTTCCATAAAGGCATATACCTTTCTTGAGCGAAGGGGCCGAGTCGTCCACCGTAACGCTCAGAAGCAACGGGGCCTATGTCATAATAATCGAGTTGGGTCCAACCACAACTGCTCACCGTAACCTTGATTCTATCGTCGAAAGCAGCTAGAAAAATGGCATTGTGCCCACCGAGTGAATGGCCGATTACTCCAATTTTGTTTTTATTAACAAAAACTAAACTTTCCAGCAGATCGATACAGCGTCGATGGTTAAAAATCCCTTTCATCGTTCCCGATTCGTAGGAGTCGGCTTTAAAATCATGGTCGGCACTATCCCCAAAACTCGGATAATCGGGAGCGAGTATGACATAGCCTCTTTCAGCCAGCTCTTTACCGTAGCCCAATTGCAGCCTGGATTTCTCATAAGAACCTTCTCCATCTACACTTTTTTTCCCGGCCATATCGGTTTCGTGCAATGCCAATAAAGCCGGTCTTTTATCGTTAGGAGCAAGATCATTAGGAATGTAGAGATAGGCACTAACTCTTTCGGAAGGAGCCACCTCAATGGAAATCGTCAATCGTTTATAGTTTTCGGTACTTAGGGAATCAGAAATGGTAAACTGCGGACGACCGTAATCTTGTCGGGGTAGCGTACCCATAACCGCTTCCATCTTGGCTTGAATTTGTTTGCGATAGCTTTTCCAATTCTTGGGTTTAGGAATAGTTACGGGGGCACCGTACTGGTCTTTCGTAATTAGCGCATGGGTCGCTTTTGGTTTACGTTTTTGGATACTATTTTCAATTTCAAGCGCGAGGGACTCAGCGATCAGTTGATGGCCAGCATCGTTGGGATGCAAATGATCTTCAAATAAATCGGCGGCCGACCTCCCGCTACTTTTTTCATATTGTTCAAATGTTCGCTGATTATTGACGAACCCCGTATTATAGGTATTTGCCAGTTTCTCGGCCTCATGGATATAGTCGAGCAATCGTCGATGTTGAAAATCCTGATTGCCCGGTCTATAGCCATTGGTTGCCATTAAAATTACCCTAATACCTCGAGCTTGCAGGGTTTCGATCATAAAACGCATGTTATTACTAAACTTTTCCAACGGTATCCGCGATGGATCCCCTTCTTTTTTGGAATCGATATAGGCATCATTTGCCCCGAACCCAATGATTACAAGATCGGGATGGTGATCCAGAACCTGGGTTTGAAAGCGATCCTGAGCATGTTTCAGGCGGGCCGTTGATTTATTATCAATCGATCTTCCCGTGTGACTACCGCCTACACCGGAGTTGATCAAGGTAACTTGGATATTCCGTTGTAATAGGAGATCGGGGAGACGCTGGGCGAAAACTTTTTCAACGGTCTTCCGTTCGGCGGTGATGGAATTGCCAAAAGCTACTATTCGTAGGGCGTTTTGGGCTATGGCATTGCTACTGATCCATAGTAGAAGACCGAGTGTCAAAAAGCAATTTTTAATCTTTTCTTTATTCACGTACGAGCAATTGTTAGGGGTTCAACACGGTTTCAATGGCATTTTTTACGACCTGCTCTGAGGAGGGAGCCACCATCGAAACCCTGGGTTGGACTTCATATCCTCCTTGAGTATATGCAATTTCGGTTCCGATATACCCTTGTCCACCTTCGCCGTAACCGGCGGTGCAAACATGTCCGTCGGGGTGAAGACTTTGCGCATAGAGTTGATATTCGACAAAAATTTCGGAGGGTAAATGCAGGAGCCAGGTCGAACCCAGTTGTAAACTGCTAATATTGATTCCTCGTCCCTTTTCCTGTAGGTCCAGCCAGGCGATTTTTCGGGCTGCGCTAAAACGTTGATCGGGGGTGGCCTGAACACTGTCTTTCAATACCGTCCAAAGGGAATCTTTTTTCATGTGTTCTGCAATGGGGAGTTGGACCCAAGTATGTCGCCATTGGGGTTTTTCTACTTTCTTTTTTTCGGTATTTTCCCAGGCTTGCTCCATTGCCTTTTCGATGCGTTCGGCTAAGACCTCTCGCATCGGCACGCTGCCATCATTGTATTTCCCTGCGGCTACATTTCCTGCCGCCCCAATAAAAAATAGCTGGGGTACTCCCGTTGCTTCCTCTCTTGCCTTTCTTGCCATTCCAATGAATTCGGCCGTGACGTCACCTTCTCCGTAATAACTTTGCGGGTGTGTGGCGTAATAACTCAGCGTAACGATGGGTTCATTTCCAGACCAGAAACTGACACTTTTTAACCACGGATCGATAAGACCTTCCGGTGCTTCCTGCGCTTTCGGATCCGTAGATTTACTAAACCGAACGATAGCTACCTTGCCATCGTCTCCGAGAATTCGACGATTGGATGCTACTTTCTCGACCTGAGCTTCTCCAAATCCGATTTGGGTCACGGGTTTTACTTTTTTTAGTGCTTGGGAGAGGGCTAAGACCGCATCGTCCATAACCCTATTGAGGTAAGCATTATCATGACGAGTTCCACCCAGTCCATGATCAGCCATTAATTTTTCCGTCGAAAAATCACAGCGGGGCGTATCGTGTTGATGTAGGACATGGATGGTAACACGATCGGGGGTGGTACCCGCAGCATCTGCCAATTTTTGAGAAAATTCCTGCATCCCTTCGTTGGCAATTGTAATCCAGTCGATCGCAAGGATGACCACAGGGTCTCCCGCACCGGTGATGACGATCCCTTTTGCCTTTAACGAATCGGTTATTGAACGGGCTTTTGCGTAGGCAACCGGACTTCCCAATGGCGGTGTGGCATCTACTTCGAAGTAGGCCATTGCCCAGTCGGACTTAGGTCGACAATTCCACAAGATGCTACTGCATAATAGGGTAGCACCCAGTACGAAAGCAATGTTGAATATTTTCATTTTTATTTCAGGTTCAGGTTAGGGAATTACTTTTCTAATAGTTTCCAACATCGGTTTTTCAGCCTCAGTGGTCGTCATGTTGACGCGAGGATCTACTTCATAACCACCTTGTTGATAGGCTACGGAAGTGCCAATATAAATAGGGCCACCGTCGCCATAGGCCGCGGTGCACACCGGATCTTCCCCTTTAAATTCTTGAGCTTTAAGTTGGTATTCTACAAATGGTTCGCCAGGCATATGGAGTAACCAAATATTGCCGAGTTGCAACGCGGTGATAGCCAACGGTGTACCCTCCTTGTTGCGTTCAATCCATGCTAATTGTCTTGCTATTGTAAAACGGTCGTTGAAGTTTAAGGTGGTATCAGCGATGCGGGTCCGCAAGCTATCCTCAATTAAATACGGTGCAAGGGGTAGAGCTAAGGGTTCACTACGCCATTGCAAGGGTGTGGTGGGTTGAAAGGTTTTGGTCGCCGAAAATGCTTTTTCCATGGCATCGGCGATACGTTGTGTCAAGACCGGCCGCATTTCAGGCGAGCCATTGTTGTACTTACCGGCTGCTACATTTCCGGCAGCACCGATGAAAAAGACCTGAGGCACACCCAACTTTTTGTGAACACTATTCCGGGCCAAGCCAATGAATTCGGGGTTAACGTCACCCTGACCGTAATAGCTTTGAGGATGAGTCGCATAGTAATTAAGTACGGCCAATGCTTGATCGTCATGCCAAAAACTGACGCTTTTTAACTCCGGGTCGATCACGCCCTCCGGGGCATTGATAGCGGCACTGTCTCTGGAACTGCTATACCGAACTATTTTCACTTGGCCATCCTCACCGAGAATTCTACGGTTGGATGCAACCTTTTCAACGTTCGCTTTTCCAAAGCCGATCGCCGTAACGGGTCTCTTGTCATTAAGGGCGGCGGTGAGTGCGGCAGCTGTGGCTTTCATTCGATCTTCTAGAAATTCTAAATCGAACCGAATGCCTCCCAAGTTTTGTTGGGCTAATATTTCTTCGGAGGATGCATCGCACCAGGGCGTGTCGTGTTGATGAAGGGTGTGAATGCTAACACGGTCGGGTGTGGTCCCAGCAGCTTTAGCCAGGTAATTTTTAAACTCATCCATGGATCGATTGGAAATGAGTAACCAGTCGACCGAACAGAGTACAATAGCATCTTGGTTTTTGGGTAAGAGTACCACACCACGGGCGTCTAAAGAATCAGTTATGGAACGGGCGGGAACATAGGCTACCGGGCTACCGATGGCGGGGGTAACATCTACCTGGAAATAGGCTATTTCTAGACTGGGTTTTGGGGTACAGGAATAAAAAAAGATCCCGAGGAAACAGCATATAACCTTGAACAATGAATTATTCATGAAGGAACTGGTTAGGGTTTAAAGCGGGAAATTAAGGATTTTTTGTGGGCATATGCCAAGAAATACTCCGGAACTCCCCCCGATGAAGAGGAGATCCGGAGTAATCGTCGCGGTTTACCTAATAATTCGGGTTTTGTGGAAATGGTGCATCAATGTTCAGATCGATCTGAGCCTGTGGAATAGGCCAGAGTACGTTATGCGGTTTCATCGCTGCACCTGGAATCATAGGGTTGTCGTTGTATTTTAACGTACGTTCCAATAATTTCCCGACCCTTCGAAGGGTGACCAACCGCCATTCCTCACCGTACAACTCTCGCACTCTTTCATCCAATACATAGTCTATATCCAACTCCTCCAAGGTGGCTGGTTTTGCTTTCGAACGGGCACGAACCCGATTGATATCTTGCAAGGCCAATTCCTTCTGGTTGGACGCCAGGTAAGCCTCCGCCCTCAGCAATAGACTTTCGGCAAACCGTAATGCATACCAGTCTTTGTGGGTGATACCACCTCCCGCACGGTTAGGTTGCAAGAAATAATTTTGTGGATCTAGGAATTTGGTATGGATGGGAAAGAGGTTTTTCGTGGTATCCAACATCAAATTGGGGCGTGGCGGATTATACAGGCTGAAATCGATCTTTTTGTTGTGATAGGCTGATGCGGGGTTATCGTAGTAGAAATCCCGTATGATATTGTGTTTCGCATTCCGCATGTCGGTATCCCAGTTATCTTTCCAGACATAGTAGTATACCAAATTCGTTCCTCTCACATTTGCGGTACCACGGCTGTAGATATCCGAATAACCAGTATGTACCCCATTATAAATCGTACCTAAAAATGCTTGATGACCGTCGGGTGTTAGACCTATGTCGAAATATCGCGGGCCAAAAATATAGGCGGTTGCGATTTGTCCACCTCCCTGGATTTCAGGCTCGCATTGGATGACCCACATGGCTTCTTTGTTTTCAGGCAGATTTTGGTTCCGATAGCCGAATAGATCGTAATAGGGATCGCCGGATCCAAAGATGTCATTACCCAGTCTAGTGCCGAAACGTTGGGTCATCAAGTCGTAGCCTCCGGTATCGATGAGTCGAGACAAAACTTCGATGGCGAGTTCGGGCTTTTTTTGTTCGAGGTAGGTTTCACCTAAGTAATGGAGGGCTGGTCCTTTAGTAATGCGTCCGGGAGCGGCCTCGTTTCCCCTGTCGGGCAAGTTTTCAGAAGCGAATTTAAAGTCCTCCGCCATTAATTCGTGGATCGAAGCTACCGGATCCCGTGTGAAATCAGCTTTAGCGGAGCTCACCGGCGTTGTTAGCAAGGGGATATCGCCATAGGTTGAAACCAGATAGCGGTAAGCAAAGGCTCGAAAGAACCGGGCTTCGGCGATGTATAGGTTTTTCCCCGCTTCACCATCCTTGAAAAGGGAAGGGTCGGCTTGGCCGACTTTATCGATAAGCACATTAGCCCATTGGATGATTTGAAATCCAGTATTCCATGTGTCGACAACATAACGCACAATAGGCGTGATGTCCTCATAACTGTTCAAATAAACATTCGAACGGTCAGGGTTTTCTCCCACATAACCTAGGTCACTGCCGTGCGATTGCCAGTTCATCGTACCAAATTCACCGAAGGAATAGTAGGCGGCTCTTACTCGGTCATGCAACGCGGTGATTCCCTGGAGAGCGCCTTGTTCGGTAAGATAGGCATTGTCCGGAGAAAGAAAGTCTTTCGGAGTCTCCGTCAGGATGGAATCATTACAGGCATTGAAAGCGAAGCCTGAAAACAGGACTCCAATGGCTGTTAGATAGTTTAGTAGTGATCTTTTACGTTTCATTTTAATATTTTTTATCCGTTGATATTCAGAATGATATTTGGTTATGCGATTCGCTTTATACCTTAAAAGCTGAATCTCAATCCCGCCACGTAGCTTCGCATCAGCGGAGTATCGGTGACCCCATTATTCACCGCCAGTGAACTTACATTATAGGCGTAAACTTCTGGATCCCATCCCTGCCATTTCGTCCATACATAGGGATTTTTAGCGGATATGTAAATGCTCAAGTGGTTGAGTTTCAGGGTGCTCAGGACGGAAGAGGGGAGGTTATAACTGAGTGTCACATCCTGCAGCCGCACAAAACTCCGACTTTGATAAATTCCACTTTGTTGGGGTGGGTTGTTGTAAATTCCGGTCGTGTTTTCGGTAGGTGCATCGGGTCGCCAATAGGGGTTGATGAGTGAGTTATTCATACGCTGAGGCATGTAGTATCTGGGATTGATGTTTTCAGCGTTATCCCCGAGGTAATATTTCTTACCACCTTGAATGGCATTCAACATAAAGTTCAGGGAAAATCCTTTGTAGGAAAGTTGGTTGGTGATGCTGAAACGGTGGCTTGGTTCCCGATAGCCAATGACAGTTCGGTCAGCTTCGGGGGTGATTTGGTTGTCGCCATTCAAGTCTTCATACCGGAATTGTCCTGGAAACCAGCCGGGATAGGGGATTCTTCCGGAGAAAAACTCTTCTTCAGTCCAAACACCGCCACTCATTTTGTAATCGTAAATGGCTGAAATCGGTTCGCCTACAAACCATTGGTTTCCGATATCGGCGTCATTCCCGTCCCCGTAGAGTTTAGTGATCTGGCTCCGGTTAAGGGAGAATACAAAACCGGTTTCCCATTTCAGCTCTCCGGTTAGGTTTTTAGAATTGATCATGAAGTCGATACCCTTATTGGAGATACCACCGATATTTGCCCATACACTCGCATAACCAGCTGTTCTAGGCAATTGCCGTTGAACCAATACATCTCTTGTTTTTGAGGTGTAAACATCGATAGAACCGGTGATACGGTTGTTCAGGAATCCGTAATCCAAACCTAAATTATAGGATTCGGTGGTTTCCCAACTAAGATTGGCATTTCCTAATGTGGAGGGGTAAAGTCCGACGGCAGGGGTTTCTCCATAGACATAGTATCGGGTAGCCATTCTCGATAAACTGGAGTAACGTCCTATCCCTTGGTTCCCATTTTTCCCGTAGGAAAGCCGTAATTTTGCATAGTAATTACCGCTAAGTGCCTCTTCTTCCGAAAGTACCCAGGCAATGGACAACGAAGGGAAGTTTGCCCATTTGTTGGCTGATCCAAACCCTGAATAGCCGTCTCGCCGGAAAGTACCGGTGAAAATATAGCGGGAGTTGAAACTGTAATTTAAACGGGCCATAAGACCGATACTGCTTTCGTCCCAGGCCGAACTGGCTACCCGAGCAACGGTAGCAAGACCCATGTTGTTATATCCTAATACTTCATTATCAAAGCCTTGTGCTGTTAATGTGGATGCACTACCGGACCGTTCTTCACGCGTATACAGCAAGGTTAGATTTATGTTGTGTTTATCAAAGCTGCGTTGATAGTTCACAATATTATTTAAGATCCAATCTTTGTTTTGGGACGGATTTTTAACGGCCATTCCCCGCAGGTTTACGCCTTGGGGGGTGTTGTAGTTGTGGTAGGAATTATTATCTGCATAGGCAAATCGGTTTGAGTAATTCAAATCATAGGAGAGTCCTTCTACCCAGGGTACATCGACACGGATGCGACCGGTTAATTGAAGCTGATTCGATTTCTCTGAATTATCGATATAGGTATACACCAAGGGATAGGGCTGGAAGAGTTCTCCGCCAAGGTAAATATCATAATTGGGCTGTCCGATATAGTTATTCGCTAAGGGGCTAGCCACTCGTGCATTGGTCAATGAGGCCGGCACTCCTGATTCATCTGTGAAGGCATAGGCCGTGTTGAGAGACAATTTTAGCCAGTTATAGACGTTGCTTTCCAGGTTGCTCCGAAGCGTGAGACGCTTAAATTGGTCGTTGATTAGAATGCCTTCGACATCGGAGTAATTGGCCGACACGAAATAATTCAGTTTATCGCCATTTTTCCCGGAAAGATTCAAGTTGTAATTTTTTATGGCTCCTTTGCGCAAAACGGCATCTACCCAATCGATTGAACGCCCAGCAAGGTAATTATCCCTTTCCTCCTGCGTCAATAGGTAGGTAGCTACGAGTTCTCGATTGGTCACATCTGGCCGGACGGGACGGCTGGATGGGTCGTCTGGGTTGGTTGCATACCATTGATAAACCAGACTTTGATGGGAATAATCTACCAGCCGTATGGCGAATTCCTCCCCATTCATGACCCGCATCGGGTTATTCGTCATGTCTTGAAATCCATGATACGTATTAAAGGTGATCAACGGGCGATCCGTTTTTCCCGATTTAGTGGTAATGATAATCACCCCGTTCGCCGAACGTGATCCATATACGGAAACGGCACTTGCATCCTTAAGTACGTCGATGGTTTCAATATCATTGACATCTATATCGGTCAGCGAACCGTTATAAATGATGTCGTCGATGACGATGAGCGGCGTATTGCTAGCGGACAGCGAGTTCTGTCCACGGATAGAAAACGCTGGTTCTCCCGTGGCTCCCCCTCGGTTTTCAATATTGATCCCGGGTGCGGCACCGGTAAGAGCTTGGAGTACGTTAACATTTGCTTGGTTCTGTTTTTCTTCTAGGTTAATTCGTACTACCGAACCGGTCAGATCACTTTTTTTCATCATCCCGTACCCCACCACAACCAGTTCATCCAGCGCCTTGGTATCTGAAACTAAGCGTATATCCAGTACGGATTCGTTACCAACGGCAACTTCCTGGGATATAAACCCCACAAAAGAAAAGACTAAAATGGGATTTTCCTGCGTAAGGTTAAGCGTATACTTTCCATTGATATCGGTGGTGGTTCCCTGCTGGGTACCTTTGACCAATATACTAACGCCGGGGAGCGCTTCACCATTCTCATCGGAGACAGTTCCAGTGACGGTTCTATCAACGTTTATTCCCGCCCAAGACGGTAGGGTGGAAATGAACAAAAACAGGGTCCAGACTAAATACCGAACCGATTTGCAAATAGGCTTATCAAGCCGTGCACGTTTGTAGTACATAGTGATTGGTAGAAAAATTGAATTATACGTAGATAGTTAAGTTAGTTTGTTTTACACCGTAATTCTCTGCTAGGAATCCGTTCAGAAAATAAAGCCTTTCATAAGGTTATAACGTAGAGCGTATCTTATTGGCATTATCCGACCATTAAGATCGGAATACTCAACTTCCAATGATTTTTCAAAATTTTATTTCAGCCGAAAGGGTCGGTCTGATGCATATGTGTATATCGCAAGGATTAAAAAATAACGCTGCTGGTCATTAATTGCCGAGCAGCGTTATTGACATGGAGAACGTAATTTAATAACCTTCGTTCTGTGCGATTACACCTGGGTTAGCTTGATCGATTTCATGTTGTGGTATAGGAAAATAACGTAAAAAGGGTTTGGGGGATAAGGTCACCTCCTGAGCGGTACCGGTGATTGGATTATATCCCCATTCTACTTTTGACAATACCTCGACGAAACGGTCGGTTCTGACTAGATCAAACCAGCGTTGATTTTCGAGTGCTAATTCTAATTGCCGTTCCAGAAGCAAGACATCCAGAAACTGATCGGGTGTAGCGATATCGGCCAGGGAGTAATTGTGCGAAGTACCTTTAAAAGCGCGGGTACGTACTTTATTCAGCTCGACCAAGGCTTCTTCCGGCCGGTTCAAACGATATAGAGCCTCAGCTTTTAATAGCACAACGTCGGCATATCGGATGACGGGAATGTCAAGCCCCGAAGTGGAAGCCTGTTGGGCCATGAACTTACTGATAAATGGTTTCCACTCCAGGGGGTCGTCGGTTCCCGGTGAACGCCAATATTCAGTAATGGTTGCCGCTTTACGACTGTCTTCTTCCAAAAACTTTTTGTGAAGGCTCCAAGCGAGAAGGGCTACTTCACCGCCTGTCGAGTTGGAAATACCCTCTACACCAAAATAGGGAAGGAAGTCAAGACTTAATCGGTGACCATTGCTTCCTGCCAAATATTTGATGGCGAATATTGCTTCTTTATTATCCTCATGTTCTTCTTTCCATAGATCAGCATAATTCTCCATTAGACCATACCCGTATTCATCAACCTGAGTTAGGTAGGTATAGGCGTTTTGCCAGTCCTTAAGGTATATATAAACCTTTCCTAACAAGGCTAGAGCCGCTCCTTTGCTAGCTCTTCCATGTACGGTACCATTTTGCGGGGGAAGCACTTCGATCGCTCTTTTGAGATCACTAACTATAAATTCATAAATCTCTGATTCCGAAGAACGGGATACTTCCTTAGAGCCTTCCACTGTTAAGGGCTGATCCACTTTGGGTACACCGCCGAAGGACCTTACCAAATCAAAATAAAACAAGGCTCTCATAAAACGGGCTTCTCCCTCGAATTTCTCCTTTTGACCTGGCGCGTAGTTGGTAGGATTGTCCAACTTACTGATCACAACATTTGCCCTGAAGATTCCATTATAGGTTGTTTGCCAAAAATTTCGGAAAATATCGTTTTGGGCTTGAAAATCGAGGGTGTTTACCGCTTCTAATCCACCAATAAATCGATAGGCCGACATGTAGAGATGATCCGTGGGCATTTCAAAAATAGCCCAATCACGGGGAAGGCGGGACTGGTAACGGTTGTAAATCCCCAAGACGGCCCGGTCCATATCGTCGGCAGTTTTATAAAAATTTGCTTCCGTTAAGGTGGAGATGGGATCAAGGTTGACGACATCACAGGATGAACACCAAAAAGTCGCACAAAATATAAATAAGGTTGTGATACGCTTCATTGCTCCGATGAGTTAAAAGTTAAAAATTCAGGTTCAATCCTATTGCGAAAATGCGGTTAATCGGTTCAGTTCCGTCGTTGTGCCCGGGTTGACTGTTGATTCCGTTGATACCAGCTGAGGTGAAACCCTCCGGATTGTAACCTTTAAACTCCTTGTGTTTAAAGATCCAGGCGTTGCTAATAGAAAAATAGAATCTCAGTTGGTCTATTTTGAGTTTTTCGAGGCGACTTGCCGGTATGGTATAGCCGAGGTTGATATTTCTGATCGCCAGAAAGGAAGCATTTTCGAGATAATAATCACTATTACTAATGAATTCCAGTGAAGCTAGGGAAGTACCGGGGTTCTTTCCATCCCCGGGCTCTTCCTCCGACCACCATTGGCCTTCAATGGCGGGAATATAAAATGCGGATACGGTAGGACCTTGGTAGTAGAGGTTTTCTAGATTCCACATTTTCGCTCCCAAAGAAGACTGCATGGCGATCGTCAGGTCGAAATTTTTATAGGAAAAGTCATTTACCATCCCCATAAATACCTTCGGCATAAAATTGCCCAGAATAACCCTGTCTTCGGGGGTAATCACACCGTCGTTATTTACATCTTCATACCGAATCGTACCGATGCGCTGGTTAGGCATGATGGCGTGATCCACCATATCTTGCTTGGTTTGCAATACACCCGCTTGGCGATAGGCAAAGTAAGAGAACATTGGTTCCCCTTCCTTCAAAATCCAGCTCATGCCCCGTGAATGTGAATTGAGAACCTGATCGGCTCCACCTCCGAGACTGGAAACGTGGTTTTTATTGAGGGTGAAGTTAAATGCGGTCTGCCATTTTAGTTGATTGATGAAATTGTGGGTGTTCAGTTCAATTTCAAATCCGCGATTGACGATATCTCCGACGTTGACAATCGTATTGGTAAATCCGGAAATGGCGGGTATACTCACATTGTAAAGCAGGTTGTTGGTCGACTTGTTGTAATAATCAAGAACAAGGTTGACCCTATTTTTAAGAAGAGAAACCTCCAAACCGATATCGTAACTGGCTGTTTTTTCCCATTGCAATCCAGAATTCCCAAATGAGGTTTGGGCTTTGCCTTGGATTAACTGACCGCCAGGTGAGTAGACGGCATCCCCAATGGTACCCAGGTATTGAAAATCACCGATGTTGAAGTTCCCTACGACCCCGTAGCTGGCTCTGATTTTTAGTTCGTCTATGCCCCGAACATTGTCAAAAAACGGCTCTTGGGAAATTCGCCAAGCCGCTGAAGCTGAAGGGAAATAGCCCCAACGGTTATCGGGCCCAAAACGCGAGCTCCCGTCGCTCCGAATGGATGCAGATACCAAATATTTTTCGTTGAAGTTATAGTTCACCCGACTGAAATAGGAGGTCAGTCCCCATTGGGATTTGGACGTGTAACTGCCATTGGGTGAAATTATTGCATTGTTCAGGGTCCAAATGGTTGGGTTGGCAAACGTACCCGCTTGTACTGCCAGTGCAGCTACCCGCGATAGATTGTATTGATAGGAGGCCCCTGCTATTACGTTCAATTCGTGTTTTCCAAATTGGCGGTAATAACTTAAGACATTTTCATTAATCCAGTTAAATACCCTGCTATCGGAAGCCGATCCACTAGCCTGATTAGCCGGTACAGCCTTTGCTTCGGTATAGTTGTCGGCGGTGCTATAGTTGATATTGAAACCAAAAGAAGTCTTGAAATCGAGTCCTTTAAGAAGGGTAAATCGAGTGAAAATTTCTCCTACATTATTGAAGCTGTGGGTATAATTATGGGTACCCAACACCGTGGCCAATGGATTTACGCCTCCCGAAACGGTCATTCCCCAGTAGTCACGCGGGGTGAGGTAACTTCCATCGGGTTGTACTTCAGGAGAGAGGAAGGGAGGCATTTTAATCAGATTTTGCAGGGAGCCTCCATAGGTGCGTCGAACCGAATAATTCGGACTCAACATTAATCCCGCATGGATTTTGGGAGAGATATCTAAACCGATATTGGCTCGTAATGCATATTGTTTATATCGACTAGTTAACATCGTACCTTTCTCATCTTTGATATTGGCAGAGATGTAATAGGTGGCGTCGTTTCTACTTCCGGAGGCCGACACGCTGTAATTTTGAATAGGCGCAGGTCGGAGTAAAATTTCCTCCCAGTTATAATCCCCTTCAGCGATGACCGGATTCACGCGGTAAGCAGCTGGTCTACGCTCGTCTCCCCACAAGGGTAAACTGGTATCACCGCCCGCCCAATAGAAGTCACGATTGATATAACGGGCTGTGTAATCATAAAATTCTTGTCCGCCCGGAATCCATTTTTTACGTCCGTGGCGAAGGGGCTGGGCAATCCCCACGTAGGTATTGACATTAATTTTGGGTTTACCTTTACTTCCGCTTTTGGTGGTGATAATAATGACCCCACCTGAGCCTCGCGAACCGTAAATTGCCGCCGAAGAAGCGTCTTTCAATACTTCGATGGACTCAACATCATTCATATTGATATTGTTGAAACTGCCACCTGGAAATCCGTCAATGACAATTAGGGGGTCATTGCTGGCGGAAATAGAGCCAGGTCCGCGTACGGTAATGGTGGGGGCAGCCCCGGGTACATTGCGGGTCTGAGCAATGTTGACACCCGCTAGCCGACCCACTAAAGCCGACTCAGCTCTTCCGGCGGGCATTTGATCGAGTTTTCGGTTTTCTACTTTGGAAATAGCAGAGGTAAGCGAGGTTTTCCGTTGCGTACCGTAACCGACTACCACCAATTCTTCAAGGGTTTTCTGATCTGGCTCGAGACTGACCGACAACGTCGTACGATTGCCCACCGTCATTTCTTGAGAGACGTACCCAACAAATGAAAAAATAAGTACCGACTCTTCGGAGGGAACTACCACTTCAAATTCGCCTGCGATATTGGTCGTTACCCCCCTTTGGGTTCCTTTGATCAACACATTGACACCGGGTAAGGGCTCGCCCTTTTCGTCTGTAACCTTTCCGTATACCCTGATTTCAACGGGTAGCAAAGACGACTCCCGAGCGTCGTCTCTAGTTGAATTTCTCTGTGCCGAGTTACGTCTTAATAGTATTTGATTTTCATGAGCTTCAAAGGAAATCTGAAGTGGGTCCAATAACTCGTGCAGAATAGTATCCAGCGTTTGATTCTGGGCTACTACCGACACTTTTCGTTCGGATTGGATCAGTTCGGGGCTGTACATAAAGTTAGCACCGGAAAGCCTGCTGATCGTTTTCAGAACCACTTCCATCCTCTTGTTCTCCAGGTGAAGTGTTATCCTTTTGTTTAACATTTCCTGTTCAAGGACGGAATAGCCGTAGCTGAGCGTACTGTACCCGATTGCCAGGATGAATAGCACGACTGTACGGAGTTTAGCCAGACGCAGTCGTAAAGTGCCGTGGGTATGCATTAACATAACTTTTACGGTTTTTAGGTTTTTAGGTAAAATCAATAGGTGTTAGGCAAGATTTTTCGATGAGACTTTTTTGTCGTTCAAATGAGCGTGTAAGAAGTAATGGTAATTGGGCGGTGTTTTCGAAACTAGCGGCAGGGTGATCCTGTTATGCGAATTCGATTGCCCTCCAAAAGGTATTCAGCTTCCAAAATTTTACAGATCCAATCAATTTTTTTGGTCAAAGGCTCGTCACTCAGTTCAGCAGTAAGGGTGCAACCGGTGAATAAACCCTCATCGTAAATGATTTCTACACCGTAGGCCGTTTTCAAATCGTTGAATACCTGGTTTATCGGCGCTGATTCGTAAACAAAGTTCATCGCCTCTATTTCCAGTCGTGGCGGTTCCTGTGTTTTAAGGGATCGACTATTTAAACCCTCGTCGTTAAGGTCAAAAACGACATGCTCATTTTGGGTTAGGCGCTGATACTTGTTTTCTGGGATTTGATTGAGGTCAAGGTCATCCTGAATTTTGTTACGCAAGACAGCCACAATACCCGATTTAACATTGATTTCGAGCAAACGGGAATTGGGTTTCGCTTTAACACGAAAACTCGTACCAATCACTTTTGTCACCGTTCCTTCAGCTAGCACATAAAAGGGCACGTGGGGGTTTTTCACCACTTCAAAAAAAGCTTCCCCCTGCAAATGCACTTCCCGTTTATCGGACTGAAAATGTGCCGGAAAATGGAGTGTACTATTAGGTTGTAATACCACCGAACTACCGTCGGAAAGCACAATGTGTTGAGCTGCATCCATTGTGTTTGAGAAGATAGAGAGCGAATTAGGGAGTGAAGAGACGTGGGTTGAGGGTAAATCACTCGACCGTTTGCCGGAGAATAAAACAAAGTATCCCCAACTCAAACCCAACAGTTAAAGAAGCGAAGCCGCCGCCGCAAAAATGAAAGATTGGTTACTTCTTTTTACGTCGACGGTATCGTCTTCTTGATAGGTATGAGCTGTTGAGATGGCTTGATTGATTTTTCCGTAAACGTATTCGTTGGAAATAGTGGGGACACCGGTGTGAAACGAAAGGGCAATGCGACGTGCGATAAGCAAAACTTCCTTCCGATCAGGGTCATGTCGAGTCCAGTTTTCCCAATAAGGGTCCAGTTCCGGGGCGTTTCCAACTGCCCATTCCTGGAATCGGGGATGGGAGAGGAGTTCGTCCAACAATTTTAAATGTTGTTGTGCCATAGCTTGTGTCTTTGAAAGTGCCTGCCTCAGTCACCTCCATTACACACCGACTCAAAAATCCATACTCAATTGTTGAGAGAATTTTACAAGAAAAATTGTATAATACTGAATATGAAGTTGTTGTGGTTTGAGATAGGAGTGGTCTCTCTGATTTTTTGAAATGCACGGTGAATGATATTACACACCGATTGGGTATTGATTTGCAGCAATTCAGCTATTTCACCTGGGGAAAGATTTTGGTAGAAACGCAGGTATAAAACTTCTTGCTGACGAGGAGTCAATTGGCTTAGGAGTACTTTGACTTTGTTTTTCAAAACCTCATGTGTTTCCTCCCGTATGAATTGGTCTTCTACCGAAACTTCCTGGAGACGATCTTCTTCGGTTTTTTCAGAAAAAACTCGGTTTTGTTTGAGCTTGCGAAATAAGATGTGACGAAATGTCTTGAGAAGATAAAATTTGACTGATTCGGTTCGATTAACTACGTTACGCTTTTGCCAAATTCTTATCATTAATTCCTGAATACAATCTTCAACCAGGAGTTGATCTGGCCAGAATTTAAGACCATAGTGAAGGATACGTTGGTAATAACGCAGGAAGATCTCATTGAAAGCTGCTTCGTTACCCTCACGATAGCGTTCCCATATGATCTCGTCGGTAATATTTCGAAATGATTCCCGCAACGTCAGCAATTAGGTCAAGTTGTTCGTACTCAGGAATAAAAAGGATGAACTTACGGGGAACAATCGACCGCGTTCATCCTTTTAGTAAAATGACATTGCTAGGACAATAATACTCAGTGGAGTGTTGTTATTCGATCATTCCATATTTTGCACGGGCTTGTGCTTTTGACATACTATCAAAATGCCACCATTCCGTTGTGTTCACGATAAATCCTGCTTTACGCATAGCATTCCGTAAAAGTTCTCGATTGGCGACCTGTTGTTTAGTTAATTTTCCAGAACGGAGCATTTCTTGCTCAAGTCGTGGATAGGCTAATGGTCCAAAAAAATCAAAGGGCGTTCCCATATCCAAGGGTTGGCCATTCTCGTCTACGATGGTCAAGTCAACAGCACAGCCGAAATTGTGATTCGAGCCTTTGGTAGGATCGGCTACATACTTGGGTTTATCTTTAGGGGGAATGCCCATTTCATCCAATGTATCCCATAAGATGTATTGGATGGAGTTCGGTCTTACGGCGTCGTATATTAAAAATCGGTAGTTTGGGTTAACCTCTTTTAAATAAGTATGAGCCTGAGCGAGTTTTTCTGCCGTTTCCTTTTGTAAATAGGCACGTTGTAGCTCCCCATAAACCTTTTTCTTCATAAAGTTGTCGGTCGTAGCATACTTCAATTCAACCAAAAGGGTGGGATCGACTTTTTGAACATCCACCAACCCACGTGCGATCAATTGTTTTTCAATTTCAGGTAGTTGAACGTTCGCTTGAGCCTGGGTAAAGCAGGGTGGAACAGTAAATAAGACAATTAAAATGAATATGCGGAGTTTCATTTTTTTCAGTGAAATTAAAACGCAATTAATTGTTCATTAAAATGGGGAAATTAATGAAGTATCTGCGAAAAACCTGACTTGATGTGAAATTCGTCGCCCAAACCCAAGTTCGATAACCATAAGACGTCACCAGCGTTGATTTTATCAGGTACCGGAGCATCCAGATGCACCTGAATGCCATTCACTTTCGATACTGTAGAAATCGGTATAAATTCGGAGTTAAGTAACGTCACTCCATTATACTGTTTTTGAAAAGTTAAACTGGTATTGGTATGGAGTACCCTTCCTTGATTCGCTGAAATTTGAAGTTTTCCCACGATCAAGTCATCCTTGACGTTAAAAGTCAACTTTGATCGATTGAATTTAAGATTTTGTATCGGATGAACTGTCTTCCGGTGTCGGTTCCCAAAATGCGCGATCAGAGTGTTAGATGCAAACTTGTTCAGACTCGCTGGGGTTGAAAGTTGGACGGTTACCTCCTTTTTCTTAACATCGATTGCCTCGACCACGCCGATTATCGGTTTCGCTTCGAATTTTTGGTTTCCGATTTTTACGTAGGAGCCATCACTGAAAAACACGCGCAAAGGTCGGTTGACCGTATCCCAGGTGATGACGACACTGGCAGCGTCCGTTTCGAGATTCAGGGCATTAATTTTCTTAATCGACCCGGTAGTATCTTGAAGAATTAGTTCGTTTACTGAGTTCCGCTCTACCCATACCCCTATGCCATTTCCGGCATCGGGTTTAAGTTTCCGTGCATGGCGAAGTGTAGGTTTTGACCCTTGGTAAGGTTCAAAAATACTTACGAATGTACTTTCAAGAGGGTCGTTTGAGGGTGCCTTTCGGCGGGCTATCAAGTATTTGAGCTGGTGTTTTTTAGCTCTAGGCAGATCATAGGCATCGGCGATAAATAGTTCGTCTATTTCATCGGTGAGCGTATGTAAGCGTAGTCGGGCGCTGGGATCATTTTGGTGGTGGTATTCCACCATTCCATTTCCATTTAGCTTCTTCTGTACATTGAACAAATGTTGAAATCCCGAACCTCTGTAAGAACGGTATCCTTTTTGAGCTCCATTTTTTTGCAGGTCGGGATCATCGTACAGTTCTTCCAAACGGACTGTTTCTCCGGCTAATGTACCCTTTCTTGGTGTCGACCATTCTTGGGGTGTTAGGATAACCTGACCGGGAGGGCCGTGTAAGGAATAGTCATGTTGACGACCTCCTTTAACGTGGAAAAAATCAACGACATAGCTCTGATCGTCTTCACAATCGACCATAAAAAGCTTTCGCCGATAATGGCTTGTTTGTGGATAAGCCGGAGAGGAGAAGTCGGCCACGCGGGCAAAGGACCCGTCGTAAAAGTCGTGGAGTATACCCGGTAAATTGTTGGGTTGTTTTTGAGCATCGACGACGACCGTATTATGCGAAATGGTGTTCATAGACCAGGTGTAAACCGGAGCTACGTAAGTATTCATCGCATCGGGATAGCCCAGATCCGGCATCATTTTTTGACCATTTGCAAATAATTCGATGTTGAGAAAATCCCAATGGTAATGAGCGTAATGCATACCATAAGTGAAAGCTATGGCCGTTTTGTCGGAGGGATTGTTTAGGATTCCCAAACCATAACCAGCAAACAAGCGTGAGGTAGCCGGCGGAGTAGCCCTGTTCTCTTGGAGGGTAGGAGGATCGGGCAGAACTTCCCGAAACAGGGAGTTAAACGAGGTAAAACTACTGTTTCCGGATTTTCCTATCCAGCTTAAATAGCGAGGATCCTTAAATTGATTGTAACCGATTTGATAGGTATCGGGTAGACGGGCGATCAGACCACCGGTGGTAGAACCTCCATCCCCCCAATCGGGCGTGTATTTACCTATGGCTACCAAATCGATAGGTGCGTCGAGTAAACTTTTAAACCTTGGATTGGCTAAAATGTTTTTACCTCCCTTTTTCAAAACTTCTCCGATACTCACGAGATCTTTCAGCCAATGTGCGTTGTAACCCGGTGATTCTAAGGCCATACCGTCTCTGAAAACCTGGTTATATAAGGCGTACATGAGTCCGTTTTGAGCCATATTACGAGCAGGAGCTTCGGTCATTTTTTCAATCGCTTCCGCTTTTCCTGCATGTTGACGAACCAGGTGTAGGTATAATAACGAGTTTTGATGCATACCGAAATTGCCGGCAATTTTACCCTGCTCAATTGCATCGAGCCCATCTTCCAGTACGTTTGCTTCTATGAAACTTCTGATTTGAATTCCCGATTTCCCAGTGAAGCGTTGCAGTGCCGCACACTGATCGATATATTCCCAAATATGGTCATAGGCTTCGGCGACGTCTTTAATTAATTGTGTTTCCCAAATACGGTTCAAAATTTTGCCCGAATAACGATTGCCCTTCATTTTTTCCATCAATCCGTACCGCGATTGGTTTTCGTGATCCATAGATGGATAAATTTCAGCTAAACGGTAAAGCATAAAAGCAGCTCTCTCCGCAAATCGGCTGTCTTTTGTAAGTAAATAAGCCCGCGAAAGCGCAAGCAAACCCGGGATGGTATGACGGTACCACATCCATTGGTTGGCATAAGCAACAAACCAATACCGATCACCTTCCGGGGATACCCAACCCCAACCATCGTCGGCATATCGACCGCTCGGTTTTTGTTTTAAACCATCATGGTAATAGGCGGAAAAATCATTGGATGGATAAACTTCACCACCAATGGGGCATTTTACCTGGAAGGGCGTTTTAGGATCGATGATCCACGGGTAGGTACCCGCAACTTTAAATACAGAATCACCGTGAACCGGACAACCCTTGGCACATAGGTCGAAACCGCGTGGCACACGGGCATCGGGCATGAGATTCAACACTTCCTCATCGGTTAGTGAAATCCAGTACTCGGCCAGTTCGAGAATCTCTTTGTGAATAAGGTTTGCTGACGAATAATTTTTAATATTTCTTAAAGCGATTTCGATTTCTTCATCCGAAAATAAACTCCGGGAAGTTTTCAGTGGAAACGCCGGGGTTCTCTCAGCTACCGGTTCAAAAGGTGGAATGACAAGCCCGTCAGGTTGTTCTTGTGCGTTGGCTTGTATATGAAGTAAAATGAAGGCAATTAACCCCCAGACATGAGTAAGACGCATTTTCAATTTAACCGAAGGGTTTTATAAAACCATTTTGTTTTCCTTTCCGTATAAATTATCGAACGTATGGGTTCTACTTTCCCCCCGTACGGCTTTCTGAGGATCCTGGTAGTTGGGAAACCAATTTTGAAAAACATCAACTCGCTCAATCGGCTCTCCCCTTACCACCACTGCACGTTGGTCGGGCACCCAAAAAGTGTTATTATAAATCTCCATTTTTTTACCGGCGATATTGGTGCCGTCTTTTCGGTCCCTGCCGCCGTGCATATCAAAGCAATGACTACTGGCCGCCCCCATTTCAATATTATGTCGGGCAATGTATTCGCTATCAGCCGCACCAGTACCCGCTATGGAATGGCGATTGTAATCGAAAAGGTTGTATTCAATTAGGGAAGAAGCAGCACTATGCGAAACTCCGTAACCTAAACCATGATACTGACAATGATGGATATAGTTATGATGAATATGATGGCCTGTACCCGATCTCAAATTGATACCACTATGACCAAATGCTGTTATCTCGCAGTTATCTACTTCTAATTGGTCATGTTCGGAAAGAATACCCCGTGAAGTTGGAAATTTGTAATAATGATCGCTTCCTAGCTTTTCCGTCGTGAAAGAGCGTCGGTGATGACGCATTTGCTGTTTGGGATTTGGCCCTTTAACTCGTAAGCCGGTGATTCTGACCTTTGGACCCAAGGCTTGTATCATGCCGGAGGTTTTTAAGGCATCACTCTCAATCAATGCGCCTTTTGAACCGCGATAGCCCCGGCATCCGGCGAGGGTTACGCCGGCGGGAATTTGCAAAATGAAATTATCGATATAGATGTCTACCGTAAGGTCAATCTCAGTCTCGTCTTTTATAAATACCACCTGGCCACTTTTAGCTTTCCCTAATGCGTCGACGAGATCGTCGAGATTGTCCACCTCATAGTCTCCGCCTGTGATTACGTTGCGATAATTTTCTCCACCCCCGATTGCACCTCTTTCATCCGGTTTGGCGCCATAGATTTTGTTGTTCCACTCGACCCAGGATGGAGGGTCTACTTTAGTAGGTAATTTAATGCTATTTGTTGCGCCGACGGCCAAGACCGATTGTAACAGGAAGTTCCTACGATTGAGCGATGAGGACATGGGTTAGACTAATTTGGTGTCTTTAGTAAATCCGAGTAATTCGTAGTGAATACTCACATTTAGGCCAAGTCTGGGTTATTTCCACCATCCTCGCCGCTCTGTAGTTCGGATAAAAGATCTTCTAAATCAAGCGGTAAGGTAAACATATCGATTGAGCCATCTTCCTTTCGCGGCCATTCGGATGGAGGCCTGTCCCAATAAAGTTCTAACCCATTCCCATCGGGGTCATTAAGGTATAAGGCTTGGGAAACCCCGTGGTCGCTCGCTCCTGTGAGTCGATACTTCGCCTTTCTTAGCCGGTCTAAAATGGTTGCCAAATCCTTTCGAGTAGGGTATAAAATAGCCATATGATATAGCCCTACACCATCTTTTGAAGCCGGAGGGGCCCCCTTACTCCGCCAAGTGTTTAAGCCTATATGGTGGTGATAGCCTCCCGCCGATATGAAGGCAGCCTGATCCCCGTAAAGGGTGGTCAACTGGAAACCCAGAAGACCACAATAAAATTTAAGGGATCGATCCAAATCAGCCACCTTCAAATGGACATGACCTATTTGGGCTTTAGCCGGAATTTGGTAAGGCTCCATTTACTATTTGATTAATTGGATTTTAAATACTCTCTCAAAACGTATTGAAGGATACCGTTATGTTTGAAATACTCGATTTCAATGGGAGAATCCATCCGTGCCTTTACATTAAACTCGGTTACCTTACCACTTGGATGCGTAGCTCTGACCTGCAGGATTTTTTGCGGCACCAGTTGGTCTGCCAGTCCCGAAATGTCGAAGGTTTCCGACCCATCCAGTCCGAGTGAATCCGCATTTTGCCCATCGGTAAAGACCAAAGGTGCTACACCCATCCCGACCAAATTGCTTCTATGTATTCTTTCAAAACTTTCGGCAATAACTGCTTTAACTCCTAGCAAATAGGTGCCTTTTGCTGCCCAGTCCCGCGAAGAACCCGACCCGTATTCTTTTCCAGCCAATATGATCAGGGGTGTTTGATCGCGTTGATAATCCATGGCAACATCGAAAACCGTCTTTACCTCCTGGGTTGGGAAATAGCGGCTGTATCCCCCTTCTCGATCAGCTATACGGTTTTTAATCCGCACATTCGCAAAGGTACCCCGGATCATAACCTCGTGGTTTCCACGACGTGAACCATAGGAATTGAAATCAGCCCGGTTGACGCCTCTTGAAATCAGATATTGACCAGCAGCACTCTCTTCTCGGAATGAACCGGCAGGAGAAATGTGGTCGGTGGTGACGGAATCGCCCAGGTATAAAAGTACCCTGGCACCCTGGATATCTTGAACCGGTGCTGGATCGACACTGAGATTCTCAAAGAAGGGAGCTTCCTTGATATAAGTAGAAGATTCGTCCCATTCAAAGTTCTGATCCAAGTTTACTTTCAAGTTTTGCCAATCTTCCGAACCTTGGAAGATGACATCATAAACTTCCTCAAAGTCACTTTGCTTAACGCAAGCCTGGATGGTGCGATTAATTTCCTCACGGGAAGGCCAGATATCTCTTAAATACACAGGATTACCGTTGGGGTCAAAGGTGAGCGGTTCGTTCATCAAATCAATATCCACCCGACCGGCTAATGCATAGGCAACTACCAGCATGGGTGACATCAGAAAGTTCATTTTGACTTGGGGGTGAACCCGGGCTTCGAAGTTACGGTTACCCGACAAAACCGATGCGACGACTAATTCTCCTTTATCAACGGCTTCTGCAATATGAGGGGGAAGAGGCCCTGAGTTTCCGATACAAGATGTACAACCATAGCCGACGGTATGGAAGCGCAAAGCGGCCAGGTCTTTCGAAAGTCCGGATCTTTCCAAGTAATGGGTTACTACTTTTGATCCTGGTGCCAATGATGTCTTCACCCAGGACTGGGTGCGTAACCCTTTCTTTACGGCATTTCGAGCCAGAAGCCCCGCCCCAATCATCACCGAAGGGTTGGAGGTATTTGTACAGCTAGTGATGGCCGCAATGACGATGCTCCCGTCGCTGAGAATGAACTCCCTGTTTCGGTACTTAATACGAACCGAACGGAGCGAATCTTGAACCACCTCCACCGCGGATTCTTTTTCCATGGGAACCTTGCCAAAGGTAAATTCCGTTCCGGAGCCACCTTCGGCGAGCCAAGCCGATTCCGAGCGGTTAAAAGGCGATAAATACCTGCGAGAATGCTCTTTTTCGAGCAATTCGGAGAAACGGGTCGCCAGATCCTTTACCAAGATCTTATCTTGAGGACGTTTGGGGCCCGAAACAGTAGGTTGAAGTGTATTCAAGTCGAACTCCACCACCGAAGTATAAGTGATGTTTTCATAGCCCGTCCGCCATAATAAATTTGCCTTGCAATATTCTTCGACAATCTTGATATCTTCCGCCGACCGATTGGTCATATGCATGTATTCCAAGGTGCGATTATCAATCGGGAAGTAAGTAATGGTACAGCCGAATTCCGGTGACATGTTGGCGATGGTTGCCCGATCGGTTACGCTGAGGTTATCCAGCCCGTCCCCGAAGACTTCCACAAATTTCCCAACCACACCCGTATCGCGCAGAAGTTTTGTAATGGACAATACCATGTCGGTGGCCGTACAGAATTCCGGTATTTTTCCCGTTAGCTTTAGGCCAATAACTTCCGGACAAGTAAAAAAGATGGGTTGGCCAAGCATGGCAGCTTCCGCTTCAATTCCACCCACTCCCCAACCTACAACACCTATTCCGTTTACCATGGGTGTATGCGAGTCGGTACCTACTAAAGTGTCGGGGAAAAGCCAGCCATCTCTTTTGGTAACCCCCTTAGCTAAATATTCAAGGTTTACTTGATGGCAAATTCCCATTCCTGGAGGGACTACGGTAAAGTTTTTCAGCCCTTTCTGCGCCCATTTTAACAATTCGTACCGCTCCTTGTTACGAGCATATTCCAGCGACACGTTTTTCGTATAGGAATAATCCGTTCCATAAAAATCTACCTGCACCGAATGGTCGATGACCAAGTCTACCGGGATCGCAGGGTTTATTTTTTGACCATCTTTTCCATGGCGCACGTATTCTGCTCGTAGAGAGGCCATGTCGACCACGGCCGGAACACCGGTAAAATCCTGCATGAGAATCCGTCCCGGTTTAAAGGGAATATCCTTGTCGATAGGGTCGGGAGACCAATTGACCAGGGTACGGATATGGTCATCGGTAATACTAAAACCGTCATAGTTTCTCAAAACGTTTTCGAGTAGGATACGTATGCTAAAAGGAAGATGATCAACCTTTCCTTCGGGTAAATCGCTTAAGGAGCAATAGTGATATGGTTGCCCTTCTATAACAATCGTCTTTGTGGATTTAGCTGTTGAGTTTGACATAATGTATGGATGTGATTTAGATTTATAAAGTTCATAAAAAATACAAGATATTCCTAAAAATTAACAATAGGGGGCGTATCGAAGTTTGTAGAATTAGGTAGTACGGTTTAATATCGAATCCAGTACCTCATTCAACAGTTTGGCTCGGTTCAATACCATCAAATGCCCCCCATCGGCAATAACCCGATCAGCCTTTACATGCCGTAATGGGAGCATTCGGTCTCGAGCACCATGGATATGGAAATAGTTGGGTGGCACAACCTTATTTTTCCAGCATAGGATTTGATTGATAGCCCAGTACACGAATTCCTCATCCGAATCGTGCATTACTTCCCGTAGGAGTTCACGGTCTTGTGCCGTTTCTACTCCGAAAAACCAATCCATAATGGGATTGGGTCTTTTCAAGAAATGCTTGGGAGTATATTGATTTAATCCCAATTTTCCGATCCAGCGCAGGGGTAGGGGGACCTCCGCGGCCGTTTTTGCTGAAGAGATGAGAATGACGTTTTCGGTTTCCCTTAGTTTTGCGATTTCAACGGCCATCATCCCTCCAAAGGATAAGCCTATCAGAATAGGTTTTTCAACGTTGATTTCAGCAGCTAACTTTCGGGCATAAGCTTCAATAGGTTCATTGGTTTCAGGACGGATCCAATCGATAAATTGAGGTTCTAGAGCACCAAAATTGAGGTATTTGAACACCCGTTGATCAGCTCCTAAACCACTGAATACATACAATTTATTCTTCATAAAAAACTTCGTTAGACGAAAGGGAGGTGCGGTCGTAATATTCTTTTAATATACGAAAAAACGGGGAGAAATAAAACGGGGAGGGGTTATTTCCTGAATATGTCTTGATTTTGACAAAGCACTATGACTTTTTAGGCAAAAAGCGGGAGAAGTTTGTCAATACTGCTTGATTTTGTACTTTTGGAATCCGGATAAAGATCCAGGAAGAATGGTCCCTTAACAAGTAAACTGGTCATCTAATGAACCGAAGATTTACGCCGATTCTATTTTATAGCTTAATTTTTTCGCTAGGAGCTATGGCTCAAAATCATGTATTACCTCTCTGGCCTGAAGGTCAGGTTCCCGGTTTTATTGCCAGTGATGTGGAGGAGAAATCCAATACAGACGCCAGTGGAATTTTGCGAATTAGTGGGGTGACAGTCCCCAAGATGGAGGTTTATCTGCCAGAAAAGAGCAAAGCTACAGGTGCAGCGGTTTTGATTTGCCCGGGAGGGGGTTATGCGATCTTAGCGGCATCGCATGAAGGCAAGGACCTTGCTCAATGGTTTAACGAGAGAGGGATTGCCGGAATCGTCTTAAAGTATCGTTTACCCAATGCCAAGGCAATGCAGCCTGCTCATGAAATGCCGTTGAGGGATGCCATGCAAGCGATGCAATTGATCCGTAAAAATGCAGCACAATGGTCGATCGACCCGGACAAAATTGGGGTGATGGGCTTCTCAGCGGGTGGTCATTTAGCATCAACACTTTCCACGCACTACCATCGGGGAGAGCATGGGTCGGAGCAAGCAAAACCGAATTTTTCCATCTTAATCTATCCGGTCATTACTTTTTCGGACATTAATACCCACATAGGTTCGAGGAAAAACTTATTGGGTCAAGATAGTTCTGCGCATTGGGTGAATTACTATTCCAATGAATTATGGGTGGATGAGAAAACACCACCGGCATTTCTAGTTCATTCGATGAACGACAAAGGCGTCCCCATCGAAAATAGTATACAGTATTATTTGGCCTTAAAAAAGTACAACATACCTGCCGAGGCACATTTTTACCCCGACGGAGGGCATGGTTACGGGCTTAGGACTGCTGGAAAAGGTTCCCTGGTAGGGTGGCCTGCGGCGATGGAGAATTGGCTCAAATCAATGGGCTATATCGCTGAATAGCGCCTCTAGTCGGTCGCGGTGAGTTCCCAAAAAGGTAGTTTGCAATATATAAACCAGGATATTATGAAATTATTTGTTTTGTTGGTCTTGCCCTGGTTGATAAGTGCACAGAAAGACGACGATCAACCGTCGAAGCGTGACAAATACGTTTTTACGCAGGCTTGGGTATGGCAGTATAGGAACGACTGGATAAAACCCGGTGAAGAAGGTAATAAAGGGGAGTTTACCGTTTATTATGACACCGTTACAAAAGCGTGGCTCTTCGATGTGGAGGCATTTGGCGAAACGGGTCATGGATTTGATTTTGTACTAGGTAATTACGATGGCCAATATACCTTTGGGTTTCGGAATGAAAAGGGTAAAAAGCGGAAGACTGTACGGAATATGCCCGAAATCGCCGCATCCCGAACTCAGAATCTAGTCATAAAGGAGGAGTTTGAAAACAATCATCAATCGACCGGAAATACCCGAATTTTCGGGAAGAATGTTTTCGGTTGGCAACAAATCGAAGGAGAGGAATATCAATTCCAACACTTGAATTCAAGTGAAAAAACGATTCGATATGTGGCCGATTCTGACATTGATTTTCAAGCGGTGGTCTATTTCAATTTTTTGGAAGGCGAAGTGAAAATCCCCTTTCATTTTCCTACCGATGTGCCCATAGGGAAGGTATTGTTGGAAAATGCAACGACTTACGAAGACGGCAAGCAAATCATACTGCGCCTGAAGGAAATTACTGATACAGAGTATCGAATCGATCTTTCTAAATATCGTTAACGAGTCACCATACTACACCGTACCAATGTTTATAAATACGATGTAGGCTATAAATAACCCGGCTACTAGTATAAAAAGGCCCATTGCTAGGGAGGTCCATTTGTTTTCGGTTACCTTACCAATCGACGGGATATTACATACGTTAGGGTCAGCTTCAAGGTAAGTCAGATCGACCGATGACCCCACCGGGATTACCTCCCCAGTTTCTAAAACTTTTCGATGGCGAACAATATGAGGTTTCCCAGCAGCCGTCTCAAACTTCACAGCAATTTCACTCACATTCGAATTACTGTTTTTTTGTAAACCTAGGTTTCTTACTTCCACGAGCTGGCCTTGTGTTTGAACACCTTTTTCAGCCAGGTCCTGAAGTTTCCCTCGATGTACAAAGAAATTTCGTAAATAATATATTGAAATTAGAAGGGTAACTACCGTAATGATGATCACTGTGTTCATACTTTCCTGTCGATTAGTTCATGTTTGCGAATTTAACGAGTTTCCGGTCCTGCAAAGGCTTTTTTTATATGAATGTCGTTGAATAAATTAAGGGTTAGCCTAGTTTTAAGGAACGTCGGGCTGTTTTAGAGAGCTCTATTGTTAGACCTGAAATAGAAATATAGTAAGAATAATTAGTATTATGGGTTAATATGCCCTACAAATAAAAATATCGTCAAATTAGTTTTAGCATTATAATTATTTTGGTGTTCTTTAAAAAAAATCAAATATATTTCATTTGTATTCATAAAATTCTATTTTTGCGGTAGTCCTTTGAGATTGGTATTGTAGTATTATGGAGTGATCACTGTTACGATGAAAAAGGCCCATCATTGAATCAGAGATTATGTAAAAATTCATCCTGTAAAACGAAATTCAACCAATCATTCACACTATGTAAAAATACACACATTTAGGAGAAGGGCGATCCCCCCAACGTCCGGACTCTCACCTAGCCGCAACTTCTACAAGATTCGGGTTCAGGTATTGTTCTATCAATCACTAAATTTTAGTGGTAAGATTTCTGTTTGCCATGCCCCCCGGTAGCAGAGGTAATACCCCTATTTAGTTGGACAATCCTGTAACCCATTTTGTAGAGCTTTTTCACACTAACAAAAACACATCTTAACATGAAAACACACAAATTTACCGCTGCACTATTACTCATTTTTATTTTAACTGCACCTTTTGTAACTGTTGCAATTGAATGTACCGCCCCCAATAACCGTCTGGCTAATGGATCTTTCGAATTGGTCGAAAATGTTCGCATCAATGGTCAGTGGGTTACGCGAGTAGTGGGATGGGAAACCGAGGGGAATGCCTCCATTGGACGTTATCAGGGTTATCAGGAATGTGGTAATTATTACGGTTTACTAACGAACCATAACGATTACAATGCTTACTATAACCCCCTCGTTAAAGTCTACCAAGATGTAGTTTTAGAGGATGGGGTTACGTCTGTTACTTTAACCATCTTTGCTGGGAAGCATTCCGATTGCTATACTGACATCCGGTTGGTTTTTTTGAATAGTTCGGGGAATGAGATTCCGGGTGCCACCCAAACAAAGGAGGTAACCCGTATCGTTTCCGATTCGAAGGGCTTAGCCGCGTACACGCTTCAGTCACTGGTTCCTGCGGGGGCGAAAAAGGTACGCGTGGAAGGTCGAACTCAAAAACAAAAAAACAAAAAAGCCCAGTATCTAAAGCTGGAGGGAGCAGTCCTGTTGTTTAAAAAAGATGATACCCTTCCGGTAGAATTAGCCGATTTTTCAGCACAAGGCATCGAAAATCAAGTAGTACTACAATGGGAGACTACCGCTGAACTGAACGCTGGAAATTTTGATATCGAACACAGCGACAATGGTAGCAATTGGAGAACGATTGGCACTGTTGGGGCTAAGGGAGACTACGAGGGTCTGTCAACCTATCAATTTTTACATGACTCACCCGCTTCAGGAATAAATTACTATCGACTCAAAATGATCGATAGAGATGGGGATTACGAGTATTCGAAAATCGTTAATACGCTCGTAGTCGGTCAAACCTCAACCGCCTCCCTGTATCCAAATCCCTGTAGGGATAAGATTTTTTTTGCCACTCCTGGGCGTATAAAAGACATCATGATTACGGACCTGAGTGGTACTTCCTTAATGCGATTAAAAGCCTTAAACGCTGGTTCCGAATTGGATTTAAGTTTCTTAAATAACGGAATATATTTAATACGTTGGGTGGTTGACGATCGTCGACATACCGAACGTTTACTGATCTCCCGTTAGATTAGTTGGGGGGATAGGGGGGATTAATAAAGGGCTGAGCTTCCTAGGTTCAGCCCTTTTGCTTAAATCCGATCGATAAGCTCATTTACTTTTCGGATGGGTCGCCTCATGATATGATCGGCAATGGCCGCCGCATGTTCGCGACCATTTTCGATAAATACTTTTTCGGTAAATATTCCTGCCATCACGGTGCCGCAGAGGTAGAGCCCGGAAATATTGGTTTCAAAGGTTTCCGGATCCCGAACCGGAACTTTCGTCTCGGGGTCTAGTCTCACGCCGCAACGTGTTAATAGGTGTTCGTCAGGCAGATAACCGGTGAGCAAAAAAGTAAAGTCAGCGGCCAACGTATCCACAGTTCCATCTTGGGTATTTTGAATATGTACCTTTCCTTTTTCGATCGCAGTTACGATGGAATTGAAACGGACATGGATACGGCCTTCTTTAATCCGATTGAGGACGTCAGGGATAAGCCAGTATTTTACGGTTTTACGAAAATTTTCGCCGCGATGTACAATAGTAACCCGTGCATCGGTGCGATAGAGTTCTAGGGCTGCTTCCACCACGGAGTTCGCGCCCCCCACTAAGACGACATCCGAAAAAGAATACTTGTAGGCTTCATCATAATAATGTGAAACATGCGGTAGGTCTTCACCGGGTATATTGAGCTTTCGAGGTACGTCAAAGTACCCGGTTGCTAATACTACCTTTTTGGCTCGAAAAACGCGATGTTCGGTAGTGATGACGTCGAAAATTTGATCGGAGCGCTTCTCAACCGTATAAACAGTTGTAAAAAGTTTGAAATTTAGCCCGTAATATCCAGCCACCTTGCGGTAATACTGCAAAGCTTCATCGCGGTTAGCTTTAAAATCGGCTATGGTAAATGGCAAACCGCCGATGGAAATATTGTCTACCGTGGAAAAAAAACGCATCTTACGGGGGTAGCGACGGATCGATTCCGTGAGACTCCCTTTTTCCAAAATGAGGTGACTTAAACCTGCTTTAGCTGCTTCGACCCCCATGGCAAGCCCACATGGCCCGCCACCTACTATAATTACGTCGTATATCAATTTGAACAGTGTTTCAGATGAACCTATGTTTACTTCAAAATTACGGCTTTTTTTATAAGGTCCTGTATTCTAGTTTTGCATTCTTATCGCTCTGAAAGAAACACGATGGGACTACCTGGAAAAACACCATATGACGCCAAATTCCTCCAATTTTGTGAGGATATGAACGATCTGGGACAGAAAGGTATCCCCTTTGTTTTTTTGATCGACTATTTATGCAAATCGCCCAAACTCTGGACAATGGAAGAGGTGCCAGCAGGCGTTATGTTTGATTTTAAAGGTTTCACAAATTTCCCTCGACCTAAGAAACAAGAAAATTTTGATACAACTTTCCGTAAATATCCCATACCCTTCGAGGATTACCTGCATTCGTTTGAAATCGCACAACGAAATTTGAAACGGGGCGAGTCGTTTCTCATCAACCTTTCGGCACCTACACCGGTAGAGACTTACCTCAGTTTTTCAGAGATTCTGTTGCGCAGTAATGCACCCTATCGGTTTTGTTTCCAGAATGAGTTTGTTTGCTTTTCGCCTGAAACTTTCATTACGATTGAAGGGGATAACATCGCCACCTTTCCGATGAAAGGTACTATTGATGCTAGCTTGCCCAATGCGGCAGAACAAGTGCTTTCCAATCCTAAGGAGGCTGCTGAACATGCCACCATAGTGGACCTGCTTCGAAACGATATGAGTAGAGTGGCACAAAAAGTGTGGGTGGAGAAATATCGTTATCTAGACACCATCTATACCACCCAGGGCAGTCTATTACAGGTGAGTTCCGAAATCAGAGGGATCTTGTCAAAAAATCACCAGCGAGCATTCGGAAGTATATTAGCCGAAATGCTACCGGCTGGTTCGGTTACGGGAGCGCCCAAACCGAGGACACTCGAGATCATTGACGAAGCAGAAAATTATAACAGGGGCTATTATACCGGAGTGATGGGATATTTTGACGGGGTGCGGTTTGACAGTGCGGTGATGATTCGCTTCATCGAACGCACGCCAAGCGGACTAGTATTTAAGAGCGGGGGAGGAATAACGGCGCTCAGCGATGTGCATACAGAATATCAGGAACTTATCGATAAAGTGTATCTCCCTATTCCGGCATCTCCGTTTGTAAGTTGATTTCGGTCAATAAGCTTACTGCATTAAAACGGAAAACAGCCTTTTGTGCCTGGGAAGTCTGCACAGTGCCCCCACATTGGGTGCCGTGTTCTAAAAAATAGATGTACATTTTCTGATTCCTTTTCCCCAGCTGATTGATATCGGGAGAACCGAAGAGTTTACCAATTTCATTGGAACTCTTTCCCAACAAAAGCTCTTTTTCTGTTAATAAGGCATCCTTCATTTCTATTCTTTTATTGTCACAACCAGCCTTATCCTTTCTCCATTGATCCAAGTCCAGAGAACCAAAAGTAGAGGGTGGCGTGCACGACAGTAATAGAGTTGAAAGCAGGATCAGTGTACCAATAATGGGGGTGAAGCGCATAATCAACGTTTGACTTTAGACTACTAAATTACGCATCTTTTGGCACTTACCAGCCCAGTTTGGTGCGTTTCTCTTCCTCTAGCCAATCATCAATATGCGCTGCAACGATTTGTTCCTCGGCCTTGGCCAGTTTTTCCCGATAGAATCGATCGTTGTTAACCGCTTCTTCTACCTGGTTTTTTTCTTTGTCCGTAAATAGGAGGAGTCGAGTCTCGCTTTTCATTTTCGACTTACTTACCCTTTCGTTTTTATAAATTCTCATCTCCGTTTCATGGGCATCTAAAAGTTCATCATAGGGACCAGGAGACGAAATAAATTTGACAAGGATAGGAGCGATTTCAATGGCAATGAAAAGTAAAATAATAAACCAATTGGCATATTTCATCGCATCACTTTCGACGGTCAACTGGTGGAGTGCATCAATGCGAGCTGCCAACCCATCATACCGATCAATGTTCGCTTTTTGAGCGGCAAACTCCGAGTCTTCACGGAGACGAAGAGCCTGTTTTCGGGATTCCAGCTCAGCTATTTGTTCTTGCACCCGGAGTTCGGTACGTTCGAGATCTTGTTGAGCCTCGTTCAATTGTTGTTCTTTTTTCCTCGCATTCGTTCCAATCCCGGGGATGCCTGTTGTACCCGGTGTTTTGGTGCCAAAACGTTCAAAATCATATTCCGCTTGCTTTTGATTTCTAAACGCTTCTTTCGCCGCAACCTCCTGGCGTAACGCTGCAATCTGTTGATCAATTTCTGCAAATTCAGGGTTTCCCAATCGGATTGACTCTCGGGCTTTGATTACTTCTTCCGACTTTTTTATGTCCAGTTTCCGTATGATCTCCTTTTCAAAAATTTTTAATTCAAGGGGTTTCGAAATAACCAGCGCTAATAGTATGGCCAAGGCTAATCGGGGCAACATCATTTTTAATTCCGACCCGCCCCTTTTTACCATACTACTGACTATGTAACGATCCAGATTAAAGATCATTAAACCCCACACCAACCCGATCCCAAGAGCCATCCAGGGAAGATCAAACACGGTATACAAGGCATATCCGGCCGAAAATGTAGCGAATACTGCGGTAAAAAATACAGTGGCTCCTATACCGGCATATTTTTCTGATTCACTCGGGCACCGTTTCAAAAGAGCGGGTACGGCTCCCGAACAAAACCAGAAAAATGAACGTAGGGACTTCATGGCTTTAAAAAAATAAGTGTTTGAAAAAAAGAAAGTTATGGCGTCGGAAATCTAACGAGTAATTTCAAAAGGTCGTATAGCCTAAGCTACGTTTAGGGGTTATAAACAGATGAACGGTTGATAGAAAAGATGAACGGTTCCTTGGTTGTATAAATGGTAACGCTGGGGTAGAAATAGAACGGAAATAGTACTTAATTCAGAATCTAATTTTAAAGAATTAGACACATCTCCGCAGTTGGAAGGCTACTTTTCGCAAAAAGATGACGGCATTTTATACGAACCTGCGGAAGCTCCCTTTTTTTTCAAACGTTTGCATACCCTTTTTTCCAGGTAAACCCACAGAATTGAAGAGGAAGAAGGGATAATGGTCATGGAAGTATCGTATTAATTATTATAATTGTATAAATAAACACCGCCATTAATTTAAAAAATTTAAATATATCAAGACAACTCATCGTATTCAATTAATCAACCTTAACAAATCTAATCGTCGCTGATTCAGCAAACTCAATTCATCCTATTTAGCCGATCTGTTCTATCATGTTTTCATTTATTCTTTCAATCAACCTATAACTTATCCGTATGTATCTCTGTAATTTACTCTTTCGAAAAGGGAAAGAACTGCTTTGCCTTATCCTATTTATTGCGACGACGGCGGGTGCTTCACCGGTAATGGCCGATCATGAAGTATCTGGAATTGTGACCGACGAAAACGGTGATCGCCTCCCCGGGGTGAGTATTTTAATTAAAGGAACGCAGCGGGGCACGACTACGTCAAACGACGGGACCTACACCCTGGTCGTGCCTACGAATGCGACTCTCGTCTTTTCATTTGTGGGCTTTATCAGTCAGGAAGTGAACGTGGGCAACCGCACCCAGATTAATGTCACATTGGAAGCGGATAACAAAGCGCTTGAAGAACTGGTTGTAATTGGTTACGGAACTGCCCGGAAATCAGATTTAACGGGAGCGGTGGGTTCCGTGCGGGAAGAACAATTGAAGGAAAGACCCACCCCTTCCTTGAACCAAGCCTTACAAGGCAAGATTTCCGGGGTACAGGTCAATATCAACTCGGGTAGGCCTGGTGGGCGATCGAATGTACGGATTCGGGGCTTTTCGTCTATCAATTCTTCGAATAACCCCCTCTATGTGGTCGACGGTGTTATGTTGCCCCAGGGGAACCAGAACCAGGCCAGCCAGGCTATTGACTACATCAATCCCAATGATATCGTCGCTGTGGAAGTTTTGAAAGACGCTTCTTCGACAGCGATTTACGGGGCTCGTGGAGCGAATGGCGTTATTCTGATTACCACAAAAAAAGGAAAAGCTGGCGAGGGGACTATCACGTATGGGTTGGATCTGAGTGTGCCGACGGCTGGACCCAAGCGCCCGGAGGTGTTAAACGCTCAGGAATACTTGGATGTTGAAGACCTTGCGTATGCTAATATCCAAAAATATGATCCGGTAGGGTGGGCAGAAGGTAAGTATCCTCATTTGAATCCCCAAACCCGACGTGCCCAGCTATTAGCAGCCCATCCGGATGTATTTACCGTACGACCCGATGGAACCTATGCCCCTAATTACGATACGGATTGGTTTAAAGAAGCTACTCAAAATCGACTATCCCAGAATCATCAGTTGAATTTCAGTGGCGGAAATAACAAAACGACCTATTCCCTTTCCTTAAACTATCGGGACGATCAGGGCTTGATTAAAACCTCTTATCTACGTCGGTACTCGACCCGGCTCACCATCGACGATCAAGTGAAAAAATGGTTGAGAATTGGCGGTACCTTAAGTTACAATAACCAAGCGGAGAACCTTGTCGATATCACGGATGCCGTACCTCGCCAAATGGTGGAAGACTTTCCATTCCTCCCTGTGAAATGGCCTGATGGAACCTATGCCAACAACCGTGACTACCCCCAAGCCGAAGGAACGATGAGTTCGGTACACCGGTTGATGGGGCGGAAATACCATCAGTTGACACAAACAACCTTGGGTAGCTTAAATGCTAACCTAACGTTAGCTCCCGGGCTAATCTTCCGTTCCGTATTGGGTATCAATGTGATGCAGCAGGAAATCAATCAGTCGGAGACGAGAACCTTGAGGATCAGTGAGTCAGGGACGGCTAGCAAAGACGCCCGGAAAGAGGTTTTTTGGTCACTGGAAAATTATCTTACCTATGATAAGATATTTAACGATATTCACTCTCTTACCGCAATGGCGGGTATATCCTGGCAAGAAACCAAGTATTCATCCACCAATGCGAGTATTCGTAATTTCGCCACCGACTATTTCAGTTATAATAACTTAGGTGCTGGTGCTACCCAGCCAGGGGTTGGATCCAGTGCTTCCCGTTCGGCGTTCAACTCCTACTTTGGACGTGTTAATTATACCTATAACAATAAATACCTATTAACCGTCACTGGGCGTGCAGACGGTTCTTCCAAATTTGGGGAAAATCACAAATTTGCGTTCTTCCCTTCAGCGGCCGTAGCCTGGCGGATCTCTGAAGAAGATTTCATGAGTCAAAACAATTGGATTTCTAACCTGAAATTGAGATCCAGTTACGGCTTGACCGGTAACTCGGAAATCCCACCCTATTCTTCCTTGTCCCTTTTAAGCTCCACGTATGCAACCATTTACAATGATACAAGGGTAGTTGGAACAGGGATTAACCGTCTGGCCAACCCCAACCTCAAATGGGAAAAAACGGCGCAAACCGATGTAGGGTTGGAGATCGGTTTATTCAACTCCCGAATCGTCATTGAAGCCGATTACTACTATCGGAAGACTACCGACATGCTCCTCGACGCCCCTGTTCCCAGAACCAGTGGTTATGCGGTTATTCGGAAGAATATAGGATCCATGGAAAACAAGGGTGTTGAATTGGCTATCAACACGGTCAATATTGAAAATAACAATTTGACTTGGAACACGAACTTCAATATTTCCTTTAACAAAAATAAAATCCTATCCCTAGCCACACCTGCTGATATTTTCAACGTGGGTGGCCCCAGCATAACTAACCAAACCGGGATCATACGGATCGGGGAACCTGCGGGCGCTTTTTGGGGATTGACCCGTTTAGGTACCTGGAGCGAAGCCGAGCGCGAGGAAGCTGCGCGGTTTACCAGCTATCGTGGAAACCTCACGATGTTGCCGGGTGATATCAAATATTTGGATCGGGACGGTGACGGAGCCATTACCGATGCCGATCGTTCGATCATAGGAAATGGCTCGCCCAAGGGTTGGGGAACTTTGGCCAATACCGTGCGCTATAAAAATTTCGATTTAACGCTGGATCTTCAATTCTCCTACGGTAACGATGTCATGGATATGAACCTCCATGCCAGTGAGGACCGGGTTTCCATCGCCAATAGTTACAAGTCGGTGTTAAATGCGTGGAGACCGGATAATCAAGACACCCCGATTGCCGAAATCCGTGAAACACGTGCCGGCTATGTGACCAATGTTGACACGCGCTGGGTTTTTGACGGATCTTTCCTAAGAGGTAGAAACCTCTTATTGGGTTACACCATACCATCCGACTTTGTGAATCGAATTAAGCTAAGTTCTGCTCGAATTTATCTTTCCGCACAAAACTTCTTTTTGTTAACCCCTTATCCATTCGGTGATCCTGAAATGACTCCGATACGTGGAGGCGATGGAAACAATGTTTTCTCGCAAGGTATGCTCTGGCACGGCTATCCTAAACCGACCACTTACCTGGCGGGTTTACAAATTTCATTCTAAGATATTTTCCAGCTAACCATTCAAATGTCGATTAAGATGATTACGAATAATCTAAAAAAATATATAAAGGTGGGAGCCGGCGCTATCATGTTGCTCTTTCCTACGGCCTGTACTGATTTTTTAAGTGAAACGGACTTATCCAACTTGCAACCCGAGAGTTTCTATACGATTCCCGATCACGCGGAAGCTGCCCTGGCGGCAACCTATTCCGGACTGCGATTCTACGGAGAGGGGGCTGGCATTTTTTCCGCCAACTGGCAAATGCTCGAAGCGGTTACCGGTACGGCTACAACCCAAACTGGACAGAATTCCGACTTAAATAACCTTTATGGTTTAATACATCAGGCTAGTACCGGACACGTGGGTAACTGGTGGAACGGTCTCTATCGAATCATCGCCAATGCCAACTTGGCCATCGAAAAGATCCCAGGTATCAACTTCCCCGATGAATCGCAGAAAAACAAGTTACTCGCAGAAGCGCGTTTTCTCCGGGCATGGTCCTACTTTTATATTGTTCGGCTCTGGGGGGATGCTCCACTGATCACCATGTCACAGACTGCTGCTTCGGAAGACTTTTTTCCCAATCGTACTCCACAGGAACAAATTTACGAGCTAATTCTAAGCGACTTAACCGCAGCGGAGGCGGCCGGTTTGCCTGATTTCCAGACCAATGGTAGAGTTTCCAATATGGCTGTTAAATCGCTGTTGGCCAAGGTGTACCTCACGATGGCCGGATACCCCTTGCAAAAAGGCACGTCTCATTATGCGATGGCAGCACAAAAAGCGTTGGAAGTAATCAATTTTTCGAAGGCTAACCCGAGTACACTCAATTTATTCGAAACCTATGCTCAATTGCGTAATGAAGATTTAAAAAACCGTGTAGAGCATATCTTCCAAATTCAATATAATACGACGGTTGCCGGGTTTCCGCTGAATGACTTCTTCCCCAACCAGACCGCAGTGACTTACGCAGGCCCTGGGGGAACGGGAAGTACCGTCCCAACCGTTTCGTTTTACAATTCCTATGAAGAGGGGGATCTACGGACAAAAAACCAAGTCGGCTGGTTTTACGATTCCTATTATGTCAATGGTACGGGCGCACCGTTCGATTTAGGACAGCCTCATGTATTTAAATATTTCAACCAAAAAGCCCTGGGGGCACCGGGCATTACACCGACACGCCTCAACAATTTGAACGTCAACCTTATTCGGTATGCGGAAGTACTTTTGATTTATGCGGAAGCACAAAATGAGTCCGGTGGCTTGAATCAGGAAGCCTATGAGGCTTTCAAAAGAATCAGAGATCGTGCAGAATTACCTACATTACCCATGGGTTCCTATACCCAAGCCTCCTTCCGAGAAGCTGTCTGGAAAGAACGTTGGATGGAATTCTGCTATGAAGGAATAACCTGGTTCGATATGATTCGCCTTCGCAAAGTTTGGAATGAAACCGAGCGTAATTTCGACGATTTTGTGGGTCATAAAAACCTAAACATCAGTGGAGGTGCAACCCTTGAGGATAAGCATTTACTCTTCCCCTTGCCCTTGGCTGAAATGCAGAACAACCCTAATTTACGACCACAAAATCCAGGCTATGCACCTGCTCCTTAACGGGTGGAAATAAAAATAGGCAATTAAACGAAACAGGCTCCAGGTATTTCCCAGAGCCTGTTTCGTCTTTATAATAGTGGTGACCACCCGCAATTAGAGGTCTCGAATCCAAATATTCCGATAACTTACTAAATCACCATGATCTTGTAAAAGGATAGGACCTTTACCATGAGGTTTATAGATCGGACGACCTACAAAAGGTGTATTACCTTGGATCTGCGTATGGTTTTGTACTACCACGCCGTTGTGGATCACGGTTACATAAGCCGGGATTATGGCCACGCCATCCTTGTTAAATCGGGGGGCGGTATAAATGATATCGTAGGACTGCCATTCGCCGGGTTTGCGGGTCGCATTGACCAACGGAGGAGTTTGTTTGTAAATAGAACCCGCTTGTCCGTTGGAATATGTACGATTTTCGTAACTGTCGAGCACCTGTACCTCGTATATGCCTTGTAAGAAAACGCCACTATTACCGCGGCCTTGTCCTTGCCCTTTGACTACTTCCGGCGATCTCCATTCAATGTGTAGTTGAAAATCTCCAAAAGTCTGCTTGGTTTGAATACCACCCTTACGAGGAGCGACAGTCATCGCGCCGTCGGCCAGGGTAAAGGGGGCTGGCGATTTTCCATCATTGGCTGAAACCCATTGGTCGAGATTGCTGCCATCGAACAATACGATTGCATCCGAAGGAGCGGTAGTTCCTAGGGTGTTCGGTTTAATATCTCCGGGAGTAACCACCCTGGGTTCAGGATCCCAGACCTCACTGGATTCAGGAGTCATCTTATCCGGTTTCAATTGAGCAAAGGCACCGGAAAAGACGAATAGGCTAAGCGCTGACAAAACTATTTTTTTCATCTTCTAGAAAACTTTAAAAAATATGACGGTTTGTAAGTATTTTATGCATTGGGAACAGAACAACTGCCGCAGGTCTTGCCTGGGATCTACTTTCAAAAATAGTGTATTAATCAGAAAGATTTCGATTTTAACCCATAATATCCTGGTGAAACAGCCGAACCTGTAACCCCTTACGCAAGTTATACGCAACTGGATCAGAGAATTACCATTTATCTGATTGGCTATTATTCTACGGTGCTTTCGGTGCAATCCTCGTGCGACCGTCAAATGGGAGTGGGGAAGCGATTTTAAAATGTCGTATACAACCGCTAATAACCCCTCATTTTCTTGTTTATTCATCGGCTTTTTTTGATATGTTTGTTGCACCAAACCATTCCTATACGAATTGGCTTATTTATGGCTGTTTACGATTATTTGATTATCGGGTCGGGCATTGCAGGGCTGAGTTATGCGGTGAAACTAGGCCGTCATTTTGAAGCTAGAAAAACACCGGTTTCCATTGCGGTTATCACCAAAGTTCGCGCCGACGAAACCAATACCAAATATGCCCAAGGTGGGATTGCGGCTGTCTGGGGGGAGTCCGATTCCTTTGAAAAGCACATCGCCGATACGATTGATGCGGGGGATGATATGAACAATCGGAAAGTAGTGGAGATGGTCGTTCGAGAAGCCCCTGCCCGAATCAAGGAACTCATTGCCTACGGTACACGGTTCGATAAGGTTCCAGACGGAGACTATGATCTAGCGATGGAAGGGGGGCATTCCGATCACCGAATTTTGCATTTTAAAGATATTACCGGCGCAGAAATAGAACGTGCCCTGTTGGAGGAAGCGAGCCGCCTGAAAAGTATCCAGATATTTACCCATTACTATGCGGTAGAATTGATTACCCAACACCATTTAGGGGAAACGGTTTACCGCTATAGGGATGACATCCAATGTTATGGAGCTTACGTTTTGAATCGTGAAACCGGCCGTGTTGAAAAATTTCTTTCAAAAGCGACCTTACTTGCCACGGGAGGAATCGGCAATATTTACCAAAATACGACCAATCCGGCCATTGCCACCGGTGACGGTATCGCTATGGCATACCGCGCTAAAGGCATCTGCGATAACATGGAGTTTATCCAGTTTCACCCTACGAGTTTTTATTCACCCGGAAAAAAGCCGTCCTTTCTTATTTCGGAGGCAGTGAGAGGGTTCGGGGGCATACTGAAACACGAGGACGGAAGCACTTTCATGGAACGATATGACGAAAGACAATCACTCGCTCCTAGGGATATCACCGCCCGGGCTATCGACTCAGAAATGAAAAAACGAGGGGTCGACCATGTATATCTGGATGTACGCCACCTCGATTACCAGAAATTTACAGATCATTTCCCCAATATCAACCAATATTGTCTGGATAACGGAGTAGATGTTCGTGAAACCATGATACCGGTGGTTCCTGCCCAACATTTTCTCTGTGGAGGGGTTCGGGTGAATGAATGGGGGCAAACCAATATAGGTGGCTTATATGCCGTGGGTGAATGTGCCTGCACCGGACTGCACGGTGCTAATCGGCTTGCGTCGAATTCCCTGCTGGAAGCCGTTGTGTTTGGGCATAGGGCATTTTTGCATACGATTCAGCATCAAAATGATAATAAAATCCCCGACAATGTCCCCGAATGGGATGATTCAGGAACGACCCATCCGGAGGAACATGTTCTCGTGACCGAAATGACGCGTGAGCTCAATAGTGTTATGTCGAACTACGTCGGGATTGTCCGTACCTATCGCCGTTTAAAAAGAGCATACGATAGGGTGGAGCTCCTCTATCGAGAACATGAAAACCTGTATAGAGAATCGAAGGTTTCAGTTCCAATTTGTGAACTGAGAAACATGATCAACGTGGCTTATTTGGTGATAAAAATGGCCATGGCTCGCCGGGAAAACGTAGGTTTGCATTATAATCTAGACAACGTAAAATAGAAATATATCTTTCCTTTTTGAGGAAGCTTATTCCAATGATTTCTTGTCATTTGGCAAGTCATTATTGTACTGAACCTTGTAATTTTGGCATGAAAACAGGCTTCTTATCCAAATTTCATGGTAAGTATGCCGGTTGAAAAATGTATTTCAACTAAATCCAATCGATCATGCCAAGACTGCATCCTTATTTGAATTTTGACGGAAATGCTGAAGAAGCATTCAACTTTTACAAATCGGTTTTCGGAGGAGAATTTGAGGGCGGAATTCACCGAATGAGCAGTGCTCCCGGCTTTGAAAACCTTACCGAAGAAGAAAAGAATCGGGTCATGCACGTAGGCCTGAAAGTGGGAAAGGTGTATTTAATGGCCTCTGATATTATTCCATCCATGGGCCATAAACTTGTTCAAGGAAACAACAACTACATTTCCATTTCCGCCGATTCCAGAGAAGAAGCCGAGAGATTATTTGAGGGGCTGTCGGAAGGAGGGGAGGTAGAAATGCCTCTTGAAGACCAATTTTGGGGTGATTACTATGGAAGCTTCAAAGACAAATTCGGGGTCCACTGGATGATTAGTTACAATCCGGATTTTGTTGGATAATTCGAAACAAACCCGCTTCAAAGGGGTAATAGGTTTAGAATTTCATCTAAAAACCTACCTCATCTTTCTTATGATCAATAACAATTATTTTAAAACATTCAACCAATGAAACGACTAACTTTTGAAATTTCAATTAATGCACCCGTCGGAAAGGTGTATGACGAAATGCTGGGTATATCCGATCCGGCTTCGTATTTGGCCTGGGTAGTGGAATTTAATCCGAGCTCTACCTTCGAGGGGAGTTGGGAGAAGGGAAGCCGTATTAAGTTTATTGGGGTTGACGAAAATGGGGTAGAAGGCGGCTTAGTCGTGGAAGTCGTGGAAAATAAGCCCAATGAATTTGTTTCCCTCCGGACAATTGGTATAATTGATAAAGGCGAGGAAATCCTTACAGGAGAAAAGGTGGATGCTTGGCTGGGGGGCTATGAAAATTACACATACCGTGAAGAAAATGGAATCACCACCGTAAGGGTAGATGTAGATTCACTGGATGATTTTGTCGAATATTTCAGTACCACCTACCCCAAAGCCTTGCAGAAATTAAAGTCCAATATTGAGTCGGGTTCCTAGGAATTATTCTAAAAATTACCCTACTTATTTACGAATGGTTTGAATGATTTCGTTCAGTCATTTGAGAACTAACCATTTTTTTCACTAACCTAATTATGCAACACGATATTTATCTGAAAAAGGCCTTTGAAATTGCATTTGATGGGATCAGGAAGAACCAAGGCGGCCCATTTGGGGCTGTCATCGTAAAAGAGGGTAAAATTATTGCTGCAGGCGCTAACCAGGTCACCTCAAGTAATGATCCGACCGCACATGCCGAAATTGTAGCGATCCGGGAAGCCGGTAAAGTACTTGAAAATTTCGATTTATCGGACACAGTGCTTTACACCACCTGTCAGCCCTGTCCCATGTGTTTAAGCGCCATTTATTGGGCGAAAATTCCTACGATTTACTACTGCTCAACGCGGGAAGATGCCGAGAAAATCGGTTTTGCCGACAATCACATCTATAATGAGTTGGATATAAAACTGGAGAATATAACCAAACAGCTTATTCAGCTACCCTCTGAATTAGGGGAGCAATTGTTTAACGAATGGACTCAAAAAGCTGATAAGATCGATTATTAATTCCCGGCATTTTTTGCCAATGATATACCTATTTAGGCCGGGATCCCAATCGGAAAGGCAGTGGTTTATACGCAAACTACACGCTTGAAGGATCCTGGCATAAATACCATTTTCTTTCGATTGAATCCGGTTATTCTATCTTTTAAATCGATTAAGACCTATGCGAAAACTAATTATGTGGAATGTCATCTCACTCGATGGTTACTTTGAAGGGGATCAACCGTGGGATCTTGAGTTTCATAGCCAGATTTGGGGAGAAGAATTAGAAAGATTCAGTATTGAACAGTTAGAAGAGGCCGATTTCCTCTTGTTTGGTCGTAAAACCTATGAAGGGATGGCCGCACATTGGACTAAAGCTGAGGGCGTTATTGCCGACTATATGAACCAAATACCTAAGCTCGTTGGTTCACGTACCCTAACATCGGTCGATTGGCATAATTCTTCCCTTATACCAGAAAACCTTACCGAAGAAATTAAAGCATTAAAACAACAAAAAGGCAAGGATTTTTATGTATTTGGGAGCGCTGAACTTTGTGAAACGCTGATTCAAGACGACTTAATTGATGAATACCGTATTGGCATTACGCCTGTTATCTTAGGAAAAGGGCGCCCGTTATTCCGAAACCAATCCACAGTTAAAAAACTAAATTTGATCTCAACTCAACCCCTAAAAACGGGAGGCATAATCGCCCGATATAGCCGGTAGCAACGTACAACTGCCTTAATATTCCACCTACCCCTTAGCCCCTAAATCCTGACTTCCAATGCGAAAATTGATCGCTTCGATTAACATGACTCTCGATGGGTTTTGTGATCATACCTCTGTAGAGCCAGACGAAGAAGTGCACGACTATTATGCTGATCTTTTGAGAAATGCAGGGGTGATTTTATACGGTCGAGTGACCTATCAACTTATGGAATATTGGCGGGCATTGGTCGCTAAGCCATCGGGAGAAAAATCGTTGGACGACTTCGCTATTACGATGGATGCTGTGCCGAAAGTAGTCTTTTCTTATACGTTAACCTATTTAGACTGGGCAAGTGCGAGGTTGGCGATGCAGTCGTTGGAAGCGGAAGTTACCCTACTGAAATCCCAACCGGGAAAAGATATTTATATCGGTAGTCCCAGTTTAATTGTACAATTATTGAATCATCAGCTGGTCGATGAACTGCAATTATGTATTCATCCGGTTCTGGCAGGGAGTGGTAGGCCACTTTTTGAGAATATAATCGGCCATAGGAATCTACAATTCAAGCAGGCTCGAAATTTGACGGCTGGCGCGATGATCGTTACCTATCAATTGACCTATTAAACTCATTTAAGACATGAAAAATGCCAAACGTGATGTCGATCACTACATCGGACAGTTCCCCCCGGAAGTGCAGGAAAGATTGCAAAGGGTCCGTCAGATGATCCTTGAAAACGCACCGAATGTCGTCGAAAAAATGGCTTACGGTATGCCGGCTTATCAGACACATAATAAGCCCCTAATTTATTACGGTGGTTTCAAGAACCATATCGGAATTTACGCTCTTCCATCCGGACATGAAGCCTTTAAAAACGAATTAGCAGGTTATAAAACAGGGAAAGGCTCGGTACAGTTCCCCCACGATCAACCCTGCCCCTACGATTTGATTGCGAAAATGGTTAAGTTTCGGGTAGATGAAAATAACAAGGCGCACATGCAACAAAACACGAAATCATAGAAAAGTGAGTTTTGACTACAGCCGACTTCTGGGTTAAACTTCTCAATTTATCAGTTTATCCTTACCATTTTCTTTAAAGCTGGCCGATCAAGCTTACTATTTTCATAAGTTCTCGCGAGATTTCCGTTTGCGCATCGGGTGTATAGCGATGAGCATTTATAACAAAACTCAATAGTCTACCCGATCCGGTTTTCACATAGCCAGCATAAGCTCTTGTTCCTTCGATGGATCCACTCTTAGCCCGGACGTTCGATTTATTACCAAAGCGACGACTGCGCACGGTACCGGCTTCACCCGCTACAGGTAAGCTGTTATAGAAGGTAGAAAAGGTCGAAAGCTGGGTTGTTTTGTTGAGAATGGTTACAAGGTTTTGGGGAGTGAGTAATGCCGTTGTGGCTAATCCACTTCCGTCTTTCAATAGCATTCCGCTTGTTTCTATCCCTTTTGCAGCCCAAAAAGAAACGATTTCGGGGGCTACATCTCTAAAGTTGGTCTTGAGTCCATGTTTTTTTCCTACAGCCTTTAATAGCGCGTCGGCATAGAGATTAATACTCCACCAATTGATCTGTTTGCAAATTTCGCTTAAGGGTGGGGAGTGAAAAGTATGGAGTCTGAATCGATCGCCACCCGCTCGTTTGGGTAGGAGAGTTGATGGCAGTTGAGTTACGGGTATGTCATTTTTCTTTAAAAACGCTGTGAATTGAGTCGCAACTAGTAGGGCGGGTTGAATGACCGCTACCCGAATTCCATATTCCCCTCTGGTCATGGGTAGGGTACCCTCGATGATTAAGGTCCGGGAAATAAGGTCCGGACGAATCCGAGTCTTGTTTCCAGAGCCAGGTGGGCCGGTTGTAACGCGATTGTCATAGCGTATTTCCGGCTGTTCTGGTACCGACCGTAGGAGCGTGGCAGGTTCCCCGACGCGTCTTCCCGGTTTAAAATAGAGACGGGTTGCGTTTTCATTCCAGTTCAAGCCCTGTATAGCAACTCCGTATGCGGTACCTACATCGCCCCACATCCACGACTCTTCTATACCCTGCTCTTCATAAAAGGAGTTGTCGGCTATGATTCTTCCCTCAATACGTTGAATTCCAGCGTTTTTCAAAGCAGTAAGCCAATCGTTGAAAACAGTGGCGGAATCGGTTTTATCTTTAAACCGAGGGCTCCCCAAAGTTGGATCTCCGGTGCCATAGATATAGAGATTCCCTTTTAATACCCCTTCCAGCAATGAACCGTCATGCTCTAAATAGGTTTCAAAAGTGAAATTCTCACCCAAAACTTCAAGAGCAGTGGCTGTCGTAATTAATTTAACGGTGGATGCGGGGGGAAGGGATTTATCCACATTTAGGCCTATTAGAAGGGAATCGGTCGTGGTGTCACTTAAGGCAAAGCCTACAGTGCCATGACGCATTAGGTCACTGTTTTGGAGTTTTACAAGGGCGTCTTTCAGGGTACGAAAAGCCGTTGTGTCCAGTACCTGCCCCTGGACTGCCACATTAATAAAAATTAGGAAAAGGGAAATTATAATTCTCATCGGCACCACATATCCAGCTAAACAATACTTAAACTTAAAGTAAACCGTCCTAAAAGAGTATCTCATTTTAGATTATTTGTAGTTTTGGCGCAAAATCCGCCTGGATATTCCAAGAACGACCTGATCGATCTTCAAAACAGGCAAATGTTTCTATGAAATTGACATTTTGGGGCGCAACGCGCCAAGTAACCGGTAGTATGTATCTTTTGGAAGTGGACGACTTCCGAATTTTGATTGATTGCGGACTAGATTTTGATATAGATGAGCAAACACGTAAGCAATGGTTTGACGAACATAAAAGAGTTTTTCCGTTCGAAGCTTCTATGGTGAACCTGGTTTTATTGACCCATGCACATATAGATCATTCCGGAAATATACCCAACTTGTTTAGAGAAGGTTTCGAAGGGCGCATTGTTTGCACTGAACCCACCCTTGCTTTATGTGAACTGCTGTTGATGGATGTGGCGCGGGTGTACCGCAGACGTTTCGAGAGCTACTATAAGTTATCGTCTGAAAAACGAAGGAAAAAAAAGAAGAAACTTCCCCTCGATTTATATCTCGAGAAAGATGTCACCGAAGCAATGAAGAACTTTGTACCGGTGGGGTTTGGTAAAAGTTACCGACTAAATGATCAAGTTAAGGTCACTTATTATCCGGCCGGACATCTGTTGGGAGCCGCTCATATTTTCCTTGAAATAAATGAAAATGGTGAAAAAAAGACCATCGGATTTTCGGGGGATATTGGTCGGAAAAATTATCCCCTCCTGGTCGACCCCAGTCCGCTACCACCGGTTGATTATTTAGTCTGTGAAAGCACTTACGGAAATCGATATCATTCATGCAAAGCTAATCCGGAAGACGCTTTAATGGATGTTATTCAACGAACTTGTGTAGATAAACCCGGTCGGCTCATTATTCCCGCTTTTAGTGTGGGCAGAACACAAGCACTGCTTTATGTGCTTAACCGGCTTTATATTGAACGGAAATTGCCACCCATTAAAGTTTATTCCGATAGTCCGTTAGCGCACGCCACTACCCGCGTATATCAACGGCATTATCGGATGTTGAATCGACAAGCACGGGAATTTCAAGAAGACAACGGGGAATTATTTGATTTTGACAATCTACACTATGTAGTTAGTACTTCCGAAAGTCAGAATCTTAGCAATCACAGTGAGCCTTCCATCATCATTTCAGCGTCGGGAATGATTCAAGGCGGGCGTATTGAGCACCATATCGCAGCGAATATAAACAATCCCTATGCGACAATTTTGTTGATCGGATATGCATCCGAAGGTACCTTAGGTTGGCGATTGCTGAATGGGTTGGACTACATCAATGTCAAGGGAGAAGCGGTGAATGTTCTCGCAAATGTTGAAAAAATTGACGTATTTAGCGGTCACGGAGACTTGCACGATCTCGAAGAATTTGTACAACAGCAAGATCCTAACAGGCTGAAACAAATATTTTTAGTTCATGGAGAGCCGGAGAGTATGGGGAATTTTAAGACCGTTCTGAACCAACATCGGTTCGAAATGGTTGAAATCCCGGAAAAAGGGAACGTTTACCAACTTTGACAGACCTATAATTCTAAAGGCTTCGAAATAATCGCACATACATGAGAACCTATCTCGATTTTGAAAAACCAATTGCCGAACTGGAAAATAAACTGGCCGAAATGATCAAGTTGGCCGATGAAAATAAAGTAGATGTTACCCAGGCAACACGTTCATTAGAACAGAGTATTATCAAATTGCGGGAGGAAATTTTCAGCAACCTTACTCCTTGGCAACGGGTACAACTCTCGAGACATCCTGACCGGCCTTATACACTCGATTATATCGAACTCATGTGTGAGGAATTTATCGAACTCCACGGGGATCGGCAAGTACGGGATGATCCAGCCATAATCGGTGGCTTGGCTAAGATGGGGGGCGAAACGGTTATGATCATTGGCCAACAAAAGGGTCGAAATACCAAACAACGTCAATACCGCAATTTTGGCATGCCCAATCCGGAAGGCTATCGTAAAGCCTTGAGGCTGATGAAATTGGCGGAGAAATTCAATAAACCCATAGTTACCCTGATCGATACCCCGGGGGCATATCCCGGTTTGGAAGCCGAAGAAAGGGGGCAAGGCGAAGCCATCGCTCGCAATCTGAAGGAAATGTTCATGCTCAAAGTCCCTGTAATTTGTATTGTCATCGGGGAAGGAGCATCTGGAGGAGCGTTGGGAATTGCTATCGGAGATCGGGTCTTTATGCTGGAAAACACGTGGTATTCGGTTATATCGCCCGAAAACTGCTCGACGATTCTCTGGCGGAGCTGGGAATACAAGGAGCAAGCGGCGGAAGCTATGAAAATCACTTCCACGGATATGCTGGAATTAAAACTCATTGATGGCATCATTGAAGAACCGGTAGGAGGTGCGCATCTTAATCACGAAGAAATGGCACGGATTCTGAAGGCGAAAATTCTGGAGACCCTAAAAACCATTTCAAAAATGAACCCCGAGAAGCGAATCGCAGCTCGCATCGACAAATTCTGTTCTATGGGGGTCGTTTTGGAGGATTGATAGTGCACTGAAATCGATTTCTTTAAGGGGGAATAATATCCCGTTAAGTGGAGGCACTTATTTTCAAAATAGGTGTTGATCACCCACACGAATTGACCTTAACGTTGGGTCGATTCGCGCGCCATAAGGGTTCCTTGTAACATGACTTCCTCGTTATGAAGGGGCTTCTTTTTCAGGTATTTAATTAGTAATTCGCAGCTAATTCTACCAATTTCATAAGCCGGCTCCACGATGGTTGAGAGGGTAGGCGTGATCAATTCACCTACGGGATCACCGGTAAACCCAATCACACCAAATTCTGGGCCTATACGGATACCCCTTTTTTTACAGGCTAACAATGCCCCCACGGCTTTTCGGTCGTTCACCGCAAACAACGCGTCTGGAGGGTAGGGGAGGGATAATAGTTTTTCGGTATCATCTTGGCCGTAGTCCTGCGAAAACCCCGAATGTATAACCCAGTCGGGGTTGAATTCCATCCCGAATTCATCCAGTGCTTTCCGATAGCCTTCCAATCGTTTTTGCGTGAGTTGTAGGTTAGCCGAGCCGGTTATATGGGCAATACGCCGATAGCCCATTTTTATTAAATGCCGGGTAGCCTCATAAGCTCCATTTAAGTCGTCTTGTACCACCTTTGAACTGGCGAATTCTGTCGGTACGCGATCAAAGAAGACCATCGGCATATCCTCCTGCTGCAATTCGAATAGTTCGCCATAATCAGACGTATTGGAAGACAGACAAATCAGCAGTCCGTCCAGGCTATGGGTAGGCAGACTACGAAGAATTTCGCGCTCTTCTTGAAAGTGGTCATCGGTAATATAGAGGAGTAGGCTGTATCCATTTTCACGGGCTACATCCTTCATTCCTGTTATAACTGTGGCGTAATAGTAATTTGTAATTACCGGAATGACGACACCGAGCTTCCGGGTACTCCGTTTTACCAAACCGGTTGCATTAAGATTAGGCCGATAACGTAGCTCTTCAGCTTTCTGCAGTACGAGTGCTCGGGTTTGCTGACTCACATCATAGGTATCTCGAAGTGCCCTCGATACCGTAGATACGGAAATCTTCAGTGCCTTTGCAATGTCTTTAATGGTAGCCTGTCTTTTTTTCATACACCAGGGAAATTCTAACCTAATCAGCTGAACTGGGCTCAAAAAAGGTCCGGGATTGAATATGTTAAAAATAATTCAATTGTGAGTAGATTTTCGACAATCCTTCTTATTTTCCCAAGGAATTTCAACCTGAGGAACGTTCCCCTAGAAATTACTTAACCTCTATTTTAAAAGCTAATAGAATTATAAATATCAACTCTATGAACAGAAAGATACTTTCTTTTTTATTACTGCTATGTGTATGCAGTACACTCCACGCCGAAGTTCGTTTACCCAATTTATTTGGCGATCACATGGTATTACAGCGTCAGAAACCCATTCCGATTTGGGGATGGGCTGATCCGGGTGAAAAAGTTTCGATCGTGTTGGCAAAAGCCGACGAAAAAGTTAAGCCGCTTACCGTCAAAGCCGGCAAAGATGGTAAATGGCGGATCGATTGGCCAGCATTGGAAGCCGGCGGCCCTTTCCAATTGGTCGTAAAAGGAAAGAATAATGAAATTATGCTGAACGATATTCTGATCGGTGAAGTTTGGATAGGTTCCGGTCAGTCGAATATGGCATGGTCTGTTGATCGTTCTAACAATCCGGAAATCGAGAAACAAAATGCCAATTATCCCGAAATAAGACATATCACCATACCACGCGTAATCTCTTTGAATGAGGAATCAGACATCTCAAAAACACCCTGGTTGGTTACTACTCCCGAGACAGTGGGAGGTTTTTCAGCCGTTGGGTATTTTTTCATTCGAGAGCTTTATAAAGAACTTCAGGTTCCTATTGGGTTCATTAATACGTCGTGGGGAGGGACTCAAGTCGAATCCTGGATTAGCCGGGAGGGTATGGATAGCCTGGACGAGTTTGCGGGGTTAACCTCAAAGCTTCCTCGTGATCTTGACGAACTCAACGAAATCTACAAAAAGCGTTTAGTCGACAAAATCATGCGGGATCAAGGGGATCTACCCACAGCCGAACAGGTAGCCCAATTTTCAAAACCTGATTATAACGATAGCGATTGGAAGACATTCAATCTACCAGGGAGTATAGACCAACGCGATTTGATGTATTTCGACGGTACGATTTGGTTCCGTAAAACGATCGATGATGCCACCTTGAAAAACGGAGAACCCGGTTTTATAGGACTTGGTTTGACCGACGATATCGTGGAAATTTATATTAACGGAAGTAAAATAGCGGACGCAATACCAACTTCAACTGCGCCCCAATTTTATGCTGTTCCCCAAGGTGTCCTTAAAACCGGTAAGAATACAATTGCCGTTCGACTCAAGGACGAAGGTGGGCGCACAGGCTTTACGGGCAGTAAAGACCATATGTTGCTGATTCAAAACGGGGTTCATGTTCCCCTGGAAGGGGCCTGGAGCTATCGCGTCGAAAGTCTCAAAGACAACAAACAATTTGTGGGTCCAAATCACGCCTCAACCCTTTTGTACAATTCCATGATTGCCCCCCTTATTCCCTTTGCATTCCGGGGCGCTATTTGGTATCAGGGAGAAAGTAATGCGGGTAGAGCCTATCAATATCGTAAGTCGTTTCCATTGATGATTTCGGATTGGCGTAAAAAATGGGGAGAGGATTTCCCCTTCTTATTTGTGCAATTGGCAAGCTTCAAGGCCTCGGATGGAAATAGCCAAAAAGGAAGTACCTGGGCAGAGTTGAGGGAAGCCCAAACCATGACCCTACAATTACCTCAAACCGGTATGGCGGTCATTCATGACATTGGTGAACGAGACGATATCCATCCGCGCAACAAACAAGATGTAGGAAAACGTTTAGCCCTTAACGCTTTTAAAATGGTCTATGGCAAAGATCTGGTTTACAGTGGCCCCGTTTATAGAGAGATGAAAAAAGAGGGTAATGCCATTGCTGTTTCATTTGACCACGTAGGTGGCGGGCTGGTCGTAAAAAATGAAAAATACGGTTACCTGAGGGGGTTCGAAGTGGCCGGGAATGATCGTAAATTTTATCCAGCAAAGGGTGAGATCAGTGGTGACAAGGTCATTGTCTGGTCCGATGAAGTGGCCGATCCTATTGCCGTGCGCTACGGTTGGGCGGATGACAATATCGAAGCTAACCTTTTTAACCGAGAAGGCTTACCCGCTAATGCCTTCCGTACCGATGAGTGGAACACGGTTACCAAAGAGGTAAAATTTAAATAAGCACAAAATAAGAATAATAGGGAGGGAGTAATTCGGGTTCAATAGTCGTAAATCGCGTAGCTACGGTAGTATAGATGTTTTCTAACTCCTTAATGTCTAGAGATATATGAAAAGAACCGATTTACTCCCTTCACTTATTATCACCGGTATGGCCTTGGGAACTGCCTGGGCTGTCCGTGGCCAATTTGGTCATGAACATGGAGCGTCCTGGGCAGGAAGTGTTGCTTGTTTGACCATCATTCTCCTATCAGCCCGAAAAGATTGGTATAAGGTGGCGTTCAATGCTACCCTAGCTGGGGCACTTGGCTGGGGCTTAGGTGGAATGATGAGCTACGGCAAACTGGTAGGATATGGACGTAGTATAGATTTTGGAAATGTCTATTACGGGTTATTCACCCTATTTGTCGTAGGTGCGCTCTACGGTTTTATGGGTGGGGGATTGTTTGGCATGGCCCTCTCAAATACGCCCGATCGAAAGCCTATCGCCTGGCATCGCATCCTTGTGGAAATGACGGTTGGGGGGATCATTTTTTACTTCTTTGTCATCGAGCAATTCGGGTGGGAAATGACACCTCCCAGGGACGAACATTGGGCTATTTGTGCTGGGATGGCTGCGGCGTTAGCCTGGTACATGGTGCGCCAAAAAATGTCTTCGGCACTTCGTGTCGCCCTTATAACTGGATTCGGTGCCGGATTTGGATTTGCTTTTGGAAATTTCTTGCAGGTATTGGGAGGCGTTCTACAATGGAAGTTCAATTTCTGGAATGTGATGGAGTATTCCCTCGGCTTCTTCGGTGGAGCGTCCATGGCTTATGCCGTGTTTACCTCTGAATGGGAAGAAAAGGAAGCTCCCAAATCAAATCGTTACTGGCTATTCCCTGTGTTGATGTTGGTATTGATTATCCCATCAATCATGTGGGAGCAAAATACGAATGTCGAGAAACTCCGGGAAAGATTTTCTGCTTTGGTAGTTGCTTTACCCCATTCACTACCCGCCATCACCACTTGGACGCCCTATTTAGTTTTCATCGCCTTAAGTTATTATTGGATCAACAAATTTTCCAAAGGATGGAAGGGTGAACACCGCGAGCTATGGAATTTTTACCTTGTTCATTCAGGACTGTATATCCTACTTAGTATCGTCGTAACCGGTGCATTTTTATCTACTTACCGAATCGAGCAGTACCTCTATCTGGTAAATTTTGCTGTAATTGTTTATTTCCTACCCAAACTATCTCCGCCCTTCAGTAGTGAAAAAATCAATTGGAAAGTTTATGTGATTAACTTTATCTGGTTCCTTGTGTTTAATGCACTGTTAACGGTAATCGCTACGCAGAGCCATGACCGCGATTTACCTGGTGCCCATTACCGATTTGGCGAAAAAGCGGATTGATTAAAAATAAATCAAATTATCACATTTTAAAAAGCCACTTACCTGCTTCAAGTAAGTGGCTTTTTAAATGTTATTGCTTTGATAAGTGTCTATGATTGGTGAAAATAGGGAGGAGACATCCCTATCTAAGCGCCCTTAAAAACCCATGCTCTTGTATTGTGAAGCATCAATGCTTTTTCCATTTTGAGAAATCTGTGTTGCGACCATGGATATTTCTTCCTGGTCTTTCGTGTTTTTAGATTCCATTTTTAACATCACGCCAGCCGCCTGATTAAAATTCGATGGTAATTGGGTTTTATTATTTTTCATTAAAGCGGAAAAACTGCTCATAAAGGCACTTCCTGGACTCACACCTAAGGCGTTTGTAAGCCATACCGTAGCCACTGTCTCGTCGCTTTTCATTTCGTATACATCACAATCGTATCCCAAAATTTTTTCCGTACCCACTTTTGAAATTGAGAAATCACTGGGATTCGAATCGTTCTCTGCTTCTTCTGCCGCTGCGGCAACAGCACCTTGAAACATCGCCCCTCCAAGCACCATATAGGTCTTATTTTGCTCCATAAAGGTGATCATCTTTTCCCCGTCCATGACCATGAACATGCTGTTGTTGGCGTCGGTAGCCATACCCATATAGGGGTTCTCAGAAATCCATAAGGTAAATCCGGGGGTTTTTTCTTTGCTTTTCTGACTGGAAACTGTTGTCTCATAGGTAACGCCTACCTTAAAGTCATAGGTGCCTGTCAAAGGTGCAGCATTAGCGCTATTTTGTATACCTAAGGCTTTATAAATGGCATCTGCACTGGGGGTGTCGGTAGTGGTGGTGCTACTTGCACCCGTTGCCTGAGACGGTTGGGCGGATTCCCCACCTGCTTTTCTGTCTTCGCTTTTCGGCTTATTATCACTTCTAACCGCTTCGTCGGCGGCATTTTCCACCGAATCAAATCCTTTATCTATGGCTTGGTCAATTTTCCGTTCGAGGCGTCTGCTAGCTTGATCTTCAACCTTTTTTTCAATTTTCTTGCCCATATTTTTCCAGATCTGCCCCTGTGCTTGATCAGGGTTACAAATCCACAAAAAACCAAACGCCAACAATGTGATAGGTCTCATTAAACAAACTTTTTTCATGTTCATCGATTTAGTATTAGCTCGCGGTAGTGTTTATAATACGTACATTTTAACAGCCCAAGAGGGTAAAACGTCTTGAAATAACTGCCCTACACGCAGATGCTTAAAGATACGAAATCAATCCTACATTGGGAGGAAAAGTACGTAAACGGACAGTTTGGGATGGTAATTTGTTCGTTATAGGTATTAAATCTACCGTTACTTTTGGAAAGGAGTGGTTCTATTAGCGGTGTGAAAGAAGCGGGAAATCCGACTTCCCCATGATAAAATCGAGCGTTTCAATGCTGGTTAGCATCAGCCGCCAATTCAAACGAGAATTTGAGCTCGTAAAAGCTGATCGTGATTATTCCCTGAAATAATTTACCCCCCTTCCTTGACCGTGTTTTTCCCTTGACGGTGTTTACCGCCGATTCCCCTTATTTTTTTTCTCGGCTGTGGTTTGGTTTTCCTTCCCTTTAATTTCCAAGTAGTCCACGGCCAAGCTGGCCAACGATTTCATGCCCAATACGAAACTATCTTCATCCACGTAGAAGTCGGGCGTGTGGTGAGGGGGAGCGTCTTCGTAGGCAAGGTCCTTCTTGCGAGCACCTAAGAAATAGAATAATCCGGGTACTTTTTTCTGGTAATAGCTAAAGTCTTCCGCCGTCGTTTGCACGGGCGTCAAGCGAACATTTTCGGGACCTGCAACGCTTTCCAAAGTCGGTATCATGGTTTCGGTTAATTCTGGATCGTTATAGGTCACTGGATACATTTTGTCGATTTCAACTTCGGATCTAGCGCCTGCACTTTGCGCAATATGGGTGGATATTTCATTGATACGGGTATGAATCAGCGCTTGGTGTTCCTCACTATAAGTTCGGATGGTGCCCACCATCTCCACACTTTCTGGAATAATATTATGCCTAATCCCTCCATGAATAGCACCGATGGTCACTACCGCAGGGACACTCGAAATATCCACATTTCTACTGACGATCGTCTGCAGTGAATTCACCAGCTGGGCTGAGGTCACAATGGGATCCACACTCGACCAAGGACGGGCTCCATGACTTTGCTTCCCATGGATACGAATTCGGAGTTCGTCGACGGCGGCCATCGTTGCTCCTGGCCGGTAGTGGAGCGTACCTAGGTCAAATACAGAGCTGATATGCAGCCCAAAGATGGCGTCAACTTTTGGGTTTTCAAGAACACCTTCTTCGACCATTTGTTTCGCTCCAAAGGTCGCTAAACCGCTAATCCCTTCTTCTGCTGGCTGAAAAATAAATTTCACCGTTCCAGCAATCTCATTTTTATGCGCTGCTAGTATTTCAGCGACACCCATTAACATGGCCACGTGTGCGTCATGGCCACAGGCATGCATCACACCCGTTTCCTGATTATTAAAGGTCGTCCGAACATTCGATTTAAAGGGTAAATCCACTCGTTCCGTTACAGGAAGTGCATCCATATCGGCACGAAGAGCAACCACAGGTCCGGGTTTGCCCCCTTTGAGTATGCCGACAACACCGGTTACCGCTACTTTTTCTTGAACCTCAAGACCAAGGTTGCGCAAATGAGTGGCCACGATTTGCGCTGTACGTACCTCCTGATTACCCAATTCTGGATGTTGATGAATGTCTCTTCTCCATTCAATCACCTTCGATTCAATTTGTTGGGCACTTTGAGCGATTTTGGGTTTCAAGGAAGATTGTGCAGCAACTTCGAATGGCATGATTGCCGCTAACATCAAAAAGGAATAGGTTAAATGAGTCCGCATAACGAAAGGTTTAGATCCATAGTAACGGCAATTTATATAAATTTCCGTTTTGCCTTAAGCCTAAACACTCAAATAACATAAGTTTCAATAAAGATAAATTCCTGTCCCTTAAAAACTTGCAAATTCCCAAGCACTCCGATAACTCCCTTTTTGTCGGACGTATTCCAGTACATCTTCATAAAACTCAGTTTGGGTTAACGTAGCGCTGTCACCTATAATGACCAACTTTTTGCGAGCGCGAGTCATTGCTACGTTCATTCGCCGTGTTTCATTCAGAAAGCCGGTACGCCCCTCTACGTTGCTTCGAACCATACCGATCACGATAATATCTCTTTCTTGTCCTTGGAAACCGTCGATGGTGTGTACCATCACATTCGCCCCCTGGATAGCGTTACGTTGCGATGTTACCCGTTGTTTCAAGAGCTCAACCTGATGTTTATAAGGCGAAATAACGCCAACGCTTAGGGTTTCCAGCTTTTCGGTACGACTTTTTATTTTTTCGAGGTATTCAGTTAAAAATTTTACCAAAAAATCCGCCTCTTCAGGATTGACATAGCTGGTGTCAGAAAGTTGTTCTTCGAATCCGCATCCCGCCGTATCGATAAACTCCATGGGAGGGTCGCCGCGATAAATGCTCGATTCCGCGACAGAGTCATGGGCTAAAAGGTTGTTCCCATAGAAATATTGAGATGAAAAACCCATGATAATCTTGTTCATCCGGTACTGTTCCTTCAATAAAACCGTAGCTTCCGGATAATAGGCAACACATTTTTCCATTAGCGTTTGGGTCAATCCTCTTCGTGCTGCTTCTTCCGATTTAACCGTCGGCGGGAGTTGAAGGTGATCTCCGGCAAAAACTACTTTGTTGACTTTCAAAATCGGAATCCAACAAGCCGGTTCCAGGGCTTGCCCGGCCTCGTCGATAATAACGGTATCAAAAGACAAATCCCGAAGCGCGAAATTTTGCGTTCCGACCGGTGTGGCAGCGATCACCTGCGCTTTGTGTAGTTCATCTTCAATGATAAAATCTTCCAAATAGGCTACGTCATGACTAATTCGCCCGGCTTCAGCAAAAAGTGCTTTACGCTGACTGCGTTCCGCTGGACCGAAATTACGCTTGTAACGGTGCGCCATGTTTCGTAGTTCGGAAGCCTGCTTTTTTAACTCTTTTATCCGTTTGAAATCGGGATGTTGCGATACCCGATGATCCAGTGTCAAGGCTTGCAGATCGTCACTTACCCGAATAGGATTTCCGATCCGGACAACCCGTACCTGTTTTTCACTTAATCTTTCACAAAGTAAGTCAACCGCTATATTGCTAGGCGCCACCACTAGAATAGGCTTCGTCGTTTTGGTCAAAAGGCGTTGAATCGCAGCGACCAAAGTTGTCGTTTTTCCTGTGCCCGGTGGTCCATGAACGATAGCAAGTTCCTTTGCCTGTTCGATGAGATTAACAGCTTCATTTTGAGAAGCATTTAATCCTGGAAAAGGTCTCGTAGGGATATGAGCATCAAATGAGGGTGGCTTTTTTCCGGTGAGAATAGGTACCAAAGGATGGGTTTGATCCGGGGTGCCAGCTGTTTTGAGCGCTGCCTCCATCGCGTCATAACTATCATCATCGAACAAAGCTCTGATTCCTAGTTTCCCCTTATTTGCCCAATCTGGAAGCGTTTCGATACGAAATGCCATTCGCAATCGATCGCCCTGGATATGTTGGATAATCCCTTTGATAGCGGGGCTATTGGGTTCCGCATTTGAAAATAATTCGGCTTTTCTCCCACTTTGTAAGTTGTGTACAATATGTTGATGACTCGGTCTTTCGATTTCTACTACCAGATAATCACCGCGACCTACGTCCTGTCCCCTTAACGCAATGGGATACCAGGCATAGCCTGCTTCCCGCTGCTGCTGAACAGGGGCTGAGCGGATAAATTGATCATAGAGTTCCTCGTCGACTTTTCGTTCCAGACGAACCAGATCCAACAGATTTTTAAAATAGGGATTCATGAATTATGAAGGCTGTCATGCAGCTTATAAAGCCGATGATTCAAAATGTTGTGTTAGCTTCTGCGCTTTGTCTCGACCGATTACTTGAGTAATTTCATCTAGGGAGGCCTCTCGTAATTTTTTTACGGACTTGAAATGCTTTAAAAGTTTGGTTGCTGTGACCTTACCAATCCCTTCGATTCCTTCCAATTCACTTACCAAACTGGTTTTACTTCTTCGATCCCGATGGAAAGTGATGGCAAAGCGGTGGGCTTCATCCCGGATTTGTTGAATCAATTTCAATGATTCAGATCTTTTATCGATATAAACCGGTATACTATCTTCCGGGAAGTAAATTTCTTCCAATCGTTTAGCAATCCCTACGATGGGAATTTTACCATATAAGTTCAATTTTTTCAAAGCATCACAGGCGGCACTTAATTGGCCTTTCCCTCCATCGACGATGATTAAGTCGGGTAACGATTCATTCTCCAATAGGACCCGGGTATAACGCCGGGTTACGATCTCATGCATGGAGGCGAAATCATTAGGTCCTTGTACCGTTTTGATCATGAAGTGGCGATAATCCTTCTTCGACGGTTTAGCATTTTTAAAGCAAACCATAGAAGCTACCGGATTACTTCCCTGGATGTTGGAATTATCGAAACACTCAATATGGCGAGGTAAAGATTTCAATTGCAGATCGGTTTTTAGTTTAATTAGTACCCGGTCTTTTCGAGATGAAGCGGCAGTCGTTTCGGTAGCTCTCTGTTCGGCTTTATCCCGCCGAAAATGCATGACATTTTTAAGGGATAGCTCCAAAATCCTTCGTTTATCGCCAATTTTAGGAACGGTAACAAGTTTATTGAGCTCTCCCTCGGGCATTAGGTTCGTCAATATTTCCTTAGCCTCATCTCCGTATCGTTGTTGCATTTCGACAATGACCATGGCCAATAGTTCGGCATCACTTTCGTCCATTTTCTTACGAACCTCCATGGCCTCGGTAGCGATGATATGCCCATTGACCAGTTTCATAAAATTAAAATAGGCGGATTCTTCATCCGACACGACGGTAATTACATCGACATCACCGATCCGGGCGTTCGTTACGGTGGTTTTATTTTGATATTCGCCCAGTAGCTCGTATTTCTCCTTCCAGCGATGCGCTTTTTCAAATTCCAATTTCTCAGCAGCATCCTGCATTTTGGCTTTCAAATATTGTTCGGCCGGCTGAAGATTACCTTTGAGAATATTCCGGATTTGATCGATTTCGTCAAGGTATTCCTCAGGGGTTACCAATCCTTCACAAGGACCTTTGCAATTTTCAATATGGTACTCGAGGCAGACTTTAAATTTCTTGGCTTCAATGTTTTCGGGTGTCAGGGGCAATTGACAGGAACGTACATGGTACAAAGTACGAAACATTTCAAATAAGGAGTGCATCGTTCGCACGCTCGCAAAAGGACCGAAATACTCCCCTGTGTCGTGATTGACCTTACGGGTACTTATGATCCGTGGAAATGGCTCCTTGGTAATACAAATAAAAGGATAGGTCTTATCGTCTCGCAACAAGACATTGAAACGGGGTTGATAGTTCTTGATAAGCTGATTCTCAAGCAATAATGCCTCCCATTCCGTATTTACAACCGTATATTCAATCCTCCGGATTTGGAACACCATTTGTCGGGTTTTACGACTGTGCTGATTGGAGTTCACGAAATAACTGCTAACCCGATTACGCAGATCCTTGGCTTTGCCTACATAGATAATTTCATTTTTTTCATTGAAATAGCGGTAAACACCTGGTTGGTGCGGAATCTGATTCAGGATGCTTTTCGGATCAAATTTTTCCATTCGTACAAGTTTGCCGTTTACTCACTTTAAATAACAGCAATTAGTGAACTACGGTTGCAAAGTTAATGGGCTTTCCTAGCAGACTAAGGAATTCGATAAGAATAACCCTTGTTTTAATGAAGAGCAAAGTAAGTTGAAAATCATTCGAGTACCCATGTTGGATTTCAATGAACTTCGATATTTTATACAACAAGGTAAAAGAATCAACGCTGAATTGAGTTAATTGCACACACCAAAGACGTATAACCAAAATCTTCTATGAACTATTTCGACCTCAAAGAAATCGTATCGGTTACACTCATCTTATTCTCCGTTATCGATGTAATTGGAAGCGTACCGATCATTGTCAATCTTCGAAAACAGGTAGGTCATATTCAATCCGGAAAAGCGACCCTGGTTGCCGGGGGCATTATGTTTGCTTTTTTATTTTTAGGCGAACAACTGCTAGGTCTCTTTGGCGTGGATATTTCTTCCTTTGCCGTAGCCGGTGGAATTATCCTGTTTCTAATTGGTATGGAAATGGTGTTGGGACGAAATATTTTCAAACAAGAGAACTTGCACCCTTCATCTGCATCGATCGTCCCGATCGCCTTTCCCCTGATTGCAGGAGCGGGGACCATAACCACATTGATTTCCCTACGTGCAGCCTACGAGCTACCGAACCTAGTGGTGGGTGTATCGGTGAACCTCGCTTTTATTTATGTCGTACTTAAATCATCAGGATATATCGAAAAGAAATTGGGGGTGAGCGGGTTAGATGTAATGAGAAAGGTTTTCGGTATCATCTTGTTAGCAATATCGATTAAGCTAATCAAGGACAATTTCTTTTTACCTCAACATTTTTAATCGGTACCCCTATATTTGCAGATCATCAAATTTTGATATTTCGTAAACATGGAGCAATTAGACAGCCTGAATCAGGTAGCCGAATTTCATCGAACCTTCAAACACCCGATCTTACCCGAACCGACGGTACCTTCAAAAGACCGTTGCAAACTACGTATAGCCCTCTTAGCCGAAGAATTGAAAGAATTACAAGAGGCTATTGAAGACAACGATATCGTCGAGATAGCGGATGCGCTATGCGATTTGCAATACGTATTATCGGGAGCCGTATTGGAGTTTGGTTTAGGTGAAAAGTTCAGACAGCTCTTCGACGAAGTGCAGCGCTCCAATATGTCAAAAGCTTGTAAAACGGTGGAGGAAGCCGAAGCCACTGTAAAACATTATGAAGCCAAGGGAACACCTTGTTATTATAAGGAAGACCAAGGCATGTATTTGGTCTACCGACAAGGTGATAACAAGACGCTGAAAAATATCTATTATTCACCAGCTGATTTGAAATCGATTCTGCAATCTTGATACCTAATGTTTGGAGCGAAGAAGATATGCAAGAAACTGTTCTCGACCGATTTTTACGCTATGTAAGAATTGATACACAGTCCGACCCTTCTTCAAATTCCTTTCCCAGTACGGAAAAGCAGAAAGACCTGGGTCGTTTATTGGTGGAAGAACTTCAGGCTTTAGGAATCCAGGATGCTCATTTAGATCCATTCGGATATGTTTATGCCACGGTTCCGTCCACGTCCGATAAGGAGGAGGTGCCGGTTATCTGTTTTTGTGCCCATATGGACACATCACCAGACGTAAGCGGTGCGGGTGTTAAACCCCTGGTTCATACCAATTATCAAGGCGAGGACCTGGTTTTACCCGATGACCCGTCGGTAGTCATTCGGATGTCGGAACACCCTGATCTCAAAGATCAAATTGGTAACGACTTGGTCACGGCAAGTGGGACAACCTTATTAGGAGCAGACAATAAAGCAGGCGTGGCTGAAATTATGACGGCGGTAGCTTACTGGCAAGCTCATCCGGAACTAAAACACGGCACAATAAAGATTTTGTTTACTCCCGATGAAGAAGTAGGGAGGGGAACGGAAAAGGTCGACTTGAAGAAACTTGCTGCCGATTTTGCCTATACCGTTGACGGCGAATCGCTGGGAACCCTAGAGGATGAGACATTTTCCGCGGATGCCGTCACCGTACATATCTCAGGAGTTAGTACCCACCCGGGTTTTGCTTTTGGGAAAATGGAAAATGCTATTAAAATCGCTGCTGATGTTATCAGTGCATTACCCCGCAAAACGATGAGCCCCGAAACCACCCGCGATCGGGAAGGGTTTATACATCCGGTAAAGGTTGATGGCACTCAGGAAGGAGCGTTACTCGAATTTATCGTAAGGGATTTTACCGAAGAAGGATTGAGGAAACTGGAAGAAACGCTTTTGCATACCGTACAGACCGTATTGAAAGATTACCCGGGTTCGTCGTTTCAATTTGAGGTAAAGGAGCAATATCGCAACATGGGCGTGGTGCTTAGGGAACACCCCCAAGTAGTGGAGTACGCATTAAAAGCTATGAAAGAGGTAGGTTTAAACCCCGTTAAAAGAAGTATTCGTGGAGGAACCGACGGATCCCGATTGTCATTCATGGGATTACCCTGCCCCAATATTTTTGCCGGCGAACATGCTTTCCATAGCAAACAAGAATGGGTTTCTGTGCAGGATATGGAAAAAGCTGTTCAGGTCATCGTAAAAATCGGTGAAATATGGGAAGCAGAAGCCTAAGTAAGGCTGGGGAGATAGAAGAACAAAACATTGGCAGGAAATCAATATTTTCGATTCAAGGAATTTACAGTTCATCAAGAACTTTCAGCGATGAAAGTCTGCACCGATGCCTGTATATTCGGCGCGTGGACTGACGTAGCTGGCGCAGAAAGAATTCTAGATATAGGGACGGGAACGGGGTTGTTGTCGCTCATGGCAGCCCAACGAAATCCAAATGCCATCGTCGATGGTGTCGAAATTGATGAGGATGCCTATCGGCAAACCCAAGCCAATTTTCAGAATAGTCCTTTTCACGAACGTCTCCAGGTGTTTCATCAGGCGATCCAAAACTTTTCACCCCCTAATCCGTACGATTGCATCATCTGTAATCCGCCGTTTTATCAAAACGACTTAAAATCCCCGGATCATAAAACCAACAAAGCACATCACGCCGAAACGTTGAATTTGAAAGAACTGTTTGAAGCCGTCGATCGTATGTTAGTTCAGGGCGGACAGTTCCATCTTCTATTGCCCCCCGTCCAAAGTCAGGTGAGCGATCAATTTGCGTTATCGTCGAAATTCACGTTGATGCAGGAGACTCATTTGACCCATAAACCCGGTTATCCTCCCATTCGCCGAATGACTCGATGGAAAAAATTCGGTTTTGGACAAAAACCAAGCGAACCCATCGCCTCCGACGACTTGTACATATACCAAATAAACGGGAAAGAATACCATCCACGTTTTAAAGCGTATCTAAAAGCATTTTATCTGAGTTTTTAACCGATAAAATTGCGACCTTTGTCCCCAAATTGAAATAAGCCCTATGGCTGAATCGAATATTCAGATATCCGTTATCATCCCTCTTTTCAATGAGGAAGAGTCGTTGAAGGAGTTGCATGAGTGGATTGTGTCCGTAATGGATGCAAATCAATACCGCTATGAAATACTTTTCATTGACGACGGTAGTACGGATAATTCCTGGGGTGTCATTCGTGACCTCGCCGCTGGCAATCCTAATGCAAAGGGGATTCGTTTTGTGCGGAATTACGGAAAAACAGCCGCTTTGCAAACAGGTTTTCAAGCGGCGAAAGGAGAGGTAGTCATTACCATGGATGCCGACCTTCAGGACAGTCCTGATGAGATACCGGCACTTTACGAGATGATCCAATCGGGTGCGTACGATTTGGTGTCGGGCTGGAAAAAGAAAAGGTATGACCCCTTGTCAAAAACCATACCTACGAAGCTTTACAATGCGGTAACTCGGACAATTTCGGGCATTAACCTGCATGACTTTAATTGCGGTCTGAAAGCCTACCGACAAAAGGTAGCGAAAAGTGTTACGATCTACGGAGAAATGCACCGTTATATCCCCGTGATTGCCAAGTGGAATGGGTACGGACGAATAGGAGAGAAAGTTGTCGAGCACCGTCCGCGAAAGTATGGGCATACGAAATTTGGATTGGAAAGGTTCTTGTTCGGGTTCTTAGATCTGCTTTCCATTGCTTTTGTAAATAAGTTTGGGCGTAGACCCATGCACCTCTTCGGGGGAATAGGTACTTTGATGTTTCTTCTAGGTAGTATAATGACCACTTGGGTAATTGGCGAGAAGCTATATAATCTTTACAACGGACTTAAATATAGAGATGCGACTGATAATCCCTTGTTTTTTCTATCACTTTTAGCAATCACCGTAGGCACACAAATGTTTTTAGCAGGGTTTCTCGGGGAGTTATTGGTCAAACACTCGATTTCAAAAACCAGCGAATACGCCATTGCAGAAACCACACCCGAATATTAATCGACGGTTTACGAATAACTGAAATTTCCGGACGGGCCCCTCGTTGGGACGGTCTTAATTGAAAGAATTGAAAATAATTTAAACTACACATGAACGCTAACGTACACAAAGCACACCCATGGCATGGAGTCCCCATAGGGGAAATGGCACCTAATATTGTCACTGCTTTTATTGAAATTGTTCCCTCCGACACCGTTAAATACGAGATTGATAAAAATACCGGTTATTTAAAAATCGACCGCCCTCAAAAGTATTCGAACATTGTCCCTGCCCTCTACGGTTTCATACCCAAAACCTATTGCGGTCAAGAAATTGCCGAGCTGGCTAAAAGGAAGTCGGGGAAGGATATTGTCGCTGGAGACGGAGACCCCCTGGATATATTGGTATTATGTGAAAAAATCATTCCCCACGGAGACCTGCTTTGCGACGCCCGGCCCATTGGAGGTATTCGCCTGATCGACGGTGGGGAAGCAGACGATAAAATTATTGCTGTTCTAAAAGGAGATGTCGTCTTTGGTGTTTATACCGATCTGGAAGAAGTACCAGGTGATGTCATCGAGCGTTTGAAGCACTATTTCCTTACCTATAAAAACCTTCCCGGGGAAGAAGCAAAGATTCAAATTACGAACGTTTATGGTCGTGAAGAGGCCTTGGAAGTGATCCGCACTGCCGTGGAAGACTATAAACAAACTTTTTATTGAAAAGAGCAAGATCCGGCTTAAAAGAGCCGGATCGCTTTTTCTAATGTTGTAATACTTTTTAACATTGTTAGGATACTGCTTTTAGCCCGATCACGGAGGCGATTAAGGTGACTATGAAAAAGAGTCGCCAAAAATCAGCAGGGTCTTTAAAAAATAGAATCCCCATTAAGGCGGTCCCCACAGCCCCGATACCGGTCCAAACAGCATAGGCCGTCCCAATCGGCAAGGTCTGTGTCGCTTTGATCAGCAGGAGCATACTGATGGTTAAGCAAACTACAAAACCACCGTACCACCACCAGGCTTCTACACCACTTGCTTCTTTGGCTTTGCCTAGACAGGATGCAAATCCGACTTCGAATAGACCGGCAATAATTAAGATGATCCAGTTCATAGATTGTGTTTTAAGACGCCACCCACGGGTCATGGTTACTTAATTTTTAAGCTCAGCACTTTTTTTACTGAGTCGTAAAACTACGTTATTTTCTTTTCGATGTCGGGTTTTCTAATTCCTTGTATTTATCCGACCCTGGAATGATCCTTCCCAAAACATTCCATACTACTTATTTCGGTGGTAGGTAAGAAGTTCTGTCCCGATGAACATTAGAGACAAACGGAAAACTGCTTTTCGCTTTAAAGAATACGTTTGGTCAATGTTTAATTGCCATCTACTACGGGGATCTACTCCTGACAAGAAATTTTTCTCGAGCGCATAGATCTGACCTACTGAAATTCGAAATGAAGGCACATCTTTAATCGAGTAATAAAACTAACTAAGTTGAAACAGCAAGAGCACTGGTAACGAAATGCGGAATTCAGGGAGACAGGTCGATTTTTTCGTTAGTATAATTGGCAAAAAGATGAATTTGAATCTACAGAAACCCATATTTAATAACAATTTAGCTTACCTCCCTCGAATAAATGCGTAGAAAATATTTACTTCATTGGCTACCTATCGTCTTCATCGTCAGCGTCGTACAATCCTCTTATGGGCAGAAAAAAGGAGCCTTTCATAAAGACAATCTTGTGGCCTGGTGCATTGTTCCTTTCGATGCAATGAAACGAAGTCCGGAGGAAAGAGCTGCTATGTTGAAGGAAATAGGTATTACTCGCTTGGCCTATGATTGGCGCGAAGAGCATATTCCCACTTTTGATGCCGAGTATCGTGCCTTATCCAATCAAGGTATAAAGCTGGAGGCATTTTGGCTAACGGCCAGTCGGAATGCTGCCAATAATACGCATGTAAAGACCGTTTTTGATTTTCTCCAGCGCAATCAGGTCAAGACTCAGATTTGGTTATTAATGTTTGAATGGAAGGGATTTGACGAATTATCTCAAGCGGAAAAGGTAGCTCAAATGGCCGAAGAAATTCGCTATATTGCCCAAAAAGCCGATGCTTTGGGTTGCCAAGTCGCTCTTTATAATCATGGAGGATGGTTTGGTGAACCCGAAAACCAGTTGGAAATAATTCGTCATTTGGGTTTAAAAAACGTCGGTATCGTTTATAATTTCCACCATGCTCGATCACATCACCACCGTTTTAAGACGTTTTACCCCCAAATTCAACCTTATCTTTTATGTTTGAATATAGCCGGACTTAAAGAGGGGGAAGTCAATCGCTTTTTTCGCACGGGTCAGGGGAATGTGGAGCAGGAAATGATTCGACAGGTCTGGAAAAGTGGATATAAGGGACCTATTGGCATTATTCACCACGACGAAAACACGGATGCGAAAAAGGGGCTCTTGGAAGAAATTGAAGGCCTTAAGCGAGTGTTATTTGAAATAGGAAACAAAAAAGCGCTACGAAGTTATTGGCCACAAACTAATTGAAAAAAAAGTTACGATGAAATACTTTTCGAAGATATACCTACGGTGTATAGCCCTATTAATGACACTAGGGGCCCTCTCATTTTCGGGATTCGCACAGAATTACGAAGAGTCGAAAGCGGGAAACTTTGTTTTGCCGGATCCACTTCGTACTGAAAGCGGTAAAAAGATAACCACCGCGCGGGAATGGGAAGAGCTTCGTCGAGATGAACTACTGCATTTATTCGGTGAACATGTTTATGGAAAAACACCTGCGTCGTTTGAACGAATATTTTTTCAATTGAAAAGTGAAAATAAGCTGGCTATGGGGGGAAAGGCACATTTGAAAGAAGTGATCATTACCGTAGGGAACCATGGTCAGGAGGCTACGATCAATCTTGTATTGTTTACACCAACCGGTGTTTCGCAAAAAGTGCCTGTTTTTTTGTTAATCAACAATCGTTCTGCACGAAATACAGCCCCCGAACGGGATACCCTTAGCGGGTTTTGGCCAGCTGAAGAAGTGATTAGCGCAGGCTATGGCATCGCAGCCTTTCAAGTGAATGATGCTGCTCCCGACAATAAGGTTAGCTACCGTGAGGGTATTCTAAAATTATTCCCAGAATTACAAAACACTCCGAATGGGATGAAAGCGATTGGCGCGTGGGCGTGGGCAGCTAGTCGAGTCATGGATTATTTTGAGCGGGATCGAGAGGTCGATGCGCGTAAGGTAATTGTCGTAGGGCACTCTCGAGGGGGAAAAACCTCACTATGGGCTGCTGCTCAAGATAAACGATTTGCGATGTGTATTAGTAATAATTCCGGTAATACAGGGGCTAAAATTTCACGACGCAACTTCGGAGAGACCGTCAAACGAATTAATACGGTTTTTCCCCATTGGTTTGCTGATAATTATACCAAATACAACGATAACGAAAATGAATTGCCCGTTGATCAGCACCAATTAATTGCCCTCATTGCGCCTAGGCCGGTGTACGTAACCAATGCCACAGAAGATCTATGGGCAGACCCCACCGGAACCTATCTGGCGTTAAAAAGTGCTGAACCGGTTTTTAACCTGTATCCGGTGAAATCGAATTTACCCAGTCAGCCCCCAGCGCCTGACCAACCTTACATTCAAATACCACTCGCCTATCATAATCGTACAGGAAAGCATAATATGACCTATTATGATTGGGAGCAGTTTGTAAAATTTGCCGATCTCTATTTCAAGCGGTAAAGGTGATGGGCATTCGCTCTCATGAAAGCCTTTTTTTCCTCGACTACGGAACTTGTTTATAAAATCAGCTCCATTTGAATATCCACGCGTTTATAAGGGCTTGAAATCACCGGGATTTCTCGAAAACCCAATTTGCGATAAAGTTTTAGAGCGGGTTTCAGTTTAGTATTGCTTTCCAGATAAATTTTCCGGGCTCCCAGTTCGCGAGCTGCTTGAACCAACGCTTGTCCTAAGACCCATCCGATGCCTTTTCCCTGTAGCTCGGAGGAGATAGCCATTTTGGCTAATTCGAAATCATATTCCGAATTCGTCATTCTTACCAACGCACCAACACCCACTGGTTCTTCATTATAGAGCGCGATGAGGATTTTTCCCCCGGGTTCAATGATTTGTTTCTCGGGGTAGTCAAGCATTTGGGTATCCTTCTCTTCCACTTCGAAAAAGTTGGATATCCAGGCTAGATTTAACGCACGAAAAACGGGTTGATAACGGGGGTGATAATCTACAACGGTAATCGAATCTAGGTCAATGTCAATTTTTTCCACTTTAGAAAATCCATGTTGATGAGATTTCAAGATAGTGGACGCAAATTACAAATCAAATGGGGTAGGCCAATAGGAGGGGTGGACACTGCGGCTGTCGAAAACAGCCGATCTATTTCTTTGCCCTAGACCTTTATTGACCAAACTTTTGATTTGACTCAATAATCGCTTGATAGACGGCTGCTTTGAATTTGTTGCCTAATTCACCTCCCCAAGTACTCGGTTGCTTTTGTGTAATGAGCACACCGATTACGCCTTCAACCGGATCTGCCCAATAGGTTGTACCAAAGGCGCCGCCCCAATCGAATGTCCCCTCCGGTATAGGATGTCGGGCTGCTTGAGCAGCCGTAGTGATACCAAATCCAAGGCTAAAATTCCGTTTTCCTTCCTGTAAGTCTGCAATTTGATTCGTGGTAAATAATCTAACAGTGGTAGGACTCAACAATTGATGCCCATTATAACGTCCACCATTCAACAGCATCTGAAGAAATTTCGCGTAGTCGAGCGCAGTAGACGATAAACCCGCTCCACCAGCGTAATACTTGCCCTTGATTTTGGGATAATTTTCGAGTATTTCACCATTTCTGGCAAGACTACTCCCGTTATAGTCGACAACCTTTACGGTTTTTTTATCCTTGTCTTCTGTGTACAGCTTCGCTAAACGATGATGCTTGTCTGGCGGTAAATAAAAGTAAGTATCATTCATTTCCGTCACCTTGAAGATACGCTCATAAAGAAAATCAGCCAGTGTCTTACCACTTACTACTTCCACTAAGTACCCTAAAACATCACTATTCAAGCCGTAAAGGTATTTGGTGCCTGGTTCATGAAAGACTGGCAGTGTGCCTAAACGAGTTATGACCTCTCCCAGGTCTGCATGGGGATCTTCTACACCCACTATTATCTGATGTTTGGCATATAGAGCCCGAGCTTCTTCCGTACCGATTACCGCATAGCCAATTCCCGAGGTATGGGTCAACAAGTCACGGATGGTAATGTCGCGTTTAGCAGGTCGGACAGTGTAGGTAGTGTCAGCGAGGGAGAATGTTTCAATCACCTGTGTTTTGGCAAAAGAAGGGATGTATTTAGAAACAGGGTCATCTAACAGAAAATGGCCTTCTTCGTAGAGCATCATAATGGCAGCACTCGTTATCGCTTTCGTTTGAGAGGCAATCCGTACGATGGCGTCTTCCTTCAAAGGTGTTTTTTTCGCTAAATCATCGTACCCAAAAGCTCGGTGATACACGATTTTGCCTTCACGCGCTACCAAGGCTATGACTCCTGCCAACTGTTCTTTTTCTACATAGGGTTGAATGACTTTATCGATCCGCTTCAATCGTTCGGTACTCATGCCTACCGTTTCCGGATTGGCTTTTTCAAGTTTTTGAGAGAAAATCGCAGAAGGAAAAAAAAGTACGGTGAGTAGGAGCGCTTGAAGCAGATACTTGCCAGAACTCAAATTTTTGGACTGCATAAAGAGATGTTAAGAGTTAGTAATTTTAGCATTATCGCAAAAAGCATTAACGCTTGGGTTTATTCCATACATTCAAGCGGAAAGATAATGAAATGATTGAATTGATCGTGTATAGGGCAAATATTTTAATAAAAAGACGTACAGGTTCGATTTAAATAGGTATTGATTTTCTATATTAAACCTAATAGAGACCAACTTTAAGGACCTATTGTATAGCCAATCTCCTTTATTTCTAGACCTTAGTAAGATTAGTGAAATGCTAATTATGTTTTATTTCAAAATGCTTCTATTAAGGGCGAAAGGAGGGCTTATTGCTGGATATATTCTACCGGTGCTAGGTAGTAATTATTAGCAGCCCTTCGCTCAAAATTTATTTCTAAGGCTGGATCAAGTTTTTATGGACATCATATAGGCCTATCAGAATGCTATTGCCTTTGGCATCCACTTTTAGACCTCCGTATCGGGCGTCTAGGAACTTCTCTTGACTTCCCTCTTCGAAAAAGTAAGATTCCGCCCCCAGTGAGACCCGTGAAGCCGATCGTTTGTAGGCAATCAGAAACTCATCCTCCGCTAAGGGTGTCGGGTGAAGTTGATACCGTTTTAGTATAGCGACACCATCCTCTCCTCGTTCTACCACACAATAGCCCTTTCGTTCGGATCCCTTCTCCCCTCGTTGGGGCAGCTGTTCAGGCGAGCTGATTAGATAACGTAAGTCCATATAATCGCCTTGAATTAATGATCTAGGATCCGAAGGGATTAGTTCCAACAAAATCAAAGTGCCGGAACGAAGAATTTCTTCTTTTTGGTAAGTCGTATAGACCAGAAAAAGGACGATAGCCATTAAATTGGCTACGATCCAAAATTTAACGTTCCTCGCCATGGTTTTTCAAAAATCGATTGAGGAGAACAAAGCCTGTTATAAAAATCAATCCAGTACCCATCAATACAAAGGATTTAGCGAGCAGCGTAAATTCCATTTCGTAATAGTACATGGTAATGGCGTAAATCAAGGCAAGACCCGCCAAAACGACTCCCGTTGCATGACGACCATAATAAGTGAGCAACAACAGTAATAGGGTACTGCTAATGGCAGGTGCATAGATCGTGAGAATCAATAGAATACCGATGATCGACAAAATTGCCATTTTTGAAGGGCCTTTAAAGAATCCCATCGCCGGACTTAGGTAATAAACCGTATAAAAACACAAGACGGAGCTGGGAATCGAGTAATAAAGTTCGTAATTGGCAAAAGGTTGCTCTGGGCTGACAAATGGGATATAAAAAGGGGTAAAAATGAATAAAGCCAATTGAATCGCCATTACCGTGCCGAGTCGGATGGGGTCAAAATGCCGGCTTAGTTTTCTAAAACTTGCTAGGAATTTACCTTCAGCAAGATATAAAACGAGTAATTCCAAATGCAATAGTCCAACGAAAAGCACCATTAGTAAAGGTTGTTTTTCGACGGCGATCCAAGTTAAAAGGACCGTATAAAAGGATAGTGTACCCAGAAAAGGGAGAATAAATCCAAAAGAAAATAGGACTGAAACGACCGAAAGCAAGGCCATAATTGGAAATGCAATCCAGGTATTCAATTCCCATTCAGCGAAAGCATATGTGATACTGCCGTACCCCATCACAAGGAGGGATATAGCCCAAAAATCGAATACTTCCGTCCGTGCACGGCGATGCCAGAGTAACCCTGAAATGTATCCAAAAACACCCAATGCGAGCATGATCGTGGGCGATTCATGTATGCCCAAAACCAGCAGGATCGAGACAAGCAAGACTGAAGAAAGTATAATCCCAACGATGATAAATACGCGTACAACCTGGTTTTCAGGAACCTGTTTTTTTTGTTCCAATTCTTGTCTGATAGCCGCTTCATCGTATCGGATCCCGCTCTGGGGAAGCCATTCAGGGAGTTTACTCATGTCGCCATTTTTTTACAAGTCGAAGAAAGAAAATGCTCATGGCACCGACGCTAACCAATACGTATATACTATTGAAATAGAGTCCGAAATTAGCGTAATTGTCGACAAACCTTCCAATCAACAACATCCCGACCAAAACGATGGATAACCCGACAAGAACATGATATAAAATGCTTTTTCGTTTCATACCATAATCGTAAAGGTAGGAACCGATCACTAAACCGATTCCTAGTGATCTTGCTAAAGGTAACACTACCTCCGTCGTAGCTAAAGCATTAATTAGGGCAGCTACATACATGGCAACGGCGGGTATGGCAATGATAAATAAAAACCAGTTCGGAATTTTACGATCTTCGATAAAGAGTGCAGGCTTTTTTGTCGCTAAAACGAAAATGAAAAAGTTCAGAATGGCGTTTATTTCGAACCTTAAATCGTAAATGTATCCGCTGCCTCCTTGAGCGACATAGGTAAACCAGGTGATATTACCCAACACGATATAAAGTAACCATAGTACAGGAAACTTAGCGACAATGACCCAAACCATTGTCAATGCCATCCACGCCAAAAACATCTCGTAAGCATTGGCTCCGGTCTGGTATACTTGTCCGAAAACCGCGAATAACACCCCGGTCAAAACCGATGCTACGGTTAGTAAAATCTTCCGAATTAGTGGTTCCAATTTTGGGTAAAGTGAAAAGGAAACCACGATAATTATTGCCCCGATGAGTATTCCCAGTTTGGTAAATTTGTGTAGGTGTTGCCAATTGGAAGCAAAGAAAAATACGATACCCGCTACAAAAAACGATAATCCTATAGCCAAACAAGCCCACTTAATAAATAACTGCCAACTTCGAGGAGAGGGATAAACTTTTTTCTGCAGGGCTTTCTCAATATCTTCGGACGACCAATCACTGTGTCGGGCTATAATATGAATTTGCTCTCGGTTCATGAGGGTGATTTTGGCGTTGGCTTAGGGCAGTGAATTTCTAAATTATCAGGGAGATTTACTAATATGTATGCTGGTAAATCAATACGTTTTGGAATGTCAGGCAGTCTCCATACTCGGCATCAGCATTTTTATGATTCGTACCTATCCAATTGGAGCGGTTAATGGCTTGAATCAGTAAACGTACAGCTATTTTAGCTTTAGTACATATTTACCAATCGAACTTATTGATACAACTCATGAGTGTTTTTAATATCAATCGTCGGAAATTTTTGCAAGGTGCCACCGCTTCCCTGGCATTAGCCTCGTTTGGTGCCCATGGAATGGATTTAATTTATCCAGCTAAAACCTACAAAGTAGGACTGATTGGTTGCGGCTGGTACGGGAAAAGTGACTTATTTCGGTTAATTCAGGTGGCGGATGTCGATGTGGTAGCGCTTTGTGATGTCGATAAAAATTTACTCGAACAGGCTGGACAATTAGTTAGTCAGCGTCAAAAATCAAAGAAAGTCCCGAAATTATATGGTGATTACCGCAAACTATTAGCCGAAAACTCGCTGGATATTGTGGTCATTGGAACACCGGATCATTGGCATGCGCTTCAAACCATTGATGCCGTAAAAGCAGGTGCCCACGTCTATGTACAGAAGCCCATCAGTGTCGATGTAATGGAAGGGGAGGCAATGGTCGCGGCAGCCCGAAAATACAACCGTACCGTACAGGTGGGGACGCAACGTAAAAGTACCCCTCATTTGATAGACGCTAAGAAAAATATCGTTGATGCCGGTTTATTGGGTAAGATCTCGCACGTTGAAATGTGCTGTTACTATCACATGCGCGCGAATGGTAATCCGCCTGTAGAACCAGTGCCGGCACATCTCGATTATGAAATGTGGACCGGTCCCGCACCGCTAAGACCCTATGACGGCAGCCCGCATATACGTTGGTGGCGGACCTTTATGGAATATGGGAATGGCATTACGGGCGATATGTGCGTTCATATGTTTGATACAGTTCGGTGGATGTTGAATCTAGGCTGGCCAAAAAGTATCAGTTCGGTCGGGGGCATCTACGTACAAAAAGAAGGGAAGTCTAATATAGCTGATACCCAAACAGCCGTTTTTGAATACGATGAACTGAACTGCGTCTGGCAACATCGAACCTGGGGTACACCGGCTAATCCCGATTATCCCTGGTCGTTTACCTTATACGGGGAAAAAGGCACCTTGTGGGGGAGTACTATGGCCTACGACTTTATTCCTCACGGTAAGGGCGAGAAAATTCACAAGGACGTGGTATACGAACGTGAAAAATATCCGGAAGACCTTACCGAAGAAAGAATCGAACTTAATGCGGCACCAGCAACGCGATTGCATATGCTTGATTTTTTGAATGCGATCGAAAATAAAACCCGCCCGGTGGCTGATATTGAAGAGGGACATATTTCAACGGCGTCGTGTATACTAGCCAATATTTCTATGCAATTAGGGCGCCCAGTCGTGTATGACCCTGCTTCCCGAACAGTAAAAAATGACCCGGAAGCTACCCGACTATTGGCAAGAACCTATCGCAGTCCCTGGGTACACCCGGATCCTAAAACGGTATAAAACTCACTATAAACGTTAAAAGATGACCAAAATACGCACGGGTGTGTTAGCCTTTTCAGCCTGGGCAGGCTTAGCCCTAACGGCGTTCGGACAAGCCGTAAAAGGAGAAGACGTCAAGTTTAAAAAACATACATTAACCCGAGAATTTATCGCCGAAGGGGTAGCTGTTGCCGATGTTAATCGGGATGGTAAATTGGATATTCTAGCCGGATCTTTTTGGTTTGAAGCGCCTGATTGGAAGCAACACGAACTAGCGCCCCCTTTGTCCTTCGCCGTTAATACTTACGGTAATGCATTTTTGCATTTTACCATGGACGTTAACCAGGATGGTTGGGTCGACTATATCCGGATCGACCACCCAGGAGAAGCTGCCTATTGGTACGAAAACCCAAAAGGGAGGCCCGGACATTGGCCTATGCACTTACTCCACACGTCGGTAGGAAACGAATCTCCTCTTTTTGAGGATGTCGACGGCGACGGCCGACCAGACATCATTTGTAACGACTCAAAGTCGAAAGAGTTTATATGGTTGAAAGCACCCACGGAAAAAGGGAAAACCCAGTGGGAAAAATTTGTCATTAGCGATAACGACACCCTCGCAACCCATAAATACACCCATGGTCTCGGCTTTGCGGATTTGAACGGAGACGGTCGAAAAGACGTAATCATCACCCAAGGTTGGTGGGAAGCCCCCGCTGATCCCAAACAGAAGAACTGGAAGTTTCACCGTGCAAATTTTGGCGAAGCCTGCGCGCAAATGTACGCGGCAGACTTTAACAAGGATGGAAAAATCGATCTCATTTCTTCCTCAGCACATCGTTTTGGTGTGTGGTGGTACGAACAAGGAAGGGATAGCAAGGGTCAACCGACCTGGAAAACACATTTGATTGATAACTCGTTGGGTCAAACCCATAGCCTGGCTTTTACCGACCTCAATGGTGATGGTCACCCCGATTTGGTAACCGGGAAACGCTTTTTTGCCCACAATGGAAATGATCCTGGAGAACATGATCCACCACTGTTAATTTGGTACGAATTTGTGCCGGGTAAAACACCAGCATGGAAAAAACATGTGATCGACGACAATTCCGGTTCTGGACTCCATGTGGTTGTTCAGGACATGAATGGGGATGGGAAGGATGACCTAGTGATCGGCAATAAAAGAGGTATATTTTTCTTTGAACGTCAATAGCCGTACTGAAAAAAGAAGGGTTTTCTACGCGCCGTTAGAGGGTGAGTAACGGTATTTCACAAACATTTAGCCTTTCGGTTTCAATATACACTGGCGAATATAACAGGAAGATCATCAAGCTTTTACCAGAATACCGAGGGTGAATGCCTTGCAACGCACACCACGTGTATGGCATTATAATTATACCCTTCATGTCCCTTATCTCCTTCAT